>JAESFL010000437.1_pt1 | contig 29937 bp, 24 predicted proteins | sample 9269401 | NCBI WGS metagenome assembly JAESFL01 (sample SAMN14506025, study PRJNA617098) | algae metagenome | isolation source: Gloeocapsa sp. UFS-A4-WI-NPMV-4B04 and co-occurring heterotrophs from desert... | place: USA: Utah | collected 2006-10-01 | reverse complement strand
ACCTCAGTGCTGTGACAGTGGGGGCAGCGGACAGCAATCAAAACAGTCATTGAGTTAAATTAACAGTTACTTCAACAACAATCTTGATTGTAAACTATTTCGCAATAAACAAATCTATAACATCACCGAGAGAGATTCTTAGGTCCTTACTAACTCGTTCGGGCTTTTCTATAGTTATATAACGCCATTCATTTAAACCTGCTCCTCCTAATCGTTAAAACTCACGCCGCGAGAAGATTAAAATAGCGATCGCCAACAACAACACTGTATAAACCAATCCATAGCCAGCGTTAGCAATTAAAGTAGTTGAATTTGGCAAAAGCTCATTACCATAAACTGCCTGATTTTTCAAGTCTAAACGCGATAAATCAGGTAAAATCAGATACAATCCTTGAGTCAGGCGCTGGAAACCGGGGTTGTTGCCAAGACGGCCTAGTTCAACCAAATCTTGGCTAAAGTTGCCCATTAAATAGACACCAAAGGTAAGCAGCGTCGCTAGCACTGAACTGGTAAACACACCCAAGGCGATCGCAATAGCTGTAATTAAAGACAACTGCAACACTAAAAAAAGTGCAGCTAAAAGAATACTACCCAAATCATAAGAAATGTTGCCAAACTGCAAAAATGCAACGTAAATAATTGTCATTACGGCGATAAGTAAAGCTAGCACTGCTGATAATCCGAGGTGTTTGCCTGTGATAAACTCAACTCGGCTAATTGGCTTGGCAATTAAAACTAAGACAGTTCGCTTTTCGATTTCTTTATTAACTAGCCCAGTGCCGATAAATACAGCGACAATTAAGCTAAGTAGACTCATTGCTGCTAAACCAAAATCTAGGAAAATCTTGTCCTCCGTCGCCGCCGCAATTTCAGGCAATATTCTGATGGCGGCAGCGAGAATAAGCGCATAAAAGCCGATAATGTACAAAATGCGATCGCGTACCACTTCCCGAAACACATTTGTGGCGATCGTGAAAATTCTGCCTAAACTCACTTTTGTAACTCCAAGTAACTTTCACCCACAACCGCATAATCTTACTACCGATGGTCAAAGACCTCCGCTAAGATGAGATACAAGCAATAGCTGGAAGAGTGATGACAAGGAACGGTATCGGCATTCGCACGGCGCAACTGCGTCCCCATCGCGTAGTAGGTCAAATTCACGTTTACGACGGCGCAGGGAAAGGTAAATCTCAAGCGGCTTTGGGCGTTGTTTTGCGCTCAATTGGATTGGGAATTAATACGCGCAGTGCTACCCGCGTTTTGCTGCTGCGGTTTCTCAAAGGGCCGGAAAGAGCCTATGATGAGGACGGAGCAATTGCAGCCTTGCAACAGGGTTTTCCTCATTTAATAGACCAGGTACGCACAGGAAGGGCAGAGTTTTTTGGTGCTGATGAAATTACCCGCTTTGACAAAATAGAAGCACGTCGAGGTTGGGATGTGGCTAAAGGTGCGATCGCCTCTGGTTTGTATTCAGTTGTCGTCCTAGATGAACTTAACCCTGTACTCGATTTGGGCTTGCTACCCGTAGATGAAGTTGTTGAAACACTTAAATCAAAGCCGGAAGAGTTAGAAGTTATTGCCACTGGTAGAGGCGCGCCACAACAACTGCTAGATATTGCAGATTTACACTCAGAAATGAAACCCCACTACCACCCCACTGCCGCAGCGCAGGGAATTTCGGGAATTGAGATTTATACAGGTGCTGGCAAAGGTAAGTCTACCAGTGCGCTGGGTAAAGCGTTGCAAGCAATTGGTAAAGGAATTAGTCAAGATAATTCGCACCGCGTCTTGATTATGCAGTGGCTTAAAGGTGGAACTGGGTATACAGAAGATGCCGCGATCGCTGCTTTACAACAAATTTACCCTAGTCTTGTAGATCATCAGCGTTGTGGGGGAGATGCAATTGTCTGGCGTGGTAAACAGCAAGAAATTGATTATGTGGAAGCAGAACGCGGTTGGGAAATAGCAAGAGTCGCGATCGCTTCTGGGTTGTATAAAACCATTATCCTAGATGAACTTAATCCTACTGTTGATCTAGAACTGCTGCCGATTGACCCGATTGTACAAGCATTACTCCGCAAACCCCGCGATACAGAAGTTATTATCACTGGTCGCTGCCAAAATCCACCTGCTTATTTTGATTTAGCTGGAGTTCACTCAGAAGTTTTTTGTCATAAACACTATGCAAATCAAGGTGTTGAACTAAAACGTGGCGTAGATTTCTAAGCTAGGCTTTTTTTATCTATCAGGAGACATTAAAAATGGAAAATACTAATCTACTAGATTCAATAGCTGTTGGGCTAGCGATCATCGTTTTAATTGGTGCAAGTCTGATGATGAATACTACTATCTTGACTACAAAATTCAAAAAGAAATGAATCAGCGCTCAGGGGTTAGGGGTGAGAAGAATTCTTTATCTCCCCCGCTCCTCTACTCCCTAGCCGAAAGTATGCAATATTAGATACATAACAGCTTAGACTGAGCATAAGTATCACTGAAAAAGCGTCTTATAGAGACGCTGTGGCTATGGGTCGCAAAAAAGAAAAGCGATCAATAACGCGATCGCTTCAACAATACTTGCGGGGAATCGCGGGAGGACTACTATTTAGTTTGCCCCTACTCTACACAATGGAAGTTTGGTGGGCTGGTTTTATCACCCATCCGTTACGACTATTGATCTATATTCTTGCTAGCTTCACTTTACTATTAGGGTACAACCGCTATTGTGGTCTGCGGTGCGATGCTACTCCAGTTGATGTCGCGATCGATTCTGTTGAAGAAATGGGACTTGGAATCGTAATCGCCGCCTTTGTGCTTTGGCTACTAAATCAAATCACTTTTGATATGGCGATCAGCGAAATCGTCGGCAAAACTACTATTGAAGCAATGACAGTTGCTATTGGTGTTTCGATTGGAACTGCCCAACTAGGTATCGCCGAAGACAATCAAGAAGGCGATACGGGTATGTCTAAGGACGTGCAGCCTGCGCCGTTTCTGGCAGAAGACGACAAGGGCGACTTTGGTGGACAATTAACCATTGCGATGTGTGGTGCTGTTCTCTTTGCTGCTAATGTTGCACCAACAGAAGAAATTATTATGATTGCTGCTGAAACTACTTCGGCAAAGCTACTAGCAATGGCGCTACTGTCAATTCTAATTGGCGCACTGATCTTGTTTTATATTGACTTTAGTGGTTCGCAACAATTTAGCAAAACTAGGGGCATTAAAAGCGTTGTCTTTGGCGCTGTGGTTACGTATGCGATCGCCTTAGTCGCCTCCGGCGCAATTCTGTGGTTTTTTGGACGCTTCGACGGCATTGCACCGATCGCTTGTCTATCACAAACAATCGTACTCGGACTTGGCGCAACGCTAGGCGCTTCTGCTGGTAGGCTTTTACTCCAATGAAAAATGTAGAAAAAAATTGGCTAGAATGGCTCGTATTTGCAGCTAGTCTTGTTCTTGTAGTAAGTACACTAGGGTATCTAATTTACGATACTGCTACATTAAAGGATGCACCGCCTAGTATTCAGTTTCAGCTAGGTAAGCCGCAGCCACAATTAAACCACTTCATTGTGCCTGTATCAGTAACTAATCAAGGTGACGAAACCGCAGAGGGTGTTCAAGTTGAAGTCGTCCTTGAAAGCGATGGTAAGGAACAAGAAAGCGCTCAATTTGAGATCGCTTTTCTACCGCGCCACTCTACCCGCGAAGGTTGGGTAACATTTGAAACTGACCCGCGCACTGTAGACCAAATGAAAGCACGGGTACTAGGCTTTGAAAAACCTTAATTTCACTTTTGATTCATAATTTTATACTTGACAAAACTGTGGTCTTTATATTTGTAAGAATGTGATTTTGATCATTTACACAATAATTGCTATAAGCGATATTTTTAAGAAAAGTGCTTAAAAATTAGGTGATAGAACACACCCTTGTCAGGAAACGGCGAATCAAGAAGGAGAATCAGAATTCACTTTATCTGTATAAGTTGAAAAGCAGCAGTTTAAAACCAATGAAGTCAGTGGGGCGTACATTAGACAGATAGCCTTTATTTTTTCTTCCACTACTTGATAATCATTCAGTTATGAAATTGTGTAAGCACGATGGGCAACACTTGGCGCTGCAAGTATCTCCACAGGGTATTGAAACAGCCAAAAAAGTCTTAAGAAATTACTCTTTAACTCAAAAATCTTTAGCAGAAAAAGAACTGAAAATCAACTCTCACACAATTAAAAAATTTTTTCAAGGTAAACCAATTGACCCAAAGCATTTTTACAAGATTTGCGAGAAGCTAAATTTAAAATGGCATGACATAGTTCTCAAGCAATCTGATCAATCTGAATTATCAGCAGTGAGAGATATAGGTAGTAATATTGATTCCCTTGTACAAGAAGTACGGCAAAAAAGTCGCGCTGACATAATGAAGCAATGCGGTACGATGCAGGTGTTAGATATGACTCAGCCACTTGGGTTGAATGATATTTACGTCAGTGTCAACATTCTAGAAACAATTACCGGACATAGACAACTAGAAATTAGTGAGTTGTTGCAGAACTGCGACCCAACTGATTTTAACCGTTTTGGGCTAGCCAGGATTACCCTAGAGCGAATACCAGGATTAACAGCTGTTGAAAACTATTCAAAGCTCATGGTTCTAGGTAAGCCAGGAGTCGGTAAAACTACGTTTTTAAAGTATTTAGCACTTCAATATATTTTGGATGAATTTGGAAATAATAAAATTCCCCTTTTTATAACTCTTAAAGATTATGCCGAAGCTGAGAATCAACCAAGTTTACTGATATATATAAATCAATTATTTCAGAGATACAACGTAGCTGATGAGCAAACATTAGAATTGTTAAAACATGGTAGGGCAATAATTTTACTGGATGGGTTAGATGAAGTTAAACAAGAACACAGCAGTCATATTTTGCAGCAAATTCATGATTTTTGTCAACAGTTTGATCAAAATCAATTTGTAATTACTTGCCGCATCGCCGGACGAGAATATAGCTTTGAACACTTTACAGAAGTTGAAGTTGCAGATTTTGATATCCAACAAATTACTAGCTTTGCCATTAAGTGGTTTGCGCTCACAGACTTAGTTAAAAGTAACAAATTTATCCAAAAACTAAAAGAAAATGAGCCGCTCCAAGAACTAGCAACTAATCCGCTATTACTAACACTACTCTGCTTAGTATTTGAAGAATCAGCAGAGTTTCCCTCAAGTCGTTCACAGCTTTATAAAGAAGGATTGAATCTACTACTGAGGAAATGGGATGCAAATCAAAATATTGAGCGGTTTCAAGTTTACAAAAATCTATCAGTTCATCACAAGCAAGACTTACTTAGTCAAATTGCTCTCAAAACATTTGAACGGTGTGAATACTTTTTTAGACAAAAAGAAATAGAGCAGCATATTAGTGATTATATCCGTCACTTGCCTGGAATTAATAATGATCTTGAAACGTTGCAAATTGATAGCAAGGCTGTACTTAAATCAATTGAATGCCAACATGGGTTATTAGTAGAACGAGCGCGTTTTATTTACTCGTTTTCACATCTGACTTTTCAAGAGTATTTCACAACTAGACAAATTGTTGGGATTTCTGAGCCTCAAGCATTAGAAGCGGCTTTGAAAACATTAGTGAGCCGAATTACTGAAAAACGATGGCGTGAAGTGTTTTTGTTAAGTGTGGGAATGTTACGAAATGCTGATTATCTACTTCAATTGATGAAACAACAGATTGATCAGCGTATAGTAGCCCAAGACGAGCAGTTACAAGTATTTTTGAAGTGGGCAAATCAAAAATCTTGTGCAGTTACTGTTCCTTACAAGCCAGTGGCTGTGCGATCTTTTTATCTAGCGATCGCCCGTACCCTTATACTTGTTAATAATGAAATTGATATTGCTAAGGCAGTTGCTTCAGCTAGTGATACCCTAGAAATCGCTTTTTCTCTTGACCCTACTTTGACGCTTAACAGTAGTTCTGCTTATGATCTTAGTATTGATCGTGCGCTGATTCTTGCTTTAGCTCGTGCGATTGAGCTTAACCGGATTAATACTTGTGATGTTGGTATAAAATATTTTATTATTTTTGTTCGTTCCCTAGCTCCTGAACCGGATATCAAACCAAAGCGATCGCCATTAGCTGAATCATTACGACTACTCACACATCAACTACCAGATCCCGATCAAGGCGCAGCAAAACTTCAAGAGTGGTGGCAAGCTAATGGTAGGACTTGGACTGAGCAACTAAGATCGCTAATGATTTCCGAACGTAATATTGGTCATGATTGGCAGTTCAGCGAACAGCAGTTAAAAACCCTAAACAATTACTACGATGCTAATTGTTTGCTAATGTGTTGCCTAAACAGTGATGGTTACGTCACCCGTGCTGTGCGAGAAGAAATTGAAGAGACATTATTTTTACCCGCAGTCGAGATTGAAACAGCGAAAAATCAAAGCTTTATTGCCATTGATTAGGTATAGGAACATTTTTTTTACTTCTAAAGTCAGAATAACTAATACATTTCCATTTGTTACTGTAACTGTTAGTGAAGAGTGGCAGGAAATATCTAATAGCGCTATTTTTTTGCTTCTTCAAACAATAACAATGTTCCTGGCAACACAATTGATATAACTTTAACGCCGCTCAAATTAGGGAGAACGTCATGTCTAGTTTCACTACTTGGAAATCTGGAACAGCTGCACTCATGGCGCTGACAATAACAACTGCACCCCTAATGATGCCGGGTACAGCTTCTGCTCAACTTTTTCCCCAATCACCTCGCACGACGACAACTCAAGTCACAATTCCAACTGGTACTTCAATTCCAATTCGGTACGATCAGGCAGAGAAAATCGTCATTAGTCCCACAGAAACTCTGCCCCTAACTTTAAAGGTGGCAGCCAATATTGTAAATCGTAGCGGCACTATCCTGATTCCAGCTGGTAGTCTAGTTGTGGGTCAAATGCAACCTGCGGATGGAGGTTCTCAGTTTGTTGCTAGTGAGTTGGTGACATATCAAGGTAGACGGCAGTCAATTAGTGCTTCTTCTGACGTGATTAAGACAAGTCAAGTAGGTCAGGGCGCCAGTACAGGTAATATTTTGAAGGGTGCAGTAGTTGGTTCAGCTGCCGCAGCAGCTCTTGGAGGACTCACAGGCGATCGCCGGATCACTGCTGGAGAAGTCTTAATTGGTACGGGAGTAGGCGCGGTAGGTGGCTTAGTTTTGGGCCGCAAAAAAGCTGATGTCGTTGTTGTTAACCCCGATACTGATTTAAATTTAACACTGCGTTCTAGTCTTGCCCTACGCTAGTAAAAGCGAGTAGCTGTTGGCTTAAATGTGCTTTCTATGAAGAGCGATTTTATCGACCAAACCTAGTTTAATTTATGGTTGACTAAGGGCGATATATACTCAAGCGAGTAGTGAGCTAACAGCTTTGTTCATTGCCAGAAACGATTAGCCGTTGAATTGCAGGTGGGAGAAACTAATTCACGAGTAGACGAAATACTGGACTTCTGGTTTGGGAAACCTGATGAACCAAGTTACGGAAAACAGCGTTCGTCTTGGTTCATTAAAAACCCTCAGTTTGACCAAGAAGTGCGTTTGCGCTTTCTAAAAGACTATGAAAACGCTATAGCTGGCAAGCTAGAACACTGGAAAACCCCCCTTAGTTCACTCGCACTGATTCTGTTGCTGGATCAGTTTCCTCGTAATATGTTTCGTGGTACTGCTCAAGCTTTCGCGTCAGATCCGCAAGCGTTAGCCGAGGCTCAACACGCTATCGCCAATGGTTTTGATCAAGAACTCCTAATGGTACAGCGCTGGTTTATCTACTTGCCATTTGAACACAGCGAAAACGTGGCTCATCAACGCCAGTCTGTTCAGTTATTTAAGGCTCTGGGGGATGACCCAGAAAATACCACAACCATCGACTACGCCATTCGCCACTGTGCGGTAATCGAACGTTTTGGTCGCTTTCCGCATCGCAACAAAATTCTCGGTCGAGAGACAACGCCAGAGGAAGCAGAATTTCTGAAGCAACGAGGCTCTTCTTTTTAGAACCAAAAACGACTAAAAAATCTCCCCTCTAAAATTACTAAAGCAGTCCTAAATAATTTATAAAATTCTTTCCTTCTTTCTTTCTTGGCGTTCTTAGCGACTTGGCGGTAGCCTGCGGCAAGACGCAAAGCGTCTACGTTTAAAAAAATAGTTTTCACAACTCAGGTAGAATTGCTATATGTTGTTCAAAGAAACTCAGCCTGCGTAATTGTGGCTCGGAAGAACTCTAAATAACGGTCTGTCCCAAACCACCAGCCTGCACTTATCTGGGAAGGGATTGTGAATCCTCCAAATGTGCGTTCTTCCTGGTATTCTCCGCCAAAGGGGATGTAAGTGTAGCTACCATCGTCTGTTTGGTTTCCCCAACTGGGTAAAGAAAGCTTCAGTAGCTTGCCATCAGTGTCTATAACCAGTGTCAACGTTACAGGTTCACCATCAATATTTAGACTAGCTTTGATAGTCTTCTCATCAATTGCCTTCCAAGTCACGCCGCGTTGGGGTAGCAAAGCCGAAGGTAGCAAAACCAATTCTCCAGCTAGTCGTCCAAGGCTAGAACGGGCAATATCAGGACTGTGGGCATTTACTAACCCAATCAGTCCCCAAAGCGAGAACCGCATTCTACCCGACTTATTTGCATAGTAATCGGCTCCCACCATTTGAAACAAACTACGACCGATCGCTGCTTTCCAAACAAATCCTTGCTCTGAAATAATCTGTTTTGCCTGCATCGGTAGCCAAGGTTTATCTTGTCCAAGCCTAAAACTGCCACTCATTTCCAGGTTTACACCAGAAGCAAGAGGAGTGAATGGTGCAATTGTATGGAGAAAGTAGCGCTGGACGGGAGCAGGTAATTCTGCAACCATATCTTTAGTAAAATGATTTTCTGCTGGCACGCCTTCAAGCGATCGCCAAATTTTGCTAACCTCTTGGTCGTTTTTGACTCGCAAAATGACTAAAACGAGTAACGCGATCGCCAGCAATTCACCCACGCTGAGTAAAATTTTTGTAATCATTTTTCTTACTCTCTGTTGTAATTCTTGGTGAGTCGAGAGCCAGTCAAAAGCTGTGGAGTGGGCATTGCCACCACAAGAGCGATCACGTTATGTTTTGTATTTTACAGTCTATTGTCCGACAGAATTATTTTTGACTACATAATTAGAACTACAGTGCGCAGGGATAATTCTTGCCCAAAGATATCTACCTGATGTCCTTACGAATTCAGGACAAACATCTTTTATTGCGGAATTACTTGCACTGGTTGTTGTGGTGGTTGGCTTTCTTGTAAAACAGATTGAATACTGGGTGTATCCAGAAACTTTTTCGTATCAGCAAGCAAGCGATCGCCCCACAGGTTTTCTTTTAAGAACTCTAGATCTCCGTAGCGACTATCGATCTTAAGAGCCGCTTCTCCCATTGCTAGCGCTTGTTTGCGATCGCCTTTATTATACAAAGCTACTGCCATTGCTAGCTGAGGCTCTGCCGCCTGCTTTTCAATTGCTAATGCCGCCCGCCACTGCTTTAGCGCTGCATCAACATCGCCCTGTTCGTATTTGATCAAGCCAATATTATTAATCGCAGGCCAGAATTTTTTATCAACGGTGCTTGCTTGGTTGTACTGCGCGATCGCATCTGGTAAGCGACCTAGCTTATAGTAACTATTACCTAAATCAAACAGCCCTTCTGGATCATTAGGTTTTAACTTTAGACCAGCTTGTAAATTTTGGACTGCCGCGTCGTATTTTTCTTGTTGGAAGTTTGCTGAACCCATAGCAAACAAAATTGAGGCATTTTTGGGATCTAGCGATCGCGCTTTTTGCAATGCGGCGATCGCATCGTCAAACTTATTCGTTTGTAAATACAAGCCCCCTAACAAAAACCATGACTGATAAGTTTTGGGAGCTAGCTGAGTTGCCAGTTTTGCTCTTGGCAAAGCTAATTCATATTGCTGAAATTGTGCCAATTGAGCTGCTTCCTGCGCCAAACTTAACCCTTGCTGCTCAAGTTGAGCTGAATTTAGTTGCAATGTATGGGGTATAAGTGCCTGTCCCAAAGCAGGCGCACTCACTCCCCACAGACCAAAGAAAATAAGCAAAGATAGCCAGGACTTACGATTCGGCACAGTAACGCCTCAAGGAACTTTTGAAGATAGTCTTCAGTTAGCTTAAACGATCCTCAACCAAATCGGAAGCAAATTTTAGATAAGTATAGACCAGTTAACTAAGAAGTGAGTAGTGAAAAGTGAAAAGTGGGAAGTGAAGAATTTTCTACTCACTACTCATTCTTAAACCTAGCAAGGGTCGGTAATCGCTATTTTAAATTACAAGAATCACTCCTTGAGGTAAAGTTCGTGGGGAATCGCTACCGCTAAGATGAAGAAAGACTAAGTAAATTGGGTGGCAGCTTTTATGTAGTCGGCTGTGTTTGTTGCAATTGAATCAGAACTACGCTCTCCAGAACCTGGCAATACTTAAATTCATGCTTTTATGACCACGCATATACAACTTCCCTTGATTGGTAAAGTCAAAAATCCTGCTAAATGGGCGATCTCTTTGCTGGCAGCTGGGGTTGTGGTTACTGGTTCAACTTACTTAATCGCTAATCGAGCAACTCCTAAAGTAGACATTGCTGCACTTACACTACCTGTCAAATCTCAAGATGTCACTTTGCGAATTACAGCCAGTGGCACAGTAGTACCAGTTCAGAGCGTCAACCTTAGCCCGAAAACGTCCGGGCGACTAACTCAGTTGCGCGTAGAGCAGGGAGATAGGGTAGAACAGGGACAAATTATTGCCCGGATGGACGATGCTGAACTTCAAGCTCAACTCGCACAAGCTCAAGCTCAACTTGCACAAGCTCAAGCTCAACTCGCACAAGCCCGTGCTGGAAGCCGTCCTGAAGAAATTGGGCAAGCAAGAGCGCGTCTAGCACAAGCCCAAGCGCAGCTATCGCAAGCTCGGACTGGAAGTCGTGTTGAGGAGATTGCTCAAGCAAAAGCCCAAGTAGACGCTGCGGCAGCACGAGTAAACCTAACTACTAGCCGTGTGCAGCGAAATCGGGTATTAGCGCAGCAAGGAGCAATTTCTCAAGATAGTTTGGATGAAATATTAGCAGATGACCGCAGTGCTAGAGCTAATTTGCAAGAAGCGCAACGGCGGTTAGTGCAATTTCAAAATGGCAGCCGTTCTGAGGAAATATCTCAACGGCAAGCGGCAGTTACAGAAGCACAGCAAGCTCTCAACTTGTTGGAAAAGGGTACTCGTCTAGAAGAAATTGCTGCTTCCCTTGCTGCTACAGAGGCTGCTGCTGCTCAAGTAAAGGCTGTGCAAGTGCAGCTAAACGACACGATTATTCGCGCTCCTTTTGCGGGAATTGTGACTCAGAAATATGCAACAGAAGGAGCATTTGTCACACCAACAACTTCGGCTTCGAGTACGGCATCGGCAACCTCGACTTCGATTGTGGCGATCGCAAGGGGTTTAGAAATTCTTGCTGAAGTGCCAGAAGTTGATGTTGCCCAAATCAAGCAAGGACAGCAGGTGGAAATTATTGCAGATGCCTATCCTGATCAAGTTTTTAAAGGTCGTGTACGCCTGATTTCCCCAGAAGCTGTAGTTGAGCAAAATGTCACTTCATTTCAAGTGCGGATTGCTATTGATACTGGGCAAAATGAGTTGCGTTCTGGGATGAATGTAGATGTGACGTTTTTAGGTCAAGCGCTGCAAGATGCTTTAGTAGTGCCAACGGTCGCAATTGTTACTGAGAAAGGCAAAACCGGAGTCCTAGTACCGGATGCTCAGAATAAAGCTCAGTTTCGTGCAGTCACAATTGGACCAAGTGTCGAAGACCAAACTCAAATATTGTCGGGAATCAAAGAAGGCGATCGCGTATTTATTGATTTACCCAAAGACCAAAAGCCTAAGCAAGATGAAGAGTAGAAAGCAGGGAGCAGGGGAGCGGAGGAGGGGCGGAGCAGGTGAAATATATTTGTATTCCCTAATCCCTAATCCTTGTCCCCGTGTCCCCGTGTCCCCTTGTCCCCCCATCTCAAGAGTCCCCTAACCCCTAACCCCTACAATTATGGATATTGTTGAAAGCGTTAAGATGGCGACGACAACGCTGCTGGCAAATAAGCTCCGTAGCAGCTTGACAATGTTAGGCATTATTATTGGCAATGCTTCGGTGATTGCCATGATTGGGATTGGACAAGGAGCGCAAAAATTAGCATCTGAGCAGTTTGAGTCGCTAGGACCGAATGTATTATTTATAACTCCTGGTACACGCCAAGCTAGGAATACCAGTTTCGATTTACCAAGAACTTTAGTGCTGTCTGATGCGGAAGCGATCGCAACTCAAGTTCCTTCTGTGAAAGCAGTTGCACCACAAATTAGCACTCAACAATTAGTTACTTACCGCAATAAAAACTCCAATTCACCGATTACTGGTACTACGCCAGAATTTTTATCGGTACGCAGTTTTGATGTCGCTAAAGGTCGATTTATCACCGACTTAGACTTGAAAAGGAGTAACCAGGTAATTGTTTTAGGCCCGGAATTGGTAACAAAACTATTTGGTAACACTGATCCTATTGGTAAGTCTGTGCGGGTTAAGAATGCGTCATTTCAAGTTATTGGCATCATGGAAGCGAAAGGTTCGTTTTTGGGAACAAACCAGGACGATACTGCTTTTGTGCCGCTTACTACTCTGGCAAACCGTCTCGTTGGACGGCGAAATTCTCCTTACGGTATTCAGGTAACTTTTATTTCTGTTGCTGCTAAGGATGAATCAAGTATGGGGGCCGCTCAGTTTCAGATTGAAAACTTGCTGCGGTTGCGACACAAAATTACTAAATATGATGACTTTAATGTCAGTAACCAAAAGGATATCCTGCAAACAGTTAATACGGTTACGAGTGGTTTAACGCTGATGTTGGCAGCGATCGCGGCGATTTCTTTATTAGTCGGCGGTATTGGGATTATGAATATTATGCTTGTCTCTGTTACCGAGCGGACTCAGGAAATTGGACTACGTAAGGCGATCGGGGCGACTCAGCAAGATATTCTGGTTCAGTTCATGATTGAAGCAGTAATTCTTTCGGCAACTGGTGGTTTACTAGGTACTGCTTTGGGTGTTAGTGGTGTGTTGCTGGTTGGTGCTTTTTCACCGTTACAGGCTGGACTTTCGCCTGTTGCGATCGCTCTTGCTGTAAGTGTCTCTGGCGGTATTGGTTTATTTTTTGGTGTTGTTCCAGCGCGTCGCGCCGCTCAACTCGATCCGATTGTTGCACTTAGAAGTGCCTAATATGGAAAACTTGATTATTACTCCTCGTCCCTCTAATGTGATTATTCGCCTTGAAGATATCTCCAAAATATACGGCGCTGGGGAAACCGAAGTTCGAGCGCTAGTGGATGTTAACTTGACTGTCGAGCGAGGTGAATATTGCGCGATTATGGGGGCATCTGGTTCTGGCAAGTCTACAGCAATGAATATGATTGGCTGTCTTGACCGACCTACAGCCGGACACTATTATTTGGATAATGTTGATGTTGCTGGGCTAAGTGATGCAGAGTTAGCCCATGTTCGTAATCTAAAGATTGGGTTTGTATTCCAACAATTTCACCTCTTACCGCAGCTAACAGCTTTAGAAAATGTAATGCTGCCAATGGTTTATGCAGGTGTTGAAGCGAATGTCCGACGCGATCGCGCAATTACAGCTTTGCAGCGAGTCGGGTTAGAAAATCGAGTTAATAACAAACCAAATCAACTTTCTGGTGGACAACAACAACGGGTAGCGATCGCGCGGGCAATTGTCAACCGCCCAGTTTTATTACTCGCGGATGAACCGACTGGCGCACTTGATTCGCGCACAACCCAGGAAGTGATGGATATTTTTAGAGAACTAAATGCCAGTGGTATTACTATTGTTATGGTGACTCATGAGCCTGATGTAGCGCGTCAAACTGGGCGGATTGTTTGGTTTAAGGATGGTCAGGTTGTACACTCTCACCTTACCCCAGCAGATATTAATAGAGTTGCAGTGTCGTAGGGAAAGGAAGTGAAAAGTGAGTAGTGAGTAGTGAGTAGTGAAATACTACTTTCTTACTACTCACTTCTTTTTTACCTTGGGAGCATTTAACCTGCTCAAATACTAAGAAGTGAAAAGTGAAAAGTGAGTAGTGAAATACCACTTCCCCACTACTCACTTCTTTTCTACTCACTCTCTTTGGTTAAGAACGAGGGTATATAGCAGGCGGTGTGAAATACCACTTCCCCACTACTCACTTCTTTTCTACTCACTACTCACTTCTTTAGTTAAGAACGAGGGCGAGGTGCAGTCAACTTTTCCCATGCAGCTTTAGCGGCTTCTGCTAGGCGATCGCCTACTTCTGCTACTTCTTTAGTCACAGATTCCCAGTTCTTCTCAGCTTCGTTTTTAATTAGTTCAAATGAGTTTTCAATCCGATCACGCTCAATCAGTTGTTCATTTTCAATTTTTTCCCGCGCCCGACGCACGGCTGTAAGATAAGCTTCACGGGTAAGCGTACCCGCGTTTTGAGCTTCTACTTGAGCGCGTTTTTTCAAAGCATCAATCAGTGCTTTTGTTTCACTTTTAAGATCGTCACTTTCGCCAGCCATTTCAGCTTCAACCAAATCGTTGGTTTGGCTGCTGACTTGACTACTCTGGGGGATAATTTCAACTTTTACTGATGTATCTTCGTCATTCAGATTAGAAGTCATTGCCATATCTCCTTAATTAACAACTTTTAGCTCAATTAATTCTGTGAGGTTGTTAGCTGTTTCATCCTAATCATTACAATTTTTAATTAGTAACACGATCATTTATCCTCTCATTTTGATTGTATCGACCTCATCTCTACTTAGCTGGTGAAAAATCATCACAATTAAGTACGGTTTTACCCACTGACAAAGTATAAGCAAGTTATTCAAATTATTTTGGTATTGTTAATAACAAGCTAAATGCTTAAGATTTAAGATAGTAGTTATAAATTTATTACTTTAGAAAGAGGCAGAATACAATTTTTTATCAATTATATTTTGTAGTTCAGATGACAAGTTTTGATTTTGATGTCCAAAGCTCCAGCAATGCGTAATTTAATTGCTATCAGTTTAGGAGCGATCGCGGGTGCTTTAAGTCGCTACTATTTAACTTTATGGTTCGCCCAACGCTTTGGCACGAATTTTCCCTATGGCACTTTTTTCATTAATATTACAGGCTGTTTGGCGATGGGCTTCTTTGTCACCTTGGCTTTAGAGCAAGTGATGACCATCTCTCCAGAAATACGCTTATTGATAGCTACGGGGTTTTTAGGTTCCTATACTACATTTTCTACTTATGGTTTAGATACAATCACACTGCTAGGCGATCGCCGTTTTGGTTTAGCGGTGATTTATTGGGTAGGGAGTACCTTATTCGGGATTATTAGTGTTCACTTAGGTGTCGGATTAGCTAAATTAATTAAGTAAATGCGAGAAAGGGCGGCTTGAAGAGTGAGAATTCGCAAGTCGGGGTTTAACTAAAAACTTGTACTATAGTTCTTCAGTAAAGGTAATCAGGGCTTACGTAACACTTACATAATTTTTAGGATTTCCAGTTTTGAAGATCCTCCTATTGCTGCTTAGAGTCCATTGCAATAAAAAGCCACTACGCCTGTTGTAGCTCAATACCTAATTCACGCCTGGGAAAGAGTAAAAGCATTAGGATAGGGAATAAAAAAGAATTGTCAGCTTCAAAATCTTTTACTATTCTAAACGCCTCTAGTTTACCTACTCAAAATGCACCGCCCAAAGGTTAAGCTGAAGTAAGATGGCGATCTGTTACGAAATATAAATTGATTTGCCAGTTTTGCTTAATTTTCAGTTTCAGGTTAGAAAAATCGTTAATGCTAGACCCAATCTTAGATTCTCCGTTGCATGGAGGAATTGAAACCGCTCTTGTTCTAATAATTTTAATCTTTTTAGAGGCAGTTCTATCTGCTGATAATGCGATCGCTTTGGCTGCTCTGGCTCAAGGACTAGAAGACAGTAAGCTTCAGCAGCAAGCGCTTAATATCGGCTTAGTTGTTGCCTATGTGTTGCGAATCAGTTTGATTCTGACGGCTACCTGGGTGGCAAATATATGGCAATTTGAGCTATTAGGTGCTGCTTACCTGCTGTGGTTGGTGTTTCAATACTTTACTTCCACCGAGGATGATAGCAACGAGCATCATGGCCCCCGGTTTGATTCACTGTTGCAAGCGATTCCTTTAATTGCCTTTACAGATTTAGCGTTTTCTCTAGACAGCGTTACTACAGCTATTGCCGTTTCTCAAGAAACCTGGCTGGTTTTAACCGGAGCTACAATCGGCATCATCACCCTTCGATTTATGGCTGGCTTGTTCATTCGTTGGCTAGATGAATATGAACATTTGGAAGATGCGGGATATATTACAGTAGCGTTAGTAGGTTTGCGACTACTGCTACGAGTAGTAAACGATCAATTAGTGCCGCCAGAGTGGGTAATGATAAGTGCGATCGCGCTTATTTTCCTTTGGGGATTTTCGCAGCGAATCCCAAATTCACCAATTGAAGAACCGGAAAAAAGCAAAGTGCAAAAGTAGTTGGGCTATTTTATTTTGGTAGTCCTGAAGTAAGGATATAAGGTAGATATCTTTACAGTGATTATGTCGGACAGTGTTATCTCCTGTCCGTGCTGTCGTTCTAATCATATAGTCAAAAATGGGTTTATCCATAACCGCAATCAAAACTTCAAGTGTAAAGATTGCGGTAGACAATTTGTTTTAGACCCAAAAAATAAGGTGATTGGCGAGGAGACAAAGAACTTAATAGATGCTCCTACTATTAGAAAAAATCCCCTTAGCTGCAATTGCGTGTGGCGTTACGGAAACTAATCTTCAAAATTTTTGAGAATTGGATGATTTAGAAAGCAATTTCAGAATTGTGATGACAGCAATTCATATTTCACAGCAACGCCTATTACTGGTGTTACAGGTTTAATTGATGTCCAGGCAACACTCAAAATGTTAGGCGCTATGGAGAACGATTGAATTTAATAATCGGTATCGTTTAGTTTCAATCACTGTGATTGCAGCGTTAGCAGTTGCAAGTAAAATTATCACTGAAACTAGATAGGCGATCGCGAATATCTAAAATGCTGTTTCAAGAGGAATGTTAGAGTTCATTGATTTACCTGGGTAAAGTCGATGCTGTTGCTAGTATTCCTACTGGCTGCCTGGAAAATAGAACAGAGGTTATTCCTCAACGAAATCATCTTGAGAAGCGATCGCTTTCACTTAATCTCAAACTCAATTAAAAAGCGATCGCTCTTTTGAGGTTCCCAGTAAACCATCCAAAAAAGGCGATCGCTTTCTCAACACCTGTTAGACAAGTTATAAACACTATAGTTCAGAACGCTAGTTGGCAAGTCACTGGACATTTAGATAAATATGATGCCACCCAGCTTCTTCACACCCTATTTCACGTCAGAGCTTTGAGTTCTTTTGGACTTACTTGCGAGGTTGGTTTAACACTCCAAGTGTTATCAGCATTCAGGATTGCTGTCATTGACGTAACACCAGGAGGAAAAGCTACTTCTCCTGGATTGGTGATTTCACCGATGTCTAGTACCTGACCTTGTGTAAAAGTACCAAAGGTGATCCAATACTTCGGATGGGGTGTAAAGGTAAGATTCCAGTTGGGCTGCGCTTGTACCGCGAAAGTACCAAACCCGGACATACCAATACCAACAGCAGCTTGCTTAAGAGGGATAGTGTTATCTTGTTCAATATACAAAGTACCTGGTTTAGAACCTTGTGTTTGGTTTTTGAAGTTATAGGCAAGATTTTGGTAGGTCAGTGTAACGTTGTTTTGGTTGGATAGATCGGTAGGCCATGTTTGAGAAGCCATAAAAATAACTCCCGGTACTAGTTCTCCTGTCTCAGCCCAAACGAAGTTATAATCAATGGTCCACTGGAACATTAATTTTGTAGTAGGAAAGGCATATTTTGAAAACCATGCCAGAGACATGACATCAGGGATACCAATATCAGGGTCAGTTTGGTAAACGCAAGCATCACCCGAATTGCTGGAGTTGTTGACAAATAGGAGTGAATACTGAGTCGCAGTCAGTGAACTCAATCTCGTTGACATATCTTCAGTTAGCATTGTCATTTTTTTCTCCTTGAAGGTTTCAGTTCTGTATGTAAGACGATTTGAGAGAGAAATTTGTGAACTTTTCGAGTTTGAGGCTTTCTTTTTACTAACCTCTTAATTCGGTTATTTTGTAGTTCCTTTTGTCCCTCTACACCTTTAAGACGCTCGCAAGCAATGACTTGTGAATTTTTTGAGTTTGAGAATTTTCTTTTCTTGAAAAAAGGGCAGATTTATTTGTCAAGCGAGAATCCAGCAACAATATATGAAATAAATCTGCCTGCCTCTTTTCTTATGTCACTACAACCGAAAGGTAATCGTTACCAGGGTGGGTATCATTGTATGTGTTGATTGTAGGATCGACGACATCCTCCACTTGTAGGACTGTACGTCCGGTTACTGAGTAGGTAGCAGTATTATTGTTGATGACAGGTGCTTCCCAAGTTCCTCCACTTGCAGCCCAGTCCTCTCGCCAAGATTTTAAGTGAAGTGGTGACGGTAGTTTTTTTGCATCGAAAGCAGTGATTTTTGCTGTAGGCATCAATTCATTCCTCATTCTTTCAAAATTGGGTAATCATTTCCTAATGATTCAGATCAAATCAAGGTAATCAGGTAATCCAATTTCCTTAATATTTATGACTTCATTTCTAGACTACTGACCTATTAATCAGGTTATTTGGTAGTCTATTTTCCTCTACACCTTTAAGACGAACGCAAACAATGATTAGTGAATATTTCGAGCTTGAGGCTTTTTTTGCTAGACAAATGCGCCAGATGAAAGAAATTTCAAGAGTAGAAAAATTTTCCGGCAAACGTTGGTAAGCATTCCACAGTTATAAGCAGTGGCTCTGTTGGAATCCATCAGGTCTTGGGTACAATAAGAAGTCTCTTCCTACCAGATCCAATTCTTGCTTCATCACTTCAGATCGAATTGAAAGAAAAAACCTTCCCTGCTGTCAGAGAAGGTTTGATTTTGGTCTGATAGATGGCTTTCCTGGGTAATGGGAGAATAACGATCGCCCCCTATTGCTAAACTTAATTATTCTGAGAGGCGATCGCTCCTTTACCCTCAAACGCAATTAAGAAGCGGCTCATCGAGTCCAAAGTAAGTAGGACTATGAAATGCTCTATGAACATTTCGGATTGACTGTGCATTCGTTGTCCTTCTCAAAAGAACATCCGCCTGCTCTGAAGCAGTCTTCCGCAGTTTTGAAGTTACCATCGATCGACTTGCCCGTGCATTTCTTTCCTACGTAACATTTGTAATTAGCCATCAATCTGTCCTCGTTAAAGATAAATCAAAGATTGGTTCCGAAGTCTAATCTTTCGGTTCTGCATATAAAACGATTTCAGAGGTCAATTTGTGAGTTTTTCGACTTTGAGGCTTTTCTTGCTAAGTAGATGCACTGGATAAAACAAGCCTTAAGAGTAGGAACCCTTTTGCGCCATAGTTTGTAAGCGCTTCACGGCTTCTTTCACCTCTTTTTGAGTAGGGTAGAGCAACTGACAGCTTAAGGCAGTTTGGTAAGCCTGCATTGCACCCGCCACATCCCCCAACGCCGTTAATGCTCTGCCTTGCCAGTAATAAGCAGTGGCTGTGTTGAAGTTTAGAAGTTCTTTTGAACGGTTACACGCTTCTTGCAACCAGTTCCGACTTGTTGCCTAATCGCCGAGAACCTGATAACTCTCGCCCAACCACACTGCTGCTTGCGCCGACTGCAAGTAATGTCCTTCTTCTGGTAGCAACTGCCATCCTTGCTCCAGTGCTTCCACCGCCTCCGGGTGTCTTCCAGCTAGAGCCAGTACCCGCCCGTGTCGGAACCAAGGCTCGGCTAGCTGGGGCTGAAGTTGCGTTCCCTTAGCAGAGACATTACACCCGCGCTCAATATCGTTAAAGCTTTCCACCAGCACCCGCCCTGCTGTTGCCCATACACTCCATCGCTGCGGAAAGTGCTGTAGCATTTCCTCTACTAAAGGTTGTAGTTCCTCCAGTCTCCCCGCAGCAGGCAAAATCTCGCACAGTGTCCGGTAGATCTCGCAATCGTTCTGGTACAGTGTATATGCTTTCAGGATTACTTCAGCCGCTAATTGATAACTGCCCGTATGAAATAGACACCGGGCGTAGTGATACCAGCCACTAGGGCTGTTTGGGTGTTTCTCGGTAAACTTCTGCAACATAGCTACGCCTTTTTCCAGCTCCCCTCGGAAAATGTGATAGTAAGCAAACAACTCGAAGGCATCGGCAGCGTTGGGAGCTAGTTGCAGCACACCTAGAATCATCTGCCGAGTCTGCTTGCCCTCTTCACCCGATACTAATCCTATGTAGACGCGATGAGCCGCCATTTGTTTAAGCACCCGAACATCATCAGGGGCTAACTCTAGCGCTCTGCTTACTCGCCGTCCAGCTTCTTGGAAGTGACCCACTGCCATAAGAGCGTTATAACTGTGGCTTAAGGCTACGATGTCATCTGGGTTGAGTTTCAAGATGGTGTCGAAGGCTTGCACGGAAACGGGAGACTCTATTTCTAGGTAAGCTTGTCCGAGAGCAAGCCAATGAGCCACGTTGTCCGGTTCTAGGGAGGCTGCTGACTCTAAAGTCTTCACTGCTGCCTGATAGTGTTGGCGACAGCTTTCGATTAATCCAGTTATATGATGCCGAGTTGCAACATTACGGGATAAAAATAAGGCACTTTCATAAACCTCTATCGCCTCAGCCTCCCTTGCCATCAGGTGCAACATTTTTCCTAGTTGTAGCCGCACGTTAATACAGTGGGGCTGCCGTTTCAGCACTTGGCGGTACTCGTCTACAGCCTGCTCCCAACGACCGATCGCGTACAGCAATTCAGCTACTTCTAACCGCTTCTTCCATCCTTGGGGATGCTGCTGTACATAATTGCTTAGTGTTTTTAGCTCAATTTCTTGTCTAGTTATTTTGTTGTCTAAGATTAGGTAGGCGTTCAGCTCCACGCCAGTAGGCTGGGTGAGCTGTACCATGTGTGTGGCAGATTTAAACATAAGGCAGTAATTCTATAGTTAATTTGGTCTACTGTGTGTCCGACGGTCATAGGTGCTTCCCAAGCGGATGTCGTTGGTGATGTATGAGATTGATGCTTTTCCAGACTTAAGTCATTCAACCCTGCAAGATACTTGTTTAAATTCTTTTGCAGAATTTCTCGCGCTTGTTGGATGCGTTTGCGAACATTTGCAGTGGAGAGGGCAAGTTGTTGAGCGATGTCTTGATACGACAGCTCGTGGTAGTAGCGAAGGATAAAAGGAGCGCGCAGTCTCAGAGGCAAGGCATTAATCGCGCGGCGGATAGTCATCCCTAACTCTTGGCGGAGAACAGCTGATTCGGGAGAAGCAAGTGTCAAAGCAACTGTTTCGTCGTCTTTGATTGCCATTTCTTCAATGCTCTCAATGCCCCTTGCGCCTCTGTTGCCTTCTCGGTGCATATCCATACAGACGTTATGAGTTAACCGGGTTAGCCAGGCTCTAGGGTTAGTGATTGTTCCAGCATAGTCTGGCAATTTATCCCAAGCTTTGAGGGTTGCCCGACTGAGTGCTTCAGAGGCATCTGTATGGTTGCATCCCATCCAAGTTAGACAGCGACGGGAAAGGTAGTCTTGATACCGCCCCCATAACTGCCAAAAGGCGGTGCGATCGCCTTGAGAAACAAGTTTTAATAGTGCTTGCTCCTCTGATGCTATTGATTTATTGACCTCTTGTAAGGCAATGGAATGAACTTTGTTAAGGTTTGCCTGCATCTGTTTGGTTGAAAAACTAGATCCAGTTTTCACCTTTAACTTGGTCTGAACAATCGCAGTTTGGGCTTTTAAGAACAAACTTAAGTAGTTTCTAATAATAAACTTTCTAAAGCCACTACTAGCTTTGATTTCAGCCGTTGCAGGATTTCACTACTCCTCTGACGGAACTTGCTTAAAAGCGGAAAAGTTTTTTTATCTTTGGAAAAGTCTCGTAATTATTTATGGAAGCTGAGTTTAACTTCCATAAACTTTTGCTAATTGTGATCTAGATCATTATCATTTTTGCGGAATAAGTTGTCTCAGAGCGTAGATAGTATATGGATCGCAATTAGCTACCGATATTGAACCATGACACAGATGACTTGCCAAAAACACAGGCGTAGACGGGGTGTACTCTTGACTCCTCAAGCATTGAGTAAACTTCAGGAGGCTAAATCAAAAGCAGAATTTTATGAAAACTCTGGCAACCGCTACACGCTTGAAGTTTTAAGCGAACGTACTGACCTATCTGTGGATACCTTGATGCGGGTGTTAAAGTGCGAAACCGGGGTCGATAAACAAACCCTGAAATGCTGTTTTGGCGCTTTTAATTTAGTTCTAGAACAAAGCGATTATTTCTGGATACCTGATATTGAGGAAGTTACGGAGTCAGACGCTACACCACCCGTGAAAGAGGCAGAACCGGATTTTCCTGGAGGTCAAGTACCTCTAAATTCGGCTTTTTATGTAGAACGATACCCAATTGAATCTGACTGTTACAAAACAATTTTGCAACCAGGATCACTAATCCGAATTAAAGCTCCCCGGCGGATGGGGAAAACCTCGCTGATAGCAAGAATCCTCCATCAAGCAGAAAAGCAGGGATATAGAAGCGTGCCTTTAAGCTTTCAGTTAGCAGATAAATCTATTTTTCAAGACTTAGATAAATTCTTACGGTGGTTCTGTGCGAACGTTGGTCTAGGTGTGCAATTGCCTAATCAGCTAGCGGACTATTGGGACGACCTTTTTGGCAGTAAGATTAGCTGCAAGATGTACTTTGAGCAGTATCTCCTAGCCAAAACAGCACAGCCTTTGGTGCTGGGGTTAGACGATGTTGACCGATTGTTCCAATATCCCGACTTGGCTGACGAGTTTTTTGGACTTTTGCGAACTTGGCACGAAGAAGCAAAGAATCGAGACATTTGGCAAAAACTCCGGTTGGTTGTAGCGCACTCGACAGAAGTTTATATCCCATTAAGTGTTAATAAATCACCGTTTAACGTGGGGTTGCCGATTGGCTTACCAGCCTTTACAAGTGAGCAGGTGCAGGATTTGGCTAGGCGGCATGGACTGAACTGGTCAGATCAACAGGCACAACTGATAGAACAAGTAGGGGGCAATCCCTATCTGGTGCGACTGGCTTTGTATCACATTTGGCATCAGGATGTCACTTTGGAGGATCTGTTGCGAACATCCCTTACCTCAGCCGGAATTTATAACAACCATTTGCAACAACAATTGTGGAACCTACAACAGTGTCCAGACTTGTTAGCCGCTTTTCGTCAGGTAGTAACATCACCAAAACCAGTAGAGTTGGATTTAGTACAGGCGTTCAAGTTGCAAAGTATGGGATTAGTACATCTGCAAGGCAATCAAGCGATATCCAGCTGCGAGTTGTCTTACCAGTATTTCCGCGATCGCTTCAGTAGCAATTTAGATATTTAAAAAAAATCGTGATTCTTGGGGCAAACTGAATTACTAAGAAACTGATTTTAATTAAGCTTTTTTGTTTACTTAATACTGTTGTTATTAATATAATTAACACAAAGCTTTAAAATTCTGTTTTAATAACAAGATTTATCTTAAAAATTGTATAAGAAACCGAAATATTATATGTATGACACTTTTAACTTAAGTTCAAATTCCAGGTTTACATCTCTAAGTATTTAATAGCTAAATCGCTAAAATTTAAAAATTAGGCATTGTAATAGTTGGAATAAGAACGTAGAAAGCTAAATATGATTGCGATTTTAGGCTATCAAGTTTTTGCCAAAATACACAAATCTTCTAGGTCAATTGTCTATCGGGGACAGCGACAAGATAGGCAACCTGTTATTCTTAAAATTTTGAATAAAGACTATCCAACGCCTGAAGAAATTACTAAATATAAGCTGGAATATGAAATAACTCGCAACCTAAATATTCCAGGTATTATCAAATCATATTGCTTGGAAAAATATAAAAATAGTTTGGCAATCATTTTCGAGGACTTTGGTGGCGAATCTCTCAACAAATTAATTAGCCAACAAAAATTATCTATTTTAAATTTCCTTAATATAGCAATTGGTATCACAGAGAATTTAAGTTTAATTCATTCTGCCAATATTATCCATAAAGATATTAACCCGTCCAATATTGTTTTTAACTCAGCCACAGGGCAAGTCAAAATTATTGACTTTGGTATTTCCACTGTTTTATCACGAGAAATCCCAACAATTCGTAGTCCAAATGTTTTGGAAGGTACATTAGCCTATATGGCACCGGAGCAAACAGGCAGGATGAATCGAGTAATGGATTACCGCACTGATTTTTACTCGCTAGGTATCACCTTTTATGAAATGCTAATACAGCAACTGCCCTTTAATGCCAGTGATGTCATGGAGTTGGTTCATTGCCATATCGCTAAACAGCCAATTTCACCCCATCAATTAAATCCAGAAATTCCTGAAGCTGTCTCAGATATTGTGATGAAACTGTTATCGAAAACAGCTGAAGAAAGATATCAAAGTGCTTTGGGTATAAAAGCAGATTTAGAGCTATGTCTACAGTTGCAGAAATGCAGTAAAGTATTCAACTTTCCACTTGGTAAGCATGATTTTTCCGACAAGTTTCAAACTTCGCAAAAACTATATGGTAGAGAGCAAGAAATTGAAAAATTACTAGCAGCTATTGAGAGGGTAGGGGCGAGTTTATATTCATCTTCCCTACACAGTAAGGATATCCATGAAGTTGCCCATATAGGCAAAAGCGAGATGATATTAGTTTCGGGTTATTCGGGTATCGGTAAGTCAGCTTTAGTGCAGGAAATTTATAAACCGATTACGCGGCAACGGGGTTATTTTATCGCTGGTAAATTTGACCAGTTTCAACGTGATATTCCGTATAGTTCTCTAATTCAGGCTTTTTCAGATTTAATTCAGCAGCTTTTAACAGAATGTGAAGCACAAATAGTTGCTTGGCGGGAAAAACTTTTAACTGCTCTTGGTGTTAACGGGCAAGTTATTATTGATGTGATTCCTGAAGTAGAACTAATTATCGGCAAACAGCCAGCCGTAATGGAATTAGGCTCTACGGAATCGCAAAATCGCTTTAATTTAGTATTTCAAAACTTCATCAGAGTTTTTACTAAGCAAGAACATCACTTAGTAATTTTCTTAGACGATTTGCAATGGGCAGATTCCGCCTCATTGAAGCTAATTCAACTACTAATGACTGAATTAGATAGCCAATATTTGTTACTAATTGGAGCTTATAGGGATAACGAAGTGAGCGCGGCTCATCCATTGATATTGACATTGGATGAGATTAAAAAGGTAGGATCTGTTGTGAATTCTATCTCTCTCGCACCTCTGAACGTAAGTCATGTTAATCAGTTAGTTGCAGATACGCTCAGTTGCGAAGTAGAAAGGGCAAAGCCACTAGCAGATTTAGTGTTTCAAAAAACTAATGGTAATCCTTTTTTTATAAATGAGTTGTTGAAATCTCTTTATTTCGAGCATTTGCTGAACTTCGAGTTCGCTAACTTCTGTGAAGTAGGAGGAGCTTGGCAGTGGGATTTGGAGCAAATTCAAGCAGCACCGTTGGCAGAGAATGTAGTTGAGCTAATGGCTCTTAAAATTCAAAAGCTTTCCAAGGAGACACAGCAAGTTTTAAAGTTAGCTGCTTGTATTGGCAATCAATTCGATTTGAAAACCTTGGCGATTGTTAGTAAAAGTAGCCATGGAAGAATCCAAGCTGAACTTTGGCAAGCTGTTGAAGAAGATTTAATCCTACCGATAGGTAATGCTTACAAGTTTATTCAGGTAGAAACCGCCGATGAAAATTTAAAGGTTATTTATAAGTTTGTACACGATCGCATCCAACAAGCTGCTTATTCCCTAATCCCCGAAAACCACAGGCAAACAATCCATCTGCAAATTGGAAAACTGCTACTGAAAAATACCCCACTAGAGCAGCGAGTGGAGAAAATCTTTGACATTGTTAACCAACTAAATTTAGGAAGCCATCTGCTCGATAATCAGCTTCAAAGAGATGAAGTAGCTAAATTAAATTTGATCGCTGGTAAGAAAGCGAAAGCATCAGCAGCTTATCAACCCGCTTTTATCTACTTAATGCATGGCTTAGAATTGTTGGCGGCAGATACATGGCAGAAGCAGTACGAGCCTACCCTTGCTTTGTATGTGGAAGCAGCAGAAGCGGCTTACCTATGCTGTGATTTTGATGAAATGGAAAGATTAGCCTCAATCGTGCTGCAACACGCCTTGGTGCTGTTGGACAAAGTGAAGGTATATGAACTCAAAATCCAAGCAGCGATCGCCCAGCATAAGTCATCTGAAGCGGTAAGAACGGCGCTCCAAGTGTTGCAGCTTTTGGGGGTATGCTTTCCGAAAGCACCTAGTAAATTGAATATTTTACTGACTTTGGTAAAGACAAAGTTAGCTTTAACCGGAAAACGTATTGAGGACTTGATCAACTTATCTCAAAGGACTGACCCGCTCAAGCTAGCAGTTGGACGGATTATGGCGAGAGCCGGACCCGCTGCCTATCAAGTTGTGCCTGAATTCGTGCTGCTGTTTGCTTCTAAAGGAATTAAATTGTCGCTCAAGCACGGCAATACTTCTTTGTCTGCCTATGGTTATGCCAGTTATGGAGTAATTCTCTGTGGAGTGTTGGAAGACATAAACGCTGGTTATCAATTTGGTCAACTCGCTCTAAGTGTATTGTTACGCTTCAATGCCAAAGAACTTAAAGCGAAGGTTTTTCTGGTTTTCAATAGCTTTATCCGGCATTGGAAAGAGCATCTCAGAGAAACATTAAAACCTTTGCAAGAAGGTTACAAAAGTGGATTGGAAACCGGAGACTTAGAATTTGCTGCCTATTGTGTATATGTGTACTGCTACCATTCTTATTTTGTCGGCAAAGAACTAGCAGAGCTTGAACAAGAGATGCTGAACTATGGAGCGGCGATCGCTCAACTTAAGCAAGAAACAACGCTTAACTATCATAAGCTGTACCAGCAGGTAGTCTTGAACTTACGCTTTTCATCTGAAAATCCGTGTCATTTTTTTAGTAAAGATTACGACGAGCAAAAGATGCTAACTCTTCATTTAGCATCGAATGACCGAACTGCAATTTTTGATATATATTTTAACAAACTTATCTTTTATTATCTATTTAACCAGCCTCTAGAAGCTTTGGAAAACGCTGTCCTTGCCGGACAGTATTTAGACGGTGCTAGAGCAAGAATAAGTGTTCCGTTATTTCATTTCTATGATTCTTTAGTTCGACTGGAATTATGTAATTCTGTGCCAAATCGCGAACAAAAACGTTTCCTTAAAAAAGTAGCTTTTAATCAGAAAAAGCTGAAGAAATGGGCGAAGTATGCGCCAAGCAATCATTGGCACAAATTTTATTTAGTAGAGGCAGAGTACAACCGAGTAAGGAGCCAAGATACTAAAGCAATACACTATTACGAACGCGCGATCGCCCTAGCAAAAGAAAATGAATATATCAATGAAGAAGCTTTGGCTTATGAAATAACCGCTAAGTTTTATTTATTCAAAGGGCAAGAACTAATTGCCAAAGCATATATACAGGAAGCTCGTTATTGCTATCTTAAATGGGGTGCAATAGCAAAGATTAAGCATTTAGATGAAATTTATCCCCAGTTACTTGCTTCCACCAAAACTGGAATTAATGACACTATAACTACTACATCAAATACTCATACCAGTTCCGGTGTAAATCTAGATTTAACCACTGTGATGAAAGCATCCCTGGCGATTTCTGGTGAAATTGTGCTGGATAAGTTGCTGGATAAGTTGCTTAAAACTGTGATTGAGAATGCAGGCGCTGAAAAAGGCTTTCTAATTCTACTTTATAAAACAGATATAGCAAAGGATGATAACTGGGTGATTGAGGCGTATGGGGTAGTGGAGAGCGATCGCGTTACTGTCTCGCGATCTATCCAAGTGAATTCTGTAGATGCTAATTGTCAGGTTCCCCTGCTGTCAGCCGCGATCATCAACTATGTTGTCCGCACACAGAAAAATGTAGTTTTAAATAATGCTACCCATGAGGGACAATTTACTCATGACCCTTACATTGTCACCACTCAACCGAAATCGGTTCTCTGTACTCCCTTGCTCCATCAAGGTAAGTTGAGTGGTATTCTCTATTTAGAAAATAATCTTACTGTTGGTGCATTTACAGATGACCGATTAGATGTATTAAAACTCTTATCTTCCCAGGCAGTTATCTCTATTGAGAATGCTAAATTTTATGAAAAGCTTGCACTTAAGAATGCTGCTTTGCAGCAGGTCAAAGATGAATTAGCTGAGTCTAACCGGGCTTTGGAACAAAAAGTTCAAGAACGCACCCAGGAACTGTTACAAACTCTGGACATTCTCAAAGCGACGCAGGCTGAACTGATGATTGAAAATGCTTTGCTGCGGAGTGCAGAACAAAGCTCTAGCTATGAATATCAAGTTGGGGGAAGTCTCCCAATGGATGCCGCGACTTATGTGGTACGGCAGGCAGACCGACACCTTTACAAAGCTTTAAAGCGTGGAGAGTTTTGTTACATCCTGAATACACGGCAAATGGGCAAATCTAGCTTGCGGGTTCAAATAATGCAAAGGCTACAAGCAGAAGGCGCTGCCTGTGCCGCTATTGATATTTCAGAAATTGGTACCCGACAAATCACTATTGAGCAGTGGTATGCAGGCTTCATTTACATATTAGTGAGCAGTTTTAATCTTGGGGATAAAATTGATGTTAGCAGTTGGTGGCGCAAGCAGCAATTCTTGTCTCCTGTACAACGTTTAAGTGAATTTATTAACAAGGTGTTGCTAGAAAATATCTCTCAAAATATTGTAATTTTTATAGATGAAATTGATAGTGTTCTTAATCTAAATTTTGAGATAGATGACTTTCTTGTCCTACTAAGAACCTGCTTGAATAAACGTGCTGATATTCCAAAATATCAGCGCCTTACTTTCGTCTTATTAGGAGTAGCTACTCCCTCTCAATTAATCCGAGATAAAAATCGTACGCCTTTTAACATTGGTCAGGCAATTGAACTACATGGTTTTCAGTTACACGAAGCTCAACCTTTATTGCAAGGATTAAACTCTAAAGTTAGCAATCCTCAAGCTGTGTTGAAAGAAGTATTAGCTTGGACAGGCGGTCAGCCGTTTCTCACCCAAAAGCTTTGTAAACTCATCCGCTCTTCATCTGCCATTTCCATAAACGATGAAGCGGAGTGGATTGAGAACTTGGTGCGATCGCAGATCATCGAAAATTGGGAATCTCAAGACGAACCAGAGCATTTGAAAACTATTCGCGATCGCCTTCTAAAGAATGAACGGCAAACTATTCAGATACTAGAGTTCTATCAGCAAATTTTGCTTCAAAAAGAAATTGCTGCAAGTGATAGTCCAGAACAAATGGAATTGCTGTTGTCGGGGTTAATAGTTAAGCAGCAAGGAAAATTAAGAGTTCATAACCGCATTTACGAATTGATCTTTAACTGCAATTGGGTTGAGCGGCAGATATAGCAACCGCCAAGGCGGTTAGGACGCTGCGCGAAGCACATCTTCAATGGCATCTCGTAGACAATCAAACTGCTCCAGTTTTTTGCGGATGCGACTTTTTAACCAAGACCAACATTGCTCAA
>JAESFL010000436.1_pt1 | contig 29952 bp, 26 predicted proteins | sample 9269401 | NCBI WGS metagenome assembly JAESFL01 (sample SAMN14506025, study PRJNA617098) | algae metagenome | isolation source: Gloeocapsa sp. UFS-A4-WI-NPMV-4B04 and co-occurring heterotrophs from desert... | place: USA: Utah | collected 2006-10-01 | reverse complement strand
TCATGAAGTACGAGTGGATTGAATTGAGCGCTTACTCTAGCTGGCAAAGCTTAGTTGATTATGTGGAAAAAGTGCTGAGAGAATTTGGAGATAACTATGTAATTGATTTTGCATAACCACTTATATGCCAAATTCACGATTGTATTTCGGTTCCCAGGGCCGGGAGTGTTGATAAAATCTAGTTCGCCTACTTCAAGGGCGCGAGCTTTTTGCGTACCTGGAAGCTCATCTACAATTGGATCGGAAATGACATCTGGAGCTTGACTGTCATCAAAGTGATTGAACGTTAGTTGCAGTCTTTGATCTGGACTGAGATCAACCCCAAACTTGAGCAACCCGTTTAAAGTCGTGCTGCTATCTCCACCCAATTCAAACACAGGAATGCGATCGCCTTCCGCATCATAAAATGCCCCTGTTGTTGCGATTGAGAAACTAGCTGTAACATCAAAATTATCTTCCCGCGCCGAAATTAAATGCTGGAGTTCGTAGCCAAAACTATCCTCTGAGTTGGTTAAAGAAGTATTTACACCTGCGTAAGTTTGCGAGATTAACCCTTCTTCGCTAGGTCTGCGAGTAATAATATTAATTACACCTCCTGTTCCCTGACTGCCATAACTTGCACTAGAGCCGCGAATTACTTCAATTCGCTCAATCGCAGCAGGATCAATAGTTCTGAGTTCTCTATTAAAAGTCTGAAGGTTTGCGGTTTGAGGCACGCCATCAATCAAAACCGATACACTGCGCCCACGCAAGTTTTGTCCAAATGAACCGATGCTTTGGTTTGAGGGTGATAAACCAGGAACTGTAAAGCCAAGAATATCTGTTAAGTTTCTTGACAATCTCGTCTGCTGCTCAATCTCTTCGCGGTCAATTACTGTTACAGAGCGCGGTACATTTGTTACTTTTTCTTCCGTGCGGCTTGCCGTTACTACAATTTCTATTGGCTGATCGCCTTCAGCCTGCTCTGAGGTAGTCTCTTCACCATTTTCATCTAGTTGTTCATCGCCTTCAGCCTGCTCATTAGTAGCATCATCTGTCAGCGTTGGCTCCCGTTCATCAGGCTCCTCAACATTGCCATCTGTTGGCGTTGGCTCTTGTTCAGGCGTTTCTAGTGTTGGTTGTTCAGCCCTAGTGTCAGCACTTGGAGTCACACTCAAAACTAAACCGCGATCGCTTTGATTTACTTCTGCTGTCGGTACACCCGTGTTTGAAATCACACTCACCCGAATACTATTACCACTCTGCTGAGTAACTTCTACGGCAGCAATCCCCTCTATTGGGTTGTTAGAGCGGAAACTATTACTTTCTGGCAAAGCTAGCTGAGTATTGATAATGTTGGCGACAAAGGTTGCGCCATAATTGGCAGTGAGGACTTGGAGGGGTTGACCACTGGTAGTTTTCAAGATTACTTGCAAACCATTATCATTTGAATTAACCTCTACTCCAGTAACTTGCACGACTTCCGCTTGAACTGGTTGAGCGATTAATACAGATACAATGCCTGCTATCAATAGAGAATTAAATAGTTGCCCTGTCACTTCACACTTATCTCACGCAAAAATTAATGTAATCTGATCGCCATCCGTTTGAAGGCACGATTTGAGGCTGAATTGCAATACAGCCATTTATCAACTGGACTAGGAAAACCCATAGTCAAGCCACTGGTATCCGCTTTTTTACGGACACCAGTAAAATGCAATGCCAACACCTGAGCAGCAGTTGAATTAAAAAGCTCAGGCTTTATTAGGAGATATTGTCATTTCTCGATTGAGAGTAAGCTTTTTAAAACCTATTGTCAACTAGAAAAATTAAAGTTCTGGGTTACTGCTTCTGCAACATATATGTAATCAAAAGCTTTCACGATACAAGTTCTAGCGTTAAAAGTAACAAACTGTAGCTCTACGTACTGATTAGTAGTTCAAATGATACCACTTAATTTTGATTTAAAAATCTGTTTATTAAAAATAATTGTCAGCTTTATGCTTTAGTAATGTGCGATAACTGAACTGCATTAAAGATAATAAATGTCAATAAAAGTAAACAAGGGATCAGTGAGTAGTGGGAAGAGAATATTTTATTTCACTCTTATCGCTCAGTTCTAATAACTTATTTGCGGCTGTGGTAATTTCAGTAAGCGATCGCTTCTTCTCTATTTAGCCCCTGCATAGCGCACTCAAGCCGTACTTGAGCGCAGGGTTACTACCAAACTAAGTTTTGGCAACACCACCACTGAGATTTAGACTCAAATGAGTTACCGTTAACACAAAGTATAGGAAGATGATCTCTAATATTTGAAGCAGCAGCAGACTACGAAGTTTACTACTCACTACTCACTACTCACTACTCACTGCGCGAAGCGCGTGACAAGTATCGGCTCACGATAAGAATGCTAATTACACACCTACAAACATTTCTAACTACCCCAACTACCAAAAAATCGCCAGATCAAATAATATTTTGGTTTAGTTTAAGTCTGACTTTTGCGCTTATTTATAGTTTTTTACAGTTAAAGCAAGCATTCAGTAGTACCTATGTAGTACAAGACGATGCACGAGTGTATGTATCTTGGATGCAAAGATTTCTAGAGCCAGACTTGCTACCAAATGATTTACTTTCAGACTATTTTCAATCTGTAACACCGTCTGGATTTACTGCTTTTTATCGCCTACTAGCAGTTATCGGAATTGAGCCGCTTTTGGTAAGCAAACTTCTACCAGTCTTGTTGATGCTGCTGACAACGAGCTACTGTTTTGCTGTTTGTATGCAGATATTACCAGTACCAGCCGTAGGATTTATCACCACGCTGCTATTTACTCAAAATTTGGCAATGAGAGATGATTTAGTCTCTGCAACACCCAGGGCTTTTATTTATCTACTGTTGCTAGCGTTCTTATATTACCTGCTGCGGCGTTCTTTACTTCCATGTCTAGGCGCGATCGCTATTGCTGGATTATTTTATCCCCCGTTGTTGTTTATCTTAGCCGGAATTTTAATTTTAAGACTGTGGCGCTGGCAAGGAAAACTCCCTCGCTTATCTCAGAACCGCCAAGATTACCTATTCAGCATGACTGGATTAGGACTTGCTCTAATTATGATGCTGCCTTATGCTTTGAGTTCTAGTGAGTATGGCCCAGTAATCATAGGAAGTGCAGTTAAAGCATTACCAGGATTTTCTGAAAAAGGACGAATACCTTTTTTTGATGATAATCCAGTTTCGTTTTGGCTACTAGGACAGCACAGTGGAGCTTTGCCAAATGTATTAGAACATCCCCTATCTTCAATTGGGTTTCTATTACCAATTTTGCTGCGCTATCCTTCCCGCTTTCCTTTAGTTAAGCTTGCCAAACACCTCATTCTTTTACCACAAATTGCCTTAGTATCTTTAGGGATGTTTTTTGCTGCTCATGCGACGCTGTATCGGCTCTTTGCTCCCGCCCGCTACACACGGTATACGCTCAAGTTTGTCATGATTTTGGCTGCTGGAATAGCTCTTGCAGCGATGCTGGATGCAGTTTTTCGTTTTTGCAAGCAGCAAACTAAATTTTCACGGCAATTTTTAGCCTTGGGAGCAACAGTATTATTAGCAACTGTACTCGTTTTTTATCCCTTATTATTGTCACATTTCCCAAGCAGCAATTACATCGTAGGTAACGCACCTGTAGTGTATGAGTTTTTTCAAAAGCAACCTCAAGACATTCTTATTGCTTCCTTGTCGCCAGAAGCAGATAATCTGCCAACATTTTCCAAGCGTTCTATCTTAGTTGGGTGGGAATATGCAGTTCCTTATCATGTTAGCTACGAACGCCAAATTAGCCAACGAGCTAATGATTTAATTCGCGCTCAGTACACGCCAGATTTAGCAGAAGTTCAAGATTTTATTCGGAAGTATGATATAGATTTTTTCCTACTAGATCGTGCAGCGTTTACCCCTGAATATATCACTACTAATCCTTGGCTGAGACAGTGGCAGGCGATCGCCAAAGATATTTCAGCTACTCTAAATCAGGGGACTACTCCAGCTATAGTTAGCACGTTAGAGCGTTGTTCCGTTGTAGAGACTGAGGCATTAATTGTCCTTCAAGCAGAATGTGTAGCAAAATCAACAAAGACTTAAGGGGAATAGTAAGTAAGCGCCTAGTACATAATTACACTAGAATTTATATTTAGAAATGGTCACGTTTAATGATTAAGTCGAGCCGTCGTAGATAATCTCTGATTTCCAAAGATAATCTTTATACGGCGGCTCCAACGATTTGCTAGCCTGTATTTTCAGGAAGTTGCAATACAACTACTTAACCCGAATTAAGCTGTTTGTAGGAAAGCGAGTCAGTGGAACCGTCTGGGGTCTGTATTTCTTCTGGCATTATGATACGCCAGTCACAATAGAGGTGGTACTCCCCACTATCCTCGTTCCACTAAAAAACTTCATCTTGGGAACTTTCTAGCCTTGCCAGGTGTTAGTCCCCCACACAGGCGTATCATTAGGGTCGTACATAACTACGTTACCGTCACTCTGAACTACCAACCGACTACCAGGATGCTGCCAGGTGTCGGACCCCCAGACCGGATTGTTATTTTGGTCATAGATGACTAGATTGCCATCACCCTGCATAACGCACTTCCCAGGTGTTGTTCCCCAGGTGTTTGACCCCCAAAGCGGTCTCCCATCACTGTTTCGGTAAAGCACAAGATTTCCATCGCCTTGGTAAACAAAGGTGTATTGGCCGCTCGTTGAGGTTATGGACTGTCCAGGATTAAGCACCTCGTCGGGCTGCATATCGTCCCCTTGTGCAATGAGATGTGTTACAGGAACTGTGATACTCCAGTCATAGTAGAGGCGGTACTCCCCACCGTACTCCTTAAATGAAACTTCACCACCTTGTGGATTAGGAGCATTAAGTGATGAAATATCAGCACGCAATGTGATCGGCGCGAAGATATCATCCTTCCACACCTTTATCAGCCAATTAAAGATTCCGCTAACAACCCAACCTACAACTGTACCGACAATTTCACCAATAGTAGTTCCAAAAATAGCGATGTCACCAGTGTCACCTAGTGCCTCTTTGACGGCTTTAATGACCTCCTCTTTAACCTTGTCAAAAAATTTGTTCAAAAAATCAGGAAAACCACCGAAGTCTTTCTCAGCAAGCACGAGGGTTGTAAAATAAGACCTTGGCCATTTAACGTTGGGGTTTTCAAGCAGATCGAACTCTGCAAATATTCTTGGGGGGGAGTAGTTAACTTCTTCTCCACTTTTAAACTTCCCTACCCTCAAAGCAGAGATATTTTCAGTATCACCATTTTCATCTACTGTGTTCCCACCCAAATCAATTTCATCTCTCCCAGGCCACTCATTGGTGTCCTCAACACACTTCACTCTATGAATTCGCAGTTCTAATGTGTGAGTTGGTCCAGCCGTTCCGCGAGATGACACTTGACTAGGAAATTCCAAGAGATTATTTGTTTCACTCTGCGAAAACTGTAGAGAATCAGACAGAGGTGAATTGTTCGCTTGCACTTCTACAGCAGTTGGCGATCGCAAATCCACTTTAGCTAAGTCACCATAGATCCGAATTCGTTCTGCTTCAGGCGCTTTGATAGCAGCCATAACATTAGTAATCCCAGCTTGTTGCTGTTCAGGACGGAGCTGCTGAAAGCGCGATGAGAACAGTTGCTCAAAGGAATCAGGATCTGAGGAAATAGGATAAGTAGCTGGTTCTGCTTGATGAGCCGTAGCCTTCTCAGCCGCTAGTTGCATTGTGTTAAGTACGCGCGTTGCAATCTCGCGCAATTCTGGATTACCAATTTCAGTAACTTGAGAAACAATAATTTCAGGCATGGAATTCCTTTTTAAGTAAAGATAGCGGAGCTTACAAGTTGTTTGCACCGTAATTTTTGTTACTTTATACGGTTCGACAAATTTGTCTGAAGCCTTATTTTCTATTTCAAATCCTTCTTTAGTTATTCCGGAAAACCTTTTAAAAAATAAAAGTGAGTTTTACTGATATATTGTTAAGAGGTTGCATTTGTAGAAAATGTTTGTTACATTCTAGAAAAGCAATTAAATAGCTCTGCGTATAGCCTAGAGTCAGATTCTATTTCATTGCTCAAGACTTCTAATATGAAAGTAGATATTTCAGGCATATACGATTAAGCTATAATCCCATCTTTTGAGTTCTTAAATAATTTGTGCATTAATAATACCGGAGTCATCATAAACTCCTAACGCACTATTAGCTAAGAGTCGATTAACAAGATTATAAGTATTTGGCTCATGCGCCGAAGGTACTTTTACTTCGATAGTTTGAAGCTTATAAATAATAGTACCAAGTATTTGAATTAGGTATCTTTTGGCGGGTACAGAGAGATCAAAACCTAACTATAGAAAAAGCTCCTGGGAGTCTTGCCGTGTTTCGACCCCAAGAGCTTTTTCATTCAACTGATTCATCTCGTTCACGCCTCACAACTAAAATATATGCCTCTTTACCGAGTCGAGCCTAGAGTATAGTGACACTTTCTATACTGTCTATTCATGCCAAAATCAAGGTAGCAATAAAAATTCTGGAAGCTGTGAATGACAGCGAACGCAATTCGCATCTCAAATTTAACTCGCAATTTCGGCAATGTGCGAGCATTAGATAATCTATCGCTCTTAATACCCAAAGGTGTTGTCTTCGGCTTTCTTGGCGCAAATGGTTCTGGTAAAACTACGACAATACGATTATTGCTTGGCTTATTAGAACCCACATCGGGACACGCCGAGGTGCTCGGGTTTGACACGCGATCGCACTCTGATAAAATTCGCCAACATACAGGCGCTTTGCTAGAACATTCGGGACTTTACGAACGACTCAGCGCTGAAGATAATTTGGAGTTTTACGCGCGTGTTTGGCGCTTACCAACGGCTAAAAGGCGATCGCGCATCAAGGAATTACTGAGTAATATGGGACTATGGCAGCGCCGTCATGAGATTGTCGGCGGTTGGAGTCGAGGTATGAAGCAAAAGCTAGCGGTAGCACGAGCAATGTTACATCATCCGCCGCTAATTTTTCTCGATGAACCAACAACAGGACTTGATCCGGTAGCAGCCGCAGCCTTACGCGATGAATTACAAGAGACGGTAGCACGTGAAGGCGTGACAGTATTTTTGACAACCCACAACTTGGTAGAAGCAGAAAAATTGTGCCATCAAATCGGCGTAATTCGGCAAGGTAAACTCTTGGCGATTGGCAATCCTGATCAATTACGAGTTCAAGCTGGTAATCCCCGAATTGAAATAGTCGGGCGTGGTTTTACACCAAAACTGATAGATTATCTAAAATCTCAACCTTTAATTTCGTCAACTCAAATTCAAGGCGATCGCTTAACTATTACTCTACGTAAACAAACAAGCGCCGCACCATTAGTTAAAATCCTAGTGAATGCGGGTGTGGAAATAGAAGAAGTCCGCAAAGGTAACGCCAGTCTAGAAGAAGTCTTCTTGACTTTGATGGAAGCGCCATGAGTGCCGATATTTGGACTGTAATGTGGAAAGAATGGCGAGAATTACTGTTTCAGCGCGGGAGTCTGCGCGGTATTATGCTAAGTTTACTGCCGTCAGTGTTGTTATTTGGAATTATTTTACCCTCACAAATCGGGCATTTTTGGGTAGAATCTGCCATGCCTTTAGGCTTCTGGGGTTGGCTACCAATGCTGCCTGTAACAGTAGTGATTGCTGATGCTTTTGCTGGCGAACGTGAGCGTCATACTTTAGAAACTTTACTAGCTAGTCCCCTATCAGAACAAGCAATTTTATTTGGTAAAGTAGGTGCAGTTGTAGGCTACGCCTGGGTGTTAACTTTGATTATTCTCTTAGCTGGATTAGTCACAGTTAATGTTATTCATGGCAATGGAAAACTACTGCTTTATCCCCTAATTATTACGTTAGGAGGCATGATTTTTGCTCTACTAACAGCAACGTTGATGGCAAGTATTGGTGTTATTGTGTCCTTGCGGAGTGCAACAGTAAAACAGGCAGCACAACAACTTGCTTTTGCCTCTTTAGCTATAACTTGGATTCCACTTTTTGGTTTTAGCTTGCTACCAACTGCATTACAAACAAGTTTGCTTGAATCAGCTAAAAGTGCTAATACTACACAGCTTTTTTTGATCAGCATAGTTATTCTAGCTGTAGTTGATGTTGGGTTACTTTTGGTAGCTATGACTCGGTTTAAGCGATCACGTTTAATTCTTGATTAAAGTAATTGGGGAGATAATCTTTACATCCTCTCGCCTAAGCGCCTCTAATTCTTGATTAAAGTAATTGCGGAGATAATCTTTACATCCTCTCGCCTCTAATTGGCACACTCACACGCAGCTTTTTAAACATAGCTTCTCGTGCTTGCATGGCAAGGGTATCATCTAAGGTTTTGAGTGATATCGGCTGTTGATACTTTTGCCGTAATGCTGTCTGAATTAGCCAATCGGCAAGAAAAGGATTTTTCGGTAAAACAGGACCATGTGAATAAGTAGCGATCGCATTTTGATAAAATGCTCCTTCTGTACCATCTTCACCATTATTTCCTAATCCTTGCACCACACGCCCCAGCGCTTCTACTTGTCCAAGCTGAGTACGCCCCCCATGATTTTCAAAGCCAATTACATAAGCTGGAGAATCTGTCAGTGCTTTCAGTTCTTCCGCCAGACGCTTTGCTGTCACTTCAATCACAAGATTACCAATACAGCGACGCGCATTTAAGCCGGGATGGACTGAGACAAAATCAAATAAACCCAGTCCCTCAATTCTTTGTCCCTCTCCAGGTTCATAATAGTGACCTAATAGTTGCGGTGCGCCACAAGTAAACACGCCAGGAGTACCACTATCAATTTTCTTACGCAGCGCCTCTGCCTTCCCACCCCGTAAGTCGCGCATCACAATTTCTTGTTGCCGATCTTGTGCGCCACCACCCACTAATAAATCTACTGAGTGGATGTCAGTAATTGGAGAGTTTTGATCGAGTGGCACCACTTTTACTTTATAACCCCGCCACTCACAGCGCCTTTGGATACAAATAACATTACCGCGATCGCCGTAGGTACTCATCAGCGTCGGATACAGCCAGCCAATTGTTAATTCAAGTTGTTCAGGATTCATATTCAAAGAATCTTACACCCAGTCAGCACTTCTCGTAGTTTAGTGCGTGTAGTGTAACGTGGGTATGTTACCGAGTAATCGTGTTATGGGAGGCTACACTAAAAGCAGGTCTAGAAACTGGTTGTGTAGTTATACTATCTATCGAGCAGCTGACGCAGGAAGTATTATCCTTGCCAAGTGCAGCGAGGGCATTGTTGGCAGAAAAACTCGTAGAAAGCCTGGAATTTGAAACTGATCCAGCAATCTAGGCAGCCTGGACTAGCAAGGCAAAAAGACGGCGAGATGCAATCCGAAGCGGTACTATTCAACCGATTTCAGGGGAAGAAGCTTTGGCTCAAGTAAGACGGCTTCTTGAGCGACTTAAAGAATCTTACGCTTAGTCAGCACTTCTCGTAGTGTAGGACGTTTAACGTGGATATTTTTTCTGACTGTCTAATCGGTATGGTGATCGCATTTTTCTAGGTGCAATGAGTAACGCTTGAGTCGAATTACATCACGTACTTGCTCTAGTAACTTTTTTGGGCATTGTTCTCTAAAGCAATATCTAGAAAAATAAGGAATATCCAGAAAAATTCTTGATATTATTCCAATAAGTGTGGATATACGAGAATTTTCTATATAATCATGAATTGGAGTTCTTGACGGCTGATCTCACCGACGTGAAGACAAAAGCATCTTTCGTTTTTCGTTGTCGAAAGGAACTCAAAAACTACTCTAGCTTTTGAGGCAAGTGTCGTGAATGAAGAGTACGAATCTGAACGCATTGCCGAGGGTAGGTACAGGACAAGGCGTGTCTCTCATTTACCTACACTTCTATTCTTGGGGACTCTTATCGTACTCACAGCAAGTTTTTTCTCGAACTTGACTCGCCCTCATAGTTGGGATGGGAAAGCGTTAGATTTAGTGGCTCAAGGCAAGTACCAGGATGCATTGCAGATAGCTAATCAAAAACTTGCGTCTCACCCTAAGTCGCAAGATGATGTCAGCAGTGCTTATCTCATACAAAATGATGCTTACACTGGAATGGGTAAGACTGAGAAAGCAATTCAGGACCTTGAGAAAGGATTAGATATTTTCAGGGAAAAACACTGTTTCCCTCCCAAAAAAATAAGAGCCCATGAAGTAGATCCACTGTGCACTGCTGATGCAAGAGAGCTTCATAGACAAATGGAGTCGTTAAACCTAAAACGTTGAGAATGAACCAGAAAGAGTTACATGGCTACGTTCTTGATCATCGAGATGATCAATAATATTTTTAATGCGTATGTAGAGAAACTCCATGCGGAAGGAACCTAGATTCAAATGCCACCTTTGGAGTCATTGCAGGATTTGGAAAATTATCCTGAATTCACTGAGCGTTTTCGCGATGGTTCTAAGCCGTAATCCAAGACAGTAGTAAGGTTTAGTAAAAATGACTGCTAAAATGAGCAGCAGGAGTGATTAGGATGCCTATTGCTGCTCAACTAGCAAGCTTATACCGTGTCGGCTATCAATTGACGTATTTCATGTTTCAGCCTATACATCTTATCTGTGTTGATAACCGAACTCTCAATTTGTATATTTTAGCTGGACAAAACGAAGAGCTTGAGTTTCAAATTACACTAGATGGGGAAGTATTCTGATGAACCAAGTTAACTATGATGCAATGTCTGATGCAGAATTGAAGCAGTATTTTCTCCAGCATCGTGAGGATACTGCTCTTCAGGCATACCTAAATAGGCTTAATAAGCGTCCACGTATGATCATTGCAACTCCCAGCGATCCTGATTTTGATACCAAGATTCAAGCAGCAATTCGTCAACAGCTACAAGCAAAACAGAGTGATCCAACAAGTTAAAACGTGATTATAACAGCTGAAATCAAGCGATCGCTTCAGCATGAATACCTCTGATTAACCAGAACCCGAACCCACAATCTACCCCTCTTTTACCAAAGGAAAACGGAACTGATGTAGCAAGGCGGATAACGATACAGAAACTGCCGCATTCAATCTATCAAAATAGTGAATTTGATTAACGAATTATCACAACAGAACGTCTGTCTAGAGAACGATATGGTCAGTGAACCAAATGCAGTAAAAATAGAAGGCTAAATCTGATACAGATTGTATTCTATGAAACTCAATTATTTTACAAATCGGTTTTCGACTGTAGGACGAAGAATTGTTACAACTCTACTTTGTCTATCAGCGATCGCCTTTGTCTGGCAAGGCACATTTTTCTCCAACACAGCAGCATTGGCTAATCCAGCGACATTAATTGCCGCAGATGTCGGCGATCAGGTTAAAGGAGCAGCCGACGAAGTTCGCGGACGCTCTAAGGATCTGATTCAAGATACCAAAAATAAAGTTGAGAAAACTGCTAACAAAAATGCCGCGAAGGTTGATGAAGCCGACGACGAGGGTAGTGGCGTTGAGCGTAAAGCAAAGCGCGATAAGGATCGGATCGAGCAACGAGCCGAGGAAGATGCTAATCGGACTGAAAAAGCAGTAGACAACTCCATGAATGCTGTTAAAGGTGTAGTCGATAACATTAAGGATGCTTTCAGTAAATAGAAAGTAGATAATAACTTAAAAGGTCAATGTACATTGGCTCTAGATGTACATTGATTTTTTGCTATTGTGCTTGAGTAAGCAGAAATTAGAAGTGGAAACGCAACAAGAGCATTAAGTGAAGATAGAAGCAGACAAATAAACTTATTCCCAAAGCCTGCGGCCTGGTGAGCCATTCAGGCGCTGGTGAGTGTCAGCTAACAGAGATGGAATATCGAGATTTTCGGGACATCGAGGCAAACAATCGCCACAGCTAGTGCAATTGTTTCCTTTAACACCAGGAAACCAGTGACCAGCATTTTCAAACATTCCATAGCGGTAACTACTATAGTCGGTCATGTCGTAGGCAACGGCAAGATTGCGGAGACGTAAAACTTCGGGAATATTGATGTTTTCTGGACAAGGTAGACAGGCAAAACACTGACTACAGCAATCGCTTCCTAAAACAGCTGTTTGATGAGTTTCTAAGCGCTGCAAAACTTCAACTTCTTCTAGTGTCAAAGGATGATCGCTAGCAATACTCACAGGTTCTGTTAGTTCTTCTGGATTTGCTGGTCCCACACTGAGAGTACCGATCCGAGGATCGCTGAGTAAAAAACGATAGTTTAACTGAAGTGGTGAGAAGGGATAACACAGGTCTTTGAGTGTCTGTGGCGGCGTGTAAAGCCTTCCTCCCTTATCGGCGGGTGAGATGATAAATACACCTATGTCCTTTTGATGGGCAAGCTCAATTGCTGCTGCATTGCGTTGGAAAAAATAGTAATAATGCAGATTGACAAATTCAAACAAATCTGTATTGAGCGCTGCTAAAATTAACTCTAGCGACCCATGAGTAGAGAAACCAATGTGTCGCACCCGACCATCGGCAATTGCTTCTTGTACCGCCTGCATACAACCGTTAGAACTTTGAATTAAGTCCAGATGTTCCCAGGTATTAAGACCATGAATTGCTAGACAATCAAGGTAATCTAACCCTAAGCGCTCTAGCGATTCATCAATATATCGGCGCATAATATCTGCATCAGCCACAGGTGAAATTTTAGTGGTGATGTAAAGTTGCGCTCGTGACATTGGCAATCCATCTGCTATAGCTGCACCGAGATACTGCTCACTTTTGCCATAACCTCTAGCAGTTTCAAGGTGATTAATGCCTAGCGATACTGCGTGTTCGATAGTCTGCTGGGCATTTTCAAAAGAATCCAAGTAGCGCATAGTTCCCAAGGAAAATACGCTCAAATTTAAATTCGTTTTCCCAAATCGTCGGTAGTGCATTTTCTCAGTGAGTAGTGAGTAGTGAGTAGTGAGTAGTTACAAGTTGTCACTTACCACTCGCCACTCGCCACTTCTTTTTTAAGCTTCCCCAGTGGTAAACCCTCCTCCTTGGATAAAATCTTCCGGTCGCAGATTAGAGAGAAATTCTCGAAAAGCTCGTTGTTCTGCTTCGTCAGCATCTCTGTCAACGGGAATAGAAGCATCGGCAAGTACTTCTTCCATCACCCAAATAGGTGTATTGGTGCGGAGAGCGATCGCGATCGCATCACTAGGTCGGGCATCAATTTCTTTCTTGACTTCACCCTGACGGACATCCAACATCGCATAAAACGTACCGTCTTGAATCGAATGAATGACGATGCGCTCTACTGCCATGTCCCAGACTTCTAGAATATTAGCAATCAGATCATGGGTTAGTGGTCGAGGAGGCTTGTGGCTTTCTAAGGCTCCAATAATTGCTTTTGCCTGGTCTTGATTTATATAAATCGGCAGCGCCCGTCGATCTGTACCGTCTTTCAAAAGTACGATTGGGCTGCGGTTTACGGCATCTATCGCAATGCCAGCGACTTTCATTTCAATCATTGGCGTAGCCTCTACAATCCTTTCGGCAAGTGATATTCATGGAGAAGAAATACACTGGTAATAGGAGGGGATCAAAGATATACATACTTCTATTTTTATAAAATTAAGCACTGAACTCCAAACTGCCAGCAAGATTTGGTTAAGTCAAACCAACAGATGATGTTCTTATCCCAAGTATGCCCTGTTATTGAGCCAGATTTATCTTTTTGGGCAAGATGAGAACCGCGCTGATAAAGGTCAAGCGGACATAGCCCGCAGTTCACTACTCACTACTCACTCCTCACTCCTCGTCGTATACCTAAATACAATGTCAACATAGTGGTAGGGAACGCATTTAAATGAAATGTTTTACGAGCCGCTGCATCACAAATATAGACCTCAGACCTTTGCTGATTTGGTAGGGCAAGACGCGATCGCCACTACGCTCACCAACGCTATCCAAACATCAAAAATTGCCCCCGCTTATTTGTTCACTGGGCCTAGAGGTACTGGCAAAACTTCGAGCGCCCGCATTATGGCAAAGTCGCTTAATTGTCTTAAGAGTAATGTTCCTACTCCCACACCTTGTGGCGTATGTGATGTTTGCCAGTCAATCACCAAAGGTTCCGCCCTAGATGTAATCGAAATTGATGCCGCTAGTAACACTGGTGTCGAAAATGTCAGAGATATTATCGAAAGGTCGCAGTTTGCTCCCGTACAGTGTCGCTACAAAGTTTATGTAGTCGATGAATGCCATATGTTATCGACGGCAGCCTTCAATGCCTTACTAAAAACGTTAGAAGAGCCGCCAGAGCGCGTCATATTTATTCTAGCTACGACAGATCCACAGCGAGTATTACCAACAATTATTTCTCGTTGCCAACGCTTTGATTTTCGGCGCATTCCAATAGATGCGATGGTGACTCATTTAAGTGCGATCGCATCCAAGGAAAACATCAATATCAATTCAGAAGCTCTCCAACTGGTAGCCCAAAATGCTCAAGGAGGATTGCGAGATGCTGAAAGTCTCCTTGACCAGCTAAGTTTATTGTCAGGACAAGTAACGATAGAGCGAGTGTGGGATTTAGTTGGTACTTGTTCAGAACTAGACTTGATGCAGTTGTTACGTGCGATCGCTGCAAATAAACCCGAAACAGTTCTCGATTGCGCCCGCGCAGTCATGGATCGAGGTCGAGAACCAATAAACATTCTCCAAAATCTTGCTGGTTTCTACAGAGACTTACTGATTGCCAAAACCGCACCCAGCCGCAGTGATTTAGTTGCTGTCACAGCAGCCACTTGGCAAGCATTATGTGAGGAAGCCGACAAATTAGACATTGCCAACATTTTAGCTGGACAACAGCACCTTGCTAAAAGCGAAATTCAACTTAAAAACACTACCCAACCGCGCCTGTGGCTAGAAGTGACACTCCTGGGATTATTACCAGCAGCGCCTAAACAGACTATTAACCCTCAATTATCAACACTGGCTAGCCAAGCTGGGACACAGAGTGTAAAACCTGCCCCTAGCCAACCATTACAGCACCTAGAAGGCGGTCGAAATCATCCATTAGCCCAACTTCAACCAACTCCAGTTAATGATGCTGTTGCCCATAATAGCGCTTCAACTCAGGCAACCCCGGACAAGGCAACATCACAACCGCCCTCATCACCCCATAAGCCTTTAGAACCGAGTGAGGATGCCTCTATTGCTGCACAACAAGCGATTGAACCACTACCTTCAGGTGTTGATTCTGCTTCCCAATCATCAAGGGAACAGATATGGCAACAGGTACTTGCTAATTTGCAACCGATCTCTACCCGCGAATTGCTGCGGCAAATGTGCCATCTAATTGAGTTTGATGGTACTTTTGCCCGAATTGGGGTTAAATCTCAAGCGTGGTACAAGAAAACTCAGACGCACTTGCCTAACATCACATCGGCTTTTGGGGCAACATTTATGGGTGAAGTGCAAGTCAGCCTGGAATTAGCAACACCTACACAAACTAAAACTACTTCGGTTAATCAAGTACAACCACCTGGTACGGGTACTCCTGCGACTTCTGCTCAAAACACTCAACCGCAGCCAGGTTATTTCTCTCCAAGTTCATCAACTCAGACACAGGCAATAAAAGAGGTTCAGCCTGAAATTACAACCCAGAAGTCAACCGCAGCCAATGTTTTAGAGCCGCCGATGGAGGTGGCGACTTACACACCTCCAAACCTTACTGAGTGGCAAGATGATGAAGTGCTGATCGCCGCCCAACGACTTGCTGATTTTTTTAATGGTCAACTTGTCGAACGTAACTTCGATTCAGCCTTACCGTTGTCTGCAACAACAAATAGCCCACTACCAGCACTTACCACTCCTACACCTGAATTATCCAATTTTGAGCCTGAAGACGAAGATATCGAGTTTTAAGAAAGTAAATAGCTACAGATTTTTATCTGCTCCCCTGCACCCCTGCTCCTCTATTTACCTCCTTGATGCACAGTTTTCACCCATTTCAGCTGCTTTGGTCGAACAGCGACTCGGGCGCTGGTAGCGACCATCACTACCAACCAGTGGAGCATATAAATAGTGCCGCGTAGCGTTTGGAGCAGTGCCAAGAATGTAGAATTGCTCTCATCTCCCCTAATCCGCTTCAGACCACTAAACATTGCCCAAACTGACATAGTAAGCGTTAAACCTGTAACTGGAGCTAATACCGGAGAGCGATTACGGGCGATCGCCATTAATAAGTCCGGTACACTGGCAATTGGGAGAATGTGCTGAATAATCAAAAACATGATTAAATCGAAAGTCTTACCCGTTCCCATGCGGTTGCGGGCAATGAGCCGCCAGTAATCTAGATAGCGCTGAGATTGACCTTCAGCCCAACGGTTGCGTTGATGCCATAAAGCGATCGCACTCGTCACGCCTTCTTCTTCTACTGCGGGAAAGCTGACAAACTCAATATCCCACTGCTCTAAATGCAAGCGTAAGGCGAGATCCAAGTCATCCGTAATTGTTTCTTCATTCCAGCCGCCGCAATCTTCTAAAGCCTGACGGCGCACAAATTGGCCATTACCGCGCAAATCTCCAAAGCCACCTACAGCAATTCGTTGTTGCTGAAAATAGGTATCAAGAGCCATTTCTGCCATCTGTCCGCGTGTCCAGAAATTTTCCTTGGCATTGGCGATCGCTTTTCGTACCTGAACGGCTCCTACTTCCGGCTGTGCAAACAAGGGTAGCACCCGCCGCAGCAAATCTGGCGTTACCTGAGCATCAGCATCAAAGACAGCTAAAATTTCACCCCGTACTAGGGGCAATACTTGATTTAGCGCCCCTGATTTACCTCCACCAGTAGCCTCTCGCCGCAGCACTTTCAACTGGTCGTATTCCTGCGCTAGCTTCGACAATAATACTGGCGTTTGGTCGGTACTATTATCGTCTATGATCCAGACTTCATACCGCTCCTTTGGGTAGTCCTGGCTACAGATATTTTTGACTAAGTTGCCGATCACCGCTTCCTCATTTTTCGCCGCTACTAGCAACGAGACATAAGGACAAGCGGCAAGATCATCAACCGCCATCAATTCTGGTTCGCTACGCGATCGCGCGCAGACGACGCGCAGGGCATGAATCCCCAACATTGTAGTGAGTCCTAGTACAAACCAAGACCCCCAGGAAACTAAATGGAGGGCTAAAGTACCACTCCATACGATTGTCAAAACAACAGCCGCTTTGCGTCTCCGACCTTGATAACAGGATGGTAGAGTCGGATCTAACGTCTCTACCACTGACTGCTGGGTACTATCGTCTGACTCCTCTAAATCGGATAAATCAGACAATAGTGAGCCAATTGCATCAAGCTCGTTGTAAGAATCGCTTTCGGGCCAGGAATTCGCTGGCATAGGTTACTTGATTCAACCACCAATATTTGTCTACACCCATAAAGAAACTGGGAATTAGATAACACCACACTGTGCAGCCTTCGCACACCGACAACTTACCCTGAGATTTGCGATATTTTTCCACCTCTTCCGACTGGCGGTAGAGGTCGTACAATTGCCCATTAATGGGTACACCAGATTGGGCAAAGTGATAACAGGGTAAAAGCAGTTGGTCGTCCGGCGAAATTGCAATCACAGCGTCCACCGCCTTACAGCGAGGATTTTTAGTGTCATTGCCCCCAGCTTCAATAAAAGCCAATGCTGCTTTATTGTACCCGACAGTCTTATATTTCTTCGCACTGGCTTGAATAGCCGCCATCATTTCTGCTGTGGGATTTTTCTTAGAGTTGTAGTTGTCATGGGCAGTAAAGGCAGGATTGAGCCAAACCCGAACATCCAATTTTTGCGATAGTTCTCCTACTTCGTCAATGCGATCGTAGTTTTGGGCAGTAACAGTGTGGTTGAGTACGGGATACTCGCCCAAAGACTTCGCAAGCGCTACCGATTCTACCAATGTGTCAAAAATCTTCACTCCTCGTGAAGCATCGTGAGTTTCGGCATCACCGCCATCAAGGGAGAAATTCAAGAAGTCGATTAACCCTTGAACTTCTTTTGCTTTTTTGGGATAAAGAATCGTGTTCGTCGTCATGCTAGTGATAAAACCCTGCCGTTTCGCCTCGGCATAAATTTCACCAACATCAGCGCGCAATAGTGGTTCGCCACCTGTAAAGTCTACATATTTGACACCCAAGCGGCGTAAATCAGTCAAATTATGCTTGATTGTCTCAAAATTTGCTTCATTCGGCGGTTCTAATGCCCAAATGTTACAAAAATGACAGCGAGCATTACATCGATAGGTTAGGTAGTAATTTGCAACCAGTGGAGCCATAGTGTTTGCTCACAGAAATTTCTTATGTCATCTTCAGCCTACCTAACTTAACAGTCAACAATTATTTGCAAATGTGTATCTATTCCCTTTAGGTTGAAACGAGCCGCGTCGTTTCAACGCAGAAATGAGTAAACAATCGGCGGAAAGATTCTTCCAAGTCCAAAATCAAGTTGGCACCTCAACACCAATAAAGCCAGAGGAATCAGCAAAGTTTGCCGCCGCGATTGCCGCATGATATGGATGTAATTGAGCAGTTTTTGGGAATACTATGGGCAGCACCCAAGATACCTACTATATACTCCCAAAAAACCTATGAGAAATATGTCAATTGAACAACTACAGCCTGCTACCCAGCATGATGTAAGAGTGTATATGCCTTACTTCCAAGGCAATAAGCGCAATCTGCTACCCCTAGCTATCAGCCTCTATAAAAAAGGCTCTTTGGAAGGACAGCGCAAAATTGAACAAAGCGATAGTATTCCGTTTGTCGCTACTTGGAATGTATCATCCTTACCCGCAGACCTTACTCGTTGCCGAATACAGTTTGATGGTAATGCGGAACTAAGTTATGAAATGATGCTGGCAAGTTCTGAGTTTGTTGATTTTTTAATTGATGTGATCCTAAATTTTCAACGTGCGCGTACCACTGATTTTTCCAAACAGTTTTACCGGCGATTGCTACGTCTAGATGAATGAGGAATTAGGGGTTGGGGTTAGGGGCTAGGGGCTAGGGACTAAAAATAGAAATTGATATCTCCCCGGCTCCTCTGCTCCCCTGCTCCCCATCTCTCAATTAGCGAGTTCGACTTAAAATATAAAATAATGGAGAAGCCGACTAGGGTTCAACTTTGTTGAAATTAGGAGTGAGTGAGTGCCAAAATCTGCTAAATATTTGCTGATTGGTTCAACAGAGACTTATAGTGGCAAATCAACAACGGTAATTGGTTTGTCCGATCAGCTTAAACAAAAAGGACTGGATATTTCCTACGGGAAACCACTGGGTAAGTGTTTGGGCGAAAACAAAACAGAGGTTTTGGAGGCAGATGTTCAGTTTGTGGCACAAAGCCTAAAATTGTCGCAGCATCGGCTCCTCCCAACTGTTTTAGCTCTAGATGAAGCAAGTATTCAAAAACGCTTACGTGGTGAAGACAAAATTGATTACCAACAGCAAATAAACCAATATCTTCAAATACCGGGGGGCGATTTGGTGTTGTTGGAAGGGCCTGGGACAATGGATGAGGGCAATTTATTTAACTTATCTTTGCTCCAGATGGCTGAAACAATTGATGCCAAAGTGCTTTTAGTCGCCCGCTACAAATCAATTTTCTCGGTTGAAGCATTGTTATCTGCAAAGCAGCGTCTAGGCGATCGCTTAATTGGTGTTTTACTCAACGATATTCCGGCGAAACACCTGCAAAGCGTTGATTCTGAAGTGCGCCCATTTTTAGAGCGCCAAGGTATTCCTGTTTTGGGTACGCTACCTAAAAGTGATCTGTTGCAGAGTGTCAGCGTTGCCGAACTGGTACACCAGCTAAACGCAGAAGTTCTCTGTCGTCCCGATCGCCTAGATTTGCTCGTAGAAAGTCTGGCAATTGGCGCAATGAATGTAAACGCTGCCCTCAAGTATTTCCGCAAACGGCGTAATATGGCAGTAGTGACAGGAGGCGATCGCGTCGAAATTCAACTCGCAGCTCTTGAAAGTTCCACCCACTGCCTGATCTTGACTGGACAACTACCACCGCCTCCGTTTATCCTAAGCCGCGCTGAAGAACTAGAAATTCCGATATTGTCAGTTGATCTCGATACGCTCTCAACTGTAGAAATTGTTGATCGCACTTTTGGTCAAGTTCGCCTACATGAACCGATTAAAGTACACTACATTCGTCAGTTGATGGCAAAACACTTTGATATTAACCGCTTATTATCCCAACTGGGCTTAACTCCAGCAGTCGCATTGTCATAACTGTTTGTTGCTGCAATAGACGCGCTGTCTGCTAAAATGACTGGGTTGTTTAATCTGATTCCGTCTTTGAGTCAGTCAATAGACCTAGCCAACTACGATACATTAGCGCAAGAACTAGCGACAATCCAGCAAACAGGTTCTAAACGAATTGCCTTGCTGGGTTCGCGTCATGTTCCCCTGACTCATCAACATTTGATTGAGATGATGAGTTATGCCCTAGTTTTATCTGGCAATCATCTACTCACTTCTGGTGCTACGGGAACTAATTCAGCTGCCATTCGGGGGGCAATGCGGGCTGATCCCAACTTGTTAACGGTGATTCTCCCCCAAAGCTTGGAACGTCAACCACAAGAGTCGCGCCAGCAATTAGAACAGGTAATGCATTTAGTGGAAAACTCTACTAACGATCAGATGTCCCTCGCAGAAGCGAGTTCGCTGTGTAATCAGGAGATTGTCTCCCGTTGTCAACAGTTGATTTGCTTTGCGTTTCATGACAGTCACACCCTGCTCCAAACTTGTCAGCAGGCAGAAGATCAAAGGAAAGTCGTGACGTTGTTCTATTTTGATTAGATAAAAATGAACTCATCACAACTAACGCCTGCTGTGTTCCTGTACTGCATCGCCGCCGCCGCTGTGCTAATCTATCTTCCCTTCGTACTTGTAGCTTATGCTCGGATGCGCGTAGGACTAGATCTAGCCGCTCCCCGCGCTATGTTTGATAAATTGCCGCCTTATGCTCAAAGAGCTAATTGGGCGCATCAAAACTCGTTGGAAGCGTTCATGATTTTTGCGGCGGCGGCGCTGATGGCTTATGTAACGGGGTTAAATTCTTTGCCTGCTGTGGGATCTGCGATCGCATTTGTGATCGCTCGGTCGCTCTATTGTGTGTTTTATATTGCTAATGTGCCAATAGCGCGATCGCTAATGTTTGCTATTGGTTCTCTTTGCTCTGGCACTCTCTACATCCTTAGCATCTTACAAGCTAACGGCTCTACAAGCTTACCCTAAGCTCAAAACTTCAAATCTTAACTTGGTTAGTCAGGATAAATATTCTCACCCCAACCCCTAACCCCTAACTTCTTGTCTATGGCTTCTAATTATTCTTTCGACATTGTTAGTGACTTTGATCAACAAGAATTAGTTAATGCAATTGATCAAACTGTTCGAGAAATCAAAAGCCGCTACGACCTTAAAGATACTCAGACAACAGTAGAATTGGGTGATTCAATTATTACGATTAACACTGACAGCGAGTTTACTTTAAGCGCTATTCATGACATTTTGCAGACAAAAGCTGCCAAGCGTAACTTGTCGCTGAAAATCTTTGATTTCGGTAAAGTTGAATCAGCCAGTGGAAACCGCGTTCGTCAAGAAATTAAGCTTAAAAAAGGCATTAGTCAAGAAATTGGCAAGCAAATCACTAAGCTAATTCGCGATGAATTTAAAAAGGTGCAAGGCTCGATTCAAGGAGACGCTGTGCGTGTTTCTAGTAAAGACAAAGATGATCTCCAAACCGTTATCCAGCGCCTGAAACAAGAAGATTTCCCCGTCGCCCTGCAATTTACCAATTACCGTTAAAATTAAGTGATTTCACGCAGTGGGGTTTGCCTAGCTGATACTTTGGCGATGCTAGGTTAATTTATTTAATTCATATATCTGAATGTATGTTCATATGTTATAATTAAACAAAGATTAGTAGGAATAAAATAATGGCAACTGTAACTCAAATGAAATGCGCTTGTGAACCTTGCTTATGCGTTGTTTCAATCGGGAATGCAATTCAGAAGAATGGTAAGGCTTACTGCTCTCAAGAGTGCGCTGAAGGTCATCCAGAAGGTGGTAAAGGCTGCGGTCATAGCGGCTGTGGATGCTAATATAATAAGCCCGGAGGTTTCCTTCGGGTTTTGTTTTTACTAGACACTACTCGCAAATATACCAAACCAAAGCGCAATGCTTTCATTTTTACGACGGAGGCGAAGGTCATAGTGTTACAGATAAGTGTAGTAATACAGTTAGGTAAATATAAAAACTCTAACCCTAACTCTACTTATGGAACTCTATACCCGTGTTGAAGCAGCAAAGTATTTGAAGTAAGTGCAGAGGCAGTTAGGTATTACATAAACAAAGAGTTGTTGCCAGCTTTCAAGAAGGGGAAGACTTGGTTAATCAAAGAACCCGAATTGAAAGTATTTAAGCAATCTGAATGGTTTAAAAATAGATCACCGGGGCGACTTAAGTATCCAGATGATATGCCAAGACTACATTATTTTGCTACAAAAGCTCGTGTGGATCGGATCAAAGCTCAAAAATTATCAGAAGACGAAGGTAAACACTAAATCTTTTTCTATTGCTTCGTTTTGCTTTTCCCGATTCTTTAACCGCTTTTGCAATCGTTCTACTTGGTTCCGTAGTGCATTTGCATTACCGGAATTAATGGGTCTAAAGCCCTGCCTTTCTACGGCGGCTTTTATTCTATCATCCTACTCTTATGATAAGTGTGCTATCATAAGAGTAGGGATAAATAATCATGCTAGTTTTTGAGTTCAAGGCATACGGTAAAGTTCATCAGTTTAAAGCAATTGATCAAGCTATCCGAACAACTCAGTTTATTCGGAACAAAGCGATTCGATTGTGGATAGATGGATTTGCTAAGTCTTGGATTGAACTCGCGCAGCATTGTGCGCTGCTCGCTAAAGAATTTTCGTTTGCGAATAACTTAAATTCAATGGCTAGGCAAGCTGCGGCTGAACGTGCATGGGCTTCTATATCTCGCTTCTACGATAACTGCAAAAAAAAGATAGTTGGAAAAAAAGGTTATCCAAGTTTTCAGAAAAATTGTCGTAGTGTTGAATACAAAACAAGCGGATGGAAACTATCGCCAAATCGCAAATCAATAGTCTTCACTGATAAAAATAACATTGGCAAGCTGAAGCTAAAAGGAACACGCGACTTACACTTTTATCAACTAGATCAAATCAAACGGGTGAGATTGATAAAACGTGCAGATAGTTATTATGTGCAGTTTTGTATTTCAGTTGACAGATCTTTGACCATAGAACCAACGCATCAAACAATTGGGTTAGATGTCGGCATTCAAAGTTTCTATACTGACAGTTTGGGCTTAAAAATAGATAATCCAAGATTTTATCGAATAGGAGAAAGAAAATTAAAACGTTCCCAAAGATTAGTTTCTCGCAAGATAAAAGGATCTAACAACAGAAGTAAGTCTAGAATTCGATTAGGTAGGGTTCATCTCAAAATAAGTAGACAGCGTAAAGACCATGCTGTGAAGTTAGCACGGTGCGTAATCACATCTAACGATGTAGTCGTCTATGAAGATTTGAGAATCAAGAACTTAGTTAAAAACCACTGTTTGGCAAAGTCAATTAACGATGCTGGATGGTATCAGTTTAGAGTTTGGTTAGAGTATTTTGGCAAAGTATTCAAGCGGATAACTATTGCTGTTAATCCGGCATTAACATCTCAGGAATGTTCTAGCTGTAGCGCTATAGTAAAGAAATCGCTATCTACCCGTACTCATGTTTGTCAATGTGGGTGTGTTTTAGATCGAGATGAAAATGCCGCACTGAACATATTAAATAAAGGACTGGCTACTGTAGGGCATACAGGAAGCTTCATGCTAGACATGAGCAACGCTTTAGGAGAATTGACCTCTACTTAAGCTGGAGCAATCCTGCATGAGCAAGTTGGCTCGTAGATTAAAGAATCCTCAGCATGACGGCTGAGGAGTGTCAATATTTGTAACAACTACTCAAGTGGTCAAATTTAGGTAATACCTAAATTGTTAAATTGGCTGAAAAGTTAGCGATTAATTATACTATGCTCTTGTAAATAAGTATGTTATAGACTTGCTTGAACTATAGTCAATGATAATAGTAATCTGTGAACTAGCGATCGCAACTACTTCTGTTAGATTAGTTACCCAGTGTTTTTGCACTTCCATCTGCTCGTAAAGCAGCTTTTTTTATCTTAAATCATCACTACGGAAGGAAATCGCTCTAATATTTTTATTGTGGTAGAAATAGGTGAACCAGTGGCAAATCGCTAGTTTCGCGATCTCACCTTGAAAACATAAACGATTTAATCAGTAACGTTGGTACATAAGAAGCGATAGCCAGCATCTATTTGTTTTAATCTTCTTATTTGTCCATATTTGGCATCCCATTCGCCACTATTTAAATCCTCTTTGAGTAGTTTCAATCCTGCTTCAAATACACTAGAATCAGCCAAAGCAAAAACTGACATACTCGCTCTAACTTCTGGATTCAAATATAATTCTGGTTGTCTCCAGCCTGCTGCAAGAAACATATCTGATAAATCATGTGGCAACATTAAAGTGGAGACTTCAACCGTCCTTTGAGTAGTTTTTTGAATTAACGTTGCAATATCAGATAAAGGTGGAAAAACGCGCTCGGCATCTGACCAAATGAAGGGAAAATAATCATTAAGCCAGAATTTTTCGCCCAACCTGGGATCAAATGTGAGAATAGCGAGCGCTCCGGTTTTAGTAACGCGGTTCATCTCTTGGAATGCCTTGTCAAGATTGGAAAAATGATGTGTGGCTAAAATACTGATAGCAGCATCTACAGATGAAGTTGGCAAAGGGATATTTTCAGCAAATCCGGTAAAATATTGAACTCGTGAATGTTTTATTGATTGTTTTTGCATTACCGACGAAGGTTCTACCGCATAAAGTAAAAATCCTTGATCCGCGATCGCTCTACTGTAGCCTCCTGTACCAGCACCAATATCGGCGATAATGCTTTCGGGTTTTAGCTGGAGTAAATTTAGCAGTGAATCTACTATTCGAGAATCAGGAAGCCGAAACTTTGAGTAGGATTGACCAATTGAATCATAAACAGGCATGATCTAGCATTTAGGTTGTGTTTTGAATTAGACTAGATAATAATAAAAATTATGGGCGATCGCCTTATTTCAAATCAGAAGCTTGCAAAATTTCTCTAATGCGTGTCCGAAATAAACGTACTGCGGCTCTTTGACCAATTATTTTACTTTGCTCTATATAAATCAGGAATGTTTGCGATCGGTAAGAAAGGAAAAGCAAGACTTTGATCGCACAAATTGTATTTTTTATCTGTTAATTGATAAACATAAAGTTGCTGGTTTTCGTATCTCCAAAATTCAGAAACACCTAGAGAAGAATATATCTCAAATTTATTTAAGGAGCGACTTGTGTAATCTATTTCTACAACTAAATCTGGCGGTGGATCATTTGCCAAATCAATTTTTTTCCCTCTAACCAGTGATTCATTTTGAATATAAAAACAAGTATCCGGCTCAACAGCACGCCTCAAGTCTTCCCTTTCTAGAGTTAAAGAACCAAGATGTCTGACCTCAATGCGTAGCTCATCAGCTATCGCCTCAACAAAGCCTGCAATTAGAACTTTAGGTTCTTCGTGTTGTTCGTAGGGAGCCATGATTTCTAACATTCCTTGGTCATAGGCAAGTCTACAGGCGCGGTTGTCTCCTATATCCGCCAACAATGCTTTAAACGTTTGCCAACTTACGCCTGCTAAAAGAACTCTGGCTTCTGCGGGGGTTTCTTGTCCTTGGAGAGTAGATACTGTTAATGTCTGCACGTCCATTGTTTTATTACTCCCAAAAGCGATAAATTTTGCACAATAGATTAAGTTAATAATCCACAGTCTAGCCCAATCTGTTTAGCAACTATTTTTACCTGATCCTATGAATAATCCCTTCCTCACTCGCCTCCATAGTCCAGAACGTCCCGTCATCGTTTTTGATGGCGCAATGGGAACGTCACTTCAGACACAAAACTTGACCGCAGCAGATTTCGGTGGCCCGCAGTATGAAGGCTGTAACGAGTATCTGGTACATACCAAGCCAGAAGCAGTGGAAAAGGTGCATCGGGAATTTTTGGCGGTTGGTGCAGATGTAATTGAGACAGATACCTTTGGCGGTGCGTCGTTTGTGCTAGCAGAGTATGATTTAGCAGACCAAGCTTACAGTTTAAATAAAAAAGCCGCCGAGATAGCAAAGCGCGTTACAGCAGAGTTTTCTACCCCAGAAAAACCGCGATTTGTGGCTGGTTCAATGGGGCCAGGTACTAAGTTGCCAACTTTAGGAAATATTGACTTTGACACGATGACAGCCTCCTTCAGAGAGCAAGCAGAAGGACTGTTTGACGGTGGCGTAGATTTATTCATCGTCGAGACTTGCCAAGATGTACTGCAAATCAAATCAGCGTTGAATGCAATTCAAGATGTATTCCGTAGTAAGGGTGAGCGACGCGGATTGATGGTGTCGGTGACAATGGAAATTCAAGGCACAATGCTTGTAGGCACAGATATTAGTGCAGTGCTGGCGATTTTGGAGCCTTATCCGATAGACGTTCTGGGGCTTAATTGTGCCACTGGTCCAGATAAAATGGCGGAGCATATTCGCTATTTGTCGCAGCATTCCCCGTTTGTAGTTTCTTGCATCCCTAATGCTGGACTACCTGAAAATATTGGTGGTCATGCTCACTATAAGCTGACACCGATGGAACTACGGATGGCATTGATGCGATTTATAGAAGATTTGGGTGTGCAAGTAATCGGTGGTTGTTGTGGCACACGACCGCAGCATATTCAACAATTAGCAGAAATCGCTCAAACTCTCAAGCCAAAACAGCGCCAAGCACAGTATGAACCAGCAGCAGCATCAATTTATAGCGCTCAACCTTATGAGCAAGACAACTCATTTTTGATTGTTGGGGAACGGCTAAATGCTAGCGGTTCTAAAAAGTGCCGCGATTTGCTCAATGCTGAAGATTGGGATGGATTGGTGTCTTTGGCTAAGTCGCAAGTGCGAGAAGGCGCGCACGTCTTAGATGTAAACGTCGATTATGTGGGACGTGACGGTGTGCGTGATATGCACGAATTGGTGTCGCGTCTCGTTACTAATGTTACTTTGCCGTTGATGCTGGACTCGACAGAATGGGAAAAGATGGAGGCGGGGTTAAAGGTAGCTGGCGGTAAGTGCTTGCTCAATTCCACTAACTACGAAGATGGAGAACCTCGGTTTTTTCAAGTGTTGGACTTGGCTAAAAAGTATGGTGCTGGGGTTGTAGTTGGGACAATTGATGAAGATGGAATGGCGCGAACTGCCCAGAAAAAGTTTGAAATTGCCCACCGTGCATATCATCGAGCTATAAAATATGGTATTCCACCTCATGAAATCTTTTTTGACACTTTAGCTTTACCTATCTCTACGGGAATTGAAGAAGATAGAGCTAATGCTAGAGCAACAATTGAATCTATCCGTCGCATTCGCTCAGAATTACCTCATTGTCATGTTATTTTAGGCGTTTCTAATGTTTCTTTCGGCTTAAATCCAGCAGCGCGAGTAGTGCTAAATTCTGTCTTTCTGCACTATGCAATGGAGGCTGGAATGGATGCGGCAATTGTTAGTCCTAATAAGATTTTGCCGTTGTCAAGAATTGAGGAAGAGCATCAGGAAGTATGTAGACAATTGATATTTGATGAGCGTAAGTTTGAGGGTGATGTCTGCGTTTATGATCCTTTGACTCAATTAACTACACTGTTTGAAGGAGCGACAACAAAACGCGATCGCTCTGCTGATGAAAGTTTACCAGTAGAAGAACGCCTCAAGCGTCATATTATTGACGGTGAAAGAATTGGCTTAGAGGAACAACTACAAAAAGCTTTAGAGAAATATCCGCCGCTAGAAATTGTCAATACTTTCTTACTTGATGGCATGAAAGTTGTTGGCGAGTTGTTTGGTTCAGGACAAATGCAATTGCCTTTTGTGTTGCAATCTGCTGAAACAATGAAAGCAGCAGTGGCTCATTTAGAGCCATTTATGGAAAAGAAAGACGCGGGTAATAATGCTAAAGGAACTCTTGTAATTGCCACTGTTAAAGGCGATGTTCATGATATTGGTAAAAACCTTGTCGATATTATTTTGTCTAACAATGGCTACAAGGTAATTAATCTAGGAATTAAGCAGCCTGTTGATAACATTATTGAGGCTTATGAACAACATAAAGCTGATTGTATTGCCATGAGTGGACTGCTGGTGAAATCCACTGCATTTATGAAAGAAAACTTGGAGACATTCAACCAGCGCGGGATTAATGTCCCAGTAATTTTAGGTGGTGCGGCTCTTACTCCCAAGTTTGTGTATGACGATTGCCAAAATACATACAAAGGCAAGGTAATTTACGGCAAAGATGCCTTTTCTGACTTGCATTTTATGGATAAATTGATGCCTGCTAAGGCTGAAAATAAATGGGATGATTTTTCAGGGTTTTTAGATGGATTAGCCGAAAGTTTTAACGGTGAAAAAGCCCCTGAAAGTGAAGTAAAAAATGTTGAAATACCCTCAGAAACAGTCGAAGAGAAAGTAATAGATACTGAGCGTTCCGAAGCTGTGGCGGTGGATATTAAGCGTCCTACGCCGCCTTTCTGGGGAACTAAATTGTTGCAAAGCGCTGATATTCCCATAGAAGAATTATTTGAGTATCTAGATTTGCAGGCTTTGATTGCTGGACAGTGGCAATTTCGTAAACCAAGAGAGCAATCGAAAGAAGAATATGAGGAGTTTTTGAATCAAAAAGTTTATCCGATTTTAGAGCATTGGAAGCAAAAGATTGTTACCGAAAATCTGTTGCAGCCACAAGCAGTTTATGGCTATTTTCCTTGTCAATCTGAGGGAAATTCACTGTATATTTATGCTCCAGAGGAAATAACAAAAAAGCTGGCTACGTTTGAATTTCCTAGACAGCGATCGCTTCGGCGTTTGTGTATTGCTGATTTCTACGCACCTGTGGAATCAGGCGTTATAGATGTGTTTCCGATGCAGGCTGTAACTGTGGGAGAAGTGGCGACTGAGTACGCGCAAAAGCTATTTGCAGCACACCAGTACAGCGATTATCTCTACTTTCATGGAATGGCAGTACAAATAGCGGAAGCAATAGCAGAATGGTTACACGCTCGAATTCGTCGGGAGTTAGGATTTGGAAATCAAGAACCAAATAATATTCGCGATATTTTGGCGCAGCGCTATCCTGGTTCTCGATATAGTTTTGGTTATCCAGCTTGTCCCAATATTCAGGATCAGTACAAGTTATTGGAGTTGTTGGAAAGCGATCGCATAAATCTACATATGGATGAAAGCGAACAACTGTATCCTGAACAATCAACTACGGCAATTATCGCTTATCACCCAGCAGCAAAATACTTCAGTGCTTAGAAATAAAGTAAGGTGGGCAATACCTACTTACGACAAACGTATCTAAATTCACCGTATTTTCTCAACATGATGATAGAGATACAGTGCGATTCTCCTGTAGGCAGTAGCTACCAGCGCATCGCATTTGTATCTTTTAAGCTGAATAAGTCATGAAGACACCAAAGCAAAATCTCAAAATTCTCGATTACACTCAAGAAAATGCCTCAAAAACATTAGTACCGAATCTCCCTACCCTGTCGAGTTTTGGTTGTTGGAGCAATAGGGTGCAACGCGAAAAAGTGGGATCAGGCAGAGTAGCGTGAAAAGCACAAAAAAAAGTAGGATGCCATAGCTTGATATTTGGGTAAAACCCAAGCTGCTAGGAGTTCCTACTATGAATTGCAATA
>JAESFL010000435.1_pt1 | contig 29965 bp, 29 predicted proteins | sample 9269401 | NCBI WGS metagenome assembly JAESFL01 (sample SAMN14506025, study PRJNA617098) | algae metagenome | isolation source: Gloeocapsa sp. UFS-A4-WI-NPMV-4B04 and co-occurring heterotrophs from desert... | place: USA: Utah | collected 2006-10-01 | reverse complement strand
CGTGCACCGAGGGCGGCCGAAGCCAGCCCTGGTCCACGTCCCACGAGCGAAACGTCTTGGCCATGAGCCAAGTGAAACATCCCGCAAGCCGCTCGTCGAGACGCTTACTCGGACAGGCTCCTAGACCTCACTCGGGCTGGTTAAGTCGCAATTTGTCGGAGTCTGCTGCTCATCGAATTGAGAGGCTGAGGCGACGAACCGCGCCAAATCCTCAACCGCGAAGGACGGGCTCGCGAGCACCTTGCGACCTTGCGAGGTGGAAAGGCGCGGAATAACCCGCGCCATTGAAGCTTGTGCAAGGATTACAGCGTCGCTCCTGTCTGCTGCTTTCTCCAGAGTCGCCAGGATGAGATCGTCGTGACGCTGCTGGTCGCCTCTCATTAAGGCTACATAGGCTCCTTCGACCAGAGTCTCGTCGAGTTTGACGGGGCGTCCCTCCAACGCCGCGGTCTCTCGCAGAAGGTCTCCGGTCGGCCGGAGCGTCGTTTTCAGAGTGGCGATGATCGCGACTTGGTCGCCCCACCGGACTGCCTCCCGGGCCATGCCGGCGTCGACCCGGACGACGGGGAGGTCGAACTCGGCTTGAGCGGCGCCGCACAGCTCTCCGATGGACGAGCAGGCATTCAAGATCAGACCAGCTCCCTGCTCGGAGAGAACCCGAACGTAGCTGCGCCAGCGCGGCTCGATGGCAGCCAGGTCGCCGCCATTCTCGAGAAGCTGCGGCAGAATGGTGTCGTCAAGGACGTTGATGACCCTCACCCCCGGAAGCCGCTCCTTCAGGAGGCGCCCAAAGAGTTCTACAGCGGCTGGCGAGGTATGGGTGACGCCAATTGTGATGGGTGTGCTCATGGGTGCACCGATCCGCGGGTCAAACCGCGGCCATAACGGGAGTGCCGTCCGCCCGCCCCTCGCTGCCAAGAAACTCGCGGATCTTCTCCATCACGACGGCCTCGACGGCCTCCTCACCAATGCGACGCTCCGCTTCGGGCAGCGCCTGGCACTCCGCGTCGGTCATGCGTTCCCTACGCCCGAGCGCCGACAGCAGGGCATGCTCGAGATCCGTCGCGATATTCACCTTCGAGATCCCGCCGCCCGGAAGTCGAACCGCATCCTGGATCATGTGGGGGGGTACACCCGAGCCGCCATGAAGCACGAGGTGCACCGGCGTCCTTTCGCGAATGGCGCGCAGCCGTGTGAGGTCGACCCGCGGCTGACGGGTGATGTAGTGCCCATGGGCCGTCCCGACCGATACGGCGAGCGCGTCCACGGACGTTTCGTGAACGAAGTACGCCGCCTCGTCGGGATCGGTGAAATGCTCCTCATCCTCGTCGGTTTCGACAAAGTCGGTTGTGCCGATCTTGCCAAGTTCCGCCTCTGCGGACACGCCCCGCGCATGCGCCATGGCGACGACCTCTGAGGTGATCCGGATGTTCGTTTCCAGGGTCTCGGCCGATTTGTCGATCATTACGGACGAAAACCCAGCCTCGATGGCAGCCTCGATCACCGGGATGTCGAAGGTGTGGTCGAGGTGGAGAACGACGGGCACGTCAACCCGCTCGGCCGCCACACCATCGAAGAACGCGCCCGCGAAAGCTCCCGGGGTGATGTGATAGCGATCGAACTCACGCTGGGAGATCTGCACGATGAGCGGCGAGCGGGTGCGCTGGGCGGCGCGCAGCACAGGCCGGATCATGGCCGTGTAGCGGGGCGCAAAAGAACCTAGAGCGTAGCCGGCCCGTTCGGCTGCTGAGAGCGCTGGCTTCAGAGGCAGCAGGTTGGTCGGCTTCAGGCGCGTGAGTCGCATCGGGTGGGCCTTTCTGGGCTGAACCGCCGGCGGGAGAGCGCTACTGGCAGGTGGACCTGCAGCGGCTACCATCCTTCGGCGGCGTTGAAGACGAGGCATTCCCCACGCCGCACGCATTCGTGGGCATAAATGTACATGGCGGCAGACCAGCTCTGACCAGCAAAGCCGCTCGGCTTACCGGAAACTCCGTGGAACCATTCGTTGAAGTCCCACTCGCCGCCTGCCCGGCTCATCTGGTTCATCCGTGCGAGACGCTGGAGCTGGCGGGCGGCCTCATTGAGACGCCCTGCTTTCACGAGGGCAGCCACGTAGAAGCCGCCGATGAAGGGCCAGATGCCGCCGTTGTGGTACTGGTTCGGTTGGTTGAGATTGCGCAGGCGGTAGTACTCCCGCCAGTCGGGCTCGCCCGGCATGACCGGCGGGTGAGCGGCCTTGATGGGGTGGGGCTCATCGACGCCGGCCCACGTGATGTAATCGAAGATTCGGGCGGTCTGCTCCGGGCTCGCGACACCAAACAGGATGGCGATGAGATTCCCGAACGTCTCGAAGCGATCGCAGTAATCCCGGAATGCCATGTAGGGGAGATAGAACGGACGCTCCTGGAGATGCGTGACCGTGAGGCGGATGGGATAGAGCCACTCCTTCCGGTTCGCCTCAACCCACGCCATGTCCTTCGTGATCTCGGGGCCAATCCACAGCAGGGTGTTGATCTTGAACCGGATGTCCCCGGCCGTGGCGCGATATAGTTCCGGGTCCTCGCCCATCGGTTCGGCCATGGCGGCGAGCGCCTTGTGGACGGCAAACCAGAGCACGTTCGGCCAGAGGGAGTTGTAGCGGTAAGCGAAGAGATCCGCCCAATCCATCGCCTCGTGAACTTCGAGGAGGCCGCACTCGTTGCTGTCCTGATAGCGCAGCCAGATGTGGGCACGCTTGATCGCCGCCCAGGCGGACCGCAGGCGATCCAGGTCGCCGTCGGTGCGGAACGTGTAGTAGTTCCCGAGGATGAACCACAGCGAGTTGTCGATGCAGCCGGCATGCGCGGTGTCGACGACAACCTTCGGGGCATCCTCGCCGACGTGAAGAGCCCCCCCGTGAGCGATGAGCGCGGGATCCGGGATCCCAGTGAAGCCAACATTGTGCGGGATGTTGCCTAATGGCGACTGGTAGGTCTGCAGGGTCCGGAGGGAGGCGCGATGCACCGCCCTGCCCTCCTCCGCGAGCATGAGGCCCAGCCCGCAGATCATGCTGTCGCGGGCCCAGACCTGCTTGTAGGCCTGCGAAGATCCGAGGAGCCCGATGGCGCTGCCGTTCCGCTCAAGAACCGCCTGCGCCTTCTCGCGCGCGATGTCGATCAGGTTCGGGCTCATGCGGACACTCCTGCTCTCACGCGGTCGTAAAGGCGACGGGTCACGATGTGGTGGTAGACGACATGCAGATCCTCGATCTGCTCCATCATCGTGGCCGGCGCGCGGACGCAGATGTCGCAACGGGCGGCAATCTCCACCGACTTCGCCTGCTGTCCCGTGAAGCCGATTGTCGTCGCGCCGCGTGCCCTCGCATAATCGAGTGCTCGGAGCACGTTGGGCGATCCGCCAGACCCGCTGATCGCCAGGACGACGTCACGCGGGCGAAGGTGGTTCTTCAGTTGCTCAAGGAACACGTCCTCGTAGGCGATGTCGTTCCCGACGGCCGTCATCCAGGCGGAGTTATCGTTGAGGCTGAGGATGCGCAAACGGGCGGTGTTCGACACGGTCGGTCCCTGACCGAGATCGAGGGACGTGAGTTTCCCCATATCGGTCGCCATGTGGCTTGCAAGCGCGGCAGAGGCGCCATTGCCGAACGTGAAGATCATCTGCCCGCCGACGAAAGCTCCGAACAAGGTGTCGACAACCTTCTCCAGGACGTCGACGTCAGTGTCGTCCAGCGCCTGACGGACAGTGTCGATGTACAGCCGTGGGGTCATGGCCGCGCCTCCTGTTCACGCAGCACGAGAGCCGCGGCTCCAAGCAACCCGGCCTCATTGCCGAGCTCGGTTCGCCGAACCCTCGGTCGCCCTTCGTCCAGGGTGAAAGTCCGTTCGAGCGTGAGGCACTCGAGTTTTGGCATATCGAGACTTTGCGCGACCCCTCCCCCGAGAACGATCAAGTCGATGTCGAGCAGGTTGGCAGCAAAGGACAGCGCACGTGCAAGGTCGAAGTGGACGCGGTCGATGATCGCTCGCGCCTTCCGTTCCCCTTCATCGGCCAAACGGAACACGCCAATGGCATCTTCGACTTCAAGGCCTTCCCGACGCGCTGCGTTCGCGATCGCCGGGCCCGATGCCACCGCTTCCAGGCATCCCAGCCGTCCGCATCCGCAGCGGGGCCCATTGGCAACGGCAATGTGCCCAATTTCGCCAGCCAGGCCCCGCGGCCCCTGGCGCATCCGACTGTCCAGGACCAAAGCTCCCCCGATCCCAGTCGACACGGTCGTCCAAAGGAGATCGCGGATCCCCTGTGCGCAGCCCCAGGATTGCTCCGCCAAGGCGCAGGCATTCACGTCGTTTTCGATCACGGCGTCGAGACCGGTTTCCGCCGACAGCATCGTGGCGAAAGGAACGTCGCGCCAGCCGTGTGCCGGCGCGAGACGCAGGACACGACCGCCGCGATCCGCGATGCCAGGAACGGTCGACCCCAGACCCACGACATCACCGGCAGCAAGGCCGCATTCCGCCATGAGCCCGGCTAGAGCACGACCCGCAAATGCGGCGACGGCCTGCGGGCCTCCGTCCGGCGTGGCGATCCGTTCCATGCCGAGCACCCGCCCCGACCCATCCACCAGACCGGCTAACACCTTCGTACCGCCGAAATCTACGGCTGCCGCGATGCGCTGCATGGTCAGCCCTTCACGGCCCCGGCTGTGAGGCCCGACACGATCCGGCGCTGGAACACGAGAATGAGAAGCACGAGGGGCAAGGTGACGATGACGCTTGCCGCCATGATCACGGCCCAGGGCAGTTCATGCTCACTCGCTCCGCTGAACATCGCAATCGCCACTGGAACTGTCCTGACGGTCTCGTCGACCGTCAGCGTCAGGGCGAAGAGGAACTCGTTCCAGGCATGGATGAAGGCAAGAAGGCCTGTCGTCACGAGAGCCGGCGTCATCACCGGGAGGAGCACCAGGCGCAGGATCTGAAGGGGGGTAGCCCCGTCCATGATCGCAGCCTCCTCGAGCTCATCCGGGATCTCACGGACAAACGTCGTCAGCACCCAGATCGTGAACGGAAGCGTGAAGATGAGATAGCTGAAGATCAAACCCACATAGGTGTTGTACAGTCCGAGCGACCGGATGAGCGAGAACAGCCCGCCCAGAACGGCGATCTGCGGGAACATGGACACCGCCAGAATCGTGTACATGATCGTGCTCTTAGCAGGAATCCGGTACTTTCCGAGCGCATAGGCCGCGGGCGCCGCGATCAGGAGGCTCACGAGGACCGTTCCGCCCGCTACGACGACGCTGTTAAGGATAGCGCGCCCGAAAGTGCCCGACAGAACGCGCGCATAGTTCTCCAGCGTGACCGGATCGGGCCAGTACTGGGCCGGGGTGATAAAGAGATCGCCGGGTCGCTTGAGGCTTGTGACGATCGCCCAATAGAATGGAAACAGCATCATGGCGACGATAACGCCGACCGCCAACCAGAAGCCCAGGCGGACGAGAACTCCCGGCTGCTGCCCCTCGCGAGCCGTCATGTGAAGCGCACCTTCAGCATGCGGACATAGGCGATCGTCAGAGCGAGGATCACCAGGAAGATCAGCACGGACGCGGCACTGCCCATGCCGAGGAGCTGGAAATCGGCAAGCTGCTGACGGGCATAGGCGGTCATGCTGATCGTACTCTCGGCATAGCCGTTCATCACGTAGATGACATCGAACACCCGCAGCGCGTCGACCGACCGGAGCACCAGGGCGATGAGGATGGCTGGCTTGAGAAGCGGCAGCGTCACGCGCCAGAAGCGCGTCCAGGCGCCGGCGCCGTCCACCTCGGCCGCCTCGTAGATTTCGACCGGTATCGTCTGCAGCCCAGCGAGGAGCAGCAGGGTCATGAAAGGTGTGGTCTTCCAGACCTCGACGATGATGATCGTCAGGAGCGCGGTATCGGGGTTGCCGATCCAGGCGAGACCCTGGTCGATGGCGTCGATCCGCTTCAGCATGTCGTTCACGACGCCGAACTGGTCGTTGAACATCCAGCTCCACATCTGCGCGCTGACGACCCCGGGTATGACCCATGGCAGGAGAATGGATGTGCGGACGAGCCCGCGCCCCGGAAAGCGGGCGTTGATGAGGATTGCGAGAAGAAGACCAAAGATCAGCTCCAAGCCGACGCTCGCGAGGGTGAACACGAGCGTCTTCGCAACCGCGTTCCACCATCGGGGGTCCTGGAGGACGCCGAGGCCGACGCCTCTGGGAGTGGTGTACCAATAATTCGCAAAACCAACCCACCGCGGCTCCGCGACGTCGCCGAGATTGGCGTTGGTGAAGCTCAACCGGATCGTCTCGGCCAGCGGGTAGCCGGCCGTCGCCAGGAGGACCACGACGGCCGGAGCGAGAAGCAGAAGCCCCTGCCGATGCCGGCGGGAAACGCTTTGCTCCTCAAGGGGCCGCTCCGCCCGCGACGCGTGCTCTGGCAGTGCCAGAGCACGCGTGCTCGACCGGGCGGACTGGACGCGAGCTACCACCCCTGCCCCTTGATGCGCTCGAGGTTGTCGGCCAGAGTCTTGACCGCAGTTGCAGGTTCGGCGCCGCCGGTCAGGACGCTGTGCACCGCCGTCGAGAACGCCTGCGAGACCTGATTGTACCTCCCCTTCGTCGGCGCAGACGGGCGGGCGACGGTGCCCTGGATTACGGTTTCTGCCATCTTGAAGAAGGGGTTCGCCTTCAGGACTTCCTCATCCCGGTAGACTGCGCTGATGGTTGGAAGGAACGCGCCCGAGATCGCGCGGCGCTTCTGCTCCTCGGGCCCGGTGAGATAGACCACCAAGTCGATCGCCTCCTTCTTGTGGTTGCTGTAGTTCGACACCGCGAGCGACCACCCTCCAAGCGTCCCGACGTTCTGCCCATCCGCGGCCTTCGGCAACGGCGCGACGCCGACCTTGTCCTTGACCTTGCTGTCGCCCGATTGCGACGCTGCCCAAACGTAGGACCAGTTACGCAAGAAGGCGGCATTCCCGGCCTGGAAGATGCCTCGCGTGTCCTCCTCGGCGTAGGCCGTCGCACCGGCCGGCGTGATCCCCTTCAGCCAGCCGGCCGCCTTCCTCAGAGCCTCAACTGACTTGGGATTGTCGACGGTGATCTCGCCGTTCTTGTCGACGATCGTGCCCCCGCCTTGGCTCGCAATCCATTCGAGCGCGTTGCAGGTGAGGCTCTCGCCTGCCTTGCCCTGGAAGAGGAAGCCCTGAAAACCCTCGTTCCCGGCTTTGCGCTCACCTTCCATAATGGTCTGCGCCGTGCTCTGGAGTTCATCCCAGGTCGCAGGCGGCGCCTTGAACCCGTATTTCTCCAGAAGATCCGTGCGATAGAACAGGAATCCGGTGTCGGTGAACCAGGGAAGGCCGATAAGCTTGCCGTTCACAGTGTTGGCGGCGATGGCCGAGGGCAACTGACGGCTCACCGCCTCCGGGGGGACCTGCCCCGTCATATCCGCAAAATGCTGGCCGAGAAGGCCCGGCCAAATGACATCGATCATGTAGACGTCGATGTCGCTGCTGCGGGCAGCCAGCTGCTGCTGATAGAGGCCAATTCGCTCGGCGCTGGTCGGCGGCGATTGCAGCACCTTAACGGTGTGGCCCGTCTTCTGCGCCCAGATGTTGACGCCTTCCTCGCAGATCTGCTGAGCCTTGCCGACGGCTCCGCAGACGATCTTGAGCTCGACCGCCTGGGCATAGGCGGTCGACAGTGCCAGCGCACTAGCAACCAGGATCAACTTCATCGCTTCCTCCGATTGGCCACCACGGCCGTTGCGGCTCCCGTGCAGAGAGCTCTTTGGAAAATTTATTTCACTGATACCAGAATGGAATAAGCTGTCTAGACATGAACCAGGCAATTTCCGGTGCGCTGGAAAAATCTTAACAAATATGATCTGCTTGAGAACATGGTTCCAGAAAATCCTCAGCTAGACCAAACTCCGCCCGCCCCTGAGCAATCTCTGCCCGACGGCGGAACGCTGCTCGATCCATCGGTGGACGTCGACGCTCTGCTCGCGACGATCATCGAGCGTCATTCGAGCCTGAGCAACCGGCTTCAGGACGCGGCCCGATACATTATCGATCACCCCAACGAAATGGCTTTCGAGACTATCTCTGAGGTCGCTCGCCGGGCGGGCGTCCAGCCGTCGGTTCTGGTGCGGTTTTCGCAAGCTTTCGGGTTCTCGGGCTTCACGGAGATGCAAAAGGTTTTCCAGCGCGGGTTGACAGAGCGGGCCCCCACCTATGCGGAACGGGTTCGCCGGTTCGGCAGCCTGCCCCAGGGTTCGACGGCCTCGTCGACTGTCCTGCGAGAGTTCTGCCGCATGAACCAGGCAGCGCTCGAGGCGCTCGCGCAGAACGACCTTGACGGCCCTCTGGAACAGGCCGTGGAACTCCTCGCCGGCTCGCGCACGGTTCATGTCTTGGGGCAGCGTCGGTCGCATCCGACAGCGATGTACTTGGCTTATGCTCTCACCAGGGCCGGAAAGCAGGCCCGGGTCATGGCAGGCGCCGGCGGCACCCTCGAAGACGAGATGCGGACGATGCAGCCGGGTGACGCCTTGATCGCCATCAGCATTCACCCTTATTCCGCCGAAACCGTCACGGTGACGAATTGGGCCTTGGAGTGCGGGGTCAAGGTCGTGGCGTTCACCGACGGGCCGTTAAGCCCGATTGGGACCCGCCCCCATGCAGTGCTTCACGTACGCGACGCCGATTGGTTCGGCTTTCGGTCGATCATCGCGCAGACCTGCCTCGCGCAGGTTCTAGTGATCGGCGTTACAGCGGCCCTGAGCAAGAGAACTTAGGGATGAAGCAATAGGTGTATATCCTGCGTCTGTAATGTTAAGAAATAACTGGCAGCGCCAGATGTGGATCAGCGTCCAAGAGGGACCCACCCTATTCTGAAGTCAAGTGACTGCAAGCACTGAGACTTTCGGTTCCAACCGCTAAATCGATCGGCGCCGAATTGGAACCCGCCTTGCGAGGGATTTTACACGAAAGCTCAAACCCTTAGCGAGAAGTGATGGATGGCTCCCTCTTGGCCACCGATCCACAGGCCTCGGAAACCCTGGCGGTCTCGGGAGAAAAGTTCGAGCGCTTCAAACACCAGAAGCGCGGTCGCAGCTCCCGAAAAAGGGGCCAGGACAAGCCCGGGTGCACCATTCCCGTGGATAGGCGTTTCCGCATAAGACCTGCGGAGGCAATCCCGTTGATGTGGCTCATTGGAGCTCTTGCGTTCCTTCTCGTCCTTGCCGTGTCGGGGCTCCTTTGGATGACCTCAGTGCCGGGCCGCTCGCATGCCGGCGCGCTGCCACCGCTCACACAGGAACAGAGCGAGCTTGCTGTGCGACTGGAGAAGCATGTGCGGGCGATCGCGAGCAAGCCCCACAATGTAGGCCACCCGCAAGAACTCGAGCGAGCCGCGCTCTACATCGAGAGCACGCTCGCGAAGATCGGCTACGAACCCCACCAGCAGTCCTACCAGGCCGCTGGGCAGGAAGTCCGCAACATCGAGGTGGTGATCCAGCCCGCCGCCTCTGTCGCAGAAGCCAAGTCGCTGGTGGTGGGCGCCCACTATGACAGCTACTTCCAGGCTCCAGGCGCGAACGACAACGGCACCGGGGTGGCGGGCGTGATCGAGCTGGCCAGGCTCCTCTCGGACCTGCAGGGACGGGCTTCTGTGAGGATCCGCCTCGTGCTGTTCGTCAACGAGGAGCCGCCCTTCTTCAAGACCGAACTCATGGGCAGCCTCGTCTATGCCCGACGCCTCAAAGCGTCCGGCGAGCCTGTGCTTGGCATGATGGCTCTGGAGACCATCGGTTTCTACAGCGATGAGGAGCGCAGTCAGCACTATCCCCCACCCTTAGGCCTTCTGTACCCCACCAAAGGCAACTTCATCGCCTTTGTGGGCCTGACCTCGTCGCGCGCCTTCGTGCGACGGACAGTTGGGTCTTTTCGGCAGCTTGTGGCCTTCCCAAGTGCCGGAGGGACAGCACCTGGAGTGATCCCAGGCATCGACTGGTCGGATCACTGGTCCTTCGAGCAGGTCGGGCTTCCGGCCCTGATGATCACCGACACGGCTCTTTTTCGTTATCCGCACTACCACAGCTCGGCCGACAGTCCGGACAAGGTAGATTACGAGCGGCTCGCGCGGGTGGTGTCCGGGTTGGAGGCTGTGATTCGCGATTGGGCGGGCAGCCGCCCGCTATGACGACAAACCTCAACCAGAGCGTGCGGCCCACAGGAACAGCAGAGCTATCCCCGCTTGCGCTTGACTTGGCCGAGGCGGCTCAGCACCTCGCTAGGAATGCGGTAATCCTTCACGACAGCATCCCAGTGGCGCAAGCCGCAGAGCTCCCGCTGAACCATGAAGGACCAGACCCGATCGGCGGCTTGGTCCAGCAGGTTGGAGCGGTGGTCCTCTCGGTCTGGCGCATGTGCTCCGTCATCGAACACGCGTAGCGCCGTGAGAGCCTGCTCAACCTGAGTGCCCAGGTCACCAAGGGCTTGCGCCTTCTGCTCGTGGAGTTCGTAGTCGAGCACGCTCCAGCCTGTCTCGGGCTTGAGACCAGTGGGAAAAAGGCTCTGGGGTGGGCGAACTGCCATTGTGGGCCTCAGCAACACACGGTGATGGGGAGAGGATGGTGTTGCGGTGCGGACGTTGTAGGCGACACCCTGGCGCATACCCGCACACGGGCAGCTCCGGACGGCCAATGTTCAGTTGGGAAGCGTCACATCCTCTGCGTCCTCTCTCCGGCGGCCTTGCTGCGCCCTCATTCACCTCATGCGGCAGACAACTCAGAGACAGAGTAGTAATGCCCACGTAGGGCTGTTCCGCAAAAGCCCTACGGCAGCTCGCCTGAGACGGAGTGGCGGATGAGTGTTCCGCAGATCAGGACTGGTGTTGGTGGCATCCACCGGCCACCGCAATGGGTGGACCCGATCGCGCGCATCCTTGCGGCCAGAGCTCGGCGCGCGCTCATCCTCGGACCATGAGACGTCGGCAAAAGCACTTTTGCGCGGGAGCTCCTCCGCTCGTGCCGCAAAGCGGGATGGGAGGCGGCACTCCTCGACACGGACGTAGGACAGAAGATGGTGAGCCCGCCAGCATGTGTGACCCTCGGCCACCTGGGCTGTGACGACCATCTTATTCTCTCTGGCCTCGCCTTCGTGGGTGCGACGGATCCAGTCCGTGGCTGGCGGGAGATGATCTCCGGTGCGACCCGGCTCATGGACGAGAATGAAGCCGATCTCGTGGCCATCAACACGGACGGTCTCCTCGCTGGTCCTGGTCGCCGCCTCAAGGCCAGCAAGATCGAGGCCCTGGAGCCGGACGTGCTGGTCGGCATTGGCAACGACCCCGATCTTGCCGCGGTGCTGGGGGCCTACCCCTGTATTCCCTCCTACATCCTCGCTCCGTCCGTTCATGCGTTCCGAAAAAGCGAGGGGGCCCACCGGTCAGCACGACGAGAGGCCTTCCGGGTCTATTTTGCTGATGCCAGAGAGCAGACGGCACCACTCCGCCTTGTTCAGGCGGGGACCACGCCGAACGGTTGCCTGGCAGCAGGAATGCTGGTTGGACTGACCGCCTCCACCGGGCGGCACATCGGGCTCGGACTTGTCACGAACGTCGATGAAGCAGCTGGGATGGTCGGATACCCCGAACCACCCCTTACTGGACAGGTGGCACACCTGCTGGGTAGCGGCCTTGTCCTGGATGAAGCCTTTACAGAGCGGCGCGCGCCAACTGGGGACGGTCCACCGCACACGCGGAATTCGGAGCCTCCGCAGTAACGCCGATTAATCCAGCGAAGCGGTACCCCTTGAGGTGAGCCATACTCCCCGGAACCGTCTTTGAGGAGTTACTTGTAACCGCGGTGTAAACGCACCCCCTTCTGGGGCCTTGGAAACCCTGGCGGTCCCGGCAGGACTCGAACTGACAGGAAAACCGTGGGAGGTCCAGGCTATGAAGGGCTAGGCTTCTGTATACTCGGCTTGCACCAATCGTACTTTGCTGACGAAGCCCGTTTCCTGGTCAGTCGCAGCACCCAATTCCAGAACACCCGATACCAAGAGAGGTCGGCCTGTCTTTGGCGCGACGCGCTCCTTTGGGCGCACGAAGATGATGTCGCGCGGCCAAGATGCCTCGGAGTCGCAGAACGGGCAAACTTCGACCGGTCCTTGCGTGAGGACGAAGAATGTGACCGTGGGTTTCAGCGGCGGAGCCATGAAGCCTTTGATGGTGACGCGCTGATCCTTCAGGGACTGAGCCAATTCTGAGAAACTGCCGTCCGTCTCGTAGAGGTCACGCATCCGAATGGCTTCGGCCGCCTGAGACCTTCCGGACTGCAGCGCGAGCGGCAGCATTCCGAGGACGGGTAACAGCGTACGACGAGACAGCATGGGTTGTGACTCCCTCGACTTTCGGCTTCTATGATTTAGGGGGAGCAGTCGGTTGGCGCAATGTCGGCGGGGCCGGTGCGTCCCGTCCGGCCGGCGCCATCCCGATGCGCAGCGAGGCGGCAGGCCCTTCGCTCAGCTTGCCTCCCTCCAGCCACAGCACCCGCTCGGCGGTGGCGATCAGGCGTGCATCGTGCGAGACGACGATCAGCGTCTGGCCGGCTTGGGCCGTGGTTTCGAAGAGAAGCTGCGCGATTCTTGCCCCGTTCTCGGCATCGAGGCTCGCGGTCGGCTCGTCGGCGACGATGATGTGGGGCGAATGGGCGAGCGCCCGAGCAAGGGCAACCCGCTGCTGCTCTCCCCGAGATAGGGTGTCGACGAGACGATGGCTTGGTGGCGCGGCAACCTGGTCGAGGATGTCCCTTGCGCGACGGATGAGGGCAGCGCTTGGTCGAAAGCGGCTGAAGCTGTCCGCCAGGAGAACATTCTGAAGGACCGTCATGCCCGGCACCAGGTGGAACTCCTGGAACACCAAACCGACCTGCGTCCGTCGCCAGCGGTCACGGTCGCGCTCGCCCAGGGAGGCGAGATCGACCCCATCCCAATCGACCACGCCCGCATCTGGCTTTTCAATTCCAGTCAAGACGTGCAGAAGGGAGGTCTTGCCGGCCCCGGACGGACCGGTGATCGCGACCCGGCTCCCTCCCGCAATCTCGAGCGCCTCGATGTCCAGAACCGTTTGGGGTCGTGCCTCCTGAGCCGAGTGATAAGTCAGCCGGACGCCGCGGGCAATAAGGGAGGCCGATCTGGTGGATTGAGGCTCGATCAAAGAGTCGCCTTCCGCAGCTTGTCAGGACCGAACCTCGGCCTGGTTACCCCTCCGGACAAACCAGGCTCTCCACGTGGGAGTACGGACCATCCGCCAGGATAGCGTCAAACAGCAAGCCCTGCTCATCCCTCGACGCAGATCCGACATGCGCGAGCTTGTGCGTGACAAACAGGGCCGGCATCTTCCATTATGTTGGTCGGGGTGCGGTTCGGCCCAGGAGCCTCCATAGGCGTTTTGATGTGAATCCGTTTACCGTCGCATTGGCCGACCTCAGACGCAGCCGTGCCGGTGCGATTGCGATCGTGGTCCTGATCGGACTGGCCGTCGCACTTGGCGTCGCGATTTCGGCCCAGGAGCGAGCGCTGCGGGATGGCTCGGCCCGGGCGGCCGATGCATTCGATCTCATCATCGGAGCTCCTGGAAGCGAGATCCAGCTCGTCCTCAGCACGGTCTACTTACAACCTGGCTCCGTCGGACTCGTCCGCGGGAGCATCCTTCAGGATCTCACCAAAAGCGGACGGGTTACCTATGCGGCACCGATCGGCTTTGGTGACAGCTACCGCACTTACCCGCTCGTCGGCACGACGGCGGAATTCGTGCAGCAGGGAACCGGGGGGGTCTCCGAAGGTCGCGTCTTCGGCAACATGTTTGAGGTCGTGATTGGCGCCGATGTCCAGCTCTCGCTCGGCGACACCTTCCACCCTGGTCACGGCCAAGTCGGAGCGGCAGCCGAAGAGGAGGAGCACGAGGAGGTCGAGTTCTCTGTGGTGGGCCGACTGCGGCGTCAAGGCAATCCATGGGACCGGGCTATCCTATCGCCGATTGAGGCGACCTGGTGGACTCATGGCTTGCCGATCGGACGCGATCTGGAGCACCTCTCGGCACAACCCCATCCTGATCTAAGGACACTGCCGATCGGTCCACCCTGGGATGCGGCGAGGATCCCAGGTGTGCCGGCGATCGTCGCAAAACCGCGGACGGTCTCAGACGCTTATGCTCTGCGTGCTCAATACCGCAGCGGCGAGACGATGGCCCTTTTTCCGGCTGAGATCCTAGTCAAGCTCTACGACCTCCTCGGTAACGTCCGCGATCTTCTGGCGGTGATCTCGGTGATCACGCAGGTGCTCGTGATTGGGGCCGTTCTCCTCGCCGTGCTTGCGACCCTTAGCCAGCGCAAGCGCCTCATTGGCGTGCTGCGCGCGCTCGGGGCATCGCGGGGCTACATCTTCGCCATGGTGTGGATCAACGTCAGTCTTATGATTGCGGCAGGGGCATGCCTTGGGCTTCTGCTTGGGTGGGCCGGCGCGGTCCTGCTGTCGATGTTCTTCGAGCAGCGCAGCGGGCTGACGCTTCCAGTTACCATTGCTTCTCAGGAGCTGCAGCTCATCGGCATTCTGATTGCAGTGGGTGCGTTGCTTGCCGCCGTGCCCTCTGCCCTTGTCTACCGGGAGCCAGTCTCCCGAGCGCTCCGTTCATAGCGGTCAATCCAGCTGTCCAGGAATGCGGCCGCCTCGCCGCTTGTCCAGTCGGCGGCATGATCGAGCCGGCCGACAAGTCGGCCATCCGGATTCACTAGAAAGCTTGACGGTAGAGAGCGCACATTGAACGCGTTCGAGGTCAAACCTAAGCGGTCGTGGTAAATCCTTACCCGCTCCAAACCGAGTTCCCGGGTGAAGCGTTCGACGCGCGCGGTGTCGGCGCGATCCGTCGAGACGGCTAGGATGACGAAGTCCTTTTCCGATTGGCGCCGTTGAAGAGCCTCAAGGCTTGGCAGCTCGGTTATGCAAGGTGCGCACCAGGTTGCCCAGAAATGAACGAGCACGAACCGGCCAGCGAAGTCCCGCAGCGTGGTCGTTCCTGAGGGTCCGGTGAGCGCAGAGATAGGCGCCGCAATGGATGGCTCCACGGTGATGAACCGGCTGAAGACGGACGTTGCACTGGCCGGTGGCGGGCCGAAGATAGTAACGATCGCCGCGGCCACGCATTGGAGAATGCACCGCCGGGACAGGCTGCGAGGCCAAGTGCTCGTGAAGGTTGGTTTCAACATGGCAGTTATTCCGAAAGAGGGTGCCCGGGTGCCTTGTCATCCCTCCGCACCTTCGATCTGATGACGGACGGTTCGTCGTGTCAACGACCGCCGCCCCTGAGCAACGGGAATCATAGAGAGGGAGCATGGCCATGGGTCGAGTTTTGCTGCTGTCTGCTTTTCTTCTTGGATCGTCATCAGTCCTGGCAATCTCCCAGGCAGCCGATCTCAACGCGTTGAAACAGGAAGCGATCCAGAAGGTGGATCAGCGCGCCAAGCTCGCACAGGAAATTGTCGACTCGATCTTCAGCTTCTCCGAACTTGGATTTCACGAGACAGAGACACAACGCTATCTGACCGACCTCCTGAGCAAAAACGGGTTCAAGATCGAGAATAATCTTGCCGGAATCCCGACAGCTTGGAGCGCCACTTGGGGCTCGGGCAAGCCGGTCATTTCCTTCGTGACTGACGTGGACGGCCTTCCAAACATGTCACAGAAACCGGGAACGGCCTATTACGAGCCGATCGTCGAAGGCGCCCCCGGGCATGGCGAGGGCCACAATTCCGGGATGGCCATCAATGTCATTGCGTCCTTAGCCCTTAAAGAGATCATGGAGCGGAACGGCCTGTCCGGAACGCTCCAGTTGATCCCTGGCGTGGCTGAGGAGCAGCTCGGGGCGAAGCAGCACTTCGTGGCAGCCGGCGTGTTCAAGGACGTGGATGCGGTGATCGCCAATCATGTTGGCGACGGCATGAGCGCTGTCTCTGGCGCTACCAATACGATGGGCTTGATCTCCGTCGAGTACACATTTCGGGGCGTCTCGGCGCACGGGGCCATTAATCCTTGGGAAGGCAAGAGCGCGCTTGACGCCGTGGAGCTCATGAACGTCGGCTGGAACTTCCGTCGGGAGCACCTCAGGCCGCAGCAGCGCTCCCACTACGTCATCGTCGATGGCGGTGACCAGCCGAACGTCGTGCCGCCGGTCGCGACAGTTTGGTACTACTTCCGCGAGACTGACCCACAGCGTGTGAAGGAAAACTTCGAAATCGCTAACCGCATCGCCGATGGCGCTGCGCTGATGACTGGCACGGAGGTGAGCCGTCGTTTGTTGGGGTCGGCCTGGCCTCACCACTACAACAAGCCCTTAGGTGAGGCGATGGATGAGAACGTTAAAGCGGTTGGAATGCCGGCTTGGGACGAGAAGGACCAGCAACTCGCCAGAGCGGTTCAGGCCCTTCGTGGGGTAAGGCAGACAGGTCTGAGGACTAGTCCCGAGCCGATAGCGGTGCTGGTAGGCGAACCTGGCAGCGGCCCGTCTGATGATATCGGGGCGATCACTTGGACGGTACCGACAACAAGACTTCGCTTTGCGTCTAATATCCCCGGATCCGGCGCTCATAATTGGACAGCTGCGATCGCCATGGCCACTCCGATCGCGCACAAGGGAGCTGTTGCGGGCGCGAAAGTCACGGCCATGACAGCGCTTGATATGCTTCTCAAGCCGGAACTCTTGAAATCGGCGCGTGACTACTTCGACAACGTGCAAACCAAGGAGATCAAGTATGCGCCTTATGAAGCATCTGGCGACAAGCCAGCTATTCATCTCAACAAAGAACTGATGGACAAATACCGTCCACAGGTTGCAAAATACTACTACGATCCATCTAAGTATGGGACATACCTCGAGCAGCTCGGCATCAATTATCCAGCAATCGAGCCGCCGAAGAAGTAGGCTGTAGAGGTTGTTAGCCGACGGCCCGGTTCCCGCAGGACATGAGGCGGGCCAACTTTCAAGAACTCCTTTGATGAGCAGAGACAACGCACCCTGCTCATCAGCTTGGAGGTTGTTTTGTGCTGCGACGAACATGAGTCCGCGAGGCGAAGGCGTCTCCTAGGGCGGCGCGGCTCGATTCGGCACGTGTCACTGAGATTACTGCGGAAACAGCAATCCTTCAGATGCTGCCGATGGTGCTGTGACCATCCTGAGCGAGCTTGGCGAGAATCAGCGCTCGGCCACCGCGAGGAGAAACTGCTCGTAGGCAACAATGAACGAGCGCCTGTTCCCCATGTTGAGCCGATCTCGCTCAGCTGGATCCTTGTAGTCAGGATGCGAGTATCCGAGGTTGTGCAGGATCTCATGGGCAATCTTGGACGCCCAGAATGCGGGATCCGCCCGCCGCGGTGAGCCTGCAACCATGCGGTCGGCGTTCAGGCGGACGTAGAGGTATCCTTGAGCTGGCAGTCGCGCCGTCAATCGCTGCACTGGATCGTGATAGAAGGACTGATAGGCACCGCCCCACCATTCGTTGCCTGAATACCGGGAGATCACCAAAAGCCGGGGTGTTGCTTCAGCATCCGATATCGCCTCAGACAGGTGCTTTCGGAAGCTGGACCGATCTCTTGGTTTGGTGATGCTACCGTGGGCTGGGTCGAGCTTGGGCGCGACAACATTGGGCATAGGGGAATTCGGACCCGGCGATCCGTCGCTCCGGGCATATTGGAGCGGCACGGCATCCGGTTCGGCCGCCGAGTGCGCCAAGGCCAGGTCGATGACATCGTCGTCTAGGCCATGTTTGAGAAAGAGCATCACTGCAGAACTTAGGATCGGGCGCATATCATTCGAGAAGCTTGGATCCAGCTGAACGGCAAGACCGCGTCCGCTCGCCGTGTCCTTAATGCGGAGTGCGTCTTGCGTGAGGTCGTGCACTGACAAGGCAGACCCCAAGCGTCTCGCTATGGCAATATGCTTGGCTTTAGCATCGGAGCCCTTTTGCAAGGCTTCTGCCGCTTCGAGCAGCTTTAGGTCTGCCTCTATTGCCCGGCGCTCCACCTCGCTGATCAGTGGACCCCTTATAGGGTCCTGCCAGAGCCATTCCGGCACTCGCCCAGGATAGCGGCTTGTGTCCAGTGCTACTGCACCTCGAACACTAAGGATCACTATGGCGGTGGCGAGCAACAAAGCCTTCATTTGCGCTCCACGGGTAGACCAAGCCGGATAATGAACTCTTGTCTCGCTCAGAAAATCGCTGATGCGAAGCACTGGGGTCTACATAGGCCCATGCTCGCGCGTGGGAGAGGCCAACAGCAGGAGGAAGATGCAGGCCAGGCTGGATGCCCACGAGGCGCAATACGGCGCAGCATGGGCACTCGGCGGTCGCCCCCACGTCATTAGCCCGTTTTGGTGCTTACCCAAGTGTGGGGCCGCAACCAATCGGTGCCGAACTGCCCCCGAACCCAGGAAAGACGGACGTGGTCAAGGGCTTACATGAGAATTTGACTGGTGGACCTCTGTTGGGCGCTGATCCGCAGCTTACGGCAAGCTGAGTGCTCTCACGGTCAGCTGCAGCTCCTCAATGAGGTCTGCAGCGCTGATTGCCTCACCTGTGAGGCCTGGTACAGTACTGCTGTGCACGAACCACAGACCTTCGTCAGAGTCGTAGGCGATCACGACCTTCTGGCCTGTGATTTCAACTGTCTGAGTGTACGTGTCGTCCATCATCATCCGCAAATGAACTGAACACGAGAAGGGTTGCTCCGATCCTTCCGCCATACCTTCGAGCCACGCTAGGCAACAAGCGAGGCAGCCTTGCGGACCGCCTCCAAGTGGGAGTGACCTCTAGGGAGAGAACCGCTTGTACCTTACGTCAGCTGCGACACCAGCGATGTAGTCGGCTGGTCAGAGCCCGCAGATCCACGCGGCAATTCTCTTGGCTGTCGCAGGCATGAATAAGCCCAGGCTCCGGGGCGAACGGGCCGGGATGCCTGCGCATCTCCGCCGCGCACACTACGGGCCTGGGCTAAAAAGGTACCAGTCGGGCACTCACATCGTCAGGCGAGCGCGAGGCGAGGCTAAGCCGGAGTACATCCGTCCTGACACAGCCGCATCGAAGGCGAACGGTGACGCCCGCCGCTCCCGAAGTCCTCACACTATCCGCTGGAGTAGACCTGATGTGGGGATTGCTGCACCGATTACAAGAGCTTGAGCGCAGCACTGGTGCAACTCCACGCTCGCCTACCGTCGGAGGTCCAAGGCACAAACGGCCCGCATCAGCTGGCCGCCAGACGATCGCCATGGTTCCCGTTCAGGGGAGCGCGCCCACTCTCCTGGAGAACGCCCCACCCGATGGACACCGAACACGCCGTCTCCATTCTTGTCCCACTTCTGGTCCTTGGCGTCCTCTGGGTGATGGTCCGGCACTGGATCCTGCCGTTCGTGCTGGGCTTTGCCCTGGCCGTCGCGCTTGGTCCATCGGCACGTCCGCTCATGGCGAGCGCGTGGGCAGCGGTCGTGCAGGTCGGAAACGCGATCTTTGATGCAGGTGGCAGCATGGACGAACCCCGCCCCGAGGAGTGGGACCGGCGACCGCCACGGCGGGGCGGGCACGAGGAGTTCCGGTAGGGTTCTGACAGCAACACGCAATGTGGTCTGACGAACTGGAAAACGGATGCGAGGCCGTCGAACTCCATCAAGGGTCCAGGAGAAAAGCGGCAAGCTGAGGAGCCCTCATACGTCCTCGGCTCGAGAGCATGAGGGTGACGGATATCCTTTGGACGGGATAGCGCCCGATGATCTCCCAGTGCGGGACATCAGAGGGGATGAGGACGAAGGGTACTCCCCTGACGGAGCAGGAGCTGAGGCCGGAGATGAGTTTCGTCAGGATCAGGCGGAGGCTCGAGCCCTGGCTGCAGGTCCGAGCTAGACCTAAGCCCGCCTGCTCCCCGCTTAGATGTAGATCAAGTCATCGCGGCCTAGATTGGTGACCCCTACCACAAAGCCGATCAGCTCGTCACGGATATCAGGATCAGGACTAGGGTTACCATAGCTTGGGCGAAAGCTGCCGCTGCCGTGCTTGGAATTGGTGTCGAGGTAGATGCCCGTGCCTACAACACCCTCGAGGGTCGTCTCCTCGAGCCAGTATTGTGTCTGCCCTGGGTCCCAAATCTGGATCTTGTCGCCGCTCTCGAAACTGCCGTTCTCGAAGTCCATAATTAGGGCGTAGTCGGACGTGCCAGGCCGCCGGTGATCACCATCGTCGTAGAAGATCCCCCGCTCGTCTCCCAACAGGAAAATGTCGTCACCCCCGTTGCCCCAGAGGACGTCGATCGTACCCTCACCCATGAAGGTGCCGCTCTGAGGAATGCCAGATATGACGTCTGGACCCTCGGAACCCTGGATCGTCTCGCTCCCCGGCATGCCGTAGACGGCGTTCAGGGTTGGTGTTCCTTCAGGCGGCGAGACTCCCATCAGACGCCCGATGTCGAGGCGCCCGTCCGTCGCGACCTTGTCGGTGAACGAGGCGCTCTGTGTCACAGACGAGAGCACCGCCTCGCGGATCTCCTCCGCCGTGGCTTCCGGATAGGCTGCCGCATAGAGCGCGATGGCTCCGGTAACGAAGGGTGTCGCCATCGAGGTACCGGTATTGTAGCCGTAAGTGGCATCAGGCAACGTCGAGTAGATATTCACACCCGGTGCAGCCAAATCTACCGTCGTGTTACCACGCTCTGAGAACCAGGCGAGGGTGCCCTCAGCATTCAGGGCGGCGACTGAGATCACGGCATCTAAGCCACCGTTTAAGGACGTGTCCAGATTCGTTGGGGTATTCAGAACGGTGTCGTTGTCCCCGCCCGAGTTACCGGCAGCTGCAACGAACAGGATACCCGCATCGGCGCCGCGGTCGATGGCATCAAACAGAGCTTGTTCGTAGCTCTTCGGGTCAGGGTTGGCCCCCACCGGAATGCCGCCCCAGGAGTTGTTGGTCGCAACGAACCGCACCTCCGTACTCGCCTGGCCTGCCGCGGTGAAATAGTTGATCGCCTCTATGGCATCAGGTAAGCGAATGTGCGGCCCGGAAGCGACTCTGAGTGGGACCATCTGCACATCCCAATTGATACCTGCGACACCTATCTCGTTCCCGCCGTCGGCCCCGATAACGCCCGCGATGTGGGTCCCGTGACCAAAAGGGTCGTTGTCGTAAGGATCGTTATTGTTGTTGGTAAAGTCCCAGCCGATCAGGTCGTCGGTGTACCCGTTCCCGTCGTCATCGACGCGGTTCTCCCAGCGACGGTCGGCTAGAAGGTCCCCCGCATCGATGTACCCGGTTTTGTTGAAGTCAGTGACAAAGGCGGCGTTCGCGGTGCCATTGAGGTCGCGGAACGTGATCAATCCATCGCTGTCGATGTCGCTCAGTTGCGCCTTGAAGGTATCCGGGATCTCCCCCGCATTCAGCCAGATATTCAGATAGAGATCAGGGTGCGTGTAGTCGACGCCAGTATCGAGGATACCAACCGCGACCGACGTAGATCCGACAAACCCCTCTGCCCATGCCTCACCGGCCTGACTGCCATAAGGATTGGCAGGTGTAGTCTCGTCCCCGTACATTCCCCAGAGCGTGCCGTCCGTATAGGCCGGATCATTGCTTATTTCAGCAGTCGACAAGGTTCCGTGCGTCTTAACAGAACCTCCACCGCTAGCCCCTTGCTGCTTCGGCATCATACCCTCGTAAGGTTCGGACTGCTGTGATGGTTCTAGTCGGGACAGTTGAGCGGGCTCGTGCAGAGCAGCCAAAGAACTGGCCTCATTGCACGAGTGGCGTGCCCATGTTCTTGTACTTAAGATGCTGTTGTATCAAGCTGTAATTGAACTAGTTGGTTCGAATTGCTTGTAGGTGAACATTAAGTAGCTATAAGTCGCGGCTCAAGATATTTAAGACAGGAATGGATTATTCCAGTTGATTATTACATCCAATTCCAGTTGGCGGCGGCACTGGTAAGCACCGGCCTCGTTCCTGGCATCCGCGAGACCGCCGGCGAGTCACTTACGTCAACCAGCATAGGCTAGATGGCCTATATCGCTTCTTGGGTCAATATAAATCTGAATGCGTACTGCCTCTGTGTACGCTTTCCGCTGGAGCACGTTTGTCGATAAACTGCAAAGGTGAGCACATGTACCTTGGCTTTTGCGGCAGACCGCCAACTGAACTAACTTGACTGTTTAGCGTTGCTTTATGGGGTAAGCTCCTGGAGGGTTTTAGATCTGCATAGATGGCCTACCTTTCTGGCTGATGAGGCTCGCCAGGGAGATTGGCCGTGGGACTTCGGTGCAAACGCTGTGGGAGCGAAGAGCAGGTCAAGAACGGGCTGATGCGGGGCAAGCAGCGCTACCTGTGCAAGAGCTGTGGCCTGGCCTTCACGGATACGCCTGCCCGCGGCAAGCCGCTCGCCCTGAAGGCCGCCGCCGTGCTGCTCTATGTTAGCGGCCTGTCGATGAACCGCACCGCCAAGCTCCTGGGCGTCTCGACACCCACCATCCAGACCTGGCTCGAGCAGTTCGCGGCTGCCTACGCGCAGAAGCCCGAGCCGGAAGGACGGGCTGTCGTGATCGAACTCGATGAGATGTGGCACTATCTCAAAAAAAGTCCGAGCCGCTCTGGATCTGGAAAGCTTGGGATCGTGCTTCAGGGCAGCTGGTGGACTGGGAATGCGGCGGTCGTGACAAGGCCACCTGCGAGCGCTTGATCGAGCGGCTGAAGCCTTGGCGCACGCGGCTCTACTGCACGGACGACTACGCGGTCTACGAGGTGCTGTTGCCCGTCGGGCAGCTCCATACCGGCAAGGAGGAGACGCACGGCATCGAGCGGGACAATGCCCGCCAGCGACACTGGCTGGCACGGTTCCGGAGGCGCTCCAACGTGGTCTCGAAAGCCAAGCGCATGATGGACGTCAGCATCGCCCTGTTCGCCCGCTTCGCTGGAAACAACAGGATCGGTGACCTCATATCTATGCTAGCCTAAAACTCTCCACATTTTGGTCCACTAACCCAGCCAGCGCAGCTTCTCACCATGGGTGTCGCCGATGGCGAGCACCTCCTCCCTTCCGCTGGGCCATAACGTCAGGCGCAGGCTGCCCTGCTCGTCAAATTCCGGATCGGCCTCGAAGCGTAACCAAGCAAACGGGGCTCTGTTGGTCGCTCGTGCTCCAACCTGCGCCACATGGGCGGCAATCCGCCTACGCGTTTCTTCCCCAGCATATTGCATCGCGACCGCGTGCATGAGGACGCGCGTCATTCCCGCCTCTGGCTCGATCTCAATCGTACGCTCCGTCCATGCAGCCGCCTCAGCGCGCTCAAGCTGAGGCGGCTCCATTGCAGCAATCTCGAGCGCGGCTTCGACACGAGCGAGGCGGTCCGCCTGATCAGCCCAGATATAGGCGAGCAGACGCTCGCGGTCGTCCTGGTTCCTGACATCGAGGGGTTCGATGTCGCTTCCCTGCCGGCGGGCGATCTGTACCTGCGCATCGGGCGGCGACGTACCCTCCCATTGGGGACGGATCATGACGGGTGCATCTTGCGCCCCAGCCGCCGTCTCGCCGAGGCAGTGCCGATACCGGTCAAGCATCAAAAGAAGTCCTGCGCTGGCGCCGACCTCGTAGAGAGCGAACGGTAGCCCATTGGTCTCTTCCGCGACGACAAGGAGGCCAGCCATGAGGGGGGCTGAGCGCGTGGGCTCGTTCGTCTGCGGGGGCATATCAAGCCAGGGCAAGAGACTGTCGTCGGCTGCTGGCAGCACCTCGGCCAGCGCTTTCTCCAGGATCTGGACATCCGGCAACCGATGCGGAGGGTAGAGGTCAGCCAGGCCCGGCAGGGATCCCCGGCGGACGAGCGCGTGCAGACCGCCCACGAGCCGTAGCGGAACCGAGTCGCCGCGGGCGTTGGGCCGTCCTGGCCAATCCAGCATTCGCTGCCCGACTCTAGTTGAGCGGTCGAGTGCACGCGCGAGAGCCTCGCAAAGGCGACCGGTGAAAGGTGAGCCACGCTCGGCACAGGCCTCAGCTTGTTCGGCAAAAGCTTCACGCATCGCGGCTTCGGTGGCTTGTGCCATTTCGATTGGATCCCCGTACGGCGGCCACTCCCATCAGCGGCGCCAGGTCAACCATGATCCCCATCGCTCTGATCCCAATGCCCCCGCTGTCGCAAGTTGATGGGCTGCGCGCACAATCTTGGCGCAACGAGTTTTTGCCCCGGCACCACGACCTCAACAGACGCAAGGCCCTGGATCGTTTGAAGTCCCTCTGCTGTCTAAGAGGCGGCAAGCCTCGCTTGATGAGGAGCTCGTCGCTTCGTCAGCCCGTGTTGCGCAAGCCTGCGGCGATACCATTGATCGTGAGGTGGATGCCCTCGCGGACGCGTTCGTCGTCGTCGCCTTGGCGGTAGCGGCGCAGGAGCTCGATCTGAAGCTGATTCAGTGGCTCGATGTAAGGTAGGCGCAGGCGGATCGAACGGGCGAGCGCCGGGTTGCCCTCGAGAAGCGCCGACTGACCTGTAATCTCGAGCAGACCATCATGGGCGCTCGACCAGCCACTACGGATCGCACCGAAAATGTGCGTTCGCAACGCTTCCTCTGTGACAAGGCCGGCATAGCCGCTCGCCACGTCCATATCGGCTTTTGCGAGTACCATCTCGAGGTTTGACAGCGCAGTCTGGAAGAACGGCCAGCCTTCCGCCATCGCGCGCAGCAGGCCGCGGTCCGCAAACCCGGCGAGCGCTGCCCCAACCCCGTACCAGCCCGGAAGCATGATGCGCGCTTGGGCCCAGCTGAACACCCACGGAATAGCGCGCAAGTCTTCGATCGCGTCCGAGGACGTGCGCGAGGCCGGACGCGAGCCGATCTTAAGCTCGGCAATCTCTCCGACCGGCGTGGCTTGGCGGAAGAACGTCTTGAATCCTGCCTCCTCGTAGACGAGGTCGCGGTAGGCATTGAGGGCCGCGGCACTCAAGGTGGCCATGGCTCCGCGAAATCGAACGAGGTCAGCCGCGTCGACCTCGGATGGCTCCAGCGAAGCAAGCACGGTTGCTGCTGTCATGGTCTCAAGACTAGCTTCCCCAAGGGCGGGGTCGCCATACTTTGAGGCGATCACCTCACCCTGCTCGGTGATGCGGATACGCCCGCCAACACTCGCCGGCGGCTGGGCCCTAATGGCGGCAAATGCCGATCCACCGCCTCGTCCGACCGCACCCCCGCGGCCGTGAAAGAGTTGTAGTCGAACGCCTGCAGCTGCGAAGACGACGACGAGCGCCAGCGAGGTCTCGTGGAGTGCCCAGATCGAGGTAAGGTAGCCTCCATCCTTGTTGCTGTCCGAGTACCCGATCATCACCTCTTGAACACCGCCCCGCGCGCGGGCCAGCACGTTGATCTCTGGAAGAGCTAGGAAGTCGTGCATCACGGTCGCAGCTGCTTTGAGGTCGTCGATCGTCTCAAAGAGCGGGACCGCCATGATCGGGCAGGAGGGAGGATCGCCGGGGCGGTAGAGCCCGACCTCCTTGAGGAGGAGGTAGACCTCAAGCAGGTTCGCGACCCCACTCGTTTTAGAGACGATGTAGGTAGTGATGCACGCTGGTCCGAAACGGGCATGCGCCGCGGCTGCCGCTTCGAGAATGGTGTACTCGCTCTGGGTCTCCTCTGAGTAAGACGAGTACGGGTTGCGCAGAAGGCGCGCATGCGCGAGTTCGTTGCGCATCAGCGTCACCTGTGCTTGCGGATCGAGCCCCTCATAATCCGCTTCCACGCCAGCGACTCGAAGCAACTCGGCGACGACGCGGCGGTGGACAGCAGCATTCTGGCGCAGGTCGAGAGTGGCGAGGTGGAACCCGAAGGTCTCGACCGCGCGGATCAGGCGGTCGAGCCGACCACCGACCATGGCTGCGCCGTGCTCCATGAGCGAGGAGCGCACCACGGCGAGATCACTTAGGAAGGCATCCGGACCAGCATAGGCGTCTGCAGGCACCTGCGCCGGTCGGACTGGCTGAGCGCCGGTGAGTAACACATGTGTGGCTGCTAGTCGGGCGTAGATGCCAGTCACTGCGCGTCGGTACGGCTCGTCAGCACGGTGCGGTGAAGGATCACGGGACGCGTCGGCCAATCCGGTAAGCTCGGGAGATACAGATGCAAGGTTGGAGGAGATCGACAACTCGGCGCCCAGCGCGTGCAGCTCGTCGAGGTAATGGTCGAGGGCGACCATCGCCTGACGCTTGAGTGCGTAGTTCAGGGTGTCGGCTGTAACGTTTGGATTGCCGTCGCGATCGCCGCCGATCCAAGTGCCGGGTTTGAGGATACTGGGAAGGCGGGTGCCGAGCGCAGCCTCCCACCGGGCGTAGAGCCGCGGCAGGACAGGGAGGAAGGTTGTGCGGAAGTAGGAAAGCGCCGTCTCGATCTCGTCTACGACCATGAGACGAACAGCACGGAGCGGTCGTGTTTGCCACAGGAGGAAGATCTGGCGGTGGAGCTCCGCCTCAAGCTCTGCGCGGGCTGAAGTGTCGGTCTCGCGTTCGAGCGCGGTCATCTGTTCGGCAATAACGGCCTCGTGGTCGATGATGCTCTTGCGGCGCACCTCGGTCGGATGTGCCGTGAGCACCGGCGCGATGAGCGCTTGGCTGAGCAACTCCAAAACACGTCCGTGGTCAGTGCCCTCGCGATCAAGTAGTGCCACCGCGGCACTAAGCGTGTGAGCTGGGGGGCTGCCTGCATCAGCACCGTCCCAGGCGAGCGTCACTCCCATACGCTCGGACGCGTCCTGCCGCTGACGGCGGTCCTCAGCGAGATTGGTGAGCTGCGAGAAGCAAGTGAAGCCCCGGACAAGGTGCAACGTATCGGAGAGACTGAGCTCGTCAAGGCGGGCCGTCAGCCGCTCTTCGTGTGCCCGTCCACCGAAGCGGTGGACAGCCACTGCGGCCTGGCGAATGCCCTCGATGCGGCCAAAAACAGCTTCGCCCTCCTGTGTTCGGATGACATCGCCGAGCAAACGGCCGAGGTAGCGGACGTCCTCACGTTCGAGGGCGTCCTCCGGGATAGGCGCTGCGTCGGTCATAACAGTCACCTTATGTTAGCTGAAACAGATCCCATCAGAGTAGGGTTTGGTCGGTCTATGCTGGCAGAGTGATAGTGAGGAAGCGCTCAATCATAGCGTTCACTTGCTCGGGTACTTCAAGCTGGCAGAAGTGCCCTGACCCAACCGTCTTGCCATCAAGGATCTGCGGCGCGATCTCATACAAGCGCGCCATGTCTGACCGGGGCACCTCTTCGTTTGCTGCTACATAGAGGCCTGGCACAGACAAGACCCCAGTCCGCTCAGTCGGGTCATAGTCGCGCAGCCCCTCAAAGGCTGCCACTAAGACGTGCTGGGGCGCTGATGACATCCCGTCGAGAATGCGCTGTTTCCGGTCTGGGTCATCCGTCGCAAGGAACAGTGAGTGCGCCACATACTCGCGGAGCGCCCGTCGGTATTCTGGCCCGCGCAATGCCTCCAGGAACCGCGGGATGGCAGTACGGGCGGCAACTGGCAGTACGACGGCAGCGTCTAGCAACACAAGAGCTGAGGGTAGAGCGGGGTAGCGGGTGGCGATATCGAAGGCGACAACACCACCCATGCTGTGACCCACAATCACCGGCTTCACGAGGTTGAGCTGCTCGCACATCCAGGCCATGTCATCGGCAAATGCCTGCATTGTGTATTGTTGGTGTGGCTTATCACTCTGGCCGTGCCCTCGGAGGTCGACAGCCACGACACTGTGTCCTCGGCTTGCGAAGTACTCGAACTGGGGCGCAAAATAGGTGTGGTCGCAGCACCAGCCATGAACCAGCACGAGGGGTATCCTGCCGCCCTTTGCTAACTCGTAGCATAGCGCAGTCCCGTCTCGACGTAACGACTGCACGGGATCCTCCACTAGAGTGACTCGTCGCTTGGGAGCGATCAGATTTTTATTGCGCTATAATCACCGGAATTGCGAACTGGCGAGGTGGAGGCTGTGGAAGGGGGTTGTGAAATCCAGTGAACGGACCGCACAGGTGTTGCAAAGCGTCGATTCCTGTTCTTGCAACTACAGCATTAACCACGACCGAAAAGCTGACCGATCCTGGGTTGACGCAGTCAGCGTTCCGCCTGAGCGCCAGTGCAACAATGCTTGCTCCGTGGGAGATAGCCTGTGAGATCAATCGTCTCCCGGACTCCATGTGAAGACCTCAGCACCTTCATTGTCGAGGATCCGCAAACCATCAGGCGTTTGCGGCATGTCGAGGTTCCCAAAAAGAGACTTTGCTCTGACTTTGGCGCCATTGAGATCAGGAACAATCTGCGTGATCCGGTCGAGGGTTGCATGAGCATCGTCGCCGGGGCGTACTCGGTAGAACTCAATGGTAACTTGCATGGAGCCGTCTGCCTTGTTCTGTAGGTGAGAACGCGCCAGCTACTGATTTCGACTGCTGGCTTCTATCTCACGCGAGAGACCTCATGACCCTGTCCATGTACCAAGCCTCCGTTCCCGTCTTTCTTCTGGGCCTGAGCAACCTGTCTGCGATCCTCGACAAGGCTGCGGCGCAAGCGGCAGAGCGTAAGATCGATCCATCATTCCTCCTGAACGATCGCCTCGCCCCAGACATGCTCCCGCTCACACGGCAGGTGCAGATCGCGTCTGATCACGCCAAGGGCGCCACGGCTCGGCTCGCGGGCGCGGAAGTGCCGAAGTTTGAGGATGTCGAGAGGTCTTTTGAGGAGTTGAGCCAGCGACTCTCAAGGGTCAGCGAATTCGTGAAGGGCTTCGACGCCGCACAGATCGATGGGTCAGACGAACGTGAGATCACCCTGCCCATCAGCGGCAACACGATGACCTTCAAGGGACAGATCTACCTGTTGCACTTTGCGCTACCGAACTTCTTCTTCCACCTGACCACGGCCTACGCCATCCTGAGGCACAACGGGATTGTCATCGGTAAGCGCGACTTCATCGGTTCTGTCCCGCAAGCCGCATGAGAGAGGCGCGCGGCCGGCCCCTGGGGACTCACTGAAGCCCCGACGGCAACACCACCTTTGGTGTGGTGCTATTTACAAGTCTCTGCCCGTCGAACGGCCTCTTTGATCCGGGGGAGCCCGTCAGGTCTGGCAGGATCGATCCTCAAGATGAGATGCCCGCCGGCGGAGTAGCGGAGGGAGAACACCAGCTTAACGTCCCCTCCGCCTTGTAGAGGAAGCAAGTAGGCGGCCCTTCCCTCTCCTTGGAGGAAGGCCGCCGCTGGGATCGAGAACGCCTCCTCGAAGCCGATCAGCGCTTTGCGGATGAAGGGGTGGATCACCAGAGTGATCTCCCGCCCCTCGCAGACCTCTTCGACCATGAGCTGATCCGACACGACGCAACCTCACGCCAACGCTCTGTCAGCAAGTCAACGTCTGGCGCACGGTTAAGGTCCGGAGTTCTCCACAACCCCCTTGCATCGACTCAGATCCGGGAGTATCTCTTCGCGTTAGCACTCTCACCCGTCGACTGCTAACACCTGGCCCTGCGGGGTCACAGGTCTCGGCAGGTTTGTGCCAACCAATCCGATCAGGAGGACTAGCCATGCAATTCCGTCCGCTTCACGACCGTGTTGTCGTCCGCCGCATCGATGCGGAAGAGAAGACCAAGGGGGGCATCATCATCCCGGACACCGCCAAGGAGAAGCCGCAGGAGGGCGAGATCGTCGCGGTCGGCCCCGGCGCCCGCGACGAGAGCGGCAAGGTCGTGGCTCTCGACGTGAAGGCTGGTGACCGGGTGCTCTTCGGCAAGTGGTCCGGCACGGAAGTCCGCATCGATGGCCAGGATCTCCTGATCATGAAGGAATCCGACATCATGGGCGTGATCGAGCAATCCGAGGCCGCCAAGA
>JAESFL010000434.1_pt1 | contig 29991 bp, 34 predicted proteins | sample 9269401 | NCBI WGS metagenome assembly JAESFL01 (sample SAMN14506025, study PRJNA617098) | algae metagenome | isolation source: Gloeocapsa sp. UFS-A4-WI-NPMV-4B04 and co-occurring heterotrophs from desert... | place: USA: Utah | collected 2006-10-01 | reverse complement strand
TCACCTGCGCGTCGATGACGTAATCGGGCTCGGCATGGATGAATTCGGGGATTTCCCTTTCTCCGAACACGGGATTGAGGCGCGAGCGGGCGGCGTTGATCTCATCGAATTCCGCCTCGCTCGCGATCACCGCGATGCTGGAGCGCATATCCTCGCGCGCCATTTCGCCGCTCGTCTTCCCCATCAGCATGGAAAGGCCGATGATGAGCAGCGGGCCGAGCAGGAAGAACAGGAAGGTCCGGGAAAAGACCGTAGCGGTGAAATCGCGGCGGCCGATCACATAGGCCGCTTGGACGAAGCTCATCATAAAGCCGCCTCCAGCGTCGTCGCCTGCTCCATGTCCCGGGCCGCGTCGGCGCCGGCGATGGCGACAAAGGCATCATGGAGCCCCGGCCGCTCGATCGACAGTTCCTCGATGCCGGCGCCGCCGTCGATCAGCGCCTTCAGGAGCGGCTCGATGCCGGCCGAGGGAAGCTCGAAATGCCAGACGCCGTCGCGCTGGACCGCGGCGGACGGCAGCGCGCTTCGCCAGGGGCCGTCGGCCGCGCGCGTGCGAAGCCGGGCCTGCGGGTGGAGACGGTCCCGAGCGGCGGCGACGCTGCCCTCGAAGCGGATCTTGCCGCCGGCGATGATCGCGATCCGCTCGCACAGCCGCTCGGCATGCGCGATGACATGGGTGGAGAAGATGATCGTGGCGCCGCCCGCCGCTTCTTCGCGGATCAGATGCTCGAGCCGGCCCTGGTTGATGGCGTCCAATCCTGAAAAGGGCTCGTCGAGAACGATCAGCTTCGGCCGGTGAACGATCGTGCCGAACAATTGCACCGTCTGGGCCATTCCCTTGGACAGGCTCTTGATCGGCTTGTTCACATAATCGCCAAGCCCGTTGTCGGTGAGCAGTCGCTCGGCGCGCAAACGGCCGGTATCGAGCGGAAGCCCCCGCAGCGCACCCATGAAGGCGATCGCCTCCTTGGCGGTCATCGCCGGGTACAGGCCTCTTTCCTCGGGCAGGTAGCCGACGAGATTGGCGGCCTCCAACGGCCGCTCACGGCCCAGCAGGGTGCGATGTCCCGCGTCGGGATTGATGATGCCCAGAAGCATCCGCAAGGTGGTGGTCTTGCCCGCGCCATTGGGGCCAAGGACGCCGTAGATCGTCGCTTCGGGAACGGCGATGTCGACGCCGTCAACGGCGGTTTTACCGTCAAAGGCCTTGAACAGCCCGCGGGCCTCTATAGCTAAGCCGTTGCCCAAGCGACGCGTTCCCCCCTTACCTGTCCCCGTGGTAGCGACTGGAAATGAGCACAAGCAAGCCCCTCCCGTGGTCGCGGATTGCGAAAAGAGCCGAAGAACTCGGCTTTTCCGCCGTCGGCCTCGCTTCGGCCGATGCCGCGCCGAAGAGCGGCGAGCGGCTGCGCGAATGGCTCGGTTCGGGCGCGCATGGCGACATGATCTGGATGGAGGAGACGGCGGATCGTCGCGGCTCGCCCGCCGGCTTGTGGCCCGAGGTGCGCAGCGTCATCTCGCTCGGCATGAGCTATGCGCCGGCGGTCGATCCACTGGCGCTGGCGGGGGAAAAGGAAGTCGGCCGCATCTCCGTCTACGCGCAGGGCGCCGATTACCATGACGTCGTCAAAAAGGCGCTGAAGGCGCTGGCGCGGTGGCTGGTCGAGGAGGCGCCGTGCGAACTCAAGGTGTTCGTCGACACCGCGCCGGTCATGGAAAAGCCGCTGGCCGAGGCGGCGGGGCTTGGCTGGCAGGGCAAGCATACCAATCTCGTCAGCCGGAAGGACGGAAGCTGGCTGTTCCTGGGGGCGATCTATACGACGCTCGAGCTCGAGGCGGGCGAAGCCAAGGCCCCGCACGCGGTTCATTGCGGCACCTGCAGCGCCTGCTTGGATGCTTGCCCCACCCATGCTTTCCCGGCGCCCTTCCGGCTCGATGCCCGCCGCTGCATTTCCTACCTCACCATCGAGCATAAGGGGCCGATCCCTCCCGAATTCCGCGAGGCGATCGGCAACCGCATCTATGGCTGCGACGATTGCCTCTCGGTCTGCCCCTGGAACCGTTTCGCGGAGACGGCGCGACGCAACCAGGCCTTCCTGCCGCGGGCCGAGCTCACCGCACCCGCGCTGGCCGATCTGCTCGCGCTCGACGATGCTTCATTCCGGCAGGTCTTCGCGGGATCGCCGATCAAGCGCATCGGACGCGATCGCATGGTGAGGAACGCCGCCATCGCCGCCGGCAATAGCGGCAGCGGCACGTTCATCCCGCAGCTCAGCCGATTGACGGCGGACGCCAATCCGGTCGTCGCCGAAGCGGCGCATTGGGCGCTGGAACGCCTGACCCCGCCTACGCCGCTTCCTTTGCAGCACCGGTAAGCGTCCTAGCGACGCCGCGTCGCCGGGCTGAGTGTCTCGACTTCGCTCGACACGAACGGCGTTGTTGATGCTAAATCCTTGCTGGGCGTCACCACCCGCTCCCCGTTCGCTTCGAGCGAAGTCGAGAAGCGCTTTTCCCAGGCCCGACCGGCATGCTTCGCGGCCGTTGCTACGGCCCCTGCCGCGCCGCCATGAGCGCGGCCACGCAGCTGGCGCGGTCGATGTCGCGGCCGTCGGGCAGGCGGGCGTCGATATGGGTGACGACCGGCTCGCCGCCGCCGGCGCGGGGATAGAGATAGGCATCGAGTATGCAGACCGGACCAGTGAACTGGAGCTTGCGGGCGCTTCCCTCCCTGATGTCCAGGTCCGGCTTGCCGAACTGGCCGATCAGCGTCCCCGCATCGCGCCCCAGCACCGCTTCCTGCCCCAGGATGGTAGGGCTTCTTACCGAAACGGGAGCCGCAGGAGGCGGCGCGGCGCTGGGCGTCGCCGCGCAGCCGCCGAGGAGAAGCAGCAAGCCAACGCCGCTGCCATGTCGTCCCGATCCCTTGCTCATGCTTGCTCCCCCTGGACGCGCGCTTCGACTTTGCCGATCGGATCGCGAAAGCCAAGATCGGGGCGGCTCACGGTGCCGCTTCAGGGGACCATGCTGCCGCAAGTGCGCCGTTGACCCGCTCGCAGCGCGGCGGCTAAGCGCGGCCCCTCCTCCTTCAGCCGAAAGATTTCATTCGTGACCGACACTAGCCTCGACGTGCTCGCCATCGGCAATGCCATCGTCGATGTCATTGCCTCAGCCGACGAGGCTTTCATCGAGCGCGAAGGGCTTACCAAGGGCGGCATGCAGCTGATCGATGCCGCGCGGGCGGAGGAGCTTTACAGCCGCATGGGGCCGGGACGGGAGATTAGCGGCGGATCGGCGGCAAATACGCTAGCCGGGGCGGCGGCGCTGGGGGCGCGCTGCGCGTTCGTGGGGCAGGTGGCGGACGACCAGCTCGGAGCGGTGTTCGCGCACGATATCCGGGCGCACGGCGTTCGCTTCGATACGCCGGCCCGCGCCGGAGATCCGCCCACGGGCCGTTGCCTCATTCTCGTCACGCCGTGCGGCGAGCGCACGATGAACACATTGCTGGGCGCGTCCCACTATCTTCCGCCCGAGAGCCTCGATCATGAGCTGATCGGCAACGCGTCGATCCTTTACCTCGAAGGCTATCTTTGGGATCCGGAGCAGCCGCGAGCGGTCATGCGGCGGGCGATCGACATTGCCCGGGCCGCCGGACGCAAGGTCGCCCTCACGCTTTCGGTCAACTTCATCATCGAGCGGCACCGCACGGATTTGCAGGGCCTGATCGATGCGAGGCTGGTCGACATCCTCTTCGTCAACGAAGAGGAATTGATGTGTCTGACGCAGGAGGACGACCGGGAAAGGGCGATCGAGCAGGTGGCCGCCAAGGTGCCGCTGCTGGTGGTGACGATGGGCGCCGATGGAGCCATCGCCGTCCAGGACAGCCAACGCTTTTCGGTGGCCGCCGAACCGGTGGACCGCGTCGTCGACACGACCGGCGCCGGCGACCTCTTCGCGGCCGGCTTCCTTGCCGGGATCAGCCGCGGCCGGCCGGTCGCGGATTGCCTGCGCATGGGCGCGATCGCGGCGGCCGAAGTGATCTCCCATTATGGCGCGCGTCCCGAGGCCGATCTCAAGGCGCTGGTCGCCGAGAAGCTCGGATAAAGAAAAGGGAGGCCGCGAAGCCTCCCTTTCCTCAGCTCATCTCGTATGCGGAAGGCTTCAGGCTGAAATCACGCCGAGCGTGATTCCACCCCTTTCGTGGGGTTCCGTCAGCGCGCCTCGTCGACGCCGGGAATTTCCGGCTTGATGTCGTGAAGCTCGGGCTCGTGTACCTCGACGATACCGCGGCCGAGATGGCTCTTCCGGTAGCCGTAGAGGAAATAGATGACGAGCCCGATCACCCCCCAGATGGGGAGCACCAGCATGGCGGCGGCCGGCAGGTTGAAGAACAGGAACAGGCAGCCGGCAATGGTGAGCAAAGCCACCAGGCCCACGGCCGGCACCCGGAATGAGCGGGGCCGGTCCGGATCGCGCTTGCGGAGCAGCCACACGGCGATCGCCACCATCATGAAGGCGTAGAGCGTTCCGGCATTGGCGATGTCGGCGAGCTGACCGACCGGCAGGAAGGCCGCGGCCAGGGCGACGCCGACGCCGGTGATGGCCGTGACGATGTGCGGCGTTTTCCAGCGCGGGTGCACCCGCGACAGGACTTCCGGCAGCAGGCCGTCGCGCGACATCACGAAGAAGATGCGCGTCTGGCCGAAGAGCAGGATCAGGATAACCGATGGAAGCGCGATGAAGGCTGCATAGCCGAGCATGTTGCCGATGGTGCCGAAGCCGATGGTCCTGAGCACGTGCGCCAGCGCCTCGTTCGAGCAGACCAGGGCCTCGGCATATTGCGGCAGGGCGCACTGACGGGCGAGCTCCTCGCCGCCCGCGGGAAGCGGGGTTCCGTCCGCGCCCAGGATCGGCTGCCCGCCCATCGTACCGACGGCGCCCGCGGCGACGAGCATGTAGAAGATGGTGCAGATGGCCAGACTTCCGATCAGGCCGATCGGAACGTTGCGCTGCGGGTTCTTGGTCTCCTCGGCAGCCGTGGAAACGGCGTCGAAGCCGACATAGGCGAAGAACATGGTCGCCGCGGCGCCGACGATGCCGACGCCCGAGCCGAAGCCGCCGAAGACGCCGCCCGGCATGAACGGGCTGAAATTGGCCGCGTCGGTCCTCGGCAGCGTCAGCACGATGAAGGCAGTCAGCGCCGTGACCTTGATCGCGACCAGGATCGCGTTGACGCGCGCGCTCTCGCTGGTGCCGATCATCAGCAGCCAGGTGATCAGCAAGGCGATGACCACCGCGGGCAGATTGATGAATCCGCCCGGCGCGCCGCCCAGGGCCAGCGGACCCGCCTGCAGCCAGGCGGGCAAGTCTATCCCCAAAGATTGTTCGAGCACGGTATTGGTGAAGTAATTGGACCAGCCCACCGAAACGGCGGAGGCCGCGACCGCATATTCCAGCACCAGCGCCCAGCCGACCGTCCAGGCGAGCAATTCGCCCATCACCGCATAGGAATAAGTGTAAGCGGATCCCGCCACGGGGATCATGGAGGCGATTTCCGCATAGCAGAGCGCGGCAACGATGCAGACGGCGCCCGCCACCACGAAGGCCATGATGAGGCCGGGGCCAGCCTTTTGCGCGCCGACGGAGGTGAGGACGAAGATACCGGTACCGATCACGCAGCCAATGCCGAACAGGGTAAGCTGCAACGCGCCGAGCGTGCGGTGCAGCGACTTCTTTTCGGCAGTGGCAAGGATGGCGTCGAGAGGCTTTACGCGCCCGAAAATCATATCCTTCCCCTTGGGTAAGCGGCCTTTGCGGCCGAAGGTTGTTATTGGCTGCGGAACGTAGCTTCTAATAACGCCCGCGCAACAGATTAGTGGTGGTTCAGCGGGCGAGCATCGGCCCCAGCGGGCCGCCGCCGAAAACATGGACATGAAGGTGGGGAACCTCCTGTCCGCCGTTGCGCCCGATATTGGTGAGCAAGCGGTAGCCGCGCGTCACCATGCCCTGCGTACGAGCGACATGGCCGACGGCCTTGACGAAGCCGGCAATCTCTTCCGCCGGCGCCCGTTCCGAGAAATCGTCCCACGAGACATAGGCGCCCTTGGGGATGACGAGGATGTGGACCGGGGCCTGCGGGTTGATGTCGTGAAAGGCCAGCGCATGGTCGTCTTCATAGACTTTGCTGCTGGGGATTTCCCCGCGCAGGATGCGGGCGAAGATATTGCTGTCCTCATAAGGCTGCGTCGCGTCGATCGGCATCGGTTCCTCCGTTGCCGCCGCGTTAGCCGCCGACGCAGGTTAGGCGCAACGCGCTTGACCGGAGCCAAGGCCGCGCTACCAGATGGGGCATGAGCGACGAGACGCCCGACAGCCTGATTCCATATGACGAAATCGTCCAGGAAGCGCTTCGCGCGGTTGTCGGCCGTGTGCTCGGCGAGGTCGAGACCACCGGGCGGCTTCCCGGCGACCATCATTTCTACATCACGTTCAAGACCGCTGCCGTCGGCGTCGACATCCCCAAGCATCTCACCGACCGTTTCCCGGACGAGATGACGATCGTCATTCAGAACCGCTTCTGGGATCTGAAGGTCGGCGAGGATGGCTTCGAAGTGGGGCTGAGCTTCAACCAGGCGCCGGCGCGGCTCTTCATCCCCTTTGCGGCGATCACCGGGTTCGTCGATCCGGCGGTCAATTTCGCACTCCAGTTCCAGGCGCAGGCCGAAGAGGGCGGGCCGCAGGAGCATGAGCATGCCGAAAACGATCATCCGGCGCCCGAGCCGGTCGAGGACGGCTCCAACGTCGTGTCGGTGGATTTCAGCCGCAAGAAATGACGCGTCGCGCCCTTCCCGAACTTGTTTCGGAAGGCATGTTTCCCTAGGCCGCACCCGTTCCAGATGAATGCCGACGCTTGCTCGGCATTGACGAGGTAGCAACGGCTCATGAATTCGATCACTCCGCCCCGTGTCGAAACCGACAGCTTCGGCCCCATCGAGGTGCCCGGCGATGCTTATTGGGGCGCGCAGACGCAGCGTTCGATCGACAATTTTCCGTTCGGCCCGCGCGAGCAGATGCCGGTCGAGATCGTTCATGCCTTGGGCTTCGTGAAGCAGGCGGCGGCGCGGGTGAACGCACGCAGCGGCGGGCTCGATGCAGAAATTGCCGAAGCGGTCCAGCAGGCGGCGGGGGAGGTCGCTTCCGGAGCGCTCGATGACCAGTTCCCGCTCGTCATCTGGCAGACGGGATCGGGCACCCAATCCAACATGAATGCGAACGAGGTGATCGCAAGCCGCGCAAACGAAATTCTCAGCGGCAAGCGCGGCGGCAAGAGCCCGGTCCACCCCAACGATCACGTCAACAAGGGCCAGTCGTCCAACGACAGCTTCCCGACCGCCATGCACATTGCCGCGGCGCGGGCAGTGCACAAAAGGCTGCTGCCGGCGCTGCGGATGATCCACAAGCGGCTGGCGGCGCAGGCGAAGGCCTGGGACCCGATCGTCAAGATCGGCCGGACGCACCTTCAGGACGCGACGCCGCTGACGCTGGGCCAGGAATTTTCCGGCTATGCCGCGCAGATGGAGGACGGGATCGCGCGGGTCGAAGCCGCGCTTCCCCGCCTGTTCAGGCTGGCGCAGGGCGGAACCGCCGTGGGCACCGGCCTCAACGCCCCCAAAGGCTTCGGCCAGGCCTTTGCCGCCGAAATCGCGAACCTCACACGCCTGCCGTTCGAGACCGCCCCGAACAAGTTCGAAGCGCTGGCCAGCCACGACACGCTGGTCGAGCTGTCGGGCGTCCTCAATGTCCTCGCCGTCTCCTTGACCAAGATCGCCAACGACATCAGGCTGCTCGGTTCCGGCCCACGGTCCGGCCTCGCCGAGCTTCGCCTGCCGGAAAACGAGCCCGGCAGCTCGATCATGCCCGGCAAGGTCAACCCGACCCAGGCCGAGATGCTGACGATGGTCGCCGCGCAGGTGATGGGCAACCATGTCGCCGTGACGATCGGAGGGCTGCAGGGCCACCTCGAGCTCAACGTGTTCAAGCCTCTGATCGGCGCCAACGTGCTTCGCTCGATCGAATTGCTGTCGACGGGCATGGAAAGCTTCACCGAGCGGACGCTGGATGGGCTGGAAGCGAACGAGGAGCGTATATCGGAATTGATGGCCCAGTCGCTCATGCTGGTGACCGCGCTCGCCCCCGAAATCGGCTATGACAATGCCGCCAAGATCGCGAAGAACGCCCATGAAAAGGGACTGACCCTGAAGCAATCCGGGCTGGCTCTGGGCCTCGTCGATGAAGCCACGTTCGACCGCGTCGTCCGCCCCGAGTCGATGCTCGGCCGCTGATCTCCCGCGTCCTGAAATCCTCTTCTCAAGCGTATTCGGGCTGCTGCCCACCGCCTGATCTCCGGCCCTCGGCTTGAGGCGCATGCGTTTGCCACCCTTCTGATCCGATGCCGAACGCCTATATCTAGACTCACGGGGCCGCCGCGGCGCCTGTTCTATTCGGAACCGCAACGACCCGTCATGGGTTCGGCCTAACAAGTTCAAGCTTCGCCCTCGGGCAACAGGAAAGTTCATGCTGTTCAACTTTGGCTCCGCCGAGGCATCGGGCGGGGATGACCTCGATCGCCGCAAGGAAAGCTCGCACTGGGGCGTCGACTCCGAATATGGCCGGCTGTTGGACGTGATGCTTGCGGCGCCGCGGCACCTGGAACTCGTCCCGTGCAACGCCGTATCGATCGAGAACCACCGGAACGGAATTGCCTGCTCGCCCGATCGCGCGGCCGAGCAGCATGCCAGGCTCATCGCCGCCCTCGAGGCGGAGGGCGTGCGCTGTCATCTGGTGCCGCCGGTCGAGGGTCTGGCGGATCTTTCCTTTACGCGGGACGCCACCTTGATGACCCCATGGGGTCTGATCGCCTTGAGCCCTGCAGTCGAGCATCGCCTTGCCGAGGTCGAGCATATCCGCGCCGCCGTCAGAGGGTGGGACGTGCCGTTGCTCGGAGCGGTCGAGGAAGGCCGGATCGAAGGTGGGGACATCTGCCTGCTCCGCCCGGGCGTGGTTGCCATCGGCTTTTCCGGCGAGCGGACCGATGAGGCCGGCGCGCGCGGGCTGGCACGCTTGTTCGAGGCACGCGGCTGGCGCGCCGTCCTGACCCGCTTCGACCGTCGGTTCCTGCACCTCGACACGTTGTTCACCTTGGCCGACCGGCAGCTCGGCGTCGCCTGTGTGGACGCCCTCGAGCCCGACTTCCTGCGGGAGGTCGAAGGGCTTGGGATCGAGCTCATCGACGTCACGGTGCGGGAGGTTCAGAAGCTCGGCGCCAATTTGCTGAGCCTCGGCGACCGGCGTGTTCTGTCGTCGGTCGACAATTTCCGCATCAATGCGCTCCTGGAGCGCTATGGGCAGAAGGTGGTGCGGGTCGACATCGATGAGTTCACGCGATGCGGCGGCGGCATGCACTGCCTGACGATGCCGCTGGCCCGTAATGCGGGCTAAGCCGAACTAAGTTGATAATCCAGGATAGGCACGAAGCCCATATCCGGAACCGCTTTTGTTCATCCCGGTTTCCTTTGCATTCGAACAGGATGGAGGAATTTGGGATGCGTAATCTTCTGATTGCAGCGGCCGCTTCGGCGATGCTGCTGGGCGGCTGCACCTCGATGGACGCGGATGGAAGCGGGAGTGCATCGGCTGCGGGCGAGACCGCTATGCCCGCCGACATGACGCCCACCCAAGCCACTGCCTATATGCAGATGGCAGCATCGAGCGACATGTACGAGATCCAGTCTTCGCAGCTCGCGACCTCGAAAGCGCAGAATGCGGCGATGCGCAGCTTCGCCGACATGATGATCCGAGACCATACCGGCACGTCCCAGCAGCTCATGGCGGCCGCCACCGCGGCTGGAATGAGCCCGCCGCCGCCGGCGATGCTGCCAATGCACGCGCAGATGGTGTCGCGGCTCCAGGAACGCAGCGGCGCCGATTTCGATCGCGAATATGCCCGGCAACAATTGATGGCGCACGAGCAGGCAGTCGCGCTGCACAGCAACTTCGCCAGCAACGGCGATGCGCCGGCGCTTCGGACGGTCGCCTCGGCCGCGGTTCCGATCGTCACCCGTCATCTTGAAATGGTCCGGCAATGGCCGCGGTGAGCGACGGGCCGGAAGCGGGCAATCCGGGCGACGAAGCGGCTCCGGGCACGCCCGGAACGGGCGAAAACCTCTGCCGGCATTGCAACGGCACGGGCCAGCATGACGGGCAGCCCTGCCCCGAATGCGGCGGCACCGGCAAGGTGATCGAAGGTATCGGCGGCGCTTGAAGCGCCGCCGACGGGTCGAGAAGTCGGCGCTTGACGCGTCGGTGAAGGGTTAGGGTTGCGCCTGGGTTGACTCCAAGATCCTTCAGGCGCCGCCCTGCCAGGCCCTTATGGCGTCCACCGGGGTGATCAGCATGAGGACGTTGAGGACGAGGTTGTCTCTGATCGTCCACAAGGTGAGCAGCTCGAACGCAACGGTGATCAGTATGGTGAGCCAGACGGGCGCCCGGCGGGCGAACAGAAACCCGACGATCATCCAACCGATGTCGGCGACGCTGTTGATGACGCTGTCGCCATTATAGCCAAGCGCCATCGTACCTTCGCGGTAGCGGTCGATGATGAACTGGCTATTTTCCAATATCTCCCACGCGGCTTCGATCGCGGCGGCGGCGAGCAGGCGATCGCCGGCCGGGTTGCGGCGCAGGAACAGCCAGCCGAGCAGGTAAAAGAGAAAGCCGTGAATGATATGGCTCGGCGTGTACCAGTCGGCGAGGTGCTGGCTGTTGTCGGCGCTCTGCACCGCGCCAGTCCAAAGCTTGACGGTGCCGCAGGTGCAGATGAGGGGACGGCCCATCGACAGCAGGATGAAAGCGGTCGCGGCCGCGATCCCGAAGGCGATGATCCAATAGCGGCGCTCGATCAGCGGGATCGCAAGAGCGCCGGGCATTCAGAGCACCGGCGTTTTGTAGAAATGCCAGGCGAAGATGGCGAGCGGCCCGCGGTGCGGCCGCCAAGGCTCGGCCCGTTCCCGAAGCAGCCCCTCGCTCGGTTTGTCGGGCAGCCCGAGGATACGTCCCATCGCGATCTGGACGGCGAGATCCCCGGCCGGCCAAACGTCCTGCCGCCCTTCGGCAAACAGGAGGTAGATCTCGGCGGACCAGCGGCCGATGCCCTTGATCCTGATCAACTCGGATATGGCGGCCTCGTCATCCTCCGGCAGATGGTCGAGATCGAGCCGTTTCGAGGCAACCTCCTCGGCTAGGCTTCGCCCATAGCTCATCTTCTGCCGTGAAAGGCCGGCGCCGCGCAGCGCTTCGTCGCTCGCGGCGGCGAACAGCGCGGGATCGTCCACCCGGCCGAGCGCCGCTTCGAGCTTCGTCCAGATCGCCCGCGCCGAGGCAAGGCTCACCTGTTGGCCGATGATGGTCCGAAGCAGCGTCACATAGCCGCGCTCGTTGACCCGCGGCTCGGGATATCCCGCCTGACGCAGGGCCGCAGCGAGCTGAGCGTCGCGCTGCGCCAGCTGGTCCAGGGAGGCTTTCAGGGCCTCCGCGCTGATCCCGCTTTGGCTCAAGACCGGTCGGCAACGGTTGCTGCGTAAAGCGCGACAGCCGCGGCGTTGGAGACGTTGAGGCTCTCCACCTGATTGCTGATCGGGAGCCGGGCGAGGGCATCGCAGTGCATCTCGGTATTCTGGCGCATGCCTTCCCCCTCCGCGCCGAGGACGAGCGCGACCCGCGCGGGCCCGAGCGCCTCGCCGAGCGTCATCTCAGCCTCGCCGGTCAAGCCGACGCGCCAGAATCCGGCTTCGGCGATCTCGTCGAGTGCGCGGGCGAGGTTCACGACGCGCACCCACGGCACCGTCTCCAAGGCTCCGCTGGCGGCTTTGGCGAGAGCGCCGGATTCCGGCGGTGCATGCCGATCCTGAGTGACGATGCCGATCGCGTCGAACGCGGCGGCAGAACGGAGGATCGCGCCGACATTGTGCGGATCGGTAACCTGGTCGAGCACCAGCAACGGCCGTCGCTCGGTCGCCCCCTCCAGAATATCGGCAAGCCAGATGTCGGGAAGCTTCTCGACCTCGGCCACGATTCCCTGATGCGGTGCTTCACGCGGAACGAGGCGGCCGAGATCGGCGGCATCGGCGTAGGTGACAGGCGTGTCGCGGCCGAAGTCGAAAGCAGCGGCGGCCTCGCGCGTGGCCCAGACTTTGACGATGCTCCGCTCCGGATTCTGGAGCGCCGCGGCCACCGCATGGCGGCCCCAGAAGCGGGGTCGGTTCTCAGGCTTGGATGATTGCCGGGCCTTGCGTCGCATGGCCGCTGCATGACGGCTCGCCGCCGCTTGTGCAAGCGACGGGCCGCTCATGGCCAACCTTTTCACCGGCCGGTTCAGGCCGCGAGCTTCACCCGATTGCGGCCGCCATATTTGGCCTTGTACAGCGCGGCATCGGCCCTGAAGACGAGCTGAGAGCTCAGCTCGCCTTCGGCCAGCGAGGCAATGCCGCTGCTCACGGTGACGGTGGCGCCGCCGCCGCCGGGAAGGGCGATCGGTGTCGCCGCCATCGATGAGCACAAGCGTTCGCACACGCCGATCGCCTGATCCCAATCGGTCTCCGGCATCAGGATCGCGAACTCCTCGCCGCCGATGCGCCCGATCGTATCGCCCATCCGAGTTCCCTCGCGCAGGATCTCGGCAACCTTGCGCAGGACCTCGTCGCCCGCCGGATGACCGTGCAGGTCGTTGATTCTCTTGAAGTGATCGAGGTCGACCAGGGCGAGGCAGAGCGCATTGCCGTTACGCGACGCACGAGCCGTTTCCCGATCCAGCGTTTCAAGAAAGCTGCGGCGATTGGCCAGCCGCGTCAGTTCGTCGGTGGTGGCGAGCCGGCGTAATTCTTCGCTCGCCCGCTTTGCCCGCTCATTCGCTCTCAGCGCAGCGACGGACGACCAGATCAGCAGAAGCAAGAGCAGTGCCCCGACGGCGAGAAGGACATCACCGGTTCGCTCGCTCTTCGCCTTGACCTGTTCGTTGGCGGTTCGGCGCAGCGCAAGGAGCCGATGCTCCTCGGCCTCGATCGCGTTCAGCACAGAAAGCACGGCTTCGATCCGGTCTCGTCCGGCGCCCATCCGCACCCTCTCAAGGGCCTGGGGGAGTTTGCCCGCATGCGCCAAGCCGACGGTTTGCTCCAGGAAGTCCAGATAATCGGTAACTCGTAATTCCAGATGGCCCGTGCGCACCTGCTGCGGCCGATTGTCGGCCGTCAATTGTCGCAGCCTTTCCAAGAGGTCCCCGGACTGCCGCCGCGCGGCCAGATAAGGGCGCAGGAATGTCCGGTCGCCGGTGAGGAGGTAACCCCGCTCCCCGCGGAGCGCGGCGTGGATCGAGGTCTTCAATGCCCCCGTCGCCAGCAGAACCTCGAGCGTGTGGATGTGCCACCGTTCCGCCCGTTCGCGCTGCTCGGTGACGGTAATCGCGTTGCCCGCGACTGCAAAAAGCGTCGCGGCGAGGGCAAGCACAGTGGGAAACACCACCAGCCAGATGCGTCGGCGGTGGTCGTCGAAGAGAGAGCGGAAACGCAACACAAGCCTTTCGGAGCGACAATACCGTGTTTCTGCCGGAGCTTGGTTAAGATTTCTTGAGGGAGTGCGACTGCCCCGCACAATTGCGGCTGACCAGCCGAGGATGGCTATGCTAGCGGGCGCGCGTGTCGAGGCTTTCAGCTGCGCAATCTCGAAACGATGGGCTGTTCTTCACCTTGATGGGAGGGGCCGTCGCGATCCTAGTGTTTGCCGGTTTTGCGCGCAGCTACTATCTTTCGCAGTGGCTGACGCCTCCCGCGCGCACGCCGGAAATCACGGCGCTTCTCCACATCCACGCCGTCGCATTCACGCTTTGGATTTTGCTTCAGGTCGTGCAGCCTGCGCTGGTCGCTTCCGGGCGCGTGGAGGTTCACCGCCGGATCGGGTGGTTCGGGGCGGCCTTGGCGGTAAGCGTATGGGTGCTCGGCAACCTTTCTTCGATCGAGGCGATGGAGGTGGGCTACAAGGGCCTTGGCGATCCTTACGCCTTTTACGCGATCACCTTTTTCTCGATGCAGGCTTTCGGGATCATCGTCGCACTGGGCATCGCATGGCGTAAAAGTGCCGATGCTCATAAGCGGCTGATGCTGCTTTCCAACGCCGCAATCCTCGAAGCGGCGGTCGGGCGTCTGCCGCTTCAGATCGTGGTCGATACGGCGCCGCTGTCTTTCTACCTCGGCGCCGACCTGATCATCCTTGCCGGCATCATCCATGACTGGCGGAGCGGCGGTAGCGTCCACCGCGTCTGGATCTGGGGCGGCGGCGCCCTTGTCGTCAGCCAGATCCTCCGCGTGGCAATCATGAACACGGCGCCATGGCTCGCTTTCGCGCATTTCGTGGCCGGGCTCGTCTGATCTCCTAATCTTCCTTCGGATATTCGAACGGGTCGGTCGGCCGCGGCTGCGTCGGCACCGGCATGCGCGGCAGCGGGTCCTTGGCGTTGGCGGCGTTGAGGAGGAAGCTCGCCAGGATCACGGAGGCCTGACGAAGATCCTCCGGCTTCAGATGATCATAGGTGTCGAGGCTCGTATGGTGGATGCGGCTGTCATAATCGAGCGGATCCTGGATGAACTGGTAGCCGGGCAGTCCCACGGCCTGCATGAAGACGTGATCGGTGCCGCCGGTCGGTTGGATCGCGACCGTTGAAGCGCCCATGCTGCCAAAGGGCGTCAGCCACTCGCGAAAGATGGGTACGGCCGCGACATTACCCTCCGCATAGATGCCGCGGATCTTGCCCGATCCGTTGTCGATGTTGAAATAAGCCGCCAGGTCGCGGTGGCCGGGCTTCAACGCGATCGGCCACCGCTGGCGCCAGGTATAATAAGGGTTCACCCGCTGGTGGGCGGGATTGGTGATCGGCGCGCGGGTGGCGTAGTGCCGCTCGACATAGGCCATCGAGCCGAGCAGCGCCTGCTCCTCGCCGTTCCAGAGAGCAAACCGGATCGTGCGCCTGGGCCGCACGCCGAGGCGGGAGAGGATACGTGCCGCCTCCATCACCACCGCGGTGCCGGCGGCATTGTCCTGCGCGCCGTCGCCGGCCACCCAGCTGTCGAAATGCGCTCCCGCCATCACATAGCCGGCGCGGCGATCGGTGCCTGGAATGTCGGCGATGATGTTGTAGGCATTGACGTCCTCGTCGTGGAAGCGGACGTCGCTCAACAGCTCCAGCGTCGGCGCCTGATCCCCTTTGGCGAAGCGGGCGAGGCGGCGATAATCCTCCGCGACCATCTCGACACCGGGGAGGGCAGGGGTGCGGCCGACTTCATAGGCATAGCCTTCGCCATGGAGCAGCCCGCCGTCGCGATAGGATTTGCTCACCCAGGCGAGCGCTCCCTCCGCCTTCAAAAAGGCGTCGCGCTTCTCCTCGAACTCGGCTTCCTTCAGCATCTTTTCGATGGCGGCAGGCGAATGGCTGGGCTGCCGAAATTCGTCGAGCTTGCCGAGATCCTCGTCCGTGAGGCGCTTGAACGGGGGCTCCTTGGGTTCCGAGCCCGTGTCGGGCTGGCTGACCAGCACGATCTTGCCGGCAAGCTTGCCGCGCCACTTGGCGAAATCCTCCTCTTCATCCATCGGCGCGACCATGATCGGCGCGCTGAGCGTGCCGTTGGTCGGCGGCGTCCAGGCGACGGGTATGATGCCGAGCTCGATCGTGCGCGGGCTTGTGAGGCGCGCGCTGGCGCGATTGATCGACCAGCCGCGGCCGAAGGGAAAGCCTTCGGCGTGAACGTTGCTGAGGCCCCACTGGCGGAAGCGCTGCTGCGTCCAGGCTTCCGCCTGACGCATCTGGGGCGAGTTGGTCATCCGCCCGCCGATCCGGTCGGTCAGATGGTGCGCCGTTTCCATGACCTCGCTGCGATTGAGGCCTTCATCGATGATCCGGTTGATGGGGTCGCGGCCGGCCTCCTGGGCGCCGGCAGGCGCGGTCAGTGAAGCGGCCGCGAGAAGGGCTATGGCCAGGCGCATTCGCTTTCTCCTCTTATTCATCGTCATTGGCGGGGTAAGCGAACGGATCGGTGGGACGCGGCTGCGTCGGCACCGGCATTCGCGGCAGCGGCTCTGGTCGATTGGCGGCGCTGAGGAGGATGCTGGCCAGGATCACGGCCGCCTGGCGCATGTCCTCCGGCTTCAGATGATCATAGGTGTCGATGCTCGTATGATGGATGCGGGCGCCGTAATCGAGCGGATCCTGGATGAACTGGTATGCCGGGATGCCGACACTCTGCAGGAAGACGTGATCGGTCCCTCCCGCGGTAGTGGCCGCGACCGTCGAAGCGCCCATGCTTTCGAACGGCGCCAGCCATTCCTTGAAGATCGGCACCGCCGCAAGATTGCCTTCCGTCTGGATGCCCCGGATCTTGCCCGATCCATTGTCGATGTTGAAATAAGCAATGAGATCGCCGTGGCCGGGCTTGGGCGTGACCGGGTAGCGGTTCGCCCAACCGAAATTCCACGGCAGCTTCGCTTTTTCCGGATCCGTTCCGAACGGCCGCGTGGCGATGTGGCGGTTGACGTAATTGAGGGAGCCGAGCAGCCCCTGCTCCTCGGCATTCCACAAGGCGAAACGAATGGTGCGCTTCGGCTTGATCCGCAGCGAGGAGAGGATCCGCGCGGCCTCCATCACCACGGCCGAACCTGCGGCATTGTCCTGCGCGCCGTCGCCCGCCACCCAGCTGTCTAGATGCGCGCCCGCCATCACATAGCCGGCTCGCGGGTCGCTTCCTTCTAAGTCCGCCAGCACGTTATAGGCATTGGCGTCGTCGTCGTGGAAGCGGACGTTGCTGATAAGCTCGAGCATCGGCGGAGCGTCGGTCTTGGCAAGGCGCGCAAGCCGCCGATAATCCTCTGCCGACACCTCCATGGCCGGGAGGCTCGGTGTTTCGCCGAGGCGGTGGGTATAGCCGTTGCCGTGGAGCAGCCCGCCGTCGCGGGCGGAGATGCGCACCCATGCAAGCGCGCCTTCGCTTTTCAGGAAAGCATCGAGGGCAAGCGGAAAAGCGCGCCGCTTGACCCGGGCATCCTTGGGGGAAGCCTCGTGAACCGGCTGCCTGAACTGGTCGAGTTCGGACAACTCCTTGTCGGACAGCCGCTTGAACGGCGGATCCTTCGGCTCGGAGCCGGTGCCGGGCTGGCTGACGAGCACGATCCTGCCGGACAGCTTGCCGCGCCATTTGGCGAAGCCCTTCTCCCCATCCATCGGCGCCACCACGATCGGTCCGGCCAACGTGCCGTTTGTCGAAGGCGTCCAGGCGATCGGGATCGCCTTCAGCTCGATGAGGCGCGGGCTCGTCATTCGCGCGCTGGAACTCACGATCGACCAGCCGCGCCCGAACTCGAATGGTTCGGCGCGCACCTTCGTCAGCCCCCATTCGCGAAAGCGCTGCTGCGTCCAGGCCTCCGCCTGCCGCATCTGCGGCGAGTTGGTAAGGCGAGGACCGATCCGGTCGGTGAGGTGAGCCGCTATTTCCATCACCTGGCTGCGGTTGAAGCCTTCGTCGACGATGCGGTTGATCGGGGCACGGCCGGTATCCTGCGCCGCGGCAGGCGTGATCATCAGGGCGGCCATGGCCGCGACTGGAACGAAGCGCATAAGGTCAGGAATCCCCTCTACTGCGCCTGGCTTAGAAGGGGCGTCGGCGGCGTGCAAGCGAGCGGAAAAAGGCTTGGGAACCAGCCCGTTCAGCGCGTTGACAGCCGCGCCCCCTTCCGCCAAGAGGCCGCCTTCCTATCTGGACCCCCAGAAGGTTCGATGGGGACAGGTGGCCGAGTGGTTAAAGGCAGCAGACTGTAAATCTGCCCGGGTTTCCCGTACGCTGGTTCGAATCCAGCCCTGTCCACCACCTCAACATTTTCTAACGATCACTCAAATCTGCTGAAGGCTTCGGAAGTCTAAGCTTTCCGCCTGTTTAGCGTGCGCCTCCGTCCGTTGCTATCCGCTGATAACCACACTACGGTGTGGGAAGTAATGTGGGTAAGACGATATGGGTAAGCTGACGGCAATGGCCGTGCGGGCGGCGCGGGAGCCGGGTCGTTACGGAGACGGTGACGGCCTTTTCCTCGTGGTCGGCGCCAGCGGATCGGCTTCGTGGATTGTGCGGGCGCAAAAGGCAGGCAAGCGGCGCGACATCGGATTGGGGAGCGCGAAGAAAGTATCGCTCTCAATGGCGCGGGAGCGGGCGTCGACGGTGCGGACACTACTAGAGGCGGGACTCGACCCTGTAGCAGAGCGCAAGAAATTGGAGGCTGTCCCGACGTTCAGGGATGCGGCCGCACTTGTGTTCGCTGCCAGCCGCAAGTCGTGGAAGAACGGCAAGCATCAGTACCAGTGGCTCCGAACGCTAGAGATGTTCGCGTTTCCGAAGATTGGCGACATCCGCTTGAACGAGGTGACCTCATCTCAGGTGCATGACGTGCTCGCGGCAATATGGCTGGAGAAGCCGGAGACGGCACGGCGGGTCCGCCAGCGCATCGGGATGGTGCTCGATTGGGGGCATTCGAAAGGCTACCGCGCCAGCGAAGCGCCTATGCGTTCGATCACGAAAGGTTTGCCGCGCCAGTCACGCAACGCCCGACATCATGCGGCGATGCCGTTTGTTGACGTGCCCGGCTTTATCAACCGCCTGCGCGAGAAGGAGACCTGGGGACGGCTGGCGCTGGAGGCGGCGATACTGACGGCGGCGCGGAGCGGGGAAGTGCGCGGCGCGACTTGGGCGGAAGTCGATCTGGACGCGGCGCTTTGGACGCTTCCAGCCGAACGAATGAAGGGCGGCAAGCCCCATGTTGTGCCGCTATCACCAGGGGCGCTTCGGGTGTTCGGTCGCGCGGCGGAAATGAAGACGGTGGGCGCTACGTTCGTCTTCGCCGGCGCAAAGCGCGATGCTCCTATGAGCGACATGACTTTAATCAAAGTGCTTCGCGACATGGGCGAGGACTGCACAGCCCACGGGTTCCGCTCCAGCTTCCGCGACTGGGTTTCAGAGACTACAACTTTTGGAGCCGATCTGGCGGAGGCAGCCCTTGCCCACGCCATCGAAAACAAGACGGAAGCGGCTTACCGGCGGGGCAACCTTTTAGATAAGCGGCGCAACCTGATGGACGCTTGGGGCGGGTATTGCACCGGTGATCGGGCAGACGTTCTTCGTCTGGCGCCAAGTGCATGATCAGGTTCGAGCCCTATCATGACGAATTAGGTCTGGTAGCGGCTCTGCTAGACAGTGATCCTCGATTACCCCGAACGAGAGCACGCGTTATCGCGCCAATCGAGTCGCTGTTCCGCGCGTACCAACGCCTCGCGTCAGGCTCACCGCAACCCGGCGACAGAGTGGCGGTCCTTCGAGGTCTGATCCGCGTCATTCAGCAGGCGGGAGACCTTGCTGGCCTGGTGTGGCTGGCAGTGCAGCTAGGGCGTACCGATGAGAATGCCCTGTTGCCCTGGCAAGCGGTCCTGCGGGATCGGCCGCAGACGCAGCATATGCGCCAGGTAGGGAAAGGGGCGAATGCGTTCCGACGACGCGCTACCACGTTGGCCGGTGAGAAGTTGCTGTTCTTCCGTGTTCTGGATTACGTGGAGAAGCATGGCTGCCCGCTAAATGAGGCATTTCGCGCTATAGCTGCGGGCCTGGACGGGCCATTTGGGCTTCGCCAATTTCGGGCAAAGTTCGTATCGCCAGCCAAGGTTCGAGCTGCTTATCAATCGCAGCTCGCAGAAGCCAAGCGCCTTGGCTTTGTTCCCGAAGCCAAGGGAATGCTCATGGGGATAATGCGAAACCGTCCGTTACCTCCAGCCCCGAAAAAAGGTCGGCCAAAAAGTGTTAAACCAGGGGGCAGGTAGAGCCAGCTCTTTCTGCCTTTTTGTCCGATAAACGTCCGTCCAAGGCTGGCGAAGCCCGTCCGCGCCTGCCGCGATATTGGCGGGCTTTGGAGGACGAACATGGACGCAATTCTACTCTCAATCCCTGACGCAGCAAAGGCGCTTAGCCTCGGGAGGTCCAAGATCTACGACCTTATCAGCGATGGACGGCTGGAGACCGTTACCATCGGCCGGCGCCGGCTTGTGCGGGTGGATAGCGTCAAGGCGCTGGCGCTCGGTGAGGCAGCCTAGTCATGGCCGCACAAGCAAAGGGACCCGGAGCGACGGCAATCGCTCCGGGTACCGGGTGTGTCGACCTTGCGGGCGCGACGCATCCCTCTACCCCAACCCTGCGTCGAGATTCTAGCGGCGAAGCGCTCGCTTGGATTGGTGCGCGTCATTACCTCCGACCGGAGTGGTCGAGAGTAGTCGTGGAGGCGGCGCAGCCGGGGAATGAAACATGAGGAACGCCATCCTTTTCGAGCAGCATCATCGAGGTGATATGTGGCGGCTGGAGGTGGCGAGCTACGAGGGCCGCACCTTTATGAACTGGCGCAGGTGGTACCAGAAGGACGGCTCTTGGAAGCCCACTAGAGAGGGAGTCACGATCCGGCTGGAGCGTCTTGGCGAGTTGGAGGGCGCGTTGGCGAGCTGGCGGAAAGCGAACTCCTAGCGAGCCTCCCAGCGGTTTCTAAAGCTGATCGCGGGAGCGGCTTGGCGGCCGCTCCCGGCTTTACCAACAGATCTTGAAACTTGCGAAAGGGGCGGCGTTATGGCCTTTCCTTGCACAAACGACCGGTGCCGGATCAGCGGATTCGCGCCACTTCCCAAGAATGGCACAGAAGCTGCTATTTATAGATATTCTAAGAGTCGTGCGGCATTCAGGCTGGAGCCTGAGCAAGCAAGCTGGGGCGGGGCGCGCAATCGGAAGGACCGGACAACCGACTTTATCGCCGGGGACAAGGCAGCCAGCATCATCGCGGCGGCGCGCCACGCTTGCACCGTGGGTCTTGAGCTCAACCGGCACGTCACAATACACTGGGAGCGCGCAGGCATCCCCGACGAACAGGCGGCGGAGGCGACGGGGCGATTCTTAAAACTAGCGGGTGATTGGTTGAGTAAGCAGCGCGCGCGCACGGCATACCTTTGGGTTCGGGAGAATGGCGCGAACAAGGGCTCGCATGTCCACATTTTGCTGCACCTTCCAACCGGTCGGAGTGTGGGACCGATGCAGCGCAATTGGCTCAAACGTATCGCTGGAACCCGCTACCGAAAGGGAGTTATCGCGACGAGGCGGATCGGCGGGACCGCGAACTCAGCAATCTCGAACCCGAAGGCTTACGAGGCCAATCTCGCGAAGATCGTGGCATATGTTCTGAAAGGGACCTGCCCCACTGCGGCGCGGGCGCTAGGGCTGGAGCGTGTCGAACCAAGCGGGCGCATCGTCGGCAAGCGGTCAGCGACTTCGCAGAACATCGGACTAGCCGGACGGAAAATGGTGTTGGACTGAATGCGGAGTTCTCGGCCGGCGCTGAATTGATGGCGGCCGCCAGTTCGCCGCCATGACGAAGGGTATACAGGATCACACTTGATGACGGCGTAACGACGAGAGGTTAGGAGTGGGGTCTGCCCGCACCTTCCTTTTGGAGAAAGCATGTCAACGGGAGCTGAGTCCGAGAGTGGAACGCGTAGTTCAGAGGGCGAAGGCCGACAGCAGCTTCCGGCGGAGCATCAATGGATTTGCCGCCAGATGCAACCGTGGGCTGAGATGACGCCGCCCCCAACACTCCTGCAGCGGATCATACAAGTCTTCCGCTCGTACTAACCCACCGGAGACGTATTTCGCCGCCACTCCAGCCTGAAGGTCCCGTGCCGCAGCCTCTCTCGAAGCTCCCCGCTACGTACTCAGTGGATGTGGCTCGGGCGCTTGCGAGACTGGACTACGTAGAAATGGTCGCACTTTCAGAAATGTTCTTGCGGTGGGCGCTTGAGGAAGAGCCGTTGTCACCGGAGCAGAGGACGAAGCTGATCCAAATGTCGGCTGATTATGAGGCAATATCCCAATTTAGCGGACCTTCGTGGCAAGCCGCTGACCCTGGAGCGGAAATGGATCCTATAAGCTTCGTCGCCAGCGAAGAGGCAAGAAGTCGGGGGCTTTATGCGCTTTCCGCTGTTGGAAAAGTTAGTCGCTAACAGGCGCGCTTCACTCGATCTCAAGCGTAATCTGGTCTGGTCGCGCGCATCATCTCTGAGGTTCCGCTTCCGCAAGTCCAGGAGGCACCTCAGGAACTTCAAAGTGCGGACGAAGGAAGCGATGTGCCAATATTGCGTACCCACGATCGGGAATTCACAGAGGAAGTTGCTGTGATGATGCACGAGAAGCTACAGGACGTGGAGCTCAACGCATGACGCTTGAGATTTGGGACAGCGAGCAGGAGGCGGAGCTGCACCGGCTGGAGCGCAAGCGCCTATCCGAAAACCACTACAATCGCGGACACTCCCTTTCGGCGTGGCTGCTGGCAACCCTTGTTGCTGTCAACGGCGGTGCCGCTTTGTCCGTCATGTCCCGCACCGATCCAATGATGTCGACCGAAGGCGCTCGATTGCCAGCGCTCGTGTTCGCGGGTGGGGTTGTCTGCGCCATCCTTTCCGGACTTCTATCCTCCCGGGAGGCGCATCGCAGGTCGAACCAGTATTATTTCGAGAGCCTTCGGGATGCTCAGCTTTCGCCGGAAGGGAAGGCGAAGCATCAACAGTCAAAGCTTTGGGGGATGCGCCTGGGAAGAGCAGCTCGGCTCACGAACTATTTGTCTTTGTCGCTGTTCGTTGCTGGGGTTGTCTGGACTGCCGAGATCGAGAACCGCCGTCCAGTTGCCGCACCGGCGTTGAAAGCGGCTCCAGCCAAAGCCCAACTTTCCGCGAACGCTAGTGATCGCATGCCGTGCCTCCTGCGCCACGAGGTAGAAACCTCGCGCATTAAGTCGCCCACGTAGTTGCTACCGCCACCCAGCGCTTAAGGCAGACGCTAGCGCCCAATGCAGCTTGCGAAACGTTCCCAGTATGTTCCATCAGAGCAAAGTGAGATTCGCATCCGACCAGCTCCGGGACAAGGCCCTAATGGCGCTCGAGGAAGCTGTGCAGCAGACGCGCTACCGACCCTTAAAGCGCTCAATGGCGCTGAGGTTCGCGCTGGCCTACCTCTGGGCCCGCTCCGGCGCCGACCGGAAGCTATTCGACACCTTCTGGCAATGTCTCGTGAGCGAAGGCATGTGGCGCTTTTCAGGGGCGGACCAAGCGTTGAACGCGATCTACCAGGATCTGGGGCTAAAGCGCGATCACGCCTTTTGCATGGAGCTATGGAAGCGCGAGCAAGCGATCGAGCAACCAGACACCATGGAGATGCCATGAGCAGCAGGTGCGGGCATCAGAGGTGTCCGCGTTCGACCCATAGCGGCCGTCCGTCCCAAAGTGGGCACAGACACCATGCACCCTAATTAACTTTCACAAAGCATCATAGGATCGAAGATTCCTGCTGGGATAGGTGCTATGATCTTCACATCGTTGGCCTCTTAACCGGCCCTCCAGCGACTGAGAGACTAGTGCTCCCGCCCAGCGGAGAGCCACATGTTAGCCCAGCCCCAGTCACCCCTACTGCCGATGGTCCGCAAGCTCGCCTATTGCACTGAGCTTGATGCCACCGATGAGCAAGCTATCCTCGACCTCCCGCACAAAACGAAGAAGATAGAACGGCACGGCTATATCGTGCGCGAACGGGAGTTGGCGACCCATTCCTGCCTCCTCATCTCCGGCTTTGCGATCAGACACAAAATCGTTGCGGACGGTGCGCGGCAGATCGTCGCCGTGCACATGAAGGGCGACCTAGTGGACCTTCAGAACTCATTCTTGAGCATCGCCGATCACAGCGTTCAGGTGCTTACCGATAGCGAAGTAGCGTTTATCCCTCGCGAGGCCGTAAAGAAGTTGGCTTTTGAGCGGCCGAACGTTGGCATGGCGATGTGGTTCGACACGCTGGTTGATGCATCCGTTTTTCGCGAATGGATCGCCAATGTCGGCCGCCGAGATGCTCGGACGCGCATTGCCCATCTTCTTTGTGAGTTCTCGCTAAGGCTGAAGGTAGCGGGTCTGGGAGAAGCGACTGACTACGAACTGCCAATGACTCAGGAGCAGCTTGCCGACACCACCGGATTGACGCCTGTTCACGTGAACCGGACCTTGAAGGGGCTGGAAGCTGAAAACCTGATCACCCGTAAAAGCAGCCGCTCAATAACAATCGGCGATTGGAAGAAGCTGGCGGATGCCGGTGACTTCGACAGCAACTATCTTCACCTGCGCGAGGACGAACCGGCGCTGGATTGAACGTCCGCTTTCCACCCATTACCGACGTTGTGCCCTTGGTTCCCGAGCGGCTAGGCTGCAGGTATGTGCAACCGCTATCGCGTCACCGCCAAGCAGATCGAGCTGCCCGAGAAATACGGGTTCGACGTCGGCCGACCGATCAGCGGCGGGCTAGCTCTTCCAGCTTCATGGCTTTCTGCACGTATTCGTCAGCCATGGTTTCAAGAGCGGCCGAGACCCGCTGATCAAGGCTTGTGGCAGCAAGGTTTCGGCATTTGCGCGCCTGTGTCCTGAAATATGTGGCGTCTTCGTCTGCCATTCTGGCACTCAGCTTTCGATAGCGAACACGGTTCCTCGAAGCGCTATTTCTTCGGCCTGCGGTGGTGCCGCGTGAGAACCTCAACGGCATCGAGAAACGGCACCGTCAGAACAAGCTGGTGGTTTTCGTCCTCAACCTCAACGAATGCGGCCATGTTGATCTGGCCGTCCTTCAACTCGGCGGCCATCACATCGCGCAAGCCAACGATAGCCGCACGTCGCGCCGCTTCTAAATCGTGGAACTCGGAGCCTTCATCATCTTCGGCGAAGAGCTTGCCGTCGCTAACGTGCAGGTAAAAGCGGGGCATACGGCCATAATGCGTAGAAAGCTGCGGATGTCCGCGCCGGAACATAGGTTAGCGAGATTCCGGTTCCGTGACGTCGGGCCCTCGCAATCCCTTTGGTCGAGCGTTACACATGCAACGCCAGCGGGAGGGAATCAGCCATGGACCAGGATGAAGACGATGGCGGCGACCCCGAGCAGGAAGCGCTGTTCGAGTTAGAAGGTCCGGACGAGGATAGCTGCGTCTGGCTAACCTCAGGCGAGCTTCACGTGAATCTGGGGCCTCGTGAAAAGGTAGCCGAGAAGATGGCAGACTGGCTGGCCGCAATAGATTACGGGGATTAGTGACTATGACTGACCATTCTTCAGAGACTGAGCATTGGAAGCCCCCCGTTTGGACTTACCGGGCAGAGCCCGACCCCAGGGGCGGTTTCGCCGTGGTGCGCTACGGTGGTGAAACGGTCCGGCTCGCGCTTTGCAAGACTGAGGCAGCAGCAGTAGCGGAGGCCGAGCGGAAGCAGATCGCGAGGGACGCATTGATTGCCGGGATTGTGCCAAGGCAACCCGGGGATATTGACTAAGAGATCCCTGAGCCCGGCGCGAGCAGCGTCATCTGCGAAAGTCGAGAGGCTATAGCCTTCCAAGTTTCCACTCCCGCTGCATCGCCGGCTAGCGCGAGAGCGCCGATGCGCTTAGCCACGTGGACCGCGGCTCGATCGCCATGCTCCTTTTCCACGGCTGCCGCGCAGGCCCAGAGCTCCCAATCAGTCAGCACGTCTTACCATCAGTCAAGCACCGCCGCGCCCAGCGCCATCGCTATGACCGCAGTGGCAAAACCGGCGGCAAACTTCCACGACGCAATGAACGGCTCTCGGGCCACGTCAGCTCACGCCACCTTCATCAACTGAGACGGGAACGGCGCTGCCAGCGAGCATGCGTCCGTGGCCTCGCCGTCAAGCCAGCGGTCATAATCCTCCGGGTGCAGGATCACCGGCATGGCTTTCTCGTGGATCGGCGCGACGAGCGGGTTCGCCTCGCAGGTGAGGAAGGCGTAGCAATTCCCTTCCGCAGTCGGTCGCCAGATGCCCGCGAAGGTGAAGATAGGTGCTGCGGGAAGGCTGAACCAATGCCCCTGCTTAGAGCCCTTCTCTCCGCTCCATTCGCAAAACTCCGTCACCGGCACCAGGCAGCGATAATGCGGGTTGGCGATAGTGGACTTCCAGAACGGGCTCTCCAGGTTCCGCACGTTGGTGATGTAGCTGACGATCGGCTTACCGCTTTTGCCCTTCATGTGGCGCGGGATGCCCCATTTCATCACCTCGGCAGAGAGCGCGCCATCATGCTTGCGGATGATCCAGCCGGGCTTCTTCGGGAATAGCTCGGGCGGCGGAAGCGGCTCCGGCTCCGGCATCAGCTTGTCAGGGTCGAAGCCGTACTTCTCCGCCAGCTCGATCTGCTTGGCGGTGACGCGGTAGCGGTTACACATGGGGCCAGAGTAGCGGTTCAACGACATCGGGGGAATGTCTGCCTTGGGTGGAAAGCGGACATTCGCGGCGCGGTTGAGTCGGTAAAGAGCTGCCTCACGGCTGCTTACGCTGAAGCCTCGCTATGAACGCCTTCATCTCTCGCTCCACCTCTTCATCGTTCGTCTTCCAGATGAAGTGACCCGCCTTAGGGAGGCGAACCACGTGCGCTTTCGGATTTAACCGGGTGAAGTCCTCTGCCTGTATAGCAGCCTCCGCTGCTCTGGTTCGATAGATCTTGCTGCCGCAGTCTTGGTTACACTTCGGCGGAACGGCCACGATGGAGAGGATGGGGGCGTTGATCTTCGAATACAGTCGGAAGCCGTTCATCACTGCCGCCTGGAGCGCCATTTGGGGACTTGTTTGGAACTCGGCAGGTCGATCAGGTTGGCCCTCCAGCGCTTCCTCATACCAATCCAAGCCCTCATAGAGCCTACTGAGGTCTCTTCTCAGCTTCTCGACCAGCTTTCGCCCCTCGCTGGGCTGCGCGGTGGGGAGGCGAGCGAGATCACGCCGTACCTCGGCCGCGATAGGGTAAACCGCTCGCGAGCGCGGGCCGTAGAACGCTTGCGGTTCGGCTGCTTCTAGGTAGATCAATCCCGCTACCTCATCAGGATAGCGGGTCCCAATCTCGCTGAGTTCCTGCCCCGCTATGGAGTGCCCGACTAGGATGGGCTGCTTCAATCCCAAGCGCCTCGTGACAAGCATGACGTCTAAAGCCAGGCGCTCAGGCGTATAGTTTGCTTCAGTTGGCTCCGGTTGGCTGGAGGCACCGAAGCCGCGCCGCGTGATCGACAGCACGCGATGCTTCTCCGTAAACCGCTGGGCGAAGCCATTGAAAGCATGACCGGTGCCGCCGAAACCAGCCAAGAAAATAACCGGCTGTCCTGTTCCGCCCCAGTCGAGGACCTCAACGGCCACGCCCTTCTCAACCTCTACCATCTGGCTTTTCAGCGGCTTCGCAACCCCAGCGCCCGAAGAGCAAAGAAGCAACACAGCGAGGATGTGAGATTGCCGTATCAGTCGATCATCCTCTGTGCTGCGGACGAGTACAACAGCACGCGCCATCCTCGCACGCAACCTGACAGGGATGTCCGCAATGGGTCGTAAGCAGACATACGCAACAAGTTAGTGAGCGCTCACGATCGCCTTCACCGTGGCGTGCCGAAGCATCTCCTCGCCTTTGAGGAACTTCACGCGCACCCGCATCTCCGGCCGTAGCCAGGAGGTTTCCTTCCGCGCTGGCATCGGAAGCGCCGGGCGTTCCGTCTTGAGCTGCTCATTCGTGCGCCAGAACGTCTCCCTGTCTGGATCAGGGAGCGTGACCATGGCGGAGCCGGCATACTCCAGCCCCTCCGCCGTCTCTCGCGCCAGGAGCGCCGTGGGAGCCCGTTCACCGCGGGCAGTACCGATGACGACGAACTCGCCCTCGCCAAAGCACTTGACCTTCAGCCACGACTTGGTCGAACCGCTCCGGTAGCGGCTGTTAATCCGTTTAGAGACGATCCCCTCCAGACCCATCTGGTCCGCGGCTCGGAACAGATCCGCACCCGTCCCAATCACATGGTCGCTGAAGTGGATGCAGCAGCTTGGATCATTCGTGCCTAGCAGCTCCTGAAGCGACTGCCGGCGCTCGATCAGCGGCTTCGCCCGCAGGTCCCGGCCGTTGAGGGACAGAAGGTCGAACGCCATAAACACGAGCTTCTCCGGTCGCGCCTTCATCGCTGATTTGAACGAGCCGAAGTCGCAGCGGCCTTGCTCGTCCTGGATGATCACCTCGCCATCGATGATCGAGCTGGCGCACCACAGATCTTCCGCGGCGCGAACGATGCCGGGGTACTTCGCTGTCCAGTCATAGCCGTTGCGGGTGAAGGCACGGGCATGGCCGCCGTCGATCACCAACTGCGTGCGGTAGCCATCATATTTGATCTCGTGCTGCCACTCGTCGCCTTCCGGAGGTGTGTCTACGAGCGTGGGCATCATCGGCGCAACGAAGCCAAGCCCCTCCGCCGTCGGAGAGTGGTCAGGCTCCTCATGGATAAGCACATCGCCTAAGCTGCGGCGATCGACAATCTGGCAGCATGCTTCGCAGCGATAGAGGTGGTCCGCATCCGCGAGATCCGGAGTGGTGACGGGGAGCTTGTTCAGCTTCTCCCGAGAGCCACGCCGCAGCAGCTTCAAATCTCGAATGTCGCGATTAGCCAGGGTCCGGGTTCCTTTCGGGCGGACTCAACAAGGGCACTTCGAGTCGGGTTCCAAGCGTCTGGGGCTGCTGTCCCGGTTGATTACATTGGCAGCAACGAGCGTTGCGGCTGCCCGAGGGTAGCCTACGTCAATCCTTACGGGTAACCTAACAGGATGAGCGACGGTATCGAAAGAGCGCTTTCGGTCACTCGCCACAGATCCTAGCCTTGGTGCCAACGACTCCGGGGGGATTGGGCATGAGGTTTTGGGTTCTCGCTGCTGCGCTTGGTGGAGTTTCGCAGCAAGCGCAGGCACAAATGTGGGCCTCTATTTCAAAAACGGCGGATGGAGACCGCGCGGCCATCGATGCCCAAAGCATCCGCGAAACATCAAATGGCCGAGAGGCATGGATGCGCCGCACAATCAAGAGGCGCCCCAAGGATGGAGCTGCGACGGTCTTGACGCTACTGGCGTTCAACTGCGACGAGAGAAGCTCGGCTGCTCTTTCGATCTTTCGCTATGCCCCCAATGGCTCAGTCATACAAAGTACTCACCTCAATCGCTTCGAGAGAGAGTTCACTCCCGACCCGCCTGGGACAGTCGGAGATGGCCTTTTGAAGTTCGTCTGCTCGTATCCCGTCGGCATGGACCCTAGTGAGCTCAAGGGTCTTGAAATCGAGCCCTAATCGGGCGGCAATGCAGCGCTTAATTTTCTTCGGGATCCTGGCACTCACCGGCTGTGGCAGCTCCGAGGGTGATAAGGCATCTGCAGATGTGGCGGCTGAGGGCGAGCCCACGGCACTGGAGTCCGGAGCCTACGATTAGGTAGACGACGGTGCAGCCGAGGCGCGGGAGCGGGTCGAGGAGCTGGAGCGACAGCTTGAGGAGGCTCGTTCCGCCCTAGGCGTTCCTTGACGAATCCTAACGCCTTGTTGGGGCTGAACAGTTCGACGCAATCTTGGGCTCGACGGCTGTTCTGACCACGCCTACGGACCTATCGGGTCCAATGGGAACTGCGTTCTAGCTCTTCGCCGCGCCCAAAATTGACAGACGGGGCAATGGATTGAAGCGGCTTACTCCTTCCCTTCGCCGGTGGCTTATCAATCGGGCACGCGGGCAGTTGAAGAAGACCCGGCGAGTCAGGAGCATAGGGCCCGCCAGTTCGCCGCCGAACAAGGCGCGCGTCGAATTCATGGAAACGCGGAAGCTGTTGCCACGGATCAAGTTTGACTATGATCTGCTGCCGAAGCACGCCGCGTTCCTGCCTCCAGAAACGTTTAGCTTCGCACGCGAGTATGAGCGCACCCTCGCCTTCATAATGGACTTTCAGCGCATATTCTCTGAGCGAGGCATGCACAGGGCGC
>JAESFL010000433.1_pt1 | contig 30010 bp, 21 predicted proteins | sample 9269401 | NCBI WGS metagenome assembly JAESFL01 (sample SAMN14506025, study PRJNA617098) | algae metagenome | isolation source: Gloeocapsa sp. UFS-A4-WI-NPMV-4B04 and co-occurring heterotrophs from desert... | place: USA: Utah | collected 2006-10-01 | reverse complement strand
CACCATGACGCTCGGCGGGCTCGCCATCGCCATCGGCGAGGTGGTGGACGATGCGGTGATCGGCGTCGAGAACGTGATGCGCCGCCTGCGCGAGAACCGCCGCGCCGCCGTGCCCGCATCCGGCGCGCGGGTGGTGCTCGACGCGATCCTGGAGGTGCGCGTCTCGGTCGCCTATGCCACCGTCGCGGTGCTGCTCGTCTTCCTGCCGGTGCTGGCGCTGACCGGCGTGCCCGGCCGTCTGTTCGCGCCCCTGGCGCTGGCCTACATCCTCGCCGTGCTGACCTCGCTCGCCGTGGCGCTGACGGTGACGCCCGCGCTGGCCCGGCTGCTGCTCTCCGGGCGCACCGACCTCCCCGCCCGCGAGCCGCCGGTGAGCCGCTGGGTGCGGAGCCGCTACGTCCGCGGGCTCGCCCGGCTCAACCGTCACCCGCGCCTCGTCATGGCCGGCAGTCTCGCGCTGACGCTGGCAGCGGCCCTGCCGGTTCCGTTCTTCGGCGGCGTGTTCCTGCCCGACCTCAAGGAGGGGCACCTCATCCTGCACATGGCCTCGGCGCCCGGCACCTCGCTGCAGGAGACGCTCCGGCTCGGCGAGCGCATCGCGGCGGGGCTGAAGGCGGTGCCCGGCGTACGCGCGGTGGCCCAGCAGGTCGGACGCGCCGAGGCCGGCTACGATCTCGGCGGCACGCATGACAGCGAGATCCATATCGATCTCGAACCCGGCCTCGACGGTGCGGGGCAGGAGCGGGCGGAGGCCGGCATCCGCGCACTGATGGCGGCGACGCCCGGCGCGAGCTTCTCGCTCAAGACCTTCCTGACCGAGCGCATCGAGGAAGTCGTCTCGGGCTTCACCGCGCCGGTCGTAATCAGCGTCACCGGCTCGAATCTCGACCGGATCGAGGCCACCGCCCGCGATGTCGCGCGCGAACTCGCCGAGGTGCGCGGCGCGGCCGACGTCCAGCTCAAGTCGCCGCCGGGCCTGCCGCAGGTCAATGTGAGCCTGCGCCCGACCGATCTGCGCCACTGGGGCCTCGACGCGATCGAGGTGCTGGAGATCGTGCGCACCGCCTATCAAGGCGACATCGTCGGCCAGGCCTACGAGGGCAACGCCGTGTTCAACGTCGTCGTCGTGCTCGAACCGGCTGCGCGCACGCGCCTCACGACGCTCGGCAACCTGCCTCTCCGCACGCCGAGCGGCAGCTACATCCGCCTCGCCCAGGTGGCGGACATCTACGAGACCGCCGGCCGCTACGCCGTCGGCCATATCGGGGCGCAGCGGGTGCGCGTGGTGACCGCGAATGTGGAGGGACGCGACGTCGCCTCCTTCACAGAGGCCGCCAAGCGCAAGATCGCCCGTGAGGTGGCACAGCCCTCGGGCGTCGATATCGGCTTCGGCGGCGCGGCCGAGACGCAGGCGAAGGCGCGGCGCGAACTCGCCCTCTACGCGGGTCTCGCTGGTCTCGGGATCGTGCTGCTGCTCCTCGTCGTCACGGGCTCACTGACCAACCTCGCCCTCGTTCTCGTCAACCTGCCCTTCGCCTTCGTCGGCGGCGTGCTGGCGGTGGCGCTCAGCGGCGCGGTGATCTCGCTGGGGTCGATCGTCGGCTTCGTGACGCTGTTCGGCATCTCGCTGCGCAACACCATCATGATGATCGCGCATTACGAGCACATGGTGCTGCTGGAAAGGCGCCCCTGGAACGAGGCGGCCGCGATCGAGGGAGCGGCCGACCGGCTGGTGCCGATCCTGATGACGTCCCTCGTCACCGGTCTCGGCCTAATGCCGCTGGCGCTCGGTGCGGGCGAGCCCGGCCGCGAGATCGAGGGGCCGATGGCGCTTGTCATCCTCGGCGGCCTCGCCACCTCGACGGTGCTCAACCTTGCCGTGCTGCCGATGCTGGCCCTGCGCTTCGCCCGGTTCAAGCCCGCGGGCGCGACGCTGTGATCGGCGGACTGGATGCGGGCGGTGCCCGTAGGATCGGTGCTCGTCAAACAATGCCTCCGGCGCCGTGTGGCGCCGGAGGGTCATGCGGTCCGTCGGTGCGTCTCACGAGGCCGGCTCAGAAGGCGGCCTGCCGGGTCCTGAGCTGATCGACGGGGGTGGCGATCCACTGAACCGAGCCGGGGAGGGCGAAGCCGCCCTGGCGGTGGACCGAGAGATCGCTGGTCGCGAGGCCCTGGGTCTGCAGGGTCAGCGCGCCGACGGTCTTGACGTTGTGGGCCGTGCCGGTCTCCTCGGCGCGGGCGGAGGCCGTCGCGAGCGCGGTGAAGGCCAGCGCGGCGGCGGTGAGCGAAAGAACAGTCTTGGACATGGTGATCAGCCTCGTTTTACGGCGGCGGGCTCCCCGTCGCTTCGTGAGACTGTATGTGCTGGGTTGCATACCATGAATCAAATGGATCGATTTCATAATGCGCATCGATCACGTGCATCTTTCCCGTCTCGACCTGAACCTGCTCGTCGCCCTCGACGCGCTGCTGACCGAGCGCAGCGTGACCCGCGCGGCCGGCCGCATCGGCATCAGCCAGTCGGCGATGAGCCATGCCCTGGGACGGTTGCGCACCGCCTTCTCGGATGAGCTGCTCACGCGGGCGCCCGACGGCATGCGGCCGACACCGCGGGCCCTGGCGCTGATGGCGCCCGTGCAGGCGGCGCTCGCACAGATCCAAGAGATCACCGCTCCGCCGGATGCCTTCGACCCGGCGACAGCGGACCTCACCTTCACCCTCGGCATCCCGGACTCGACCGAGGTGCTGCTGATGCCGACCCTGATCGCGCATCTGCAGGCGGTGGCGCCGGGGGTGAAGCTTCTGCTGCACACGGTCGATCGGAACCGCATCCTCGACGACCTCGATACCGGACGGGTCGATCTCGGCATCGGCGTGTTCGAGCAGGGCCAGACGCACCACAAGCGCCGGATCCTCAACAAGGAAAACTACCTTTGCATCTTCAACGCCGAGCTCGTCGGGGTGAGCGCGCCGATCTCGCTCGACGACTACGTGCGGCTGCCCCACCTGCTGACCAGCCTCGTCGAGAGCGCCCACGGCGTCGTGGACGACGCGCTGGCCAAGATCGGCCGCAAGCGCGTCATCGCGCTGACCTCACCGCGGTTCTCGGTGATGCCGTTCGTGGTGCGGCAGGCTCCCGTTATCGCCACGATGCATTCGCGGCTCGCCCGCTTCTTCGCCGACAGCATGGGCCTGACCGTGAGCCCGGCGCCGATCGTCCTGCCGGACGTCTCGATCTCGATGATCTGGCACGCCTCGAACGACGCCGTGCCGAGCCAGCGCTGGCTGCGAGAGACGATCGTGAAGCTGCGCCGCACTGATCGCCGACCCGACACCGACAGCCCGCAAACGTCATGATCAAAGGGAAGTCGAAGGCCGGCTCTTGCGCGGTTCCCCGCGGACGGCCGGGCGCGACCGATCACGGCTCCGTGGCTCGAAGCGCGACCAGGAACGAAGCTGGCAAGAAGGCGGCGACCGCGACTTTCGGCAGGATCAAGGCCTGCGCGAAAGAATGGTCGGAGTGGCCGGACTTGAACCGACGACCCCCTGTCCCCCAGACAGGTGCGCTACCGGGCTGCGCTACACTCCGATGCCCTTGCGGGGCTCGCGGCTCATAGCGGTCCGCTTCCGGCAGCGCAACCCCCACCGCACGCCGCGGACGCCCCCGTGCGCCTCGCCGGGCGGATGATGTGCATGAAGACGCCCCTTTCCCCGAAATTTGAGCAGGCGCATTGTTTCACCGCACTGCATCAAGCATGACAGCAGACAAGGCGTTGCAGCGTATTTTCTGTGCCGAGCCACTCGTAAGGACCGCAGAGAGGCAACCTGAGAGAAATTTTCGGTCTCCCTTCTCAAGAGCGGCCGAGCGACTTATCGTGATGGGAGAGCGATAGTTTTGCACGGCCATGTCTAGAAAATCACTCGACCTGACGTTGGAAATCCTGAAGTCGCTCGACCGAGCACATTCGCGTGAGGATATCCTGCGAGCGATCATGCCGCGGCTCAACGCGTTGGGAATCGAATACGTTATCTCGGCGATGATACCGCTGAAGCGTCTGCCGGCGCGGACGCAAAAGAATTACCTCATATTGGAAAATACATCCGACGAGTGGAACCGACTCTACTTCTCGAAAGGCTACATGTATACGGATCCGATCGTGCAGACGACGCTGACCAGCACGACCGGTTTCCGTTGGTCGGAGATTGAGCCGGCCGGCGTGCTCGATCTCCGTTCGCGGCAGGTGATGAACGAGGCGAGCGAGTTCGGCCTCGGAGACGGCTTCACCGTGCCGCTCGCCACGCTCGAGGAGGAGCGCGGCGGACTGACCTTCGCCGGCCGGCAACTCGAGATCAGCCCGGGGCAACGCGGCATGCTGACCCTGCTCGCCTCCTACGTGGTCGGGCAGACGCTGCTCATCGACAACGGCCCCAGCGAGCGCCGGATGGGACTGACCCCGCGCGAGCGCGAGAGCCTGCAATGGGTCGCCGAGGGCAAGACCGATTGGGAGATCGGCGAGTTGATGGGCATCTCCCGGCATGGCGTCGATTTCCATCTGCGCTCCGCCCGGATGAAACTCGGCTGCATCTCGCGCACCCAGGCGGTGGCCGAGGGATTTCGGCGCGGCCTGATCGTCTGATTCTATCTCCGGCTGATTGCTTCAATCTCTCCTCCGTCATCGCGAGACGGAGGGGATTGGGCAGACCCGAACGGATTAGCCGGAAACCGTATGATCGGGCCTGTCCGCATCGCGGACGCGGCCGGACGCCTGTTCTGAGAGCGCGTGCGCTCGCCGAGCCCGCGACGCACATCGCGGAGTCGTGACGCGGCACGATCGAAGCGCCGCACGGGGCAGGGCGCATCAATCCGTCAGGCGACCGTGGGCTTTCGGAAAAGACAATGCAAAATTGAATGTCTGGCGCATCACCCCCGATGCGATACTCGGACCGGTAGGACGGGCCGGAGACATCCTCCGCCCGCACTTGCGGCTGCGTGCATTGCATCAGTCCGGATCGAGGGGCGATCGCCCGCGAGCACCGACCGAGTCGGTCGGCCTGAGCCAAATTTTTCTCTCGACCGACATCTTGTGTATTGTTTTCGACATACAATCCAAGATAGAGACTTCGGCAGCGCAATTCATATACTTCCGGTAGAAGCGCTCACGATCGCCTTCCCCTCCCGTATCGCGGCAGCCTCATCGAACGAAAACCTACGGATTCCCGTAGTGCCGCCACTCGGCTGAATTTGGGACGAACACCTCAGGTTTCTGAAGAGGTGTTCCGATGATCCATGTCGTGACCGCTGAGAACATGCAGGACTATGCCGGTGCTCTGGATCAAGCCTTCCACTTGAGGCACCGGGTCTTCGTCGAGGAGCTGGGCTGGTCCAACCTCGCCCGGCCCGACCGGCGCGAGATCGACGAGTTCGACGACGAGCATGCCGTTCACCTGCTCGCCCTCGACGAGAGCGAGACCGTCATCGGCTATTCGCGCCTGCTGCCGACGACGCGGCCTTATCTGCTTCCGATGGTGCTGCCGCAGCTCTGCGAGGGAACGGCGCCGTCGGGCGCGCACATCGTCGAATGGGGCCGCATCTGCGTCGCCGAGAGTGCGCGGACTTCGGGCCGGCGGCTCAACCCGACGGCGCTGGCCCTGATGACGGCCATCGTCGAATGGGGCCTGCCGCGGGGAATCACCAGCTTCGTCTCCGAGATGCCGACGAGCTGGATCCTGCGCCTGCTTCAACTGCACCTGCGCGCCATCCCCCTCGGCCTGCCGCACCAAATCGAGGGCGAGGAGATCGTCGCGGTCGAGGCGGCCTTCGACCGCCGATCGCTGCGCCAGCTCCAGAACAAGCGCGGCGACATCCGCTCCGTCCTGGCTCCGCCGCGCACCAGCGTCGCCCGCCTCGCCTCCTGACGAACGCAACGGCGGAGGCCCCAGCCTCCGTCGCCCGACCTCGGCGCCGCCGCCCGACCGCAGCGCCGGACGCACACCTTCAGCCTGACGCATCGCGCGCGGGGAGCAGTATCGTGAAACGCAGACGCAGTGACGCCCGACGCGCAACGGCACCGGGGATCGTCGGATCGCTGGCGAAGCCCGAGATCGTCGGAGCCTGGGAATGGAACCCGGCGACCGGATGCTTCCTCCTCGATTCGGGAGCCGCCGAACGGATGGCGGGCGATGCCCGCCTCTCCGGACGCCCCCTGCGCAGCGAGCAGGCTACGGCCGGTCTCGAGGCGTCGGAGGCCGCCCGCTTCCTCGGCGATGTCGGCCGTGCCGCCGAGCAGGAAGACGACGTCGCCATCGACCTGTGGGTCGCGTCCTCGTCCGGGCACGCGCGCCAGGTTCTATGCCGCGGCCGGATCCATCGCGATGCACGGCAACAGCCGGTTCGCGGGGAGGGGACCTTGGTCGAGCTTGCCGACCCCGGCGCCGCGACACGGAGCTTGCGCGAACTGGAACGTGCGGCTGCGGCGGAGGCCATCGACGAGGCGGCCGAACTCCTCATCGCGGCGCGCCGGGCGATCGATGCGAGCGGCAGGCCCCGGCTGCGCCAGCTCGTGGACGTCCTCCTGCTGGAGGTCGCCCGCGAAATCGCGAGCCACAGCGGCACGACCGAGCCGCCGGCGAACTGAAGCACGGCGCCGAATCTCGGAGCCCCAGATGAAGGATCGGCGCTCGGCGCCGGTCGCCAGGGTGACGGGTTCCGGTCTATGCAGCGGCCCATGCAAGCCTGTCTCGCCATCGACCTGACCCGCCTCATCACCCGGCTCCGTCACGCCAGCCCGACCGGCATCGACCGGGTCGACCTCGCCTATGCGCGGCACATCCTGTCCGGAGGCACGGAGGCGACGCGCTTCGGGCTCGTCTCGACGGCACTGGGTCCGCGCGTGCTCGACCGGAACGCCGCCCGCGGCATCGTCGAGGCGGTCGCGGAGGGCTGGATCGAGGACGTGACGGCCGAGGTCGATCCGGTCTTCCAGAGCCTGGCGGCCTCGCTCGCCCTCGCCCCCAGCGCCGAGGACCGCCCGCCGCGGAGAGCGAGCCGGCGTCAGCGGGAAGGGGGGCTCGACCGGCGCCGCCTCCAGGCCGAGACCGCCCTTCGGGTGCTGCGCTCCGGCGGCACCGAGCGCCTGCCCGAGGGCACGATCTACCTGCACACCTCGCATCTGCGGCTCGACCGGCCGGAGCGCTTCGACTGGCTCTACACAAGGCGCGACGTGCGGCCGGTCTTCTTCGTCCACGACCTGATCCCGATCTCGCATCCGGAATACGGCCGGCCGGGGGAAGCGGAGCGCCACGCCGCGCGGATGGAGACCGTCGCGCGCCACGCCGCGCACGTGCTCGTCAATTCGGGCGACGTCGGCGCCCGGTTCACGGACTACGCCCGCCGTCGCGGCCTCGGCGCCAAGCCGGTGACCGTGGCGCCCCTCGGCGTCGAGCCTGTCTTCTCGAACGGCGCGGACGAGGCGAATTGGCCGGGGCTCGCCCGGCCGACCTTCCTCGTCTGCGGCACGATCGAGCCGCGCAAGAATCACCTCCTGCTGCTCAACCTCTGGCGCGACCTCGCCGGGCGTCTCGGTCCGGCGACGCCACGGCTGGTCCTGGTCGGGCGGCGCGGCTGGGAGATCGAGAACGTCGCCGACATGCTCGACCGCTGCGCGGTGATTCGCCCTCATGTCAGCGAGGTGGTCGGTCTCTCGACGCAGGGGCTGGCGGCCCTGATGCGCGGCGCCACCGCCCTGCTGATGCCCTCCTTCATCGAGGGATACGGTCTGCCGGTGGTCGAGGCGGCGGCGAGCGGCCTTCCGGTCGTGGCCTCCGACATCCCGGTCCACCGGGAGATCGGCGGACGCTTCGCCCACCTCCTCGATCCACTCGACGGTCCGGGCTGGACGCGAGCCGTCGAGGCCCTGAGCGAGCCGGGCTCCGGGTTCAGGACGGAGCTTGTCGGACGCCTCGCGGGCTACGAACCGCCGCGCTGGGCCGCGCATTTTGAGCGCGTCGATGCCGCGCTCGCCAGCCTGCCGACGGCGGCCGCGCCGATGTTGCGCGGTGCGGGCGAGAGGACTTAAGACATCCTCGGACACCCCAACGCGTTTCGATCCGCCCTCTTTCGGCGGCTCCTCTCTCGGAAAGATCGGTTGCGATGAAAGTGGTCGACCTCGACCGCGAGACGGTCAAGCAGGGCTTGGCGGACGGCTCGCTGCTGCTCATCGACGTGCGCGAGGATCACGAATTCGCCCGCGGGCGCATTCCCGGCTCGGTCTCGCACCCGCTCTCGACCTTCGATCCTGCGGCGCTGAAGGCGTTGATCGAGGCGGACGGGCGCCGGCCGGTCTTCTCCTGCGCCTCCGGGGTCCGCTCGGTCCACGCGATCGCCGCGGCGCAGCAATCCGGGATCAACGTCAGCGAGCATTACGTAGGCGCCTTCAAGGATTGGTACGCCGCGGGCGAGCCGGTCGAAGCGTAGGTCAGGCATGTCTGCGCTGCAGGGCGTCTAACCGTTCCTCTCGCCGAGGGCTGCCATGTGCGCGGGCGCACGCCCCATACTAGGTTGCCGGGACTAGGCCGCGCCATGCAGGGAACCGAATGATGCGCAGCCTCAGGCCTCTTCTTCTCGCCACACCGCTGATTGCCTCCGCGCTGCTGGCGGCCGGGCCGGCCGGCGCGCAGATGCCGGGCGCGCCGCCGCCCGGCGTAACCGTCGCCAAGCCGGTGGTGCGCGAGATCGTCGAGCAGGACCAATATACCGGCCGCTTCGACCCGATCGAATTCGTCGAGGTCCGCGCCCGCGTGACGGGTTATCTCGACAAGATCATGTTCCAGGACGGCGCGAACGTGAAGAAGGGTGAAGTGCTCTTCATCATCGACCGCCGGCCCTACAAGGCGGCCCTGGAGCAGGCTCAGGCCGCGCTCACGTCGGCCAAGGCGCGGCTCTCGTTCACCCAGACCGACCTGGAGCGCGCCCAGGTTCTCTCGCGCGGCGGCAACATCTCCGAGCAGGTCACCGACCAGCGCCGTCAGGCCTCGCAGACCGCCCAGGCCGACGTGGACAGCGCGGAAGCCGCGCTTCGCAACGCCCAGCTCAACTACGACTTCACGGAAGTGAAGTCGCCGATCAACGGGCGGATCAGCCAGCGCCTCGTCACCGAGGGCAACATCGTCAGCACCGACCAGACGATCCTGGCCCGGATCGTCTCGCTCGATCCGATCTATTTCGGCTTCAACGTCGATGAGCGCTCGTTCCTGAAGTACCAGGGCTCGCTCGGCATCGGCATGGGCCAGATGCAGCGCGGCAAGGGCGCTCCCGTCCAGATCGCCCTGTCCGGCGAGGAGAAGCCGACCCGCAAGGGCACGCTCGACTTCGTCGACAACCGGGTCGACTACCAGACCGGCACGATGCTGCTGCGCGCCACCGTCGAGAACCCGGACGGGTTCATCAAGCCGGGCCTGTTCGGCATCGTCGCGATGCCGGCCACCAAGCCGTTCCAGGGCATCCTGATTCCCGACGAGGCGGTCTCGGCCAACCAGGACAAGCGCATCGTCTACGTGCTCGGCGAGGGCGACAAGGTCGCGGCCCGTACCGTCAAGCTCGGGCCGATCGTCGACGGCTACCGCGTGGTCCGCGACGGCCTGAAGGGCGACGAACTCGTGGTCATCAACGGCGTCGCCAAGGTCCGCCCGGGCGCGCAGGTAAAGCCCGAGACGGTCGAGCTGCCCCCGACGAAGAAGTGATACCGCGCCGTCGCGGGGGCGAGGCGGGACGCGGACGAGCAAGATTCGAGCGCCGACGCTCCCGGACCGACCGGGCGGCGCCGGCCTGGACGCAGACGGCAAGCCGCACGGGTCGCGCCAGCGCGCGCACCGGCCGGCGAGAGGTTTGAACGATGCGTTTCGCCCATTTCTTCGTCGACCGGCCGATCTTCGCCTCGGTCACGTCGATCATCTTCCTGATCCTCGGCTTCGTCGCCTACGAGAAGCTGCCGGTCTCGCAATATCCCGAGATCGTGCCGCCGACCGTGACCGTGCGCGCGAGCTTCCCCGGCGCCAACGCCGAGACCGTGGCCGCCACAATCGCGACGCCGCTGGAGCAGGAGATCAACGGCGTCGACAACATGCTCTACATGACGTCGCTGTCGACCAACGACGGCGCGATGCTGCTGACCGTGACCTTCAAGGTCGGCACCAACCTCGATATCGCCAACGTCTTGGTGCAGAACCGGCTCTCGGTGGCGCAGCCGCGCCTGCCGCCGGACGTGCGCAACCTCGGCGTCATCGTGCGCAAGGCCTCGCCCGACCTGATGCTGGTCGTGCACCTGCTCTCGCCCAACAAGACCTACGACCAGAACTACCTGGCCAACTACATCTACCTCAACATCCGCGACGAGTTGCTGCGCCTCGACGGCGTCGGCGACATCTCGATCTTCGGCGGCAACGAGTATGCCGAGCGGATCTGGATCGATCCGCAGAAGATGGCCGCCTACGGCCTGACCACCACCGACGTGACGAGCGCGCTGCAGGAGCAGAACGTGCAGGTCGCCGCCGGCCAGCTCAACGGCCCGCCCGCCGCGCCCGGCGCCGCCTTCCAGCTCGTGGTGCAGTCGCAGGGGCGCTTCCAGACGCCGGAGGAGTTCGCCGACGTCATCGTCAAGGCGAGCGACGGGCGCCTCGTGCGCGTGCGCGACATCGCCCGCGTCGAGATGGGCCAGAAGGACTACACCACGAACTCCTTCCTCAACGACACGCCCGCGGTCGGCATCGGCGCCTTCCAGCGGCCGGGCACCAACGCGCTCGAGGCCGCGGACTCGGTCAAGAAGACGATGGAGGAGCTGAAGAAGCGCTTCCCGCCGGACGTCGAGTACCGCATCGCCTACAATCCGACAGAGTTCATCGAGGAATCGATCCACGAGGTCTACAAGACCCTGTTCGAGGCGGTCCTCCTCGTCGTGATCGTGGTTCTGGTCTTCCTCCAGAGCTGGCGCACGGCGCTGATCCCGGTGATCGCGATTCCCGTCTCGCTCGTCGGCACCTTCGCGGTGATGTCGGCGCTGGGCTTCTCGCTCAACAACCTGACCCTGTTCGGTCTCGTGCTCGCCATCGGCATCGTCGTCGACGACGCCATCGTCGTGGTGGAGAACGTCGAGCGCAACATGGCCGAGGGGCTCTCGGCCGGCGAGGCGGCCCACAAGACCATGGACGAGGTGGGCGGCGCCGTCATCGCCATCGCCCTCGTGCTCGCGGCGGTGTTCATCCCGACCGCCTTCATCCCCGGCATCTCGGGCCAGTTCTACAAGCAGTTCGCGCTCACCATCGCGGCCTCGACTATCATCTCGGCCTTCAACTCGCTGACGCTCTCGCCGGCTCTCTGCAAACTGCTCTTGAAGCCGCACCACGAGCACAAGCCGCCGAAGTTCTTCCTGGCGCGCTTCGTCAACTGGCTGGCGCACCTGTTCAACCGCAGCTTCGACTGGCTGTCGAACGTCTACGGCCATTCGGTCCGCTTCCTGACCGGGACGGTCATCGGCGTGATCGCCATGCTGATCCTCTATGCCGGCGTGATCGCGGGCACGCTGCATCTTGCCCACACGACGCCCACGGGCTTCATCCCGGATCAGGATCAGGGCTACCTGATCGGCGTCGTGCAGCTGCCCGCGGGCTCCTCGCTCGACCGCACCACCGAGGCGGTGAACCGGGCCGCCAAGATCGCCCGCGGCGTCGACGGCATCACCAACACCGTCATCATCGCGGGCTTCGACGGCGCGACCTTCACCAACACCACCAACGCGGCGGTGATGTTCCTCACCCTCAAGGGCGCCAAGGAACGGGCCGCGCAGGGCCGGAGCGCGGCCGTCATCACCGGCGACGTGCTCAAGGCGACCGCGGGCATCCAAGAGGCACGGATCATCGTCATCCCGCCGCCGCCGGTGCGCGGCCTCGGCCAGGGCGGCGGCTTCAAGATGCAGATCGAAAGCCGCCAATCCTCCGAGATCGGCCCGCTGCTCGCGGCGGCCGGCGAGGTGATCGGCCAAGCCAACCAGAGCAAGGACGTGACGCGGGTCTTCACGACCTTCGGCAACGACACGCCGCAGCTCTACCTCGACATCGACCGCACCATCGCGCGCATGCTCAACGTGCCGCTCGCCAACGTCTTCTCGACGGTGCAGACGGCGCTCGGCGGTGCCTACGTCAACGACTTCAACACGCTGGGCCGTATCTATCAGGTGCGCGTGCAGGGGGACGCGGTCTACCGCATGTCGCGGCGCGACATCGAGCAGCTCAAGGTCCGCTCCTCCACCGGCGCCCTGGTGCCGATGGGGACACTGGCCTCGATCCGCGACATCGCCGGCCCGCAGATCGTGCAGCGGTTCAACCTGTACTACTCGGTGCCGCTGCAGGGCGTGGCGCAGCCGGGCGTCTCGACCGGCCAGGCGCTCGACGCCATGGAGGAGATCGCCAAGCGGGCCCTGCCCGAGGGCTATTCCTACGATTGGACCGAGATCGCCTACCAGCAGAAGGCGGCGGGCGGCACGGCCATCTACGTCTTCGCGCTGGGCGTGCTCCTCGTCTTCCTCGTGCTCGCCGCGCAGTACGAATCCTGGGCCCTGCCGCTGGCAATCCTGCTGGTGGTGCCGACAGGCGTGCTCGCCGCCTTGTTCGGGGTGCAGTTGAGAGGGCAGGACAACAACATCCTGACCCAGATCGGCCTGATCGTGCTCATCGGTCTGGCCGCCAAGAACGCGATCCTGATCGTGGAATTCGCCCACGACATCGAGAAGAGCGAGCACAAGGGGCCGGTGGACGCCGCCGTCCAGGCCTGCCGCCTGCGCCTGCGCCCGATCCTGATGACGGCCTTCGCCTTCATCCTCGGCGTGCTGCCGCTCGTCATCGCCACGGGCCCCGGCGCCGAAATGCGCCAAGCGCTCGGCACGGCGGTGTTCTTCGGGATGATCGGCGCGACCTTCTTCGGTCTGTTCTTGACGCCGGTCTTCTACGTGGTGATCCGCAAGGCGGTGATCTGGATCGGCCGCAAGCGCGGCAAGGATCCGCACGGGAAGGATTCGCGCGGCGAACCGCACGGAGCCCCGGCCCACGGTTGAGGCAACTCGCTGAGGGTGGCGCGGCAGGACGCGTGACAGGGGATGAGAATGCGGCCGGGAGCACTAGCTTCCGGCCGTTCTCTTTTTCCAAAGCAGGTTTGCCCGTGCCCGGTTATCTGCCCTTCGCGGGCGCCCTGAAGCTGCCCGCCTACGCTTGCGACAATTGCGGTTTCTGGCAGCGCCATTTCGCGCCGCCGCCGCATTGCCCGATGTGCCTCGACGCCCGCCACGTCGTGCCGCAAGACGGCTGGCGCTTCCGCACCGCGCGCGAGGCGCAGGAAGCCTTTCCCTGCCACTGGGAGGAGCTGGAGCCCGGCGTCTGGCGCTTCTGGAACGAGCCGGTCTCCGGCATCGGCCCGAGCGCCTACCTGATCCGGACCGAGAACGGGAATATGGGCTTCGAGGGCTGCCCCGTCTTCAGCGAGGCGGCCCTCGACCAGATCGAGCGGCTCGGCGGCATGCAGGTGCTCTCGGCCTCCCACCCGCACTCTTACGGCGCGCTGGTGCAGCTCCAAGATCGCTTCGACCCGGAGCTCTGCCTGCCGGCGGCGGACTTTACCTGGAGCGCGGCGCTCCAAGTGTCCTGGCCCTACGACGACTTCCTCGAGCCGCTGCCCGGCCTCGAACTGCATCGCACCGCCGGCCATTTCGACGGCCATGCCGTGCTGTTCGACCGGGGCAGAAAAATCTGTTTCTGCGGCGATGCCCTCAAGTTCGAACTCGACCCGAATGACTTTCGCAGGGCGCTGACGATCTCGGCGCACAAGGCCTTCGTGCGCGGCGTGCCGCTGACCGTGAGCGAGCTGCGCCGCTACCGCGACGTGTTCGAGCGTCTCGACTTCACCCAGACCTGGACCCCGTTCGAGCCGGCGGCCAATGTCGGGCGGACGGAGGTCCTGGCGCTGATCGACGCGATGCTCGGCAGCCGGCCCCACGCCGCACCGGTGCCGTTGATGGATCTTGGCCGCGGTCTCTGAGCCGGCCCAACGGCGTCCACCGCCCACGCATGAAAGGGCGGTGGCTCGCCATCGGCTTCGAGCAATCTGCGACCAAGAAACGACAGCGCAGCGCCGGACCAAAAATAGCATATGTTATGGCAAAATCTGTATTCCTCACCGGAAATCGAACTGGCAACAGCGCAACGACGCAGAATTGTTTTCATACATAAGCTTCTTATTAACAATAAATTTACCTGCAAAATGAACATTTATTGCGGGCGCGAAATCAAATAATTGGCAATCCAGCCTGCGATTCGGCGCCATGCGGTGACAAATACTATTCTGCATATCCCAGATAATGCGGAGTAAGGGCGTCACGGGGGCTCTTCATGTTTAGCAAATCAAAATATAGTGAGGCGCAGGCGAGACTCGATGCACTGGATCGGTCGCTCGCCATCATTGAGTTCGCCATGGATGGCACCATTCTGGATGCCAACCAGAACTTCCTTGCCGCCGTCGGCTACGGGCTCGAGGAGATCAAGGGCAAGCATCACCGCCTTTTCGTCGAAGCCGCCTATGCCGAGGGCGCCGATTACCGCGCTTTCTGGGAGACGCTCCGCGCCGGGCGATACGCGTCGGGCGAGTTCCTCCGCCTCGGCAAATCTGGCCGCAAGATCTGGCTTGAGGCGACCTACAACCCCGTAATCGGGGCCAGCGGAACGCCGGAGCGCGTGGTGAAGTTCGCGACCGACATCACCGCCAAGAAGAACGAGACCAGCCGGCTTCTGACGATGATCGATGGCATGCCCGTCGCCGTCATGACCGCGGACCCGAAGGACGAGTTCAAGATCAACTATCTGAACCGGACCTCGGTGACGACGCTCTCCACGATCGAGGAGCACCTGCCGATCAAGGTTTCGGAGATGCTGGGGCGCTCCTTCGACGTATTCCATAAGAACCCGCACCATCAGCGGGCGATGCTGGCCGACAGCAGCCGTCTGCCCCACCGGGCCAAGATCAAGGTCGGCCCCGAAACCCTCGATCTGCGCGTCTCGGCGATCCACGGGCCGGAGGGCGAGTATGTCGGTCCGATGGTGACGTGGTCGGTGATCACGGCCCAGGTCCAGATGTCGGCCGATGTCTCACAGGTCGTCGAGGCGGTCCGGTCGGCGGTGGAGCGGATGGGGCACTCGGCCGAGGAATTGTCGCGCTCGGCCGAGGATGCCCGGCAGCGCGCCGCCTCCGTCGCCTCTGGTTCGGCCCAGATGACGGCCTCGATTCAGGAGATCTCGGGGCAGGTCGGCAGCGTCTCCGAGCGCGCCCAGCGGATCGCGGCGCAGGCTGAGACGACAGATGGCACGGTGCGCCAGCTCGCCGAAAACGCGCGCAAGGTCGATGCGGTGGTCGGAATGATCCGCTCGATCGCCGATCAGACCAACCTGCTCGCGCTCAACGCCACCATCGAGGCGGCCCGCGCCGGCGCCGCCGGCCGCGGCTTCGCCGTGGTGGCCGCCGAGGTGAAGGCGCTGGCCGAGCAGACAGCCCGGGCGACCGGCGAGATCTCCGGGCAGATCGCCGCGATCCAGAGCGCGACCAGCGAGGCGGTCGAGGCTATCGGCACGATCACCGCGGCGGTGACGGATCTCTCGGGGCTGACGCTCGCCATGGCGAGTGCGGTCGAGGAGCAGGCGGCCTCGACGCACGAGATGTCCGGCAACATCGTCGGCGTCTCCTCGGCGGCGGATGCCACCGGGAGCCATGTCGCCGCAGTTCGCTCCATCGCCGAAGACCTCTCCACGCATTCCGCCGGCCTGGGCGCGAGCGTCGAGAAGTTCCTCAAGGCGAACTGAAGACGTGGAGGACGGGATCGCTGGTCGCGAGGCTGGCGTGCCACACGTCACGTCGATCGACGCCTCCATGCAACCAGGGGGCGTCGAAAGGCTTGTCGCAACGTCCGCCGCCGGCGGTCCGAACCCAACCCGCGTCATGATCGACAGCACGCGCCTCATCCCGCCCGCATCCGGCTCCGCCAGAAACCCCATCCTGTTCGGGGTGTCGGAGGGTCTCGCGCAGCTTCTGCCGCTGCCGGAGGACGACTCTGCCGCCCTCAGGCCGATCCCGGCCACCGCCGCAGGCACCGGCCCCGCTCCGGCCTGGATCGAACCCGGCACGGAAACCTCTGCCGAGGCAGAGCAGACCCGCTAATGGGCAGGGCAGGGCCGCCCTGTTGCGGCCACGTTCATGGACAGACTGCGCCGCAACACGTTCCGCGGAGCCGTTTCATCCCATGTCCTTCCTCCAGGGACTGCCGATCGCCGATCTGATCGCCCATTACGGCTATCTCGCCGTCTTCGTCGTCGTCGCGCTGGAGAGCGCGGGCGTGCCGATGCCGGGCGAGACCATCCTGATCTCGTCGGCCGTCTATGCCGGCAGCACCGGGAGCCTGAACGTCGTCCTTATCGTCGCAGCCGCGGCCGCGGCGGCGATCCTCGGCGACAATGTCGGCTACTGGGTCGGGCGCCGCTGGGGCATGCCGCTGCTGTTGCGCTACGGCCATCTCATCGCCCTCGACCACGGACGGCTCAAACTCGGGCAGTACCTGTTCCGCGAGCATGGCGGGAAGATCGTGTTCTTCGGCCGTTTCACGGCGATGCTGCGCGCCTACGCGGCGGTGCTGGCCGGGGTGAACCGCCTCGATGCCCGCCGCTTCATGCTGTTCAACGGACTCGGCGGCCTCGCCTGGGCCGGCATCATGGGCTTCGGCGCCTATGCCTGCGGCCGCTCGATTGAGCACATCGTCGGCCCGGTCGGCCTCGCGCTGCTGGCCTTCGTCGTCTTCGGAGGGGTGGCCCTGTGGCTGTTCATGAAGCGGCACGAGGAGCGGCTGCTGGTCAAGGCGGAAGCGGCGATCCCCGGCCCGCTGGCGGATTGATTTTTTCCAAGCGCACCCACGACCTCAGCCGTGAGAGCCCCTCGCCCCGCTTGCGGGGAGAGGGGGAAATCGATTCGGCGACCGCCGTCCTACCCCACCGCCGCCTTGATCGCCGCCGCGACGCGCTTCACGCCGCCGGAGACATCACCGCCCTTGAGATGAACTCGCAGCGCTCGGCGCTTGCGCTCGGACAGGACAGCGAAATCACCCCGCGCCTGGGCCGCGATCACGGTCTTGAAACCGAGCTTGCGTCCGGGGATCGGCAGGTCGGCCGAGGGGTCGGCGGTGATCTGCAGGAACACGCCGGAGGCAGGACCGCCCTTGTAGGCCTGCCCGGTCGAGTGGAGGAAGCGCGGACCGAACTCCAGGCAGGTCGCGACCCGGCGCGCGTCGCGTAGGGCGAGGCGCGCCTCATGCAGGGTCGCGTGATGTGCCTCGTTGCGCTCCACATAGGCGAGCAGGGCGACGTAGTCGCACGGCTTCACCCGCGCCAAATGCGCGGCCACGATCGCCTCGAAGCCGTCCCCGGAGCGCAGGGCCTCGGCATTGGCCGGGTCGGCGTAGAGCGCGACCGTCCCGTCCTCGAAGATCGGCGTCTCGGCCGGCAGCGAACCGGTCTCCTCGGCTGCGGAAAAGAGCTTCTTCGTCGCGATCTTGCTCGCCTCGACGTCGGGCTGGTTGAACGGGTTGATGCCGAGCACCGCGCCCGCCACCGCCGTGGCGATCTCGAAGCGGAAGAATTCCTGCGGAAGTTGCTCCACCTTGTCGAGATCGATGCGCACCACCGGCTGCGCCTCGCTCTCCAGGATCTTCACCGCCTCGTCCTGGCGAGCATCGGCCTGGGCCGCCAAGCGCAGATACACGAACAGGCGGTCTTCGCCGTAGACCGCCGGCACGCCCACCGGCTCGCCCTCGATCGGGATGATGCCGACGCCCTCCTTGCCGGTCGATTCGGCGATGAGTTGCTCGGCCCAGGTGCCGAAGGTGTCGATGCCGGGGGAGGCGATGATCGTGATCTTGTCGCGACCGAACTCCTTGGCGGCCACACCCATGGCCGCCCCGAGGCGCACGCCGGGATTGGCCGCGGGCGGCACCGCCGGCCCGCAGGAGCGGACCATCATCCGGGCGCTGTCGAGGAAGTCCTGGATTTCGACGCCGGCCGCCGCCGCGGGGACGAGACCGAAGGCCGACAGCACCGAGTAGCGCCCGCCGATCTGCGGCACGCCGAGGAAGATTTTTCGGAAGCCGTCCTCCTTCGCGGCCTTCTCCATCGCGGAACCCGGATCGGTCACGGCGACGAAGTGGCGGCCGGCCTTCTCAGATCCGACGACCTCCTTCATCCGACCGAGGAAGTAATCGCGGAACACGTTGGGCTCGAGGGTCGAGCCGGACTTCGAGGCGACGATGAACAGCGTCTTTTCGAGGTTCACCGCCGCCTCGACGGCCCGCACCTCGTCCGGATCGGTCGAGTCGAGGATGCGCAGCCGCGGATAGCCCTCGCGATGGCCGTAAGTCGCGGCGATCACCTCCGGCCCGAGGCTGGAGCCGCCCATGCCGAGCACCACCGCATCGGTGAAACCCTCCGCCCGGACCTCCTCGGCGAAGCCCTCGTAGAGTTCGACCCGCTCCAGTTCGTCCTCGACGATGCGCAGCCAGCCGAGCCACTTGTCCTCGTCGCGGCCGGTCCAGACGCTTGCGTCGTGGGCCCAGAGGCGGCGGATCGCGCCGCTGGCGCGCCAAGCCTCGACCGCCTTGTCGGTCGCCGCCTGGAGCGCGTCGTCGAACTTGAAGGTCTGGGCATCGAGCCGGTGGTCGAGGAAGGCCGCGCGCTTGCCCGCGACAGCGCCGAGCAGCGCGTCGGCGGCATCGACGAAGAGCTGCACGCCCTCATCGACGAGTTGGCGGGCCACCGCCTCGATGTCGATGCCGGCCTCAGCGAGCCGCGCCATCACGGTCTCGGCCTCGCCGATATTCTCCTCCAGCGTCGCCCGCACCCGTCCATGGTCACGGAACGCGTCCATGGTGGCTGGCGGCATGGTGTTGACTGTGTTCTTGCCGATCAGCTCCTCGACGTAGAGCACGTCGGAATAGGCCTTGTTCTTGGTCCCCGTGGAGGCCCAGAGCAGGCGCTGCGCCTTGGCGCCCTTGGCCTCCAGCGCCGCCCATTTCGGCCCGGAGAAGATGCGCTTGTAGCGCTGGTAGGCGAGCTTGGCGTTGGCGATCGCCACCTTGCCCTTCAGATCCTCGTAGCCGCCGATTTCGTCGAGCCGCTTGTCGACGAGGGTGTCGATGCGGCTGATGAAGAAACTCGCCACGCTCGCGACCCGAGAGACGTCGCCGCCCCTCTCTCCGAACTCGGTCAGGCCGTCGATGAAGGCGTGGGCGACCTCCTCGTAGACATCTTGCGAGAACAGCAGGGTGATGTTGACCGAGATGCCCTCCCTCGTGAGCTGGCGGATCGCCGGCAGGCCGGCAGGGGTGGCCGGCACTTTCACCATCAGGTTGTCGCGCCCGACCGCCTGATGCAGGCGGCGCGCTTCCCTCAGGGTCTCCTCGGTGTCGAGGGCGAGGTAGGGTGAGACTTCGAGGCTGACATAGCCGTCGGCGCCGTCGCTCGACTCGTAGACGGACCGCAGCACGTCGGCCGCCGCCTGGATGTCGGCGATGGCCAGCCCCTCGTAGAGGTCGATGACGCGGGCGTCGCCGTGATCGAGGGCGGCCTTGAGGCTGTCGTCGTACTCGGCCGAATGGCCGATCGCCTTCTCGAAGATCGCCGGATTGGAGGTGACACCGCGCAGGTCGTCCTTCTCGACCAGCGCCTTGAGTTCGCCCTTGGCGATGAAGCCGCGGGCCACGAAGTCGAGCCAGACCGCCTGCTCGTGCTCGGAGAAGAGGGCGTTCAGCGCGTTCATCTCGGTCGTCCTCGCGTGAAATTTTCAGGCGTCACCTGCCCGTAGATAGGGCGGCGCGCTGCACGTTACCCTCCCCCCTCTGCGGGGGAGGGTGGCCCGCGAAGCGGGTCGGGAGAGGGGCAAGGTTTCCGCTGGATCGACGCCCGCTTGACCTGGCGCCGTCGCGCTGCCCCTCACCCGCCAGCTCCGCAGGCACCCTCTCCCGCAGAGGGGAGAGGGTTCATCGCCTGCGCCCTTATTTCTTGTGCTTGGTCACCTGCGCGCGGGCGGCTTCGATCACCTTCTCGGCGGTGAAGCCGAACTTGCCGAGCAGGTCCTTGATCGGGGCCGAGGCGCCGAAGGTGTGCATGCCGACGATCGCGCCCGAGGAGCCGGCGTAGCGGTCCCAGCCGATCACGCTGCCCTGCTCCACCGCCACGCGCGCCAGCACGTCCGGCGGCAGGACGCTGTTGCGGTAGGCCTCGTCCTGGCGCTCGAACAGCTCCCAGGACGGCATCGAGACGACGCGGGCCTTCACGCCCTCGCCCTTCAGGGTCTCGTAGGCGCCGATGCAGAGCTGCACCTCGGACCCGGTGCCGATCAGGATCACGTCCGGCGTGCCGTCGCTGTCGGCCAGCACGTAGGCACCCTTCGCCGTGCCCGAGGCGGGCGCGTATTTTGTGCGGTCGAAGGTCGGCAGCGGCTGGCGCGAGAGCGCCAGCACCGCCGGCTGGTCCTTCAGCGAGAAGATCACCCGGTAGGCCTCGGCCACCTCGTTGGCATCGGCCGGGCGCAGCGTCACGAGGCCGGGGATGCAGCGCAAGGAGAGCAGTTGCTCCACCGGCTGGTGGGTCGGCCCGTCCTCGCCCACGCCGATCGAGTCGTGGGTGAAGATGTGGAAGACCGGCAGCTCCATCAGCGCAGCGAGCCGGATCGGCGGGCGCATATAATCGGCAAAGACCAGGAAGGTCGCGCCGTAGGCCCGCAGGCCCACGAGGCCGAGGCCGTTCACGATCGAGCCCATGGCATGCTCGCGCACGCCGAAATGGATGTTGCACCCGCCCGGCTCGAACGGGGTCAGCGAGCCCGCGCCCTCGAAGGTGAGGTTCGACTTGTTGGAGGGCGCGAGATCGGCCGAGCCGCCGAGCAGGAACGGCACGTGCTTGGCGATGGCGTTGAGCACCTTGCCGGAGGATTCGCGGGTCGCGAGGCCCTTCGCGTCGGCTTCAAAAACCGGGATGTCGCGGTCCCAGCCCTGGGGCAGCCGGCCTTCGAGGAAGGCGGAGAGTTCCTCGGCGTGCTCGGCATCGGCTGCCTTGGCCGCCTCGAAAAAGCCCTGCCACTGGCTGTAGAGCGCGGCGCCGCGCTTGCCGATGCCCTCGGCGAAGGTCTCGTAGACCCCGTCCGGCACGAGGAACTCGGAATCCTCCGGCCAGCCATAGGCGCGTTTGGCGCCCTTCACCTCGTCGGGGCCGAGCGCGTCCGAGTGAGCCTTCGACGTGTTCTGCTTGGTCGGCGCGCCGTAGCCGATGATCGAGTTGACGATGATCAGGGTCGGGCGGTCGCTCGATTGCAGGAAGGTCTCGAGCGCCGAGGCGATGGCGTGGGTGTCGTTGGCATCGGCCACCCGCAGCACCTGCCAGCCATAGGCGAGGAAGCGCGCGGCGACCTCCTCCGAGAAGGCGAGTTCGGTGTGGCCCTCGATGGTGATGGTGTTGTTGTCGTAGATCCAGCACAGGTTCGACAGGCGCAGGTGCCCGGCGATCGAGGCCGCCTCCTGGCTGACGCCCTCCATCAGGTCGCCGTCCGAGCAGATGGCGTAGACGTTGTAGTCGAACAGCGGCAGGTCGGGCCGGTTCAGGCGCTCGCCCTTGAAGCGGCCGCCGATCGCCATGCCGACGGAATTCGCCACACCCTGGCCGAGCGGGCCGGTGGTGGTCTCGACGCCGGTGGTGAAGTGGTATTCCGGGTGGCCCGGCGTCCGGCTGTCGAGCTGCCGAAACTTCTTAATGTCGTCGAGCGAGATAGCGGGCGTGTTGCCGCCGTCCTTCTCCGCGACCCGAGCCAGATGCAACAGCCCGTAGAGCAGCATCGAGGCGTGACCCGCCGAGAGCACGAAGCGGTCACGGTTGGGCCAGTGCGGATGGGCCGGATCGTATCGCAGATACCGGTTCCACAGTGTGTAGGCGACGGGAGCCAGCGCCATCGGCGCGCCGGCATGGCCGGAATTCGCCTTCTGCACCGCGTCGATCGCGAGCGTCCGGATCGTGTCGATCGCGAGCTTGTCGCCCTCGCTCAGGGCCGCCTTCGGGCTCGTGTCTGCACCGCTCATGGAGTACCCGTCTTTCTCGCTTCCATTGCCCGCCCGCCGGACGGGATGCGCCTACCGCGCTGCAACGGATTCGCCTACCCTCGACTCGGAATGGTCCGCGCCGCTGCCTCGTTCCGTCGCCGGACCGACCGCGCGGCTGTAATTGAGGATCGTGTTCACGAGTGCAACATGCGTGAACGCCTGAGGGTAGTTCCCCACCAGCCGTTTTTCGCGCACGTCGTACTCCTCCGAGACCAATCCGAGATCGTTGCAGACGCCGATCAGGCGCTCGATCAGCGCCCGCGCCTCCTGGCAGCGGCCGAGCCCGATCAGGTTGTCGGCGTACCAGAAGCTGCAGGGCAGGAAGGCGCCCTCGTTGCCGGGCAGGCCGTCGGTAGTCTGGCCTTCGGTTTCGTAGCGCAGGATGAAGCCGTCGCGCATCAGGTGCCGCTCGATCGCCGCCACCGTGCCGATCACGCGCGGATCGTCCTGCGGCAGGAAGCCCATGTGCGCGACCAGCAGCAGGCTCGCGTCGAGCGCCTTGCTTCCGTAGGACTGGACGAAGCTGTTCAGCTCGGGGTCGAAGCCCTTCTCGCAGACCTCGGCGTGAATCTCGTCGCGGATCGCCTTCCAATGATCGACCGGCGGTTCCACGGAGTGCAGATCGTCCACGCCCATCATCTCGACGCTGCGGATCGCCCGGTCGAAGGCAACCCAGGCCATCACCTTGGAGTGGACGAAGTGGCGCCGCCCGCCGCGCACCTCCCAGATGCCTTCGTCAGGCTCGCGCCAGGCGGTCTCGAGGTGCTTGATCAGCGCCTGGCCGACGCGCAGGCCCTCCTTGTTCTGCCCCATGCCGCCGGCGCGGGCCTGGAACAGCGCGTCGAAGACCTCGCCGTAGACGTCGAGCTGGAACTGCGCGATCGCCGCGTTGCCGACGCGCACCGGCCTTGAGCCCTCGTAGCCGGGCAGCCAGTCGAGTTCGATTTCCGGCAGAAGCCGCTCTCCGGCGATGCCGTAAAGGATGTGCGCCTGCTCCGGGTTGCCGGCCACCGCCCGGGTCAGCCAGTCGCGCCACGCGCGGGCCTCCTCCATGTAGCCCGAATCCATCAGGGCGAGCAGCGTGAAGGTCGAGTCGCGCAGCCAGCAGAAGCGATAGTCCCAGTTGCGCACCCCGCCGAGTTCCTCGGGCAGGGAGGTGGTGGGCGCGGCGACGATCCCGCCGGTCGGGCGGTAGATCAGCGCCTTCAGCGTCAGGAGCGAGCGGCGCAGGATGTCGTTCCAGGGCGTCTCCAGGGTGCAGCGGCTCGACCATTCGCGCCAGAAGCGGTTGGTGTCGTCGAGCCAGCGGCGCGGCTCGATCGGGGCAGGGTCCTCCTCGTGCGAGGCGCCGTAGCTGAGGACGAACCGAACCGCGTCGCCCTTGTAGACCGTAAATTCCGAGACCGTCGTCTGGCGGGTGGAGCCGCGCATCGGCGCGTTGGTGCGCAGCACGACCTTGTGCGGCCCGGAGATGGCGCGCAGGTCGCCGAGTTCGCTGCGCGACACCCACGGCACCGCCGAACCGTAATCGAAACGCACAGCCAGTTCCATGCGCATCGCCATCCGGCCACGCACGCCCTCGACGAGGCGGATGACGTGGCTGCCGTCGCCGACGGGCATGAAGTCGGTAACGCGGACCTCGCCTTCATGGGTCTTATGCGTCGTCTCCAGCACCAGCGAGCCGGTGCGGTAGCGCCAGGAATGCTGCGCGCCCTCGGCTGCGGGGGCCAGCTTCCAGAAGCCGTGCTCCTCCGTTCCGAGCAGGCTCGCGAACAACGCCGAGGCGTCGAAGCGCGGCATGCACAGCCAATCGATGCTGCCGTCGCGCCCGACCAGGGCAGCGGTGCGGCCGTCGCCGATCAGGGCGTAATCCTCGATCCGTCCCGCCATCCCGGTCTCCGTCGTCGCGTCCGAGCCGAACGGCGTGGGGGATACGCGGGCTTCGGCTTTCTAACAGGGCATCACGCGCGCAAAAGCCGCCTCGCTGCGGAGGCGGGCGCAATCGCGGCTGTGCCCCGCGCGAAGTGGCGCAGCGGCCGCGCTTCGCAAGGTTTCCGGACTAAACGATTCTGAGAACGCCGGGCCGGTGCGCGGGCTCAGCGCAGTTCCGACACGAGACTGACGACCGAGCTGCCGAGGCTCGTCACGCCGGTCGCAACACCCGTCGCCGCTCCGGTGCCGGCCCGGCGGGCCGCATCCCAGGCCGCATCGACGGCGGCGAAGGGGAGGGCACCGGTGGGAAGGAAGCGGTCGTCCTCTTCCTCCGCGCGGGCCATCGCGGCAGGCGCCGGGACGACCGGCTCCGCATTCTTCTGGGGGTTCGCCGGCTGGGTCGTCACCATCCGGCTGGCAGGCGCGCGACGGCGCTCGGGCCGGGCGGCGACACGCGGAGGACGGGCTGCGGCCGGCGCGGCCTCGCTCGCCGCGACGAGGGGCATGAGGCGGGCGAAGGTTTCGCTGGCCGGCCCCGCCTCGACGTCGGCGAGGAGCGCCTTGCCCGGATCGAACACCGCGAGGCCAGGCGCCGCGGCCATGGCCGGAACCGGCCGCGACGAGCCGGCCGGTTCCATGGTCGGTCCCTTGGCCGGCTCGCGGCAGGCGAGCGACAGCAGCGCGGCGACCACGGCGAGGCCGAGCGTCGGCAGGAAAGGGGGAAGCACGGGGCGAGGGGTCGCGGACACGTCCGGCTTCCGCAGCAGATCGACGACGCGCATGGACCGACCCCTCTCAATGGATTCGTGAACGGCTTGAGTGTGCGCCCCGGTTTGCGGCAGAAGCGGGGCCGACAGATGTCCGGTTCGTAACTGTTGTCGCAGATCGTCGCGGATCGGGCGGCGCACGGCTTGCGTGTCAGCCGACCTTTGGTGCCATCAGCACGTTCTCAAAACACCTGCTCCTCCAACTCCCACCCGCACGTCCTCCTCGAACGGATCGAACCATTCGGGCCTCGATGACCGAGACCAGCCTCACCGTCGCCGTGATCGACCCGAGCCCCGCCCGCGCGGCCATCCTGGAGGAGGGCCTGCGGGCCTCGGGCGTCGACAGGGTCGTCGTCCTGCCCGACGGGCCCGATCTCCAGGCGCGGGTGGCGGGCCTCAAGCCCGACGTGATCGTGGTGCATCTGGAGAGCCCGAGCCGCGACGTGCTGGAGCAGATGTCGGGCCTGTCCCGGCAGGCGGAGCGGCCGGTGGCGATGTTCGTGGACCGCTCGGACCAGACCATGATGCAGGCGGCGGTCGATGCGGGCATCTCGGCCTACGTGGTCGATGGCCTGCGGACCGAGCGGATCCGCTCGATCCTCGACATCGCCATCCTTCGCTTCAACGCCTTCGCGCGGCTCCAGCGCGAACTCGACGAGGCCCGCTCCGAACTCGCCGACCGCAAGCTGATCGAGCGGGCCAAGGGCATCCTGATGACGCGCAAGGGGATGAGCGAGGACGAGGCCTACAAGCTCCTGCGCCGGCAGGCGATGAACGAGAAGCGCAAGATCGTCGACATCGCCCGCGCCATCGTTACCGCGGCGGACCTGCTCGGATGAGACTCAGGCTCGGATACGTTCCGCTCACCGATGCTGCCCCCGTGATCGCGGCGGCCGAGATGGGCTTCGCGCGGGCCGAGGGGCTCGAGATCGCGCTGTCGCGCGAGCCGTCCTGGGCAACCCTGCGCGACCGGCTGGCGCTCGGCCATCTCGACGCCGCGCACATGCTCGGGCCGCTCGCCATCGCCAGCGCATTGGGGCTCTCGGGGCCGCAGGCAGACATCAGCGTGCCGATGGCGCTCGGTCTCAACGGCAATGCGGTGACCGTCTCGAACGCGCTCTGGGCGGCGATGGCGCCCGAGAGCGACGGTCTCACCGACGTGGCGGCGAGCTTCGCCCGGGTCGCCCGCACGCGGGCCGGGGAGGGACGTCCGCTCACCATCGGCACCGTGCATCCCTTCTCCAGCCATTCCTACCAGCTTCGCCTGTTCGCGGGCCTCGGCGGGCTCGATCTCGACGCCGCGGTGCGCCTCGTCGTGGTTCCGCCGCCCGATACGGTGGATGCGCTCGGGCGCGGACGCATCGACGGCTTCTGCGTCGGCGCGCCCTGGAACAGCGTCGCGGTCGCTGCCGGCCTCGGCCGGATCGCGGCGCTCGGCTGCGAGATCGCACCCGATTGCCCGGAAAAGGTGCTGGCCCTGCCTGCCGAGGGAGCGGACTTCATGCCTCCCCTGGTGCGGGCCGTCCATCGGGCCGGGCTGTGGTGCGCCGATCCGGCCAACCGCGTCGCCCTGAGCACCCTGCTCGCCGCGCGCGCCGAGCTCGATTCGGATGCCGCGCTCATCGCCCGCACGCTCGCCGGTGCGCTGATCGTGGATGCCGGCGGGCGCGAGCGTGCGAACCCGGCCTATCTGCGCCTCGACGCCGCGACCCATCGGCCGGACCCGGCCCATGCCCGCTGGCTGGTCACGCAGATGATCGCCTGCGGGCAGGTCGCGCCCGGCGGCGACGCGGCGGACCGAGCGGCCGCGCTCTACCGACCGGACCTCCTCGAGGCGGCCATCGGCGGGTGAGCTCCCTTCGAGCGCGTCGAACCCACTTGGGCTGCGCATCGCGGCATCAGCAGCCCATTTTTTGTGCAGCGCCATCGATCTCCGGCCTGTCGACCGCGTGCAATGCAGCAAGGGGTCCGTTACGGCGGCCCGGCGTGGCGACCTTGCCCGCCCTGAGCGCGTCCCTGCATCGGTCTCACACCCTTCCCGGCCGGTTGGTCCGGTTCGGCGCCGTCATCTCGGGGCGCTGCAACACGAAGCTGGGGTGACGGAAAGCGGCGTCGAAGCGATCGAGCCGAGACCGGACGACACGTCAAACCGCTCCTGACACCGCCTTTGGCACGGCTCCTGCAAAGCCGTTCGCACGGGCTCGCCAACGGTGACGGGCCTCAAACGTCAGCAAAGCCGCTGATCCGGAATGCCCGCACGCGACGAATGTCGATCGCGCAGGCGATCCCCGGACAGCGGCTTTTTTCATGTGCAGACAGCGCACCGGAGCGAAGAGCGGATGAGCATCGATCACGGCAACACGACCCGTCGCGGCGTCCTCAAGGGAGCGGCGGCCGCCCTCGCCCTGGCGGGTGCCGCCCGCGCCGCCCTGCCGGTCGGTGCCTTCGCGCAGGGCGCGGGGCCCGAGGTGAAGGGCGCCAAGCTCGGCTTCATCGCGCTCACCGACGCGGCGCCGCTCTTCGTGGCCAAGGAGAAGGGCATCTTCGCCAAATACGGACTGCCCGAGACAGAGGTGCTGAAGCAGGCGAGCTGGGGCACGACCCGCGACAACCTCGTGCTCGGCTCCGAGGGCAACGGTATCGACGGCGCCCACATCCTCAGCCCGATGCCCTACCTGATTTCGGCGGGCCGGGTGACGCAGAACAACGTGCCCGTGCCGATGTACATCATGGCCCGGCTCAACCTGAACGGTCAGTGCATCTCGATCGCCAAGGAGCATATCGACCACAAGATCGGGCTGGACACCAAGCCGTTCAAAGCGGTGCTGGAGGCCAAGAAGGCGTCGGGCAAGGCGGTGAAGGCGGCCATGACCTTCCCCGGCGGCACCCACGATCTCTGGATCCGCTACTGGCTCGCCGCCGGCGGCATCGACCCCGACAAGGACATCGAGACCATCGTCGTGCCCCCGCCTCAGATGGTGGCGAACATGAAGGTCGGCACGATGGACTGCTTCTGCGTCTGCGAGCCGTGGAACGAGCAGCTCATCCATCAGGGCATCGGCTATACCGCCATCACCACCGGCGAACTCTGGAAGGACCACCCGGAGAAGGCCTTCGCCATGCGTGCGGCCTGGGTCGACAAGTACCCCAACGCGGCGAAAGCCCTGCTGATGGCGGTGATGGAGGCCCAGCAATGGTGTGAGAAGCCCGAGAACCGCGACGAGATGGCGGCGATCGTGGCCAAGCGGCAGTGGATCAACGTGCCGGTGGCTGACGTCGTCGACCGGATGAAGGGCAAGTTCGATTACGGCACCGGCCGCGTCGTCGAGAACAGCCCCTTCACCATGAAATTCTGGGCCGACAACGCCTCCTACCCGTACCAGTCGCACGACCTCTGGTTCCTCACCGAGGACATCCGCTGGGGCAAGTTCGACGCGCAGACCGACACCAAGGCGCTGATCGGCAAGGTCAACCGCGAGGATCTCTGGCGCGAGGCTGCCAAGGCCCTCGGCGTCTCCGCGATCCCGACCTCCACCTCGCGCGGCGTCGAGACGCTGTTCGACGGCAAGGTCTTCGATCCCGATAACCCCGCCGCCTACCTCGCCAGCCTCGGCATCAAGAAGGTCGCGTGATGGCTACCGGAGCAACCCTCGCGGCCACCCGCGAACGCGCCGCCAAGGCCCGCGCGCCCTTCGTCACCCTGGCCGGCTTGCGTGGCGTCGCCGCCCGCGTCCTGCCGCCGCTCGTCGTCCTGGCGGGCTTCCTGCTCCTATGGGAGGTGCTGTGCTCCTCCCCCACCGCCGGCCTGCCGCCGCCCTCGCGGGTGGTGGCGGAGGCCTGGGACATCATCGTCGATCCATTCTACGACAACGGCGGCACCGACAAGGGCCTGTTCTGGCATATCGCCGCGAGCCTGAAGCGCGTGGCGCTGGGCTTCTCGCTGGCAGTCGTGGCCGGCGTCCTGCTCGGCACGCTCGTCGGCCAGTCCGAATGGGCGATGCGCGGGCTCGACCCGATCTTCCAGGTGCTGCGCACGATCCCGCCGCTGGCGTGGCTCCCGCTCTCGCTCGCCGCCTTCCGCGACGGCCAGCCCTCGGCGATCTTCGTGATCTTCATCACCTCGATCTGGCCGATCATCATCAACACGGCGGTCGGCATCCGCAACATTCCGCAGGACTACCGCAACGTCGCCGCCGTCATCCGGCTGAACCCGATCGAGTTCTTCTACAAGATCATGCTGCCCTCGGCGGCACCCTACATCTTCACCGGTCTTCGCATCGGTGTCGGCCTGTCCTGGCTCGCTATTGTCGCGGCCGAGATGCTGATCGGCGGCGTCGGCATCGGCTTCTTCATCTGGGATGCGTGGAACTCCTCCCACATCTCCGAGATCATCGTCGCCCTCGTCTATGTCGGCCTCATCGGCTTCGTCCTCGACCGGCTGGTCGCCGGCGTCGGCGTGCTGGTGACCCGCGGCACCTCCGCAAGCTGAGGGAGCAACAAACATGGCCCACCTCACTCTCTCACAGGTCGGCATCACCTTCCGCCGCGGGGCTAACACCTCTGAGGTCCTGCGCGACGTGAACCTCGACATCGCCAAGGGCGAGTTCGTCTCGATCATCGGGCATTCGGGCTGCGGCAAGTCGACGGTGCTCAACATCGTCGCCGGCCTGCTCAAGGCCTCCACCGGCGGCGTGCTGCTCGACGGCAAGGAAGTGAACGCCCCCGGCCCCGACCGCGCCGTGGTGTTCCAGAACCACTCGCTCCTGCCCTGGCTGACGGTGCGCGAGAACGTGGCGCTGGCCGTCGACAAGGTGCTCAAGGGCAAGAAGACCCGCACCGAACGCGCCCAGTGGATCGAGCACAACCTCGCGCTGGTGAACATGATGCACGCCGCCGACAAACGCCCGGCGGAGATCTCGGGCGGCATGAAGCAGCGCGTCGGCATCGCCCGCGCGCTGGCCATGGAGCCGACCGTCCTGCTGATGGACGAGCCGTTCGGGGCGCTCGACGCGCTGACCCGCGCCCACCTTCAGGACCAGCTCATGGAGATCCAGACGCGGCTCAGAAACACCGTCATCATGATCACCCACGACGTGG
>JAESFL010000432.1_pt1 | contig 30169 bp, 26 predicted proteins | sample 9269401 | NCBI WGS metagenome assembly JAESFL01 (sample SAMN14506025, study PRJNA617098) | algae metagenome | isolation source: Gloeocapsa sp. UFS-A4-WI-NPMV-4B04 and co-occurring heterotrophs from desert... | place: USA: Utah | collected 2006-10-01 | reverse complement strand
AAGGGATGCCTTGACGCCTCCCGCCCCGGAGGGCTGAAAGGGCCGCAACGCCTGCTCACGTCCTCCGAGGCCGATGTCCAAGACCCCTCCCCGCGATCGCGGCCGCTTCGGCGCCGATACCCGCCTCGTGCTGGCCGGGCGTGACCCCGGCGCCCAGCACGGCTTCGTCAACACGCCGATCTACCGTGGCTCGACGGTCCTCTACCCGACCTACGACGACATCAAGCACCGGCGCGGGCGCTACAATTACGGCACGTCGGGCACGCCGACGATGGACGCGCTGTGCGAGGCCTGGAGCGAGATCGCGGGCGCGGCCGGCACGGTGCTGGCGCCCTCGGGCCTCTCGGCTCTGACCCTGGCGCTGATGAGTTGCGTCAGCGCAGGCGATCACCTCCTCGTCACCGATTCCGCCTACCGCCCGACCCGCATTTTTTGCGACGGCGTGCTGACGCGCTACGGCGTCGAGGTCGAGTACTATGATCCGGTGATCGGGGCCGGGATCGCCGGGCTGATGCGCGACACCACGCGGGCGGTGCTCGTGGAGGCGCCGGGCTCGCAGACCTTCGAGATGCAGGACGTGCCGGCCATCGCCGCGGCCATGCACGCCCGCGGCGGTACGGTGGTGATGGACAACACCTGGGCGACGCCGCTGCTGTTCCCGCCGCATGAGCGCGGCGTCGATCTGGCTGTGGAGGCCGGCACCAAGTATCTCAGCGGCGGCTCCGACCTGCTGCTCGGCCTCGTCTCGGCCAATGCCGAGCACTATCCCGCGCTCAAGCGCACCTACGAGCACTTCGCCAGCTGCCCCGGTCCCGAGGACATCTTTCTGGGTCTGCGCGGCCTGCGCACCATGGGCCTGCGCCTGCGCGAGCACGGCGCCCGCGGCCTTGCCATGGCGCAGTGGTTCCAGGCCCGCCCCGAGGTGCTGCGGGTGCTGCATCCGGGCCTGCCCGACGATCCCGGCCACGCGATCTGGAAACGGGACTTCTCAGGCGCCTCGGGCCTGTTCGGGGTGATCCTCAAGCCGGTCTCGGAAGATGCCCTGGCCGCCTTCCTCGACGGGCTCGAACTGTTCGGGATGGGCTTTTCCTGGGGTGGCTTCGAGAGCCTCGTCATTCCCTTCGACCCGACCGTCTACCGCACCGCCACACGCTGGCAGCCGGGCGGGCCGGCGCTGCGCTTCCATATCGGGCTGGAGGATCCGGAGGATCTGAAGGCGGATCTGGAGGCCGGGTTCGCGCGGATGGGGGCGGCCTAAGGCGCCACCCACGTTCCCGTCCAAGTCTCGGTTCCGCGGCGAAAAACTGCCCGCCGGTGCCCGCGCCGGTCGAGGTAGAGCAGATCCATCCGTTCAGCGCTTAGCACCACCGCGCAAAAGTTCTCGCGGCCGATGCGGGCTTCCGGGTCCTCGTCGGGCATGGTGTAGGCGTCGCCCGCCGTGAGCGCGGTGCCGGGGCCGGGTTCGACCCCGTAGCAGATCCGGCTCATCGTCAGAGCAGCGCCCCAGGCGGCGTCGGCCACCGCGTCGTCCTGGTGCAGGCGCGCCCGCCCCTCGACGCGGAGCTGGAGCTTGGCCCTCCCATCGTAGACGTGGAGGGCGGCGAGGCCGTTCTCGGCGATCTCCCGCGCCTTGTCAGAGCGCCGGTCGCAGTGGAAGCGCAAGGCTCCCGCCCCGGCGTCCGCCGCACGCAGCACCACCGTGCGCAGCCGCGGCCGGCCCGCCGCATCGACGGTCGCGAGAGACGGCGTATGGAACGGGCTGTACCGGTTCGTCACGCCCTCGGCGAGGCGGCGCCAGCCCTCGGCGCGGAAGCCGTCGAGGTCGTCGTAGAAGGAAGGCAGCGCATCCACGAAAAGGGCTCTCCCAGGCGACAGGCCGCGTTACTAGACGCCGGCCGGAAATCCGTTCGCGAGGCGGGCTTTACGGCATGCGGCGTCGATCCCGCGCCGCGGTGACCGGATGCTGGCGCGGTGGGTGCGCTCGTGCAAGGCGCCGACAGCCTCAAATCCCTCCGACCGGCCGACGTGATCGACGGTGTCGATCAAATGCCTTGGCATGGCCACCCGTTAGCGCCATGGCAGGCGCCGGGAACGCTTTCGACGCGCCTTCCTGCCCCCGGCGATGGCACGGCGGGCCGGGTACCGCGTTGAATGCTCTCGAACACACGGTCTCGCTTCGCCCTTGTCCGTCCTCTTGTCTGCCTCCTTGCCCGCCCCCTCGCCCGCTTCCCTCTCGTCTCCGCGCTGGCCCTCTTGTCCGAATCTTCCCCGCTCGCTCGTCCTTCGGCCCCTTCCGCGTCCCGGCGAGCCGCTGCTGTTCCGGAAGGCGGCGGCGTGAGCGCCATGCCCTACTTTCTCGCCGGCGGCGGCGAGACCGGTGCGCTGATGCGCGGGATCGATTGGGCGAAGACCCCGCTGGGGCCGCCGGACGTGTGGCCGACCGCGCTCACGACCCTGGTCGGTGTCATGCTCGGCTCGCAGCAGCCGATGCTGATCGTCTGGGGCGAGGCCCATGTCACGCTCTACAATGACGGCTACGCGCCGATGTGCGGCGCCCGCCACCCGCACGCGCTGGGCCGCCCCTTCGACGAGGTCTGGCACGACATCTGGGACGAAGTGGAGCCGATCCTGTCGCGGGCCTATGCGGGTGAGGCCACGCATATGGAGGACATCACCTTCACGATGCACCGCAACGGCTATCCGGAGGAGACGCATTTCGCCTTCGGCTACACGCCGGTGCGGGTCGAGGACGGCAGCGTGGCGGGCATGTTCTGCGCCTGCTCCGAGACCACTGCCGCGGTGCGGGCCGGCCGGCAGATGCAGGCCGAGCGCGAGCGCTTCGCGCAACTGTTCGAGCAATCGCCGAGCTTCGTCGCGGTGCTCGACGGGCCGGACCACGTCTTCGCCTTCGCCAACGCCGCCTATCGCGGGCTCATCGCCCACCGCGACGTTCTCGGCAAGCCGGTGCGCGTCGCCCTGCCGGAGGTCGAGGGCCAAGGCTTCTTCGAACTGCTGGACGAAGTGTTCGCCAGCGGCCGCAGCCACACGGCGCACGGAGCACCGGTGACGCTCCTGCGCCAGCCCGGCGGCGTGCCCGAGCGACGCTTCCTCGATTTCGTCTACCAGCCGATGCGGGACGCGAGCGGGACGATCACTGGCGTGTTCGTCGATGGTTCGGACGTGACCGAGCGGATCACCGGCAACGCGGCGTTGGCCGAGAGCGAGGCGCGCTTCCGCACCATGGCCGACGACGCGCCGGTGATGATGTGGGTCACCGACCCGGACGGCGCCTGCCAGTACCTCAACCGGCGCTGGTACGAGTTCACCGGCCAGACCGAGACGCAAGCGCTCGGCCTCGGCTGGCTCGAGGCCGTGCACCCGGACGACCGCGGCTGGTCGGGCGAGACTTTCCTGCGGGCGAACGCCCAGCACGAGGGGTTCAGCCTCGAATACCGCCTGCGCCGCCGCGACGGCGCCTATCGCTGGGCGATCGACACGGCGAGCCCGCGCTTCGCCGCCGACGGGAGCTTCCTCGGCTATATCGGCTCCGTGGTCGATATCGAGGAACGCAGGGCCGCCGAGCTGGCGCTCGCCGAGAGCGAGGAGCGCCTGCGGCTCGCCGTCGAGAGCGGCGAGATCGGCCTGTGGGACTTCGATCCGCGGGCGGGCACCCTGTTCTGGCCGCCGCGGATCAAGGCGATGTTCGGGCTGCCGCCCGACATGGACGTGACCCTCGACGATTTCGCCGACGGCCTCCACCCCGACGACCGGGCGCGGGTCACCGCCGCCTTCGCCGCCGCGCTCGATCCCGCGACCCGCGCCCTCTACGACGAGGAGTTCCGCACGGTCAGCCGCAGCGACGGCGCTGTCCGCTGGATCGCGGCCAAGGGGCGCGGCGTGTTCGACGCGGAGGGGTATTGCCTGCGCGGCGTCGGCAGCGCCATCGACATCACCGCGCGCAAAATCACCGAGGAGCGTCTCGTCGAGACCACCCGCCGCCTCGACGCGGTGCTCGACAACGCGACGCAGGCCATCTTCATGATGGATGAGCGCCAGCACTGCGCCTACATGAACCGCGCCGCGGAGCGGCTGACCGGCTACACCCTGGACGAGACGCGGGGACAAGCGCTCCACGACGTCGTCCACCATACCCGGCCGGACGGGAGCCCCTACCCGCTCCACGAATGCCCGATCGATCAGGCCTTCCCCGAGAACAACCAGGAGCAGGGCCAGGAGGTCTTCGTCCACCGCGACGGCTCGTTCTACCCCGTCGCCTTCACCGCGAGCCCGATCCGCGACGAGCACGGCACGCCGATCGGTACCGTGATCGAGGCGCGCAACATCGAGGCGGAGCTGCGGGCCAAGGCGCAGCTCGAGGCCTTCAACGCCAGCCTGGAGCAGCAGGTCGCGGCGCGCACCGCCGAACTGATGCGCACCGAGGAGGCCCTGCGCCAGAGCCAGAAGATGGAGGCGGTGGGCCAGCTCACCGGCGGCCTCGCCCACGACTTCAACAATCTGCTCACCGGCATCACCGGCTCGCTCGAACTGCTCCAGACCCGCCTGGCGCAGGGGCGGATCACCGAGATCGACCGCTACGTCAACGCCGCGCAGGGCGCCGCCAAGCGCGCGGCGGCCCTGACGCACCGCCTCCTCGCCTTCTCACGCCGCCAGACCCTCGACCCCAAGCCCACCGACGTGAACCGGCTGGTGATGGGGATGGAGGAGTTGCTGCGCCGGACCATCGGTCCCTCGGTCACCCTCGAAGTGGTGGCCGCGGGCGGGCTGTGGTCGGTTCTGGTCGATCCGAGCCAGCTCGAGAACGCGCTGCTGAACCTCTGCATCAACGCCCGCGACGCCATGCCGGACGGCGGTCGCATCACCATCGAGACCGCCAACAAGTGGCTCGACGACCGCGGCGCCCGCGAGCGCGATCTCGATCCCGGCCAGTACCTGTCGCTCTGCGTGACCGATACCGGCACCGGCATGAGCCCGGACGTGATCGCCAAGGCGTTCGACCCGTTCTTCACCACCAAGCCGATCGGCCAGGGCACGGGGCTCGGCCTTTCGATGATCTACGGCTTCGTGCGCCAGTCGGGCGGGCAGGTGCGGATCTACTCGGAGGTCGGCCAGGGCACGACCATGTGCCTCTACCTGCCGCGCCATTACGGGGCGGCGGAGGAACCGGACGCGGCTCCGGATCTGGCTGCCGCGCCCCGCGCCGAGCAGGGCGAGACGGTGCTGATCGTCGACGACGAGCCGACGGTGCGGATGCTGGTGACCGAGGTGCTGGAGGATCTCGGCTACACCGCGATCGAGGCGGCCGACGGCCCCTCCGGCCTCAAGGTGCTGCAATCGGACGTGCGCATCGATCTGCTCGTGACCGATGTCGGGCTCCCCGGCGGCATGAACGGGCGGCAGGTGGCGGATGCGGGCCGCGTGCTGCGGCCGGACCTGAAGGTGTTGTTCATCACCGGCTACGCCGAGAACGCGGCGGTGGGCAATGGCCACCTCGAGCCCGGCATGCAGGTCATCACCAAGCCCTTCGTGATGGAGGTGCTGGCCGCGCGCATCAAGGAGATGATCAACACGCGGTGAGGAGAAGGTAAGCCCCTGTTTTTGTCGGCGGACCGATGCCGAGGCCCCTTTCCCCGCGTGCGGGGAGAGGGGGGAAGCTAGCCGGCACCGGCACTCAGAACCGCGCCGGATCGAGCTCGAAGGTCGGCGGCAGCGCCTCGAACCACTCGCTGTAATAGGGGTCGTACGGGATCTTCTCCGCCCAGCGGGCACGAAAGCGGGCCTGCTCGTCCTCTGCCACGGTCCGGGCCCGGTTGCGGCTCTCGTAATGATAGAGCTCGACCTCCGCGCAGTAGACGCTGCGCAGGCCCCGCTCGCGCAGGCGCAGGCAGAGATCGACGTCGTTGTAGTTGACGGCAAACTCCTCGTCGAAGCCCCGGATCGCCTCGAAATCGGCCCGCCGCACCATCACGCAGGCGCCCGTCACCGCGAGGTAGTTGCGGTTGCCCGCGGTCGAGAAGAAGTGGCCGGGATCTTCCCGCGGATAGGAGCGGCGGGGATGGTCGGGGGTCGCGTCGATGACGGTGACGCCGACATGCTGCAACTCGCCGGTCTCGAACAGCAGCTTGGGACCGACCGCGCCGACGCCGGGAATCTGCAGCAGCGCCAGCATCGCCTCGATCCAGTCGGGGCTTATGATCTCGATGTCGTCGTTGAGGAAGATCAGGACCTCGCCGGTTGCCGCCCGCGCCCCGAGATTCATCTTGGCGGCGACGTTGAAATCCGGCTGGTCCCAGGTGACGGAGCGGGCTCCGAACCGCTCCAGTGCGGCCTTCGTCGCCGGGCGCAGATCGCCGTTGTCGACCGCGACGATCTCGATCGCCTCGTAGCGGCTGCGCTCGCGGATGCTGGCGAGGCAGGCGGCCAGGAGATCGACGGTGCGGCCGCGAACCTCGCTGTCGCGCCCGGCCGTCGGGATCACGATCGAGACGAGGGGACGCTCCCGCAGCGGCCGGCGCAGGTGGAAGCTGCCCGCAAACGCCGTGGGGCGCACGACATCGAGCCCACCGGTGCGCCGCGCCCGATCCTCCAGCGCCCGAACGGCGGCGGCGACCACGTAGCCCTTGTTGTCCATGGCCTGGGCGGTCGAGCCGGGGATGGCCCGCCAGTGATAGAGCACCTGCGGCACATGATGCACGCGGGTCGCGTGCTCGGTGTAGCGCAGCACGAAGTCGTAATCCTGCGCGCCCTCGCATTCGGCCCGGAAGGCACCGATGCGGTCCACGATGTCCCGCCGGTAGAGCGCCAGATGGGCCGTGTACATGCAGGCCTCCAGCGTCTCGGGCGACCAGTCCGGCTTGAAGAACGGCTCGTAGCGCTCGCCGTCCACCGTGATCTTGTCCTCGTCCGAGTAGAGGAAATCGATCTGCGGATCGGCGTTCAGGGCCTCGACGAGGGCGAAGAGCGCGTGCGGCGGGATCACGTCGTCGTGGTCGATCAGGGTGATCCAGTCGCCGGTGGCGAGCGCCAGGGCGTCGTTGCTCGCCCCGACGATGCGACCGTTCTTGGTCCGCCGGTGCAGGCGCACCCGCGGCTCCTCCGCCGCCAGCGCGTCGAGCATCGGCGCAATATGCGGGGCGGTGGAGGCATCGTCGCAGAGGCACAGCTCCCAATCGGGATAGGCCTGCGCCCGGATGCTGGCGAGCGCCGCCTCCAGATAGGGCCGGGGCGTGTTGTAGACCGGCATGACGATGGAGATGCGCGGGCGCCGGCGAAAACCCGCGATCGCCGCCCGCATCGCCTCCGGCGTGGGCAGGGCCGGGCGCTCGACCTGCGCGATCCAGGCGGCGTAGGAGGCCGCCGCCGGGCGCGGCCGGGCGCTGTTCCAGAACGCCCGCCACAGGGCGGCGGGCCGGCGGCTCCGGGCGAGGCGGGCGAGGCGGCCGAGAAGGGCGCCGGGCCCCCTCTCCTCCTCCGGCAGCCGCGCCACGAGCCGGCGGGCGACGGCGAGCGCGGCGGCGGGACCCGGCAGAGGCTCCAGCGTGGCCCGCGCGAGACGGAACCGGCCGCTCGCAGCGAGCGGATCGAGGCGCAGGCCCCGCACCCGGCGCGGCAGGTGCACGAGGTCGTCGATGCCGCCGTCCCGCATTTCCAGGCGGACGGCCTCCTCCTCGCGAAAACCCGAGCCGTCATCGACGTAGAGGAGCGGCACCGGCTTCGTCGCGCCCAACCCTTCGAGGTCGGCGCGGATACGCACCCATCCTCCCGTGAGCCGGAACGGAAACAGCCGCCCGCCGCGGGGATGGGTCAGCCGGAATTGCGGATCGGACCCGGTGGAGCGCCAGACGCCCTCCCCCTCCGGCTCGATCTGTCCCTTCGGCTCGATGCGACACGCGATCATGAGGCAACGCGTTAGAGCGCATTCCGACGAAGTGGCAACCGGGTCGTCGCAAGAATGCGGTTCCTCGCAAGAATGCGCGCCACAACAAGGATCTAGCGCGGCGCGCAGTGGACCGCGAGCCAGATCGTCGGATTGGCCGTGCGCTCGACGCGGTGCCGGCGGTGGGCCGGGATCAGCAGGTGGTCGCCCGCCGTGAGACGCCGCGGCGCGGGCTCGTCAGCGAAGCGGAGGTCGGCGCTGCCCTGAAGCACCGCCACCCATTCGTCCCCGTCCTGATCGTACCAGAAGCCCGGCGGGCTCGCTTGACCGGCCGAGAGGATGCGCTCGACCCGCAGGCCGGGCCGCGCGAGCAGCGTCTCGAAGATCTCTTCATCCGCCTGCGCCGGCAGGCCGGCGAACAGGTTGGGGCAAGCGGTCATGCGCAGGGTTCTCCTCGGGATGCAGGGAGCGGCCCGGATCGGGAACCGGATCCGGTATGCCACCGGGCCGTCCTCTCGGCGTTGATTCCGGGAAGGCGGCGCGCCCGGCACCGCCGCAGCTTGCGATGGATCGATGCCCGAGACCAAACCCGCCCCGCTTCCGCCGGCCGACGAGGATGCCGGCCTGCCGACGCCGCCGAGCCCCGGCCGTCTGCCGCCGCCGACCCTGCCTCCCGCCGACGATTCGTCCGACGACCGGACGGTCGGCGCCGGCACGGAGTGAGGCGGTGCCGGACGAGGCCCGCGCCCGGATGGTCGAGACGCAGTTGATCGCCCGCGGCATCCGCGATGCCGCCGTCCTCGACGCGATGGGAAATGTGGCGCGCGAGGCCTTCGTGCCGCCCGATGGCGCGGCAGAGGCCTACAGCGACGGGCCGCTGCCGATCGGTGCGGGGCAGACGATCTCCCAGCCCTACATCGCCGCCCTGATGATCGAGGCGCTGGCGCTGCGCCCCGGCGAGCGGGTGCTCGAGGTCGGGGCCGGTTGCGGCTACACGGCCGCCGTGCTGTCGCGGATGGGGGCGCAGGTCTACGCCGTCGAGCGCCAGGCGGCTCTGGCCGAGACGACGCGCGCCCGTCTTGCCGCCCTCGGTTTCGCCTGTGTGCGCCTGCGCGTCGGCGATGGCGGGGCGGGCTGGCCGGAAGCCGCGCCCTTCGACGCGATCCTCGTCTCCGCGGCGGGCCCCGCGATCCCGGAGGCGCTCAAATCCCAGCTCAAACAGGCGGGCCGCCTCGTCATCCCGGTCGGCCCGCCCGGCGGCCAGACGCTGCTGCGGCTGACCCGGCGCGGGCCGGACCGGTTCGAGAGCACCGATTTCGGCCCGGTCTCCTTCGTGCCGCTGCTGCGGGGCGTGGCGGCAGAGAGCCGGTGAGGCGGTCCCGCCCGTCATGACGGCATCCGGTCAGGGCAACGACCTCCCGCCTCGGGCCGGGACGGCAACCGAGCGCTCTCGTATCGAGATCCGCGAAAAGATGTCAGAAGCCCGGAACCCGGCCCAAGCCAGCGCGTTACGCGCGTGCGAGGCCCTGACGGGCTCGCGGGTTGGGCGCCGGATAGGGTGTCCGGCGGCCCTCGTCATCACGTTGCTCCAAGGAGGATGTGGTCATGAGAACCTTCGACTTCGCTCCCCTCTACCGCTCCACCGTCGGCTTCGACCGGCTGTTCTCCGGGCTCGACCAGGCCGAGACCTCGGCCGCGTGGCCGCCCTACGACATCGAGAAGCTGACCGAGGACGCCTACCGCATCACCATGGCGGTGGCCGGCTTCGCGCAGGACGAGATCGAGCTGACCCAGCACGACACCACGCTCCTCGTCCTGGGCCAGAAGAAGGGCCAGGAGCGTGAGCGGGAATTCCTGCATCGCGGCATCGCCGGGCGCACGTTCCGCCAGAGCTTCAACCTCGCCCAGCACGTCAGGGTCACGGGCGCCAGCCTGGAGAACGGCCTGCTGACGGTCGAGCTGAAGCGTGAGGTGCCGGAGGCGCTCAAGCCCCGCCGGATCGCCATCGGCGGCGCGCAGACCGCCGTCGGGCAGGACAACGCGCCGAATGAGACGGCGGCGCAGGTCGCGGATCGCTCCAAGGCCGCCTGACCCGACGCGCGAACCACAGCACGAGCCGGCCTCCCCGGGAGCCTGCGCTTTCCGGGGATCGCTTCCTTTTCGCACGCCACTCCGTGCCTTCAGGGAGATGACCCGTGACGATGATCGAGACGTTTTCGCACCATTCCGGCCCCATGAACCCGGCTGGCATGAACTCGGCTGGCATGAACTCGGCTGGAACGCCGGCTGCCTCGTTCGACGCGTGGCAGGCGCTCGTCGCCCCCGGCGACGTGTTCCGCCATCCGCGCGAGGTGCTGGCCCACCCGCTCCTGTCCCGTGCGGACAAGCGGGCGATCCTGGCCTCCTGGGCCTCCGATGCCTGCGCCCTGGAGAACGCGCCCGCGCTGCGATGCCTCGCCGGTTGCCGGGCCGAGCCGGTGCCGGTCGATGCCGTCCTCGCCGCGCTCGGCACCCTCGACCCGGAGCGTTCCCCGGCAAAGGCGGTCTCGCCGGGCGGCCGGGCCCTGCCCCGGCGGGCGCGGCGATCGTCGAACCTGCACCGATTCCTTCGCCGCCGCCGGAACGACGACGACGATCCGCCCCCCTGCCCGGCGGCGGCCATGCCGCGTCCGCGGACGCCGCCGAGCGGTGCGGCCCTGGCGGTCGGCATCCCGGCCTGATGCGCGGTGGCGCCCCGCCTGAGCCTTACCGGCGGCCGAACAGCCGCTCGATATCGGCGAGCCCGAGCGTGACGAAGGTCGGGCGGCCGTGGTTGCACGAGCCGGAGAGCGGCGTCGCCTCCATCTCGCGCAGGAGCGCGTTCATCTCCTCGGGCTTGAGGCGGCGGCCGGCGCGGATCGAGCCGTGGCAGCTCATTCGCGACAGGATCGCGTCGAGGCGCCGGCTCACCGGGTCGGGATCGCCCGCGCCGGCCGGGCCGCCCTCCTCGACGCCGCTGGCTTCGAGTGCGTCGAGCACGTCGAGCACGAGCCCCTTCACCGAGCCGCCCGCGAGCGCCGAGGGCACGGCGCGTACCAGCACCGCCCCAGGGCCGAACGCTTCCAGGGTGAGACCCAGCCGTTCCAGATCGGGGGCGGCCTCGACGAGGCGGTCGGCCTCCTCGGGCGCCATCTCGACCACGTCGGGGATCAGCAGCCCCTGGGCGAGCACGCCGCCGCCGGCCCGCTCGCGCTTCAGCCGCTCGTAGACGAGCCGCTCGTGGGCGGCGTGCTGATCGACCAGCACGATGCCGTCGCGGGTCTGAGCGAGGATGTAGGTCTCGTGGATCTGCGCGCGGGCGGCGCCTAGCGGATGCGCGTCGGGATGGGCCTCGACTTCCGGGGCCGCTTCCGGCTCGGGCCGCAGGTCGGCGCCCGGCGGGGCGAGGTCGGCGGCGAACAGCGCCTGCGGCGTCTCGGCGAAACCCGTTCGCCCCGCGTCGAAATCCGGACGCGGCGCCGCTCGGTAGCCCGCGGGCGCGGCCACCGAGGGGCCGGAGAACAGGCGGCTGGCCGGGCGCGGGCTCAGGGAGCTCGCGGCAGAGGCGCCCGAATGCACGGCGAACCGGCCCGCCGCCATCGGCGGAGCGCTCCCGCCGGCGCGAAGCGCGTCCAGAGCCGCATGGGTGCCCGTGCTGGACGAGCGGGCGCCGGCCCGGCGCAGTGCCTCGTGGATCGCGCTGACGATCAGCGCCCGCACCAGCCCCGGCTCGCGGAAGCGCAGCTCGGTCTTGGCCGGATGCACGTTCACGTCGACGAGGGCGGGATCGCAGGTGAGCGCGAGCGCCAGCACCGGATGCCGGTCGGAACTCATCGTGTCGGCATAGGCCCCGCGCACGGCGCCGAGCAGCAGCCGGTCACGGACCGGGCGCCCGTTGACGACGAAGTGGATGTGGTTGGCCGCCCCGCGGTGGAAGGTCGGCAGGCCGACATGGCCGGCGAGCGCGAACCCCTCGCGGGCCATGTCGACGGGCACGGAATTGCCGGGAAAGTCCGGCCCCAGCACCGCGCCGAGCCGGCGCAGCAGCGCCGCCGGACCCGGCTCGCTCTCGGCGGGGAACACCAGCGGGTTGCCGCTCTCGGTGCGGAGCGTGAAGCGGATCTGCGGCTGCGCCACCGCGAGCCGGCGCAGGATCTCGGCGACGGCGGCGGTCTCGGCCCGGTCGGATTTGAGGAATTTCAGCCGGGCCGGGGTCGCGGCGAAGAGTTCGGTGACTTCGATCCGGGTGCCGCGGGTCGCGGGCGCCGGGCGCACCGGGCCCTTGGTGCCGGAATCGATCGTCAGGCTCACCCCCTCCCCCTCGGCGGTGCGCGACGTGAGGGTGAGCCGCGAGACCGCGCCGATCGAGGGCAGGGCCTCGCCGCGAAAGCCGAGCGAGCCGATCCGGGTGAGATCGCCGTCGGGCAGCTTCGAGGTGGCATGGCGCTCGACCGCGAGCGCCAAGTCGTCGGCCCCCATGCCGATCCCGTCATCGATGACGCGGATCAGGCGGCGCCCGCCGCCCTCGATCGCCACCTCGATGCTGCGCGCACCGGCATCGATCGCGTTCTCGACCAGCTCCTTGACCGCGGAGGCCGGCCGCTCGACCACCTCGCCCGCGGCGATGCGGTCGACTAGGATCGGGTCGAGGCGGCGGACTGCGGCACGCGGCGGATCGCGGAAATCGGGGGCGGCGGACATGACGGGCGAAATATAGGAGGTCCAAGAACCGCCCGATAGCGAGCGGTCGCCGGTATCCTCACCTCTGACCTCATCCCCGCGGCAGCATCCGGTCGCTGATGATGCGGCGCTGGATCTCGCTGGTGCCCTCGAAAATCGTGGTGAGGCGGGCATCGCGCCAGTAGCGCTCGATTCGCCGCTCGGTGGTGTAGCCGTTGCCGCCGTGGAGCTGCATCGCTTGGTTCGTCACCCGAACCGCCATCTCGGTGGCGAGCAGCTTCACCGCCGCCGACTCGCTCTCGGCGGGCAGGCCCTCGTCGAGGAGGTGGGCGACCTGCTGCCAGTAGGCGCGGGCCTGGGCCACCTCGGCCGCGATGTCGGCGAGCGCGAAGCGCAGGGCCTGGAACTGGCCGATCGGCTGGCCGAACTGCTCGCGCTCTTGCAGGTAGGCGGTGCAATCTTCGACCGCAGCCCGCGCCACGCCGACGGCCCGCGCCGCGGTGTGGACGCGGGCGATGTTGAGGCCGCGTTGCACCGAGGCGAAGCCGCCGGAATCGGCGTCCGCCCCCTCGTCGCCGTAGAGGCCGGTGAGCCGGTCGCGCTCGGGCACCCGAACGCCGTCGAGGCTCAGCTCGAAGGTGAGGAAGCCGTGGTAGCCGATCTTGTCGATGACCGTGCCCGTCACCCCCGGCGGGAAGGTGCCGGGCTCCTTGACGACGAGGAAGGGCTCAAGCCCGGCCGAGCGCGGCTCGCCGGGTTCGGGATCGCGCACGCGGGCCAGCACCTCGATGAAGTCGGCCCCTTGCGCGAAGCCGGCCCAGCGCTTGGTGCCCGTGAGCACCCATTCGTCGCCCTCGCGCACGGCGCGGGTCTGCACCCCGGCGAGATCCGAGCCGGCCGTGGGTTCGGACAGCGCGATCGAGCCGATCCATCGGCCCTTGGCGGATTTGGCGAGCAGGGCCCGGCGGCGCTCCTCGTCGAGGGTCTGCGTGCCGAGACCCTGGCCGCGGGCCAGGATCGAGCCGGTCGAGAGCCAGGCGCGGGCGAGTTCCTCGGAGACGAGGCAGTACTCGAACACGCCGAGCCCCATCCCGCCGTACTCGGCAGGAATGGTGATGCCGAACCAGCCCTTCCCCGCCATCGCGTCGATGAGCGAGCGGGGCATCTCGCCTTTCTGCGGGTCCAGTTCATCGGCGATGGGCAGGATCACGTCGCGGGCAAACGCCCTTGCCTCCGCCTGAAGGGCGGCGCGCCTGTCCGTGCGCCAGGGCGAGAGCAGCTCCGGCGGGCGCGGCGCCTTGAAGTCCGGCTTCCCAGAATCGGGCTTGGCCATGGTTCCTCCGCGTCTTTTGTTGTCGTTCGTGCGAGCCGAACGCTCAAGCTGGCAAAACGTTCGCGCGGGGCGCTGCGGAGGGGGCTGATCCGCCTCCGACCGGACGGCCTCGATGAGGATGGCGGGGCCATCGGCGCATGGCCGAGCCGCCACAGCGCGACGCGCCTGCTCTCGCCGAACCGGCGGCCCCTTCGCCGGAATGGGCCGTGGGCGGCGGACACTCTTGCGCTGAGGCCCGCCCGCCCCCAGAACGCCGCCCATGCTGCGCGTCAACGATCTCACCTACCGCATCGGCGAGCGGGTCATCCTCGATTCGGCCACCTTCGCGATCCCCGACCGCGCCCGCGTCGGGCTGGTCGGCCGCAACGGGGCGGGCAAGACCACCCTGTTCCGGGCGATCCTCGGCGACTTGCCGACCGATGCCGGCGCGGTCTCGATCCCGAAGGGCATGCGCATCGGCGCGGTGGCGCAGGAGGCGCCGGCCGGCCCCGAGGCCCTGCACGAGGTGGTGCTCGCCGCCGACCTCGAACGGGCCCGGCTGATGCGGGAGGCGGAAGACGCCGACGGCCTGCGCCGGGCCGAGATCGAGACGCGGCTCGTCGATATCGGCGCGCATTCGGCCCCGGCCCGCGCGGCGGCGATCCTGCACGGGCTGGGCTTCGACGCGGCGGCCCAGGCGCGGCCCTGCTCGGACTTCTCCGGCGGCTGGCGGATGCGGGTGGCGCTCGCCGCGATCCTGTTCTCCGAGCCCGACCTGCTGCTTCTCGACGAGCCGACCAACTACCTCGACATCGAGGGCACGCTCTGGCTCTACGACTACCTCGAGAAATACCCGCGCACGGCGATCATCATCAGCCACGACCGGGAACTGCTCGACACGAGCGTGGACCACATCCTCCACCTCGACCGCGGCAAGCTGACGATCTATCGCGGCGGCTTCACCAGCTTCTCGCGCCAGCTCTCCGAGAAGCGGGTGCTGCAGGCCAAAGCGAAAGCCAAGCAGGACGCCGAGCGGGCCCATCTCCAGAGCTTCATCGACCGCTTCAAGGCCAAGGCGACCAAGGCGCGCCAGGCCCAATCGCGGATGAAGCGGCTCGCCAAGATGGAGCCGATCGCCGCGCTCCTTGAGGACGAGGCGCCGGTGATCCATCTGCCGAGCCCGGAAAAGCCGCTCTCGCCGCCGATCGTCGCCATGGAGCGGGTGCAGGCCGGCTACGGCGAGCGGGTCGTGCTCTCGGGGCTCAATCTCAGCCTCGCCCCCGACGACCGGGTGGCGCTGCTGGGCGCTAACGGCAACGGCAAGTCGACCTTCTGTAAGCTGATCGGTGGCCGGCTTCCCCCGCTCGCCGGCGAGCTGAAGCGCTCCTCCAAGATGGAGGTCGCCTATTTCGCCCAGCACCAACTCGACGAGCTGCGGCCGTCCGAGAGCGCGGTGGCGCATGTGCGCGATCGGATGCCCGACGCGCCGGAAGCGAAAGTGCGCTCGGCCGCCGCGCGCCTCGGCTTCCCCGCCTCGAAGGCGGATACGCCGGTCTCGCAGCTCTCGGGCGGCGAGAAGGCGCGGTTGCTGATGGGGCTCGCCGCCTTCGACGGGCCGCATCTCCTCATTCTCGACGAGCCGACCAACCACCTCGATATCGAGAGCCGGCAGGCCCTGGTCGAGGCGATCAACGATTACGAGGGGGCGGTGATCCTCGTCTCCCACGATCGCTTCCTGATCGAGGCCTGCGCCGACCGGCTCTGGATCGTCGGCAACGGCTCGGTGAAGACCTTCGACGGCGACATGGACGATTACCGCCGCCTCGTGCTGGCCGGTCCCGAACGGACGGACAGCGGGGGCGAAGGCACCGGCGGCCAGAAGGCCGAGGCGCGGCGCTCGGCGGTGGAGCGCCGCGCGGCGCTCGCGCCCCTCAAAAAGCGCCTCGAGGCGATCGAGGCGCGCATGGCCAAGCTCTCGGGCGCGATCGAGAAGATCGATGCGGCGCTCGCTGACGGCACCGCCTTCCTCAAGGACGCGGCCAAAGCCGGGGAACTGGCCCGCATGCGCGCCGAGGCGGCCGAGGCTTTGGCCAGGGCCGAGGAGGAGTGGCTGGAGGTGAGCGGCGAGATCGAGGCGGCGGCCTGAACTCCGCGCCACACCCGTGTCAGCCGCTCGCAGCGTGCGCGGCCAAGGCTTCCAGAGCATCGTCCCGAAAGGTGGCCGTCGGCTTTCGGGAAAAGACGATGCAAAAACAATGATCTAGAGCATCGTCCTGGATCCGATATCCAGGATGATGCTCTAGGCAAGGCCACCACTCCTCATGCTGAGGTGTCGAGCCAAAGCTCGGCCTCGAAGCACCCCGGAACGGTCGATCCCACGGCATCGGGCTGCCGGGAGAAATGTCGCGGCGTGCTTCGAGGCTCGCCCGCCGCGAGCACCTCAGCATGAGAGGTGCGTCCAGAGTGCCGGAAACGGCGTGGGGAAGCGTCTCTCAGACGGGTTCACGCGCGAGGCGCCCGCCATGCGGTTCGGTCTTTGCGCCCGACCGGCTGAGCAGGGCCGCGATCCCGGCCGCCCCCGCCGCAAGCCCGAGCCAGAGCTCGGTGGAGATTGCGCCGGGCGGAAGGACCAGGGCCGGGAGCTGCGTCAGATAAAGCGGGCCGAGGAGCGTCCCGATCCCGCCCGCGAGGACGAACAGCCCGGTCGCCGCGGCATTGCGCTCGGGTGGCGCGGCTCGCAGCAGGGCCAGCGCGTTGGCGACGATGAACAGCCCGCGGCCGAGGCCGAAGGCGACGAGTCCGGCGACCGGAATCGGCCACGCGTCTATCGTCCCGCCGCCTGGGAGGCCCACGGCAAGGGCGGCGAGACCGGCCGCGGTCAGCCCCATCCCGATCCGGGCCAGCGGCGGTGCGCCGGACCGGCCGGCGAGGAAGCCCGCCCCGGCGGTGAGGGCAGCGAGCCCCAGGAACACGAAGCCGATGCCCTCCTGCGACAGGCCGGCGAAGCCGCTGAGCCGGGCGAGCAGGCCCGTATCCGCCGCGGTGAGCGCGACGTTGCCCGCGAACGCCGCGGCGAGCAGCCATCCGGTCTGCGGGCGCGCGAGAAGATCGAGCGGCAGCAGCGGTGCCGGCCGCCGCCATTGCTGCCAGATCCAGAGCGCCGACAGCATCAGGCCAAGATTGAGCACGAGCAGCGCTGCGACCGGCCGGATCACCGCGAGCGGCACGGCGGCCAGGAGCAGCCCGAGACAGAGCACCGACAGGACGGCGCCAAGCCCGTCGAAGCGCGGCCGTGGCGCGTCGTCCTTCGGCAGGGCGACCAGACCGAGGATCAGGCTCGGTAGAGCCAGGATCAGGGTGGGGACGAGGATGCCGAGGCTGCCCAGGAAAGAGAGCGCAAACCCGGCCCCCATCTGAACCAGCAGCAACGCCGGCAGGGCGGCGAGTTCCGCGCTGCCGAGGCCGAGCCCGAGGCGCGCCTCGCCGAAGAGGCGGCGCAGCAGGCTCCAGCCCGCGCAGAGGAGAAGCGCGGAGCCCGCCCCTTGCGCGAGGCGTAGGGCCAGCAGCGGCACGAGGTCGAGCGGCAGGGAAGCGGCGGGGACGAGGACGGCGAGCGCGAGGAGCGCGGCGAGGAAGCCGCGGCGCGGCCCCAGCCGCGCGGCGAGCGCCGCCATCGGCAGTGCGGCCAGGATCAGGCCGTAGGTATGCGCCGTCTGGATCACACCGGCCGTGGCGACCGGATAGGCCCCCTGCTGCATCACCCACGGCATCAGCACCGCCATCCCCGTGGTCGGCAGCGCCGCCATCCCGAGGCCCGTCAGGACGGCGGCTATCGCGAGGACACGGCGCTCGGGCTTGCGATCCTGCATTCAGTTCCTTCCCCCCTTCGCTTCGATACAGGCTTAACGGGAAGCCGCCGCGGCGTGAACCGTGGGTGGCAGGCGAGTCATGGGCGATCGGCAACGCAGGGCCCCGCCCCGCGTTGTCCGTCGCGAATCCCGAACGGAGGAATCATGCGCGGCCCGAGCCATCCCGTGACCCGTCGCAGCGGCAGGGCTGGCGCCCTCGCCCTGCTGCCGCTCGCCGCGGCCGGCGCCTGGATCGCCTGGAGCCATCTCGGGCTGAACCGGGCCGGCCCCCTGCCCCCGGCCCTGCCGGGGCGGCGAAGCACCCTGCGCACGCGCTCCGGCCGGGTGAACCTCTACGCCGCGGATGCCCAGGGCGGGCGGCCGCTTCTCTTGCTCCACTCGATCAACGCGGCGGCCAACGCCTACGAGGTCAAGCCGCTCTACGAGCATTACCGGGGGCACCGCCCGGTCTACGCGCTCGAACTGCCGGGCTTCGGCCATTCCGAGCGGGCGGACCGGATCTACACACCCCGGCTGATGACTGACGCGATCCTCGACGCGGCGGCCGAGATCGCCGACCGCCACGGCGGCGCCGGCCTCGACGCGATCGCGCTCTCGTTGCCCTGCGCCTATCTCGCCCGCGCCGCTCTGGAGCGGCCGGACCTGTTCGCGACCCTCGGCCTCATCAGCCCGACCGGCTTCGACGCCCGGCTGTCGGGATACGGACCCGAAGACACCAACCGCGGCAAGCCGCTGGCGCGCGGGCTCGCCGCCTTTCCGCTCTGGGGCCGCCCGCTCTTCGACGCGCTGGTCAGCCGGCCGAGCATGCGCTTCTTCCTCGAAAAGACCTGGGGCAGCCGTGAGATCGACGAGGGCCTGCTCGCCTACGACCAGATCTCGGCCCATCAGCCGGGCGCCGAGCACGCGCCGTTCTCGTTCCTCTCCGGCTACCTGTTTCCCGACGACACCACGCGGGTCTACGAGGCCCTGCGCCTGCCCGTGTTCATGGTGCACGGATCACGGGGTGACTTCGTCGATTATCGCTATGTCGGCGAGGTGGCGGGCCGCCCGAACTGGACGATCCGGCGGCTGCCCACCGGCGCCTTCCCGCATTTCGAGGACCAAGCGGCGGTGACAGGCGCCTACGACGCCTTCCTCGCCGCCCAGCCGCACCGGGATCAGCCGACCACCTCGATCCGGTAGCGCAGCCAGACGGTGCCGTCGTCGAACGGCTCGCAGGCGGTGCGGGTGAGGCGGCGCCGCGAGCCCATGGAATCACCCTCCCCGCCCTCGAAGTCGAACAGGGCCGGCGTGCCGATCACGCCGTCGACGGCGGGCGCCAGCAGCAGGCTGAGTTCGTCCACGAGCCCGGCCTTCAGCATCGAGCCGTTGATGCGTCCGCCGCCCTCGACCAGCAGCCGCTCGATGCCGAACAGGCGCTTGAGCTTGGCCAAAGCCAGGGCGAAATCGACCTCGCGCTCGCCGGCGATGATGTAGGATTGGCCCCCCGCCTTCAGGCAGCGAAGGCGGTCGTCGGAGACCTGCCCCGTGGTCAGCACGATGACGTGATCACCCTCGATGTCGTTGCGTGCACCCCAATCCATCGCGCCGCGGGCATCGAGCGCCACTGCGTAGCCGGCGGCGTCGGTGCGGGCGACGTGATCCTGACGGGAAACGGGCTCCTCTGTCGGCGCCGAGGCGAGCGGCTTCGCGCTGTCGGCATAGCCCTGCATGGTGATGCGCCCGCACATCCAGGCATCGCCCTTCAGCCGCTTGTGGACCGCCTCGTATTGCGAATCCGCGTCGATGGTGGTCCAGCGCCGGACCTTGATGCGCCCGTCGACCGAGGTCGTCATGTGGCACAGGACGTAGGGGCGCTCCGAGGTGTCGGCCATGGCGGCGGGCTTCCTGCTGTTCGGGATCGAAGGCCGGAACTAGACCGCCTTGACCCGCCGGCCAGGGCCGATCCGGACGCCTTTGCCGGGCATGGCGCCGCGGATAGGCTGGCAGCAGCGAGGGAGAAGCATCATGGCGACCTACACCGCGGATGTCCGCTGGGCGCTCGCGGCGGGCGAGGACTTTTCCGCGGGGCGCTACAGCCGCGGTCATACCCTGCGCTTCGACGGCGGCGTCGAACTCGCCGGCTCGGCCTCGCCCCATGTCGTCGGCAAGTGGGCGGTGGCGGCCGCGGTCGATCCCGAGGAGATGCTGGTGGCAGCGCTCTCCTCCTGCCACATGCTGAGCTTCCTCCACGTCGCCCGGCTCGCCGGCTTCTCTGCCCGCACCTATCGCGATCATGCCGAGGGCACAATGGCGGAGATCGCCCCCGGCCGGCAGGCGGTGACGCGGGTGGTGCTGCACCCGCGCATCGCGTGGACCGGCCCGGCGCCCGATGCGGAGCGGCTCGCCGCCCTCCACACGCAGGCGCACGAGACCTGCTTCATCGCCAATTCCGTGCGCACCGAGGTGACGGTCGCCTGAGGCGCGCTTGGCACAACCGGTCCCGCCGGTGCATGTCCTCGAAGACACGATCCTTCGAGGACATCCGGATGACCGACCTGACCCTCGCCGCCGCCCAGACCCTCGTGGCGACCGCCCTGAAGACCGCCCGCGAACGGAATCTCAAGCCGCTGGCGGTGGTGGTCTACGACGCCCGCGGCGCGCTCAAGTGCCTCGCCGCCGAGGACGGCACCTCGCTGCGCCGGGCCGAGATCGCCCGCGGCAAGGCCAACGGCGCGCTCGCGCTCGGTCTCGGCTCGCGGGCGATCGCCAAGCGCGCCGAGGAGCAGCCGCATTTCGTGGCCGCGGTGAGCCACCTCGTCGGCCCGGATGCCCTGGTGCCGGTGCCGGGCGGCGTGCTGATCCGCGACGCTGGCGGCCGCCTGCTCGGCGCGGTCGGCGTATCCGGCGACACCTCCGACAACGACGAGATCTGCGCGCTGGCCGGCATCGAGGCGGCGGGGCTGAAGGGGGATACGGGGGCTTGAGGGTCTGAAGGCAGTGTTTGAAGGCGCGCGCCGCGTGTCCCCTGCTCCCGCCAGCGGGGAGAAGGGATGCTGTGGCAAAACGTGACCCGATGACCCTCCCTCGCCGCACCCTCCTGCAGACCGGCGTTGCGCTCGCCGCCGGGCTCGCCCTGCCCGCTTCCGCGCGGGCGGACTCTCCCGTCTACCGCCGCGGCAACGACGCCGACCCGGAAACGCTCGATCCGCACAAGACTTCGACGGTCGCCGAGGCGCATCTCCTGCGCGATCTTTTCGAGGGCCTGCTGACCTACGACAACCGCGGCGCCATCATCCCCGGCATGGCCGAGCGTTGGACCGTCTCCGACGACCGCCTCACCTACCGCTTCCATCTCCGCCCGGACGGACGATGGTCGAACGGCGATGCGGTGACGGCGGACGACTTCCTGTTCTCGCTGCGCCGCATCCTCGATCCGAAGACGGCGGCAAAATACGCCGAGGTGCTGTTCCCGATCCGCGGCGCGGCTGCCGTCAATGCGGGCGCGCAGCCGCCGGAGACGGTGGCCGTGGCAGCCTCCGATCCTGGCACCCTGGAGATCGGGCTCGCCGAGCCGGTGCCCTACCTGCTCGAACTCCTCACCCACCAGACCTCGCTGCCGGTCCACCGCCCGTCCCTGGAGCGCTGGGGCGATGCCTTCGCGCGGCCCGGCAACCTCGTCTCGAACGGCCCCTATGCCCTGGTCGATTGGGTGCCGAACGACCGCATCACGCTCACGAAAAACCCGCATTACCGCGACGCCGCCGCGATCCCGATCGAGCGGGTCGATTTCGTCCCGACCCCGGACCTCGCCGCGGCGGTGCGGCGCTATGCGGCCGGCGAGATCGAGTCCCTCTCCGACCTGCCCGCCGACCAGATCGCCTCGCTGAAACAGCGCTTCGGCGCGCAGGTGCGGCTCGGGCCGGGGCTCGGCCTGCTCGCCATCGCCTTCAACCTGCGCAAGAAGCCCTTCGACGACCCGCGGGTGCGCCGCGCCCTCTCGCTCGCCATCGACCGCGAGTTCCTGGCCGAGATCGTGTGGGGGCAGACCATGGCCCCGGCCTATTCCTTCTGCCCGCCGGGCCTCGACAACGCCCTGCCGCCGCCGCTCCTGCCGGGGCGCGAGGACGGGCCGATCGACCGCGAGGAGGAGGCTTTGCGGCTCTTGGCGCAGGCCGGCTACGGGCCGGGCAACCCGCTGCGGGTCGAGTATCGCTTCAACGTCACCGACAACAACCGCAACACCGCGATCGCGCTGGCGGATGCGTGGCGCGGCATCGGCGTCGAGACCCGCTTCGTCTCCACCGACGCCAAGACCCACTTCGCCTATCTGCGCGACGGCGGCGCCTTCGACCTCGCCCGGATGTCCTGGGTCGCGGATTACTCCGACCCGCAGAACTTCTTGTTCCTGCTCCGCACCGGCAATGACGGCTTCAACGCGGGACGCTGGTCGAATCCGCGCTTCGACGGCCTGCTGAGCCAAGCCGCGGGGGAACGCGACGTGGAGGCCCGCGCGCGGATGCTGTTCGAGGCGGAAGAAATCGTGCTCGACGAGCTGCCCTGGGTGCCGCTGCTGCATTACCGCTCCAAAGCGCTAGTCTCGCCGCGGCTGCACGGGATGCATCCGAACATCCGCAACGTCGCCCCCACCCGCTATCTCCGACTCGATCCATGATCCCGCTGATATGATCCCGCTGATCCTGCGCCGGATCGCCCAGAGCCTGCCGACGCTGTTCCTCGTGGTGGCGGGCAGCTTCTTCCTGATCCGGCTGGCGCCGGGCGGCCCGTTCGATCTGGAGCGGCCGCTGCCGCCGGCGGCGATGGAGAATCTGCGTCGGGTCTACGGCCTCGATCAGCCGCTCTTCGTGCAATTCGGACGCTATCTCACGAGCCTGCTGCGGGGCGATCTCGGCCCCTCCTTCACCTTTCGCGACCTCACCGTCACCGACCTGTTCGCCCGCGGCCTGCCGGTCTCGGTGACGCTCGGCGGCCTCGCGCTCGTCCTCGCGCTCGCCATCGGCCTGGGGCTGGGAAGCCTCGCTGCCTTCAACCGCGGCGGGACGGCCGACCGGATGGTGGGGCTCGCCGCCTCCCTCGGGCTCGCGGTGCCGAGCTTCGTCACCGCCCCCCTGTTCCAGATCGTGTTCGGCCTCGGGCTCGCCTGGCTTCCCGTCGGCGGTTGGGCCGACGGCGCGCCGCGAAACCTCGTCCTGCCGGTCCTTACGCTGGCTCTGCCCCACGCGGCAGGCATCGCCCGGCTCGCCCGCGCCTCGCTGGCTGAGGTGCTGATCCAGCCGCATATCCGCACGCAGCGCGCCATGGGGCTGTCGCGCGCCCGCATCGCCCGGCATGCGCTCCGCGGCGCACTGCTCCCCGTGGTCGCGACGCTGGGGCCGCTGGCGGCAGGGCTGATGACCGGCTCGGTGGTGGTCGAGACCATCTTCGGCCTGCCCGGCATCGGGCGCTACTTCGTCGAGGGGGCGCTCAACCGCGACTACACCCTGGTGATGGGCACGGTGATCCTGGTGGCGGTGCTGGTGATCGTCTTCAACCTGATCGGTGACCTGATCGCCGCCGCCCTCGACCCGCGGGTGAGGGTGACCGCATGAGCCTCGTGCTCGCCGGTCTCGCCCGCCGCCGCCTCACCCGTGACCGGCCGGCGCTCGCGGCGCTGGCGAGCCTCGGGCTGATCGTGCTCGCCTGCCTGATCGGCCCGTCTCTCACCGGCCACCCGCCGGAGCGGATCTATCCGGACTTCGTTCGGGTGCCCCCGAGCCTCGTTGCCCATCCGCGCCCCGACGCGCTGCGCCCGGCGCTGCAGCGCCTCGCCTTCCGGATGCGGGTGACGCTGGTGGACGTGGCGCAGGACGGCGATCGGGTGCGCCTGACGCTGACCGCGCCAAAACCCATCGACACGCGCGCCTTCCGCCTGCTGTCCCGCTCCGGCCTGTTCGGCGAGGCTAGAGTGCTGGAGCGGTCCGCCGACGGCCGCCGGATCGTGGCCGAGGCCCCGATCCGAAGGATGTACTTCCTCCTCGGCACCGACGGGCTGGGGCGCGACCTTCTCACCCGCTGCCTCGCGGCCGGGCAGGTCTCGCTGCTGATCGGGCTGACCGCGGCGCTCGCCGCGCTCCTCATCGGCGTCGCCTACGGCGCGGTCTCCGGCATGGCCGGGGGTACGGTCGATGCGCTGATGATGCGCCTCCTCGACATCCTCTACGCCCTGCCCTTCGTGTTCTTCGTCATCATGCTGCTGGTGTTCTTCCGCGCCGGGCTGTGGCTGGTGCTGGTGGCGGTGGCGGCGGTCGAGTGGCTCGACATGGCCCGCATCGTCCGCACGCAGACGCTCTCCCTGAAGGGCCGCGACTTCGTCCGCGCGGCCTACGCCCTGGGGCTCTCGATGCGCGCGGTCATCGCCCGGCACGTCGTGCCCAACACCCTCGGCCCGATCATCGCCGCGGCGACCCTGCTGGTGCCGCGGGTGATCCTGCTGGAGAGCTTCCTGTCGTTCCTCGGCCTGGGCGTGCAGGAGCCCGACACCTCCTGGGGCGTGCTGATCGCCGAAGGATCGCGGGCGCTCGAATCCGCGCCGTGGATGCTCGCCGCACCGGCAGGCTTCCTCGTCGTCACCCTGGTGGCGCTCAACCGCCTCGGCGACGGGCTCGGCGAGGCGCTCGACCCCAGGCTTCAGCGGGACTCGGCCGGCAGGTAGCCCTGGTAGACGATGCGCACCGTGCGGCGCTCTCCGGGCAAATCCGATACGGGGATCGCCTTCGACCCGCGCAGGGCGGGGGCGGGCTCGATCGAGGCGGGTTCGGAGGCGGCGGGCGGCGCCTTGGGGCGCAGCGCCCAGCGCTCGGCCCCGCTGGCACTGGCCAGCGTGGAGACCGCGATCACGGCTCCCATGGCGGCCAGTCCGGCCGTCATCGGGGGGAGCAGGGTTCTGACGGAACGGTGTGCGAAAAAAGTCATGGCGGGCGGCCCGGCGAATGGGGCCATTCCGCAACCTGAAGCGTTTCCGAACGCTGTCGCGCGCCCTCTGCAGACCCTTGCTGGGCCGGAATTGCGAACACTTTTGCCGAGTCAGGGTAAACGGAGGGTCCATGACGAGCCGAGCGGAAGGTCAGGCCGGGGCGGTGGCGCCTGAGCGGGTCGCGGCCGGCACGGTGATCGACACCGACATCTCCGCCCGGCTCGACCGCCTGCCCTTCGGCCGCTTCCACACCCTCGTCATCGTCGCGCTCGGCATCACCTGGGTGCTCGACGGGCTCGAAGTGACCCTGGCGGGCGCCCTCGTCGGGGCGCTGCGCAAGGAGCCGATGTCGTTTACCGAGTTCGACGTCGGCTTGGCGGCGAGTTCCTACCTGATCGGTGCCGTCGTCGGCGCCGTCGGTTTCGGCTGGCTCACCGACCGGATCGGGCGGAAGAAGCTGTTCTTCATCACGCTGGCCCTCTACCTCGCGGCGACCGCGGCGACGGGCCTGTCGTGGAATATCTACAGCTTCTGCCTGTTCCGCTTCCTCACGGGGGCGGGCATCGGCGGCGAGTACACCGCGATCAACTCGACCATCCAGGAGTTGATCCCGGCCCGCGTGCGCGGCTGGACCGACCTCGTCATCAACGGCTCGTTCTGGATCGGCGCAGCGCTCGGCTCCTTCCTGTCGATCGCGCTCCTGCGCCCGGAATGGATCGACCCGGCCTGGGGCTGGCGCATCGCCTTCTTCGTCGGCGGCGGCATCGGCCTCGTGATCCTGCTCTTGCGCACCTGGATCCCCGAGAGCCCGCGCTGGCTCGTCACCCACGGCTACGCCGCGGAGGCCGACCGGGTGGTGACGGGTATCGAGAAGCGCTTCACGGACGAGGGCATCACCCTACCCCCGCCCGACCCGTCGCGGCGCCTCAAGCTCAAGGTCCGCAGCCACACGCCGCTCTCGGAGGTGGCGCAGGCGATGTTCGTCACGAGCCGCCGCCAGACCATGGTCGGGCTCGCGCTGATGATCGCCCAGGCCTTCTTCTACAACGCCCTGTTCTTCACCTACGCCCTGGTGCTGGAGCGCTTCTACGATGTGCCCGGCGGCGATGTCGGCTGGTACCTGCTGCCCTTCGCGCTGGGCTCCTTCCTCGGCCCGCTGCTGCTCGGCCGCCTGTTCGATACGGTGGGCCGGCGCCCGATGATCGGCCTGACCTACGGCATCTCGGCGGTGCTGCTGGTGGTGGTCGGCCTCGTCTTCCGCGCCGACCTGCTCGGCCCCTGGGGGCAGACGGCCGCCTGGATGGGCGTGTTCTTCTTCGCCTCGGCGGCCGCGAGTTCCGCCTATCTGACGGTCGCCGAGACCTTCCCCCTCGAGATCCGGGCGCTGGCGATCGCCGCCTTCTACGCCATCGGCACCGGCATCGGCGGCGTCTCCGGCCCGCTGCTGTTCGGAGCCCTGGTCGAGACCGGCTCGCGCGACCTCGTGCTGGTCGGCTACTTCATCGGCGCGGCCCTGATGGCGGTGGCGGCGGTGGTCGGCTGGATCTGGGGCACGGCGGCCGAGGGCAAGTCGCTCGAGGACGTGTCGAAGCCGCTGGCCTCGGCGTAACGTCTCCAGAAGAGCAGGCGTGCATCCCCCTCCCCGCTCGCGGGGAGAGGGGGAGCCCGGCGGATTACAAACGATACATCTCGAAGACTTCGGTGCTTATGTCGGCCCTGAGAACGGTGCCGTATCCTTCCGCCGCAGCCAGATCGCCGAGGCCACCGCCAGCGCGTCGAGCGGCAGCGTCACGGGGCCCTGGCGCTTGCCCCACAGTTCGAGGCCGCCGAAGCCGACGCGCCGGATCTCCAGCCACGCGCCGAACGGGAACACCGTCTCCGTCCCCTCGCCCGGCCCGAAGCATTCCTCGAAGGCGAGGGGATCGACCATGATCGCGTCGTACTTGGCGAGATGATCGACGATCGCGACCTTCGAGCGGAACGGGCCGCGGTCCCGCCGGAACGAGGCGAAGCAGGGTTCGAATTCGGTCAGGGTCACCCGCAATTTGCCGGCGATGCGCAGGTAGGGCGGGTTCGAGCCGTCCGTGTCGAAATTCTCCGGCCCCCAGCCGGCTTCCCGCATGAGGGATTCGGCGAGCGTCACCGGTTCGCCGAGAGGCGCGACGGGTGCCTGCCCATCGAACGCAGCCGCAGGAGGGTCGGTTACGCCGCCCTCGACCAAGCCGCCGGGGTTCGCGCCGTTCGGGGGAGAGCCGCTCTCGGTCACGCCACCGTGGATCATGCCACGTCCTCGCGCCTGCCTCCGCTCCGCGAGAGCGGAAAAGAGGCATTATTTCGCATTTGGCGCGTAGGCGCGAGCAGTTTCTTTCAAGGGGGCGGCCGCTCACCCGCTAGAGCATCGTCCCGAAAGGTGGCCGCCGGCTTTCGGGAAAAAGACGATGCAAAAGCAAGAGGTGAGAGCATCGTGCTGGATCCGATATCCAGCACGATGCTCTAGCGGCGGCTGCGCAGCGTCGGCCTGGAAAAGACATCAATCCTCGTCGTCGTCCTCGTCGATGCGGCTCATGCCCTTGAGCTTGGCGAAGACGGCGTCGGCGTTCAGATCCTCCTCCTCGCGGTCCTCCTCGCGCTCCGCGGCGGCCGGGGCAGTCGAGATCTCGGTCGGCAGCAGCTTGGCGCCGCCGTCGGTCGGCAGCACGGCGGGGCGGTCCTTGGCGGCGCGCTGCACCTCGAAGTCGAGGTCGATCTGCGAGCACAGGCCGAGCGTCACCGGGTCCATCGGCTGGAGCGAGGCGGAGTTCCAGTGGGTCCGCTCGCGGATCTGCTGGATCGTCGCCTTGGTGGTGCCCACCAGACGGATGATCTGCGCGTCCTTCAACTCGGGATGGTTGCGGATCAGCCAGAGGATGGCGTTCGGCCGGTCCTGGCGGCGCGAGAGCGGGGTGTAGCGCGGGCCCTTGGTGGTGCGCTTCACCTCGGGCAGCTTGACCTTCGAGACCGCGACCTTGAGCCGGTAATGCGGCGACTTCTGCGCCTTCTCGATCTCGTCACGGGTGAGCTGGCCGGTGGTGATCGGGTCGAGGCCCTTGATGCCGGCCGCGACCTCGCCGTCGGCAATGCCCTTCACCTCGAGCGGGTGCAGCTTGCAGAAGTCGGCGATCTGCTCGAAGGCGAGCGAGGTGTTCTCGACGAGCCACACGGCGGTCGCCTTGGGCATCAGCGGACCTTGGGACATCGGACAAAGCTCCAGGCGGTTCTTCGTGGTTCGCGGCGGGGAGTGGCGCGGGAGCCCGGAAAGGCTCTCCCGCGGCCTCCGGCCCGGTCAGGTCCGAAGGATCCCATGTCGCGATGAATGAGGGGATCGCCGCTTATACAGGCGGGACCGGCCGTTGCGCAATCTGGTTCCGGGTCTGCTTCATCATGCGGAACGGCCGCCCGCACGCCCTTCCATGGCCGGCCGCAAGGGGGCGACCTCGGCGGCGACGTGATCCATGAAGGCGCGCACCCGCGCCGCGTGGCGCAGGTCCGGATGGGTCAGGAGCCAGAGCGTGCCGGCCAACTCCGGCTCCGGTCCCGAGAGGCGGCGCAGGCCGGCAATCCGGTCGCCGCGGTAGCAGGGCAGCGGGCCGATGCCGACGCCCTCGCAAATCGCCTCGCACAGCCCCTGCACGCTGTTGAGACGAAGCGCTACGCGCTCCGGCCCGGCGCGGGCGGCGACGAAGCGGGCGAATTGGCCGCCGGCCACCGCCTCGCTCGGGCTGACCCAGTCGGCGTCGGCGCCGTCCGCCTTTCCCTGGGCGGGTCCGTAGACCGCCCAGGCGATGGTGCCGAGCCGGCGACCGACGAGGTTGGGCGGCGGCTCGCGGGTCGCGCGCAGCGCCACGTCGGCATCGCGGCGGGACAGGTTCAGCGCCTCCTCGGAGGTGATGAGTTCGATCTGGACTTGTCGGAAGCGCGCCCGGAAGCGGCCGAGCATCGGCATCAGGAGATCGGTGACCAGCGTCGCGGCGGCGGTGACCCGCAGGAGGCCCGAGGGCGTTTGCGCCCGGTCGGCCACCTCCCGGTCGAACCGGGCGACCTCCTCCTCCATCCGCGCGGCTGCAGCCGCCATCGCCTCGCCCGCGGGCGTCGGCACGTACCCGGAGCGATGGCGTTCGAACAGGCGCGCGCCGAGTTCGGTCTCGACCGCGGCGAGCCGGCGGAAGGCGGTGGAGGGATTGATGCCGAGATGCGCCGCGGCCGGCGCCAGCCCGCCCCGATCGGCGATCGCCCGCACGAGGCGAAACTCGTCCCAGGCCACCGGCACCGCGCCCTCCTTGCATCTTCGCAAGGACGATCTTGCACGGCAGGGCGTTTCTGCAAACAGGGCGAACCTTCATATGGGTGGTGCATTCGACGCTCGGGCTCGAATGGAGCGCCTCGCCTCCGTCCCAGGGCGGACACCCGTTTCGGGCGAGGCACAGGGCCCGCGAACAGGAGAGACGACGATGGCGAAGGTTCTGGTGCTCTACTACTCGTCCTGGGGCCATGTGGAGCAGATGGCCAAGGCCGTGGCCGAGGGCGCCCGCGAGGCCGGGGCCGAGGTCGCGGTCAAGCGCGTGCCGGAACTGGTGCCGGACGAGGTGGCCCGACAGTTCCACTACAAGCTCGACCAGGAGGCGCCGATCGCCACCGTCGAGGAACTGGCCGATTACGACGCGATCATCTTCGGCACGCCGACCCGTTACGGCAACATGGCCTCGCAGATGAAGCAGTTCATCGACCAGACCGGCGGCCTGTGGGCCAAGGGCGCGCTGGTCGGCAAGGTCGGCTCCGCTTTCACCTCGACCGCCTCGCAGCATGGCGGCCAGGAGACCACGCTGACGAGCTTTCACACGGTGATGTTCCACCATGGCATGGTGGTGGTGGGCCTGCCCTACAGCTTCGCGGGCCAGAACGGCGTCGAGCAGGTGAAGGGCAACTCCCCCTACGGCGCCACCACGATCGCCGACGGCGACGGCTCGCGCCAGCCCTCCGCGATCGAACTCGACGGCGCCCGCTACCAGGGCCGCCACGTGGCCGGCATCGCGGCCAAGCTCGCAGGCTGAACGCGTTCCCCTCTCCCCACCTATAGGGAGAGGGGACACACGGGGCTCTTGGAGCCCCCTACTGAGCCGCCGCGACGTCCTTCTGCCCGATCGCCGCGAGCACGATCCCTTCCGTCAGGATCTGCGGCAGCACCTGGGCCTCGCCCTGCCCGTGATAGACGAGGTAGAGCGGCACGCCGCTGCGGCCGTAGCGCTCCAGGAGGCGGGTGATCTCCGGGTTCTGGTTGGTCCAGTCGCCCTTGAGAAAGGCCACGTTGCCGGCCCGGAACGCCGCCTGCACGCCGTCGCGCGCCAGCACCGTGCGCTCGTTGACCTGGCAGGTGATGCACCACGCCGCCGTCATATCCACGAACACCG
>JAESFL010000431.1_pt1 | contig 30272 bp, 34 predicted proteins | sample 9269401 | NCBI WGS metagenome assembly JAESFL01 (sample SAMN14506025, study PRJNA617098) | algae metagenome | isolation source: Gloeocapsa sp. UFS-A4-WI-NPMV-4B04 and co-occurring heterotrophs from desert... | place: USA: Utah | collected 2006-10-01 | reverse complement strand
TGGGTGTCGGGCCTCTGCTGAGGGCTCTCGCAGTCTGAACCCTTTTGCCGACCGATGTCGGCCGGGGCTACACACGCAAACAGCGGCCATCGCACATCGCTCGAAATCGCGTTTTCACACGGCCTCGACCCGAAAGCGACCTTCCGATTCCAATCTCCCATGCGAATGCGATACAATCCGCCGGCGGCAAGATCTCTCTCCACGATACTTGAGCAGATAATCAGCCAGGATCGGCGTCCAAGCCGAGTGCAAAGTCTATAGGTTAACCGTGAGAGCATTTTGCACAGCTTGTCTGCCAGCGGTTTGTGCGGTGCAGCAACCGTTTCGTTTCTCAGGCGTTCCCTTGCATCAGCCCACATGGAGAGCGCATATGTCCCGCATGGAGACGAGAGCCGATACGAGACTGCGCAACCCAGTTCGAGCAGCTCACTCTTCCGCCGACCAGCGACAGGCCAAAGCCCGCCGCCATGAAACGACGGCGGTCAAGTCGGACCTGACGTCCTACCCCAGCCAGGCTTCTCATTCAACTCGCTGGCGCTGGCTTGTCCCGGTCTTGGCAGGTTCGGCCGCTGCTCTCGCCGCGGCGGCTGTCTACACCCGGAGGCAGACCCATACGGCCGAGCGCCAGCATGCGCCCATAGGCCGGTTCCTCGACGTGGATGGCGTGCGCCTGCATTACGTCGAGCGCGGACAGGGAGATCCGCTGGTGCTGATCCATGGCAACGGCACCATGATCCAGGACTTCACCGTCAGTGGCCTTGTCGACCGTTTGGCAGACCAGTACCGCGTGATCGTCTTCGACCGCCCGGGCTATGGTTACAGCGCACGGCCACGCCGGCTCTGGACGCCACGCGCCCATGCCAGGCTCTTCCGAAAGGCCCTGGTGCAACTCGGGGTCGAGAAGGCGACGGTCTACGGGCACTCCTGGGGCACCCTGGTGGCGGTCGCTCTCGCCCTGGAGGCCCCATCGCTTGTGCGCAGTCTCGTGCTGGGCTCCGGCTACTATTATCCGACCCTTCGAGCGGACACCTTCCTGCTCTCACCGCCGGCGATTCCGGTGATCGGCGATGCCATGCGCTACACCATCTCTCCACTCCTTGCTCGGGCAATGCTTCCAGGGATGATCAGGCGTGTCTTCGAGCCTTCCGCGGTGCCGGAGCGTTTCGACCGCTTGTTTCCCAAAGCGCTGATGCTGCGCCCATTGCAGCTTCGCGCGGCTGCCGAGGACGCGGCGCTCATGACCCCGAGCGTCATGGAACTGGAGCGGCATTATGGGGAACTCACGATCCCGGTCACGATCATCGCCGGTGCCGACGATCAGATTGTGGACGTGGGCCGCCAATCAGCACGTCTGCACCGGGAGCTACCTGGCAGCGAGTTCATCAACCTTCCCGGCCTCGGGCATATGATCCACCACCTCGATCCCGATGCTGTAACCAAGGCCATCCAGAATGCGGCGCGGCAATCGGCGGGCTGATTGGGGATTCGAACACCCCTTAAGGAGTGCATGCCCCGCGTTTGCTCACCATTGTTGGCTAGCCGTGCCCGCGGTTCTGCTTACGGTTGTCTACTCCCTCGTTCGCCTGCCCCTGGCCTTGCGTCTTGGGGACGCCGCCACCGCCATCTCCATGATGCGGATGGTGGCCGGCATCCTTGCTGTGGCCTTTGGGAACAGCTTCGTCGCTTCGGTCCGGCACGTGCCCCTTCTGCTTCTCACTGCGGTTGTTGTGGTTCCGAGTGGTCATGAGTCACCTCTATGCTTGATGCGCCACCGTCGGGGTCGCCGACTTGCGCGCTGTGACGGTTCTTAAGGCTCCTGTAGGGAACCAGCACCGGAACGAACCAACCTGGAACGGAGGCTGACGTTCCCATTTCTTTGTTAGTCCTGAGCGCCCTGCTGCCTGATGGGCATTCGGACGGAGGCAAGCCAACGATCCTCTACAGGAACTGAACGGCTATCTTCATGTTTGAGGGGTTGAGGCCAAGCATCGCCGGAGAGAGTCGTCAGCATAACCGACAGCAAGGACCAGAAGACCACGATCACCTTGGAGTCCGAACAGGTCGCTGTCGTCCTGGGCATGGAAGATGGCCAGATCAGCCGCCGGCTTTTTGCCAGCCATGAGGTCGACGCCATGCTCGACGATGAGCATTCCGACATCCCGTTCCACTACTTCCTGGCCTCAGCCTTCCTGGAGCGCCTGGATCAGGATGAGGATTTCGCCTCCGACTTGGCCGAGTGGTACGATGAAAGATTACAGGGAGAGGCTGGCAGGAGGGAGGATCAATCGTGAGGCTGTAGTCCGAGCTTGCCAACCTGATCCGGCATTAGGGGAACTTCCCAAGTGTCCAGCAATTGAAGGGTTCTCACGAACAGGAGTTCCGCATGAGCCAGTCCGACCAGGAACACATCCAGCCGCCTGGCACCGAAGCCGAGATGACGCCCCAGGCTGATCACGGCGAGAAGAGCTACAAGGGTTGCGACAAGCTTGTCGGGCGTGTGGCGGTGATCACCGGAGGCGACAGCGGGATAGGTCGGGCGGTGGCCGTCGCCTACGCCCGCGAGGGCGCAGACATCCTGATCAGCTACCTGAACGAGCAGGAGGACGAGGATGCCCGCGAGACTGCACGGCACGTCGAGGCAGCGGGACGCCGCTGTGTTCTGATGTCAGGCGACATCGCCGAGGCCGCACATTGCCGTGCCATCATCGATCGGGCGGTGAGCGAGTTTGGCCGCATCGACATTCTGGTGAACAACGCTGCCTTCCAGCGCACGTACGAGAACCTGGAGGACATTCCGGACGAGGAATGGAGCTATACGTTCCGCACCAACATCGAAGCCATGTTCCACCTGGCCAAGGCGGCCGTTCCTCACATGCGCCCGGGGTCATCCATCATCAACACCACTTCGATCCAGTCTGACAAGCCCAGCCCCATGCTGCTGGCCTATGCCTCGACAAAGGGTGCTGTCTCCAACTTCACGGCAGGCCTGGCTCAGATGTTGGGCAGCAAGGGCATCCGGGTCAACGCAGTTGCACCGGGGCCAATCTGGACGCCTCTGATTCCATCCACGATGCCAGACGAAAAGGTGAAGAGTTTTGGCCAGGACACGCCGCTGGGCCGTGCCGGCCAGCCTAAGGAATTGGCTGGCATCTACGTTCTTCTCGCCTCCGACGAGGGCAGCTACATGACCGGGGGCATCTACGCCGTCACCGGCGGCACCCCGCTCCTGTAGAAGAAGGGCCAATATCTGCCCGGTAGCCTGGGGTCTGGTTCATTCGGTACGTGATCGAAGGCCGAAGCGAGGGCCCCGTAGCGGCTTATATAAAGTCAGCCATGTGCTCAGACACACCAGATACTCGGCTCATGTGTGATAAGTTGTTTCTCGTTTGATCTTTGGCTGTAGTCTTGATGGAGGGGCAGATGCCAGGTCCGGCGAACACCTCTGGGATCCTATTCTCATCTGAGACTCGGACGAACGACTTGGACAAAGGCGCGCCCCGCAACTCCACTTTGGCGGATGTTGCTAGCGAGAATGACGTTCAGACGGCCGGCATCGGTGATCACTCCCGCCTCGTTGCTGCGATCGTGCTCGCCTTCAGTGTGGATCCTGCCGCTCGCTGGACCTATCCCGTCCCGGAGAAGTATCTGAAGCACTTCCCTGATCTTATCCGGATCTTTGGACGCAGGGCCTTTGAGTGCGGCACCGCCCATTTCATCGGCGATGTCCAAGCCGCCGCGATGTGGCTGCCGCCAGGCGTGCAGCCCGATGAGGAGGCTTTGATGGCCCACTTTCAGCGCACCGTCCCGGAGAAGGACCAGGATACCCTGTTCGCAGTGTTCGAGCAGATGGGGCAGTATCATCCAGATGAGCCGCACTGGTACTTGCCGTTGATCGGGGTGGATCCGGCGCAGCAGGGTAAGGGGTACGGCTCAGCCCTGTTGGTGCATGCTCTCAGGCATTGTGACGAGGACGGATCGCCAGCCTACCTGGAGTCTTCAAACCCGGAGAACATACCGCTCTACCGGCGGCATGGCTTCGAGGCTCTGGGAACCATCCAGGTTGGAACTTCGCCGCCGATCACTCCGATGCTCCGTCGTGCTGGTTGAGAGTCGCGCCTCGACCGCGCGTTCGCACTCCTTGTTTCTGTCCGGGCTGAGCCACGCCTTTTGCGGCTGTTGCAGCAGAGTATTGCCAAGTGGTGACTGTACTCACCCCGACAGGCCCAAACCTCATTGGGCGCAAGGAAGCAAATGTCTTGGCAGTTTCAGTCTGTGCTGCTCGGCCCGGGATGACGCCTCGACCATGCCGGCATATCAAACCCTATCGCACCTGCATTGACTTCGGCGTGAAATGTTCGGTGCTGATACTCCTAAGACATAAGCGCTCGGTCCGCTGCGGCGCCCAAGAGCCGAGGTTCGTTGAGCGGCCGCAACGTGAAAGTTTGGACCAAAGCAGCTCTTTGGCGACTTCCCGTCCGGTCTGATATGCTCGGTCTGTGACGATCAGACAGGTGGCAATCGCCGTCGGATGATGGCGGCGTGAAAGCGTGCACCATATAGAAGCCCGTCATCGTTGAAGTCGTAGGCCGGGTTGTGCAGGGGCGCGGAGTCCTTGCCGTTGCCGACGAACACGAAGCAGCCGGGCACGTGCTCCAGGAACCGGGCGAAGTCCTCTGAGCCAGTCATCGGCTCGCGGGCAGTTGAGACGTGCTCCGGCTCGAAAACGGTCCGGGCGGCCGCGAGGGCTTCGTCCACCAGGGCGGCGTCGTTCAGCAACGGCACGAACTCGCGCGTGTAGGCCACCTCCGCGGCGACGTTGTAGGTGAGTGCAGTACCCACGGCGATGATGCGCATCTGCTTCTCGATCTCGGCACTGACCTCCGGCTGGAAGCTGCGAGCATCCCCGAGGATGCGGGCGAGCCCCGGCAAGGCGTTGCGGGTGCCATCGGTGATCAGCTCGGTCACCGAGACAACACCGATGTCGGTTGGGCTCAGGCGACGGGACACAATAGTCTGGAGGTTCATGACGGTCGCGCAGGCAGCGACCAGCACCTCGTTGCCCCAGTGCGGGCGAGCGGCATGGCCGCCGATGCCTTTCAGGACAATCTCGAAGTTGTCCTCCGCCGACATGATCGGCCCCACGCGGGTCTGGAGGTGCCCGACAGGGAGGCCGGGCATGTTGTGTAAGCCATAGATCTCCTCGAACGGGAAGCGCTCCATCAACCCGTCGGCGAGCATGGCAAGCGCACCCTTGCCCCATTCCTCCGCAGGCTGGAAGACAAAGCGCACGGTACCGTCGAAGCCACCTTCCTCCGCTAGGAGCTTGGCGGCCCCTAGCAGCATGGCGGTGTGGCCGTCATGGCCGCAGGCGTGCATCGTGCCGGAATTCTGCGAGCGGTAGTCCAGTGTGCCCTGTTCGGTGATTCGCAGGGCGTCCATATCGGCCCGGAGCGCAATGGCCCGGTTGCCGCTGCCGCGTTTGAGCGTGCCGACCACGCCGGTACCACCCACGCCCTCGGCGACTTCGTCGAGGCCAAATTCTCGCAGTTTGGCGGCCACGAAGGCGCTGGTGCGCTTCTCCTCGAAACCGAACTCCGGATGGGCGTGCAGGTCACGCCGCCAAGCGGTCATCTTTCGTGTGAGGGCGTCCAGATTCATGGCCATGGGGTTCTCCTTACTGAGCTGCGAGACGGCTGACGACGTCGAGGAGGATGTTGGCGCCGGCGATGAGGTCGCCATCTGGCGTGTGCTCGCGTGGATTGTGGCTGATGCCGCCGATGCTCGGCACGAAGATCATGGCTGAGGGCGCGATCCGGGCGATCATCTGGGCATCGTGGCCCGCGCCCGAGGTCATCCGCTTCGACGCCAGTCCGCGCCTGCGAGCGGCCTCCTCCACCAGCTCCACGATCTTGCCGTCGAAAGTCACAGGCTCGAACCGCGCCAGCCGCTCAACTGAGATCGTGACCTCCTCGGCAACTGCGAGCTCCTTCAGGTAGGCGGCAAGGGCTGCTTCCTCCGCCTGGAGACGCTGCTCGTCCGGATCGCGCAGGTCGACCGTGAAGGTAGCGCGGGAGGGAATGACGTTGATCGCATTCGGCTCGAAGCTCATGCAGCCGACCGTCGCAACAGTCGGTGTATTCGCGTTGCTGGCCCGGTCGCGCAGGAAGGTGACGACGCGGGCTGCGGCATAGCCGGCATCCCGGCGCATCGACATCGGCGTCGTACCGGCGTGGTTGGCCTCGCCCTCGATGGTGACCCGCTGCCATGAGATGCCCTGAAGGTTCTCCACCGCGCCGATGGGCACACCCTCGCGCTCCAGCACAGGACCCTGCTCGATGTGCAGCTCGATATAAGCGTGTGGCTTGAAGAAGCCCGGCTCCTCGGAGCCGGCGTAGCCGATGCGCTCCAGCTCCTTCCCAAGCACGGTGCCATCGGTGCCGACCGTCGCCAGCGCTTGCTCGACAGGGAGCCTCCCGGCATAGACGAGCGAGCCCATCATGTCGGGGGCGTAGCGCACGCCCTCCTCGTTGGTGAAGGCAGCGACCACGATAGGCCGGGCAGGGAGGTATCCAGAAGTCTTCAGAGTCTCGATCACCTCCAGCCCGGAGAGCACGCCGTAGCAGCCGTCATAGATGCCGGCATTGATAACGGTATCGATGTGCGAGCCGAGCAGGACGGGAGCCTGGTTCGTATTCGCGTCATCGCTCCAGATCCCGAAGATGTTGCCGATGCGGTCGACGGCGACCTCCAAGTCTGCCGCGCGAACCCATGTGACGAAAGCATCCCGTCCGACCTTGTCGGCATCGGAGCCAGCAAGCCGGATCAACCTGCCGTCGCCGCCCCGGCCGATCTGCCCGAGTTCCCGGAGACGGCCGAGCAGGCGCTCTGCATTGATCGGGAGCGTTGTCATACGTCTGCCCCTCTGAGGGTGGTTACGACGGCGTCAGGCTGCATTCCGACCAGGTCTGCGTAGCGCTCCGGATCAGTGGCGCCTTCGGTGTTGATGACGAAGACGCGCGATGTGTCATTGAGTTTGGTCGCTCTCCTGATAACTGGACTTGTTGCGGCGCGAATGAGACCAGCGAGTCCTGCACCCCCACTCTCGCCGGCGACGATTGCCGGATCACCTCCTGCGGGGCGGGCGAGACGATTCATCGCCGCTACCGCATCGTCCTCGTCGACGGTCATGAAGGCATCGGCAACTCGGGATAGCACCCGCCAGGCGACCAGTGACGGCTCGTAGCATTCGAGCATCGCCATGACGGTCGGCACGCCATGCTCGATCTTGACCGGATGCCCCGCCCGCACCGTCTCGAAGAGGCAAGCCGCCCGCGCGGGCTCGACCACGACGAAGGTCGGCCGCTTGTCCCTAAGGGCGAGAGCGAGATGCCCTGCGACGGCAGCCGCGACACCGCCGACACCAGCCTGCACGAACACATGGGTCGGGGGAGAGGGAAGCTTGCGCAGGGCCTCGCGCACCATGGCCGTGTAGCCCTGCATGACCAGCCCGGGAATGCGTTCGTAGCCCGGCCAGGAGGTGTCGGAGACCACCGTCCAACCCTTCTCAGCAGCGACCCGTGCCGCCTCGGCGACCGAGTCGTCATAGGTCCCCTCGACCCGGATCATCTGTGCGCCGAAGCGGGCGATTGCCGCCACACGCTCGTCGCTGACGCCGGAGTGAACGAAGATGGCGGCCTTGGCGCCAACCAGTTGCGCACCCTGAGCGACCGAGCGCCCATGATTGCCGTCCGTGGCACAGGCCACTGTCATTCCGGATGCGCCGGCGCGAACCTCGGGCGTGTGCAGCTCGGCGACGTCGACCGCGCGTCCGAGTTGGCGCCCGGCTTCCTCCAGCACGAGCCGGATCACCGCATAGGAGCCACCGAGGGCCTTGAAGCTGCCTAAGTTCAGCCGCAAGCCCTCATCCTTGATATGGATAGCACCCACACCGAGTTCGGCAGCCAAGGCCGGAAGGGTGTGCAGCGGCGTTGGCACATGGTTGTCGCGGTAAGTGAGGTACCGCTCGACCTCCTCGGACGCCGCCACACCCAATGTGTCGGCATCAACTGGATCAAGAGCCTTGCGGTAGTTGGGGTGCTGGTTGGGCAGGAACATTGCCATCCTTCATCGCTGAGATGGCGAGAGGATATTGCACCTGGCACGAGAAAGGCGCTTTATTTAAATCCATCAAACGCAAGAATTTTTCGTGTGAGCAGTCTCTGTGGTGTCCAAGTCTCCGTCATCGATCACTCTCGACAGCTTCGATCTCATGATCCTGAACATTCTCCAGCGGGACAACACGACCCCGCAGCGGGTGATCGGCGAGTCTATAAATCTCTCAGCCCCAGCCGTGCAACGCCGTATCCGGCGGATGGAGGAAGCGGGGGTCATCCAGGCCAATGTCGCAATCGTGGATCCGACCCAGGTCGGGCATCCGATCACGATCTTTGTCGAGGTCGAGTTGATCAGCGAGACGTCGGGGTTGATCGATGCTGCCAAGCGGGAATTCGCCGCGCTTCCGGAGGTGCAGCAGTGCTACTACGTCACCGGAGAGGCTGACTTCGTGCTCGTAGTCGTGGTACCGACGATGACTGCCTACGAGGCGCTCACGCGGCGCCTGTTCTTCGGCAACAACAACGTGAAGCGGTTCCGTACATTCGTGGCCATGGACCGTGTCAAGGCCGGGCTGGCGGTTCCTCTACCAGGGTGACTGGACAGATCAATTCTTGTGACTGCCGCGGCCAGGGAACGATGGCTATTGGCACACCTGAGACGCTACGCCGAGGGCAGCAATCCTCACGGAACCAGACATTCCGAAAAGTGAGCGGACTTCACTGCCTGACCGATTTCGGACCTTCTGTGATCAGTTCTCCTGTTCAGCTCTATATTCCGTGACGTCATGCTTCGCGAAATTGTGGTGTTGCTACTTCAGGCCGTCTGGTGCGTTGATGACCGGCTAAGCAACGCAATCCAAGCCCAGGGGCCGTGTTATGCCGGAGCTTTCTACTCTCGGGATGTTTGTCGTCGCTGCCTTCGTTCTTGCCATCATCCCAGGGCCAGGGATGTTCTATATCACTGGTCGGACCTTAGCAGCAGGGCGAAGCGATGGCTATGCCTCTGTATTCGGGACCGCTCTCGGTGGTCTTGTTCACGTCATTGCCGGTGTGGTCGGCGTGTCCACGCTGATTATGGCGAGCACAACGGCCTTCATGGCCCTCAAGATCATCGGTGGAGTCTATCTGATCTATTTGGGTGTTCAGACCTGGCATTCAGCCGGAAGCACGAGCCTTGCACCTGGTGCATCAGAGAAGACGGGTGCCGGCCTAGCCTTCCGAGAAGGGATCGTGGTTGAAGCGACAAACCCGAAAACAGCGGCTTTCCTCCTGGCACTGATCCCACAATTCATCGATCCGTCTCAAGGAAGCATTGCCGGCCAATTCTTCGTGCTTGGAGCTGTCTCGGTTGCCTTGAACACGCTCACAGCTCTGGCGGTCGCCACGGGTGCATCACACATCCGTTCCAAGCTGCTGGGGAACCCCCGCATCATACGTCGCATCCGGCAGGGCTCGGGAGTCGTGCTAGCTGGCCTGGGGTTCTCGCTGCTTCTGACCCGTAGGCCAGCCTAGATTATCGAACCGAGCCGCTGTCTCAGGCATCAGGTACTCAGAAGTATTCCGGTACGGGCGATAAGGCCATAAACGGCGAATTAAACTGCCTCTTTACGCGGCCTTGAGGCTTTGGGCGACTGGATAGCGGAAGCCATCCGCTCTCCTCCAACCTGGATCAGGCACAAGCCTGGATAAGTCAGCCTTTCGAGAAAGGACGGTAGGCGGCTTCCATTCGAATACGCTGCTTCCGGTTCTCGTGAAGGCTTATTCAACCTGCTCCAACCTGCATCGCGTTCAGGCGCTCATCAGACGGGACACCAATCCGAAGACGGTCATGGAGATACCTGGCCCCGCCGCAGGTCCTGTTGAGGGTATGTTTCCTATCCAACCTTGCAATCCGGCATAGAAGCCCCATATTCAAATTATCGACTTTGGCCGAACAATCGGGCCGTTTCGCTTGTGGCTTTGCCAGGCGCACGTTCAGACACTCTCCCCAAACCTCGACGAACCCGAGCACAGGGCCGCATTGTTGCGCGACCTCAAGCTCACGTGCACTCACGCATACCTAAGGATACTCCCATGAACACGGGCACCGTAAAATTCTACAACGATCAAAAAGGCTTCGGCTTCATCCAACCGAGCAACGGCAGCAAGGACGTGTTCGTCCATGCCACCGCTCTGGAGCGCGCCGGAATGCGCGGCCTCGTCGAAGGCCAGAAGGTCGCCTTCGATACGGCGGAAGACCGCCGCTCCGGCAAGATCGCTGTCAACGACATCGAGATGGCATAATCCCCGTCTCTTCGGTGCAGGCTCGTCAGCACTGAGGCATTGGGGCCGCTCTCCATGGGGAGCGGCCTTTTATTTGCACGTGCGGCGCCGCCACTGCGCAGTTAGCGTGAGTGAGATGAGCCGGGATGTCGGCCGAACAGCTCAAGTCCCCTCATTGCATTCACATCATACGGGATTGGCCATGAACGAGTTCGAGGAGAACAAGGTTGATACCCCCGAGCGAACCGTCGCCGAGCGGCACATCGAAGCCGTACGGCAGCAAGGTGGCCTCTTCGTTGAGGCCGTTCGCCGGACTCGCATGCCGATGCTCGTGACCGACGCCACCCTGCCGGGCAACCCGATTGTTTTTGCCAACAAGGCGTTCGTCGATTTGTCGGGCTACAGCATGGATGAACTGCTCGGACAAGACCCTCACTTCATGAATGGCCAAGGCACCGACCCTGAGGCCATACGGCGTTATGAGGCCGCAATCACCGATGGGCGGGACGAAACCTTGGAAATCGTTCAGTACCGCAAGGACGGCACTCCGTTTCGGGCGATGTTGTTCGCCAGCCCGGTCGATGACGGGCAGGGCACCGTCACCAATCATTTTCTCTCCTACCTCGACATCACCCGGCGCTACGTCGCCGAGGAGGACCTTCGGAACCTTGCTTCTGAACTCGAGGCACGAGTGGCGACCCGCACTCGGGAGCTTGAAGCCGTCAACACCAAGCTGTCGGCTCTGGTTGGCGAGCGGGAGATGCTGCTGGTCGAGGTCAACCACCGCGCCAAGAACAGCCTTGCCATTGCGGCCTCCCTCTTGGCGATCCAAGGACGACGGCAGCCGGACCCAGCCGTCAGGGCCCTATTCGAGGAGGCTCATGATCGTCTCAACGCCATGGCGCGGGTGCACGATCTCTTGAGCAAGTCGGAGAAGGCTCAACGCGTCGACGTTTCTGTATACGTGGCAGACCTGTGCCAGGCATTGAAGCCGATTACGGAAAACGATGATCGCATTCGTTTTGACGCGAAGATGGAGGATGGGATGCTGGTGGACGCCGATACGGCAGTTCCGCTAGGCATTGTGCTGACTGAATTGATCACCAACGCTGTCAAGTACGCTTTCCCGGCACCACGGTCAGGGATGATCCTCGTTCAGGCGCGCCGCAGCCGGCCGGGATGGATCGAACTGGTCGTGCGGGACGATGGAATCGGAATGTTGAGTCTGAGGGAAGGATCGCTCGGCTATGGCCTTGTTCGGTCTCTCGTTCAGCAGATCCGTGGTGAGATCGACGTGCGCAGCGATGAAGGCCTAACGGTCACGATCTCGTTCCCGGAGGCGTCCCAGTAGCGCCGTCAGACAGTCCAGATGGCGCAAGAGGTCGTGACGCGGATTGAGGCCGTGCGTCGCACAAGCCGAGTATCCCCGTGGCCTTAGGAACGAAGAGGATTCATCCCCATTCCATCCGATATGCTTGAGAAAAAACCTGATATTCGCGCGCTCATTCTCGTTGTCGAGGACGAAGCACTTGTCCGCATGATGCTGGTGGATGTGCTGGATGATGCTGGGTTCAAGGTCGTGGAGGCGGCTCACGCGGACGAGGCGCTCCATATTCTCGCGGCTGTTCCCGACGTTCAGGTGGTCGTTACGGACGTAGAAATGCCACGTGGGAGCATCAACGGCTTCGAGTTGGCCCGCAGAGTTCGGGATGATCGCCAGGATATTGGTGTTGTGATCGCATCGGGACGCGTTGCCCCCGCACCTGGGGACTTGCCGGAGGGGACTCATTTCGTCGGGAAGCCCATTCGCCCTGAAAGACTGCTTGAGCTGATCCGAGCGCTGCTCCTTCAAGGCTGAGAGTGCCACGAACGAGCACTCGTGGCGCTGAGGCGTGGGCGTAAGCCTGAATTTTGGCTACTGGTGACCTGCAAAGAGCGCGTCGTTCCGGGAGCGCCAAGCGTTGTCCGACAGCCACTTGTAATCCTGATCGGGCATGTGGGGAATGGTCTTCACCTGCGCCTCCGGCATGGGAAGGAAGAAGCTATCCCGCTCCTGTGAGACCTTGAGGGAGCGGATCGGAACGACGATGCTGTCCTTGCCAGGCGTGAAGAACCCTCCTGACGCCACAATCGCGTAGTCGCGGCGGTCTTTGGTGCCGAAAACGACGTTCCTGACCTCACCCACGATCTTATCATCGGCGCTGCGCACCTCTACGCCGATGATCTGGTCCGCCCTCAAACCTGGGGCAAGCTCCTCGATGAGGATCAGCGGCTTGGCATCCTTGTCAGCACGACGACCTTGAACGGCGCCCCTTTGGACCTTTGGCTCGCGAGCGTCCATCTGCTTCTCGGCATCTTCCTCGTCGTTGCCGCCTAGTGAGTTCATTGGAGGACCGGCGAGAAGTTCCCGGATGTTGCCCAGGAGCCGCTCGCAATCGTCATGACGCCCGTAGGACCAGAGCGTGATCGCCGCGTCGCGCAAGTTGCGCAGGTCACGAACCGTCTGGCGATTGGCCTTCCCGCGAAGTTCCGGTCTTTGCAGGATAGCCTCTTCGAGTTTGGCGTCTGCGATCTGGCAGTCGGCCATCGCCTGCGTGACCCCGAGCATGCTGAGAAGAGTAACTGCAAGGAGAATTCGAGCCGGTTTCATCGTTGGTCCGATCTGTAGGAAGGGCAGGGTGCCAGACGAGGCCGCCTAGTGCCGCCAGCCATACGTGTCTGGAGCATCAAGAGGCATCGCGGTGTGAACGCAATTTAGATGATCGCTTCAAGAGAGTTGCTGCGTCAGCGCAAGTAGACGATCAATAAAATAGTGTTACTCTAGAAGATTTGTTTGTTCACCATACATGTTTTCGGTGAGGGTGGTATCTAAAATTACTTTATTTTTATTGATAGTGATTCATGTCCGCCCTCAATTAGCCATCGTGCAGAACGTATCCTTCCGGAAGAAAACGAGGGAAGGACAATGATATGGAACAGCACGCCGACGAGACACAGGACCGGATAAGACAGCGCGCCTACGAACTCTGGGAGCAACACGGCAGTCGCGAGGGTCATGAGGCAGAGTTTTGGCACCAGGCCGAGCGTGAGCTAAAGGGTGAAGCGAGCAGTAGCGACACCAGCAGAGGCATCAGCGCGAATGCTGCTTCGGCGAGGAGCGGTTCCGGGTCTGATGGGCCAGGCTAGAAGAGGAAAGAGCGACAAAGTTCATGCTTGGCGGATCGGTCCAGAGGGTTCTTCGTAATCTTCACGGTTGAATTTGTGATCATGATTGATCCTCGCCGGGATTGCGGCGGCAGATGCCCCGGGTGTGCTTCTCGATGGCCGCCAAAGCTGCATCAAGGGATGCGAACGGTCCATGCTCGATGCCAACCATGGTCTCCAGAGCATGGCCTTCCGGGTGAATTGTGAACTGCTTGGCAGATGCCTCCGTGATCCGACCCATTGGGCGGCCGAGTAGGTCCGTCAGGTTCCATACCCTGCCTTCATCGGTTGGTGTCACAATCACGTCCAAGTCTACTCCAGTTCCCGCAGTGCATATGGATTCGTATGCGTTGTCGAACTCACTGCTCGGCTTGTAGGCGCGGGACGAGTGTCCTCTATCCAACGCTGGTTTCTGTGAACATCAGCTTAGGAGGCTGGCCGTCAGATTAGGTATCGTGGGATCTCGAAGCATCCCGTGCCAGTGCGGCGTCGAGATCTTCCGGCGTGACCGGGATTGCTTGGAAGGATCCTACACCACCATGGGATAAGGGGATAAAGATTACGGTTGCAACGCGGCGGTAGGCCAAAAAGGATAAGCCTTCTATGGGCTCCTCGTCCGTCTGGACCGTGTAGCTCCCGGCAGGTTGGGTCTCATCCAGTCCATATAGCGAGAAGGGTCGCGCGAAGGTGATCGTTTTGGATGTTGTGCGCAAAGTCATGGCCATTCTCCGTGGTGCAGGTAGGGCAGCCCAGGTTCCGACTTTGTCGGCGTACGCAACTGCTACAACGCGCGAGTTCCGCTGTTGCTCATGTTCCCAAGACGCTAACCACCTGGGACATCTTGTAGGGCTTCGAAATGATGATCCCACCAGGCACAGGCTGCATTTGCTCTGAATAGCCTGTCACATACAGGACAGGCAGATCCGGAAAGCGCTCTCGGTAGGCCCCGGCTACTTCCCAGCCATTGGCCTCCGGCATCCGAACGTCGGTCAGCAGAGCATCAACGGCGATGCCAGATTGCAGGAGCCTCAAAGCTTCTCCGCCGCTGGCTGCTTCGATAACCTCATGCCCGGCATCTTCCAGCCCCGTCACGGCCATCTCACGGATGAATGGGTCATCTTCGACGACTAGAACTTTCATCACGTCCGCACTTGCCTGACTCCTCCTTTATGGAGGCCTGTAGCTCAAAGAGATCTCGAATGACCTAGCTTGCAGAGAACGGGCCAAGCCGGGACCTCGATCTTGTTGTCCTTTTCAGGAGTGGCGCCTTGATCTTGGGCTGCGAAGCAGAGCTTAAGGACGGATAGGCCAGAGGCATCGGTGACATTCATGTGCCATTCTCTGCCGTTCCAGAACTTTTCGTCCTCATCCCGCAGGATGGCGCCAGCGAGCTGAATTGCCTCGATGCGGGCTTCCTTGAGATCGGCAAGCTCCGATCCCTCACTGTCGATGATCTCGCGACCGCCGATCACATGGAAGAAATAGCGAGGCATGGGGTGCTCCTTTGCCTACAGGTGGGAGCGCATCGAACTCTCAGTCACCGACGCCTAGGTAAGCCATGCCAGTAATGCCTAGTATATGTAGCGCGAAATCTCACTAAATCAACGTCGCCCTTTCGATGATGACAGCGCATGACCCTACTCTCTTGAGCACCGACATGTGCAATAAGGCGTCGCCGTGGCCGACATCTACTGCTCGAGAAAGACCGCGCCCGTTTCGACGTGGTGTTCTCGGACGTGGTGATGCCGGGGTTGAGCGGGAAGGAACTCGATTGCGAGATCCGGCTGCGGTACCCTTCACTTCCGGTGGTGCTGACCTCCGGATACAGCCCCATCCTGGCGGAGGAGGGCCGGCACGGCTTCGAACTGTTGTAAAAGTTATATCCCTACGACGATGTCTCGCGGGTGCTCCGCCGCGTGACCCGCATGAGCGGCACAGGCTAGCCTTGCCCACCTTGACCGAAGAATCTTGGTAATGGTGTAGGTCTGGTTGTGGCACACCTGAGACGCTACGCCGAAGGCAGCAATACTCCCGGAACCACACCTTCAGAAAAGTGAATGGACTTCACTGTCTGACCCAGTCCGGACATTGAACATCCGTGCCAGTCCATTAGAACAAGACGTTATAGCCGGATAGCAAACTGCGGCCTTGCGCCAATGCCCTTCGGGCGAAGACCGGAAACTCCGATCTCCGCTCAGGGCCTAGATTTTGGTGAGCTATCTTCGCTGCCGGGCGGTCAGACGCCAGAGCCGGGCCGTCCAGCGAGAAGCTGGAGTTCCCAGGCCAGGTTGGTGGCGCTGGCGCCGCCATGCTCGAGCATGATCTCTGCCACCTTGCCTGCTGTTTCCTCGCGAGCCCAATCCCGTTGAAGCTCCGCCATGAACGCGCCGGAGGTGAGCGGAATGGCGCCAGCCTGGATCATCCGCTGAATTCCCATCTCGTGGGCCTCCACGCTGGTTCCACCCGAAGCGTCGGTGACGAAATAGACCTCGTAGCCTTCGCCAAGAGCGTGAATGACCGGAAAGGCGAGGCAGATCTCGGTCCACAGGGCGGCAATCACGATCTTCCTGCGGCCCGTGCTCTCCACCCACCGGACGTAGCTTTCATCTTCCCAGGTGTTGATCGTCGTTCGGTCAATAGGGGTCTGCTCGGGAAAGACATCCTGGAGCGGCTTGATGAGATTCCCGCCGCGGTCCTTGAGGACAGTGGTCAGCAGTGTGGGCACGTTGAATGCCTTGGCGGCCTTTGCGAGCATCACCACGTTGTTGATCATGAGGGCCGCATCGATGTTCTTGACACCGCTCACCTGGAACGGCTGATGGTCGATGAGCATCAGGGCACAGTTGTCCGGCGTCAGCATCGCATCTAGGCCGACTCTGACAGGTTTCGACGTAATCATTGGAGCATCCTTTCAAGAGAGATTCTTCGGGAGGGTTGTCAGCCGAGGCATCGGTGGGGTTGGCGGAGCGTCTCGCGCAACAGGCCGGCACCGATTACGAGGGGGGCAAGCGGATTATCATGGAGGCGCTCGGCGGGATCCCGATCGGCCGGCCATCGAAACCGGAGGATGTTGCAAACCTGATTGCCTTCCTCGCATCCGACCGTGCCGCGACCATCACCGGCGCCGAATATGTCATCGACGGCGGCACTGTGCCTACAGCATGAGCGGTGTACGACGCTCTCGGACGAAAACAGTTGCGGCAGGAGATTGGATCCTCGCTCCAGGCGCTCGTCCATCACATGATCCCGACGCTGCTACTCGGCCATCAACAGCAGACTCAAAGAGATAGATAGGAAACTGACCTTATCTGAAACGACGAACCACGACCATTGCCTCATGGCTCAACTTGGTGGAGTTCTGGTGCTCAATCCTGACCTGACATCGGCTGCAGCACAGCGCCTTTGTCAGACCAGATGGCCTCAAAGCCGCAAGTCAGCATACAATGATCTAACCAACCGCAATCCCAAGGCGCTCGTGTGAACAGAGTCCGCCGACGAGATCCTCGGCAGCGTCAAGCGCTTCTGCAAACGCTCTTCGAATGCGCACCACCAGCATTGTTTGGCGCAATTGTTCCCGCGGTGCGAATGGCGCACATTGCTAAGTCATCCAGTACAATGCGCCCCTCGGTCGTGCTTGCCTGAGAATGAGGATACACTTAGCTTCGCAAACAAATGAAGGATGAGCGATGAGCACTGGTAGGCGATTTCAGGGGCGCAGAGCCGTGGTGACCGGAGGCGCATCGGGCATTGGCTTAAGCGTAGCCACGAGGCTCGCGTCCGAGGGAGCGCAAGTGGCCGTTTGGGATGTAAGCCCAAGCACGCTTACGGAAGCCTGCAGCAAAATCGGTGAAGGGTCGAATGGCATCCATGTTGACATCACGGATCCCGTGGGTGTGCACGCTGCCATGGAGCAGACTCTCTCTGCGCTCGGGGGCGTCGATATTCTTGTGGCGAGTGCCGGCATCACGGGACCTAATACGACGACCTGGGAGTACCCTGTCGATGCCTGGCAGAGGGTAATTGATGTCAACCTCAACGGCTTGTTCTACTGTAATCGCGCTGTCGTTCCAGCGATGCTGGAGGGTGGCTATGGCCGCATCATCAATGTGGCTTCCATCGCCGGCAAGGAGGGCAACCCCAACGCTTCCGCCTACAGCGCCTCGAAGGCTGCTGTCATTGGTCTCACGAAGTCGCTTGGCAAAGAACTCGCCAAGACCAACATCACAGTGAACTGCGTGACACCAGCGGCGGTCCGCACACCGATTTTCGACCAGATGAGCCAAACCCATATCGACTTCATGCTCTCGAAGATCCCCATAGGGCGGTTCGGGACAGTGGAGGAGGTGGCCGCCTTGATCTGCTGGCTAGCGAGCGAGGAATGCTCGTTCACGACCGGTGGAGTTTTTGATGTCTCTGGCGGGCGCGCTACGTATTAATATAATGAGCATCTGTTCACTTCATAAAAGCTAGCTCGAGATCGAAGCTAAAGAAGACGGCCTTCAGATAACCCAGCCATCAAAGGCGCTTTCCGGCCCGATGGGCAAGTTCCAAGAAGGGCCCGCAACTGTTCAGCTTCGAGCCTTGGAGACATACCTTACAACACATGCTCCTGCTGTCGCGGACGGAATCGCCTCCATGACCAGATGAACACAGGCCATAGCAAGGCAGAAATCGTCATCGCTGCCAGAACAGCGGAAACCGGGCGTTCGAAGAAGGGCAGTAAACTTCCGTCGGACTTGATCAGCGATGTGACAAAGCTCTGCTCGACCATGGTGCCCATCACGATCCCGAGCACCATAGCAGCGACAGGAAAGCCGTTGTTTTCCATCACAAAACCAATGACGCCGAAAACCGCGACCAAGATGACTGCAAACAGGTTGTTACCGGTTGCAAAGGCTCCCACCGCGCAGCAAACCAAGATAACCGGCATGATCGTTGCTCGAGGAGCCCGCAGGATGGAACTCGCCGCGCGGATCATCACGATACCAAGGGGGATCATGATTATATTCGCGATAATGAAGATAATATAAAGCGCGTACATGCTTGAGGCTCTCTCCGTAAAGAGAGTCGGGCCAGGATTGAGGCCCTTCATGTACAGGACGCCGATGGCGATTGCCGTGATGGTGTCTCCCGGAATGCCGAACAACAGCGCCGGCACCCAGCCGCTAGCGAGACTCGCATTGTTGCTTGCTCCTGCTTCGACGAGCCCCTCGGGATGCCCGGTGCCGAATTTCTTGGGTTCTTTGGAGAACCGCTTCGATATCGCATAGCTGACCCAGGCGGCCATATCGGCGCCTGCTCCAGGCAGAACGCCGATGATGATGCCGACAATGTTGCCCCGGGTCATCTGTCGCCAGTATTTGCGTGTGAGGGCGAGTTGACCCGCCAAGATGCTTCCGAATTTGCGAGTCGGCAGAGGAGGGGGTTCGGGTGAGACTATGGCGCGGATGACTTCCGACACAGCAAAGACGCCAACCAAGGCAGGAATAGGTTCGATACCGCCAAGGAGTTCCGCAATCCCAAATGTAAAGCGGGGCACGCCGCCGGGGTTTTCCATTCCAATGCAGGCAACGAGAAGCCCGATGAGCATGCTTGCGATTGCTTTTGCCGGGGATGACCGCGCCACCAGAGTGGCGCACATCAGGCCCAGGAAGGCGAGCCAAAAATACTCGTATGTTGAAAAGTTCAGCGCCAGTTCAGCAAGCACAGGAGCCATTACGACGAGCGAGATCGTCCCTGCGATACCGCCTAGCGCGCTGAACCAAAGGCCTGCTCCCAGAGCAACTTCCGCCTGACCGTTGCGGGTCATTGCATAGGCTTCGTCGGTGTAGGCGGCCGAGGCGGGAGTTCCGGGGATACGGAGCAGACAGCCTGGAATATCGCCTGAAAAGATAGCCATCGCAGAAGCCGCGATGATCGACGCTACCGCAGCGATGGGTGATAGATAGAACGTTACCGGTACCAGCAGTGCCGTCGCCATCGTGGCCGAAAGGCCCGGCAGCGATCCGATGACGAGGCCGTAGATCGACGACAGCAGGATCGCAGCCAGCACATCGGGGGCAAGCACGAGGCGGAAGGCTTCAACGAGTTCGTTCATGATCACCAGGGCATCGGTAGAAGGCCGGGAGGTAATGGGACGCGTAGGAGCTTGTAGAAGATTATATGAATTGCGATGGGCGCCAGTGCCGCGAGCGGAAGGGCCACGCGGATCTTGGCGCCGAAGGTGAGGGCTGAGGCGAAAATCATGATAGCCGCAGTTGGGACAAACCCGATCCGGTCTGCGACATAGACGTAAAACAGAAGCAGGCCGGGAGGCAGCAATGCACGAAGTCTATGCCTTAGAAGGTTTGCAGGCTCCGCTTGTTGCGACGGCCCTTGAACCGCCGCAAGGTCCGCCTCGGCCTCATCTTCAAAGCTGTGCCCGATCCCGAGTGCAATCATGAGCCCGCATAGAACAAGGCCTGCGCCTATCACCATCGGGAACACGCTCGGTCCGACATCCTGGCCCGGCACCGGGGGAAGTTGCGAGCCACCATAGGTAGCAAGCACGCCTAGAGTGGCTACGAATGAGCCAGTGAATCGGTCGGACAGGCGCATGGACGGGCATCTCTTTGGGTAGATGAACAGATCAATCCAGGCGCCTCTGCTGAAGCAAAGGCGCCCAAGCGGTTGAAAGCGCCTCTGGGCCTGACCTTGTCTAAGCCTTCGCCAAGCCTGCGGCCTTCATGGCCTCACCCATCTGCCGGTCGGACTCATCCATGAACTGGCCGTACTCTGCTCTTTCGGCCCATTGAGTTCCGAAGCCTCGGCTGCTCATGAAGTCCTTGTACTCTTTGGAGCCGTAAACCTCCTTGAGCACGGCGACCAGTTTGTCCTGAATGTCTGCCGGGAGTCCCTTGGGCCCGGCGATTCCGCGCCATACACCAACCGATTTGTGCGGGCCCATCTGCTCGTTCAGTGTCGGCACGTTCGGAAACTGCGGATTTCGTTCCGGCGCCAGGATTGCAAGGCTCTTGGCCCGGCCCGCGTCGATCATCGGTCGGGCTTCGGGAAGCGAGCAGGGCACGATGTCGATGCCACCGGCTGCCAAGTCCTGCATCCCTGGCGCAGCGCCGTTCGAAGGCACCCAGGCCACGTGATTGGGTTGGAGGCCAAGAGACTGCAGCCATCCCACAAGGGCCAAGTGCCAGATGCCGCCCTGTCCGGTGCCCGAAGCTTTCAGCTTGCCGGGAGGCGCCGCCTTGATAGCATCGGCAAGATCCTTGATGTTCTTGTAAGGACTGTCCGCCTTGACCTGGATGGCCGGCGCGTCGACGTTCATCAGCGCCAAGGGAGCATAGTTTTTCGGCGTCAGATCCGTCAGCCCCTGCCAATGCATCATCGCAATTTCGACCGTGAGCATGCCGATCGTGTAGCCATCCGGTGCTGCGGTTGAGATAGCCGTATGTCCGACCACCCCGTTTCCGCCGGTTCGGTTCACAACATTCACGGGCTGACCGAGTTTCTGTTCCATTACCTGGGCGATGATGCGCGCTGTTGCATCGGTGCCGCCGCCTGCTCCCCATGGGCAGATGAGCGTAATTGGTCGATTAGGATAGTTGGACTGTGAGAAAGTTGGCTTCAGTCCGATGATCGAGCTTGCAAGTACAGTGGACGCCGACACGACGAAGCCGCGTCTCGTGAACGATGACATGCCTTTCCTCCTGGCTAGTCCCCAGCCATGGCTGCGCCTGTTCCCGGTGCTTTACCTGAGAGTATTCTACGTGGCCTTCTTATTGGCGCAACTGTGATTGCCAAGAATTGTTTCGAAAGTGCCCGGATGGAGGATGCTCTCAGCAGGAACGGATGTCGCTATTTGGCACTCCCGTGACAAAACCGTTTGGATCGCTTCGGCACTCAAGAGCCAATCGAGGATACAATGTATTCCCCACAGGCTTGCGGCTTGCACGCAACCCTGTGGGAAGTGGGTCTTCTCAGAGGCGGCCGTACATATGTTCGACCTACTTAGCTCAAAGGTTAGCTAGCAGCCTGCTTCACAAAGCGGCCGTCAAAGGTTGCGGAGAGATCAACCTTCGCATCTTTCAGCTCGGGGTCGAGCTGCTTCAGCATATCCATGACACTCGTCATGCCACCGGGTGGGACAATACCGTCACGGGAATAGCTCTCGAGAGAATTCTGTACAGCCTTGAGGTACAGTGGGCGGTCGCCGAGATGGTATTCTGGAGGCACTGTTGCGGCGACATCTTCCGGCTTCGCCGTCTGGAGCCATTTGAGCGACTTCATGAAAGCGTTCACAAGGCGCTGAGTCGTTACCGGATTAGCGTCGATGAAATCCTTTTTCGTATAGAGCGTCGCGGCTGGATTCGATCCGCCAAAGAGTGCCCGTGTTCCAGCCTCCGTGCGTGTATCGATCAGGATTGAGATGTCTCCATCCGCCTCGAGCTTGGAAATGACTGGATCGAGGTGGGAGATTACATCGATCTCTCCCTTCTGCATGGCGGCAACAGCACTCGCACCGGATCCGACGCCGATGAAGGCCGCGTCGGTCGACTTCAGTCCAGCCTTCACCATGGCGTACTGAGCGGTAAGTGCGGTGGAGGAGCCCGGTGCCGTCACGCCGATTTTGAGGCCTTTGAAATCGGCTGCAGATTTGATCTGTCCGGCCTTGTCCTTCTTTGCCGCGATCACGATGGCTGGAAAGCGCCCGAGTTCGGTGATAGCGCGCACATCCTGACCTTTGGCCTGCATGCGAATAGTATGTTCATACGCTCCTGTGACGATGTCGACGGAGCCGCCAATGAGGGCTTGGAGTGACTTGGCGCCGCCTCCAAAGTCGTTGATCTCCACCTCAAGCCCCTCTTCTTTGAAGAACCCTTTCCGTTCAGCGATGGTCAACGGAAGGTAATAAAGTAGCGGCTTGCCGCCCACACCCAGGGTTACCTTGCTCTTCTCCGGCTTTGCCTGTGCGAAAGCGCTGCGGCTGAGGCCGGTGGCCAGAGCAACGGCGCCTGTACCAATGAGAAATGTACGGCGTTCCATCCTCGTTCTCCCTGCTTGAGTGCAGATTGTGGCTGGCAGGATTGCTTAACCCTGCCCGTTTGTCGATGGGGCAGGGCGCCAGACCAGGAGGCGCCTCTCGATAAGGGTCACCACGAAGTCGATGAGAATAACGAAGATCGACAGGATCACCATGCCCGCAAAGACACCAGTGACGTCAAACACGCTCTCCGCCTCATGGATCTTATAGCCGAGTCCTGCGGACGAGCCGAGGTACTCACCCACGACTGCGCCGACAAGAGCGAACCCCACGGAGGTGTGTAGGGACGAGAACATCCAGGTCAGCGCTGCCGGCCAGTAAACGTGCCGCAGAAGCTGACGTTCGTTCATGCCGAGCATCCTGGCGTTGGCCAGCACAACCGGGCTCACCTCGCGCACGCCCTGATATACGTTGAAGAAGACAATGAAGAAGACCAGCGTGAAGCCGAGGGCTACTTTGGACCAGATCCCGAGGCCGAACCAGAGGGCGAAGATCGGCGCGAGCACCACGCGCGGCAGGGCATTCGCCGCCTTGATGTACGGATCGAACACGGCTGCAAGCAATTCGCGGCGGGCGAACAGGAATCCAAACAGTATCCCGCCGCCGGCCCCAAAGGCGAAGGCCAGGATCGTCTCCACAAGCGTGATCCAGAGATGTCGCCATATCTCTCCGGAAGCGAACTCCTTCCAGACCCTCGCCAGCACGTCGAGAGGGGTCGAGAAGAAGAATTGTGTCTGCCGCGTCGGGGCGAGGATAGGGTAGTTGGTCAGGACATGCCAGAGTAGTAGGAAGCCAATGCCTACGGCAGCCTGGAGCAGGATGAGCTTCAAGCGGTTCATTGAGAAGCTCCCTCTCCCTGTGCGTAGGCCTTTTGTACCTCGGTGCGAAGGCTCGCCCAGATCTCCTTGTGAATGTGATGGAAGGCGGGCTCGAGCCGGACTTCTGCGATATCGCGTGGACGTGGCAGCGGCACGGAAAACTCTCCAATGATACCGGCCGCGGGACCGGCGGACATGACCACCACCCTGTCAGCGAGCGCTATCGCCTCCTCAAGGTCGTGTGTGACGAAGAGAACGGCCTTACGATTGGCCGCCCAGAGCTCCAGCAGCAGGTTGCCCATAATTTGGCGGGTCTGCGCATCCAGTGGACCGAAGGGCTCGTCCATCAAAAGGATCTCGGGGTCGCGGATTAACATCTGTGCCAGAGCGACCCGCTTTCGCTGACCACCCGACAGCATATGCGGGAAGCGGCCAACAAAGGCGGCGAGCCCTACCCGCCGCAGCCAGTCGCGGGCCTTCGCCTCGGCCTCTTTGCGGGAAACACCCTTGGGCTCCAGGGCGACGGCCACGTTCTGAAGGGCCGTTTTCCAAGGCATCAGCGCATCCTGTTGGAAAAGATAACCCGCGCGGCTGTTGAGACCATGCAGAGGCGCACCGAAGATCTCGACCTTACCATCGGATGGCTTGAGCAGCCCCGCAGATGCGTTGAGCAGGGTGGATTTACCGCAACCAGTAGGCCCGACAATGGCAATGAACTCCCCTGGCGATACGGTCAGGTCAATGTTCTGAACGGCCGTGTAGCCCTGCACTTTTGGCCCAAAGGTAATGGCGACACTGAGGAGCGAAACGGCTGGGGTACTATGTGACTCAGGCATGAGGATTGAGCGATCCCTACGCCTGTGAGCGGCGCTTAGAGCCATCTTAAAGGCTTGCACCTCTATATCAAGGGCCGGCTGGGCTTTGGATAACGATCCTATGAGCTTTGTATCAAAAGCATCGTGGGAACTATCGAACCTTTAAAGGATGAACCCCTTCCAACGGGCGCGCAGTAATGCCGACTGATGCTCGTGGATGCCGGCTTGTGCATTGCCGTGATACACTTCCACCACTTCAAGGCCATAATCGATACGCACGGGCACGATGGGGCGGCGGCGCCCTCCGCAATTTCGCCGACACCTGCCGCGAAAGGGTGCCGGCGCAGGAAGACGTTTGCCAGATGGGTGGCGAGGAGTGCCTGTTGATCCTCTCAAAGGCTGAATACGGCGAAGCCATCCGCATCGTGGACCGGATCAGAGACGGCTTTCCGTCCGCCAGGTGGGGCAGGATCGACCTGCCCTGCACCTACAGTGCCGGGATCCCCGAGTCCTTGCCGGGGACGACCCGAGTTCGATCCTGCGTCGGGCCGACCGTTCCCTGTCTGCTGCCAATAGCGAGGAACGGAACTGCACCAGGATGGTAACGCAGCTGAATAATATTCCTCGGCCAAGGTCTGAGAGTGGCACATCTCGGAAGGAACGCTTTGGCCAGCCCATGACACGGTAAGGGGACCTTCATTTCATTTGCTGTTCGTTACTCTTTGATCCGGTGCAGGCGTGCCACTGTCCCTTGCCTTCCTTTAAAGGAAGGACTCTGCCGGATTGGCATCAATCAGCCTCACTGGACTGCCGCGCCAGGAGATTGCGCTCTACGCTCTGCAGATGGGTGCGCATCGCAGCGGCGGCGCCATTCATGTCACGGTTCTCGATAGCCGCAACAATCGTTTCATGCTCGGTGAAACTGTGATGGTTAGGCTCTGGCTTGACGGGGTTAGATCGGAGCCTGCCCCAAGTTACGGCTCGACGTAGCGCGTTAAGCATATCGAAGAGCCCAAGAAGCGGTGTGTTCTGAGTTGCTTCAGCAACGGTGCGGTGCAGGCGTGTATCCCATGTCTCATATTGCCGCCAGGTTGCGGCCTCACGCGTTCGGTCTTGGCACATCCTCAGTTCGGCAAGGTGCATGGGTGTTGCGGTCAGTGCCGCCGCTCGTGCGATCTCGGGCTCAATAATAAGCCGCGCGCGCATCAGTTCGGCAGGATTGGTCCGCTTGGACAGTGCCGCAATGTCAGAAAGGGTATCCACAGGACGATTACCCATGAATGTGCCTTTGCCAACGTGGCGCCATATCTGGCCTTCGGCCTCGAGAGTTCCGAGCGCCTTCCGCAGTTCAGTCCGAGTAACTCCAAGTGCCGCTGACAAATCCCGCTCCGGAGGGAGACGTCCATCCTCAGGAAGGGTCGCTTGTGCAAGGTAGGCCCGCAGTTGGGTCACGACGCTCCGGTTGGAACTCGCTTCATCTAAAGCTAGCATCTCATTCTCTCAACCAATTCCGAATTGGTTGGATCTTTTAATCGCTGTTGCAGCATAGTCAAGAACAATAATGCTTGACATGTCCTCACCCAATTGTGACCAATAAGACATTGGTCGTACAAAGCGCGGCTATATCAAGCGGATAAACCGCAAAAAACAGGGAGTTTGAAATGCCCAAAATGTTGGCAGGCTTGAAAGCCAGTACCGCAGCGCTCGCGATTGGCGTCGCGCTCGTGATGTCGAGCGCGGCAGAAGCAGCCAAGGTTCGTGTGGTCTATGGCGACATCCCCAGCGTGGAATCCCTGCATCTCCTAGCAGCCTTTGAGCGTGCCAAGGAAAAGGGTGTCGATATTGAGATGACTTATCTGAAGTCAGAGGATATCGCCGCTCAGGCCGTCGTCGGCGGACAGGCTGACATTGGCGTTGGCGGTCCTTATGCGCTCGTGCAGAAGGTCAAAGCGCCCATCCGCATGTTCATGCAGCTTTCGACTCTACGCTTCTATCCGGCTGTCAACGGCGAGTTCTACAAGACCTGGAAGGATCTGAACGGGCAGGAGGTAGCCGTCCACTCCCGCGGTTCCGGGACTGAAGCCATCATGAAGCTGATGGAACAGCGGCAGGGCATCAAGTTCTCCAAGATCAGCTACATCCCTGGCGCTGAAGTTCGTACGGGTGCCTTGCTGCAGGGCAACGTCAAGGCTTCCATCGTCGACTCGTCAGGCCGCCGCTTGCTGGAAACCCAGGCGCCCGGCAAGTTCATTATCCTGCCGCTCGAAGGCGTGAACGCAACGGACGAAGCGCTGTTTGCCAACACGAACTTCCTTGAAAAGAACGCTGCGGATGTCGACAAGATCGTCGAGGCCATCCTCACAACCTGGCGTGAAGTTACAGAGAAGCCGAGTGTCGTCACCGAGTGGCGCGCCAAGTACAAGTTGCTGCCCGACTTGCCTGCGGCTCAGGTGAACGAGATCGGCCCGTACTTCGAAGAACTCGCGAAGGGCAAGGCATTTCCCTTCAACGGCGGCGGCGCAGCGGCTGCAAAGGACGACTTTGCCTTCTACACCCTCTCGGGGCAGCTCACCGGGGAGCCCGCTAGCCTGAAGGTCGAGGACTTCTGGGATACTCGCCCGCTGGATCGCGTTCTAGCGAAAGTCGGCGCCAAGTAAGGTGGCCAAAATGATGGCTTCCTCCCAAGTGAACGGCCCTGCGCGGGCCGTCCATTCACCGGCCGGTTGGGGCTTGAGCCTCGGCCGGCTATTCACCCAACACCCGATTGTCTCGAGATTAGTCTCCTTGGGGCTCTTCTTCTTGATGTGGGAAGTCGCAGGGCGCGTGCCGATCAGCTATGCCTTTCCAACTTTTCTCGAGACACTCTCTGCCTTCGTCGCAATGCTGCTCGATGGCAGCCTGTTTGCTGCTTATGGCTCAACGCTTCAGCCTCTGGTTATCGGCATTGCCATTTCGGGAGCTGTCGGGGTGACGCTGGGCATCGTGATGGGTTTGTCACGCACGGCTGAATGGCTTGTGGCCCCATTATTTGTCGTCCTGCAATCGGCCCCGATGGCAGCTCTTATTCCACTCATCACCTTCGTGTATGGAATCGGGCTGGCAGCAAAGACCCTTGCGGTCATCATGCTCGCATTGCCTGTCATTGTTCTTAATGGCTACAAGGCAGTGCGAAATGCCAACCCTTCGCTGGTGGCCATGTGCTACTCGTTCCAGGGCACGAAGCTCCAGCAAATCACCAAGGTCATCATCCCAGATGCAAGCCCGGTGATCTTTGCTGGCCTGCGTTTGGGCCTCGCTGCCGGCTTCATCGGCGTCATCCTGGCGGAACTCCTGATCACGCCGACCGGAATTGGCGACCTGATCACCTACCACCGCTCAGTGGCCAACTATGCAGAGATGTATGCCGCTGTTGTTTCCATCATTCTGGTCTCGACCCTGACGCTCGCAGCTTTGGAAACCTTCGAGGTCCGCGTACTTCGTCCGGAGAAGAGGAGAGGCTGACATGACTTCATCTACTGCTTCTATCCATGCTCTGCCTCAAACTGAGTCCGCTGCTGTTGAGGTTCGTAGCATCTTCAAGAACTACAAAGAGGTCGAAGCGCTGCGTTCGATTGACCTCGACTTTCCTCGAGGCAAGCTCACGACGCTCCTCGGTCCGTCCGGCTGCGGCAAGACCACCCTGCTCAAGATCATCGCAGGTCTGATCGAGCCGAGCTCTGGCGAAGTGCGTGTCAACGGCAAACCCGTCACTGGACCCGGCCCAGAGCGCGCCTTCGTATTTCAAGATTTCGCCCTAATGCCTTGGGCGACTGTGATGCGTAACGTGGCTTTTGGACTTGAGTTGAAGGGAATGGGGAAGGCGGAACGCCAGGCCATTGCCCGGCACTATATCGCCGAGGTCGGCCTCACCGGATTTGAGGATAAGTACCCGCACGAGCTTTCCGGTGGCATGCGCCAGCGCGTTGGCCTTGCCCGTGCCTTCGCCGTCAATGCGGAAGTGCTTCTGCTGGACGAGCCATTCTCGGCGGTCGATGAGCAGAACCGCCGCAAGTTCCAAGAAGACCTGCTACGGCTGGTGGAGAAGGAACGCAAGACTTTCATCTTCGTCACGCATAGCATCGAAGAGGCTGTTTACGTTTCGGATCGAATTGTGCTCCTGTCACGCCGACCGAGCCGCGTCTCGCAGATCATCGAGCCGAAAGTCGATCGCACAGCCTCACCTGATGCCATTCGCCGTGATCAGGGCTATCTCGACACGGTCGAGGAGATCTGGCAGGGCCTCAAGCACTACGTAGACTGAGGAGACGGCCATGACACTTTACGGATACCGAGTGCCGATGATGGCGTCGCTCCTGGTCTGGTGCGTGATTTGGGAACTTGTCGGGCAATCCGGCCTGATGTTCCTGGTTCCGCCTCTTTCGGCCGTGCTGGTCGCTGGCTATGCCATGGTGCAGACCGGCACCTGGCAGGGGGCCGCAATGATCACGTTGCACAGTTTTGCTGTCGGCATGGCGCTTGCCATCGTAGTCGGCATCAGCCTCGGCGTGCTAATGGGACGGTTCAAGGCGGTGGATGAACTGTTCAGCATCTGGGTCAACATCTTCGTCAGTGCGCCGCTCTCGGCCCTGGTTCCGGTGTTGATGATCCTGTTCGGCATGGGGGAAACGACGGTTATCGTTACGGTCTTTCTCTTTGCGGCATGGATCATAGTTTTGGATACGCGAGCCGGCATTCAGCATGTGCCGAAGTCGCTTATTGAGATGGGGCGCTCCTATGGTGCCTCTACCTTCGCTCTTTACGGAAAAATCGTTCTCCTTGCAGCACTGCCGGAGATCCTTGCAGGGATCAGACTCGGTCTGGTGCGCGGCGTAAAGGGTGTGGTGATCGGCCAGCTGTTGGTGGCGATCATCGGTTATGGCGAACTGTTTGAACTTTATTCACGCAGCTTTGACATGGAGAACTTCTGGGCGCTGACAATCATCCTCTTCGCTGCGGCGATGCTGATGTCCGCAGCCATCGAATACATCGAGAAAAAAGTCGACTATTACGCAGGAGTAAGATGATGAACGCACCTCTCACCATGACTGACTACGTTGTTCAGCCGGCACCTATTGCAACTCTGCCCGTTCAGGGCAGTGACAAACTGTTCCCCATCCACCGTATTTATTGCGTGGGCCGCAACTATGCCGAGCACGCGATCGAGATGGGACATGACCCGTCCAAGGAGCCGCCGTTCTTCTTCCAGAAGAATCCTGACAACCTCGTGACCGATGGCAAGTTCCCGTATCCGAGCCAGTCATCGGACGTGCACCACGAGATCGAAATGGTGGTCGCGTTAAGCAAGGGCGGTACTGACATTCCCGCGGAAACGGCCCTCGATCACGTCTTCGGCTATGGCGTCGGCCTCGACATGACCCGCCGCGACCTCCAGGGCGAGGCTAAGAAGTTGGGTCGTCCTTGGGAAGTCGGCAAGGCGTTCGAAGCCTCCGCTCCCTGCGGCCCGCTGGTCCCGGCGAGCGAGATCGGCCATCCGACATCAGGCGCCGTCACGCTCAAGGTCAATGGTGAGCTCCGTCAGCAGGGCGACCTGAACCAGCTGATCTGGAAGGTGCCGGAGATGATCTCATATCTTTCCGGTCTCTTCACCCTTCAACCCGGCGACATCATCATGACCGGCACGCCGGCCGGCGTTGGCGCGGTCGTGCGCGGTGACGTTCTCGAAGGCTTCGTCGAGGGTATCGGCAAGCTCGAAGTCGTGGTCGTCTAGCCCATGAAGTTCGTGTTGTGACATCGAACAACGGGCGAGGGTATTAAACAACACCGCAGCACTTTGTGCTGCGGTGTAATTCTAGGGCGGGACCACCGCCGGTGTCTAATTCTAGCAGGAGCCACACGTGGCGAAGATCAAGGTTGCCAATCCGGTCGTCGAACTCGACGGGGACGAGATGACCCGCATCATCTGGCAGTTCATCAAAGACAAGCTGATCCACCCCTATCTCGACATCGACCTGAAGTACTACGA
>JAESFL010000430.1_pt1 | contig 30277 bp, 32 predicted proteins | sample 9269401 | NCBI WGS metagenome assembly JAESFL01 (sample SAMN14506025, study PRJNA617098) | algae metagenome | isolation source: Gloeocapsa sp. UFS-A4-WI-NPMV-4B04 and co-occurring heterotrophs from desert... | place: USA: Utah | collected 2006-10-01 | reverse complement strand
TCGTAGTACTTCAGGTCGATGTCGAGATAGGGGTGGATCAGCTTGTCTTTGATGAACTGCCAGATGATGCGGGTCATCTCGTCCCCGTCGAGTTCGACGACCGGATTGGCAACCTTGATCTTCGCCATGATCTCACCTTGCGCTTGGATAGCTGGAACGGTCCTGCCAAGGCGGCAGGCTGTTGCCGCGGCTATAGCGCGGTTGAGGCCAGGGGGGAAGGTGGGTGGAAGAGGGGAATTCAACGGTTTCCCGTGCTGCGGGGCATTTTCTAAGGCTCGGTGCACAGGAAAGCGCTGAAAAACGAATCGGCTGTGGCGGCCTTGCTGCGCACGGTTTCCGGAACCCTACGGCTTCTGACCAGGGCGGCGGTGGCCTTGAGAAACGCCTTGTCGTATTGGCAGGCCCCTCGGCCGAACCGCACGTAGCAGAGATCGTGCGCCCGACAGGCGGCATCCAGCGCATCGGCGGGAGCGGCCTTGTTCACGTGGCCCGCACCACACTCGGCAAGCTCCAAGTCCAAGTGAGAAGCCTGATGATCTGACGTAAATAATACAGGAAATGAGAGACATCTGTGGGTCCAAGTTCCCGGATGAAGAAAATTCGCACATAGCGTGTGCTGCCGCACCGAAAGCCAAGCTTAACCGTAGTTCAGATCGTCCCGTTCCGGCGGCTTCCTCTAAAGCAGGAGGCGAAAAGCCAAATCCGAGGTGCTGTCAGGAACATCGTTGACCACAAAGGGAGCTGACATGCGTCTTGCACTTATTCTCGGAGCGACGGCCTTGGTTCTGGCGGGCTGCCAGACGACCGAACAATCCATGAGCAATGCCGAATCCGTCTGCCGGGAGACCGGGCTCAAGCCCGGCACGGCCACCTACACCCGCTGCGTGAATGCGGGCTACCGGAACAACGTCGCCCAGTCGAACGCCGCCGCCAACCAGGCCGCAGCTGGCGCGGCGGTCGGCGTCGTCGGCGGTGCCGTACTCGGCGCCGCTGTGGCGCGGCCGAGCTATTACTGCGGCTGGGGCTGCTGGTAGCCGTCCTGTCCCGTGAATGCAGCGCCTCCTCGACTTCAGGTCGGGGAGGCTTTGCTTTGTGCCAGGCTGCTGCGTTGATCGCCTAGGCGGGCAAGCGCCTTTCGCTGTATGGGAGGGCATCCGCCATCTATTTGCTTTTTCCCGAAACCACATGACCCGACCGATCATCATCCTCGTGGAACCGCAGCTCGCCGAGAACATCGGCATGGTGGCCAGAGCCATGGCCAATTTCGGGCTGTCGGAGTTGCGCCTCGTCTCCCCGCGCAACGGCTGGCCCAAGAAGGGCGCCCATTCGGCCGCTTCCGGCGCGATCCATGTGCTCGAAGGGGCGAGGCTTTACGATACGGTTCGCGAGGCCATCGCCGATTTGAACTTCGTCTTCGCCACCACGGCCCGCGAGCGCGGGCAGATGAAGCGGGTCTTCGCGCCTGACGCCGCCATGAAGGAGGCGCAGCAGCGGCTCGGTGCGGAGCAGGGCGTCGGCATCCTGTTCGGGCGCGAGCGCACGGGGCTCGAGAACGACGAGGTGTCGCTGGCGGACGCCATCATCACCTTCCCGGTCGATCCGAAATTTTCCTCACTCAACCTGGCGCAGGCGGTCCTTCTCGTCTCCTACGAATGGTACAAGCTCGCCACCAGCGGGACGCTGCCCTTCGAGGGCGGCAGAATCTCCCCGCCGGCGACACGGGAGTCGGTGACGTCGTTCTTCGACTACATCGAGGCCGAACTCGATGCGGTGAACTTCTATCCCGAGGACAAGAAGCCGATCATGACCCGCAACATGCGGGACATCTTCCACCGCCTCGCCATGACCGAGCAGGAGGTGCGAACCCTGCGTGGGGCGATTCGTGCCCTTGCGGAAGGGCGCAGGTTGAGAAAACCTTAAGCAAATCGTGGCTTTATTACGCCCGGGCTCTATCTGCCCGCGTGTACAAGAGTTCGAGACGACGATGCGCCGCTTCCTGCTGCCTGTTCTGGTCCTTGGCGTCTCCCTGGCTGCCCCCTGGGCGCAGGCGGCAACCCCGCCGCCGCAACCGGAGCAGGGCCCCGGCGGGCGCGACTACAAGGTCGCCGACGTGGTCAAGCGCGGGATCGGCACCGCAAGCGCCGGAACCTTCGTGTTCCACGGCAGCGATACGCCTGCGAAACCGCGCCCGGTCGTGATCTTTCTCCATTCCTGGGGCGCCGTGAACCCGGCTCTCTATGGCGGCTGGATCGATCATCTCGCCCGCAAAGGGCATCTCGTGCTCTTCCCGCGCTTCCAGGACGTGAACCGCTCGCGCCCGGCCGATGCCACCAGCCTGGCCGAGACCCTGATCGAAGCCGCCCTGGCGGAGCTCGCCAATGATCCGAGCGCCAGGCCTGACCGGGAGCGCGTCGCCCTCATCGGCCATTCGGCAGGCGTGCCGCTCGCGCTCAACCTCGCGGCCGGGGCCGGCGCGGGCAAGGTGCCGGCCCCGAAGCTGATCTTCGGCCTGATGCCGGGCGGGATCGCGTCCAACGAGAAGGAGCGCGGCATTCTTCTGCGCGACCTCTCGGCCATCGACCCGCAGACCCTGATCATCGCCATGAGCGGCGACCGGGATTACCTGCCTGCCGACCGTGCCTCGCGGCTCATCCTGCAGCAGGCGAGCGCCGTGCCCACCACCCGCAAGCTCTTCATGCGGGCCGGCTCCGACGACCACGGCTTCCCGGCGATGACCGCAACGCTCGCCTCTCCGGGCTCGCCGAAGGCCGATTACGATGCCGCTGCCATCAAGCTGCCGCCCGACCCGCCCCGCGACCCGAAGCAGAAGAACACCTGGCGCTGGAGCGCCGACATGGCGCTCTCCGGCCCACAAACCATCCTGACCCAGCAGCTCGGCAACAACGGCACCGACACCATCGATTACCTCGCCTATTGGAAGACCTTCGACATCGCCGTCGAGGCGGCCTTTGCCGGCAAGGATGCCGCCGCTCTCACCCGCGATCCGAAATTCGTCGATATGGGCACCTGGAGCGACGGCTGGCCCGTGCGGCGTCTCTCGGCCCAGATGCCCAAGGCCGAGGGGCAGGAGAAGAAGGAAGAGCCTGGGCCGCGCCGCAGGCTGAACATGGCACCTTCGGAAACCAAGCAGGGCCTGTCTGACTTCATTGGTAAGTTGCGTTCGTAAGGGTTTGTCATGCGTGTCGATCTTCTGGCGGGTGCGACCTATAATCCTGCCGTCATGCCGTCTCCCGTTCCCACCATTCTCGTCTTCGACTCCGGCCTCGGCGGCCTCACGGTCTTCTCGGAAGTCCTGAAGGTCCGCCCCGATGCCCGCTACGTCTATGCGGCCGATGATGCAGGATTCCCTTATGGGCGACTGAGCGAAGCGGTGCTGGCAGAACGTGTCGTTGCCGTCATGGAGCGGCTGATCGCCCTGCACAATCCGGACCTTGTGGTGGTGGCCTGCAACACGGCGTCCACCGTCGTGCTGCCGCATCTGCGCGCGCGCTTCTCCGTGCCCTTCGTCGGCACCGTTCCGGCCATCAAGCCGGCCGCCCAGATGACCCGGACGGGATATGTCACGGTGCTCGCGACCCCCGGCACTGTGGCGCGGGACTATACCCGCGATCTGATCGAGACGTATGCGGCGGGTTGCCGGGTCAACCTCGTGGGCTCACGCCGTCTTGCGGGCATCGCCGAGGCCGAGATGGCCGGCGAACCCGTTCCGGACGACGAATTGCTGGCCGAACTGCAGCCCTGCTTCGTGGCGGACGAGGGCGGCAGGACCGACGTGGTGGCTCTTGCCTGCACCCATTACCCGCTGCTCCTGCCGCGCTTCCAGGCTCTGGCGCCCTGGCCGGTGACCTGGATCGACCCGGCTCCGGCCATCGCCCGCCGGGTGACGCAACTCATCGGGCAGCCGGTCCCCGGCCACGAGGCGGACGAGAACGAGACTGTCGCCGTGTTCACCAGCGGCGCCGGGATCAGCGCCGCCCTGCGAGGGGCCTTGCAAGACAAGGGCTTGCCGGTCGTGGCCGTCGAGGACATGCCGCTGCTGGTGGGGTAAACTGTTCTCTCGTCATCCCGGACGGCAGAGCCGATCCGGGACTGTTCTCAAGCAAAACGCTGTCGTTCCGGGCCGCGAAAGCGGAGCCCGGAATCCATCACCACGTCGTATCAAGAAGGGGCGATTAGCGTCGCATCTTTCTTGCACCGTCAGCGGTTATGGATTCCGGGCTCTCATTTCACTCGCCCCGGAATGACAGTGGAGGTTCGGGTGCCGTATCCTGCGACCGATCCCGGATCTACGCTGCGCTACGTCCGGGATGACCAGTGGGCAATTGACTTTCCTGCATTTTCCGCCTAAACCCCACCCGTTCGCGCGGTCCTCACGGGCCGCGTAACTTTTTACGCTCCCGTGGCCCGGCTCTAAGTCGGCCTGTCGTCCCGTCCCCCGAGACAGCCTTTTGGCTTCTCGGCATGAGGGGAAGAGGAGGGCGCGTTCCTCGCAAATTCGACAACAAAGAGGAACAGCGATGTCGAAGCGCATTCAGGCCAAGCACAAGCTTGACCGTCGTATGGGTCAGAATATCTGGGGCCGCCCGAAGAGCCCTGTGAACCGCCGCGAATACGGCCCCGGCCAGCACGGCCAGCGCCGCAAGGGCAAGATGTCTGACTTCGGCACGCAGCTGCGCGCCAAGCAGAAGCTCAAGGGCTACTACGCCAACATCACCGAGAAGCAGTTCCGCCGCTACTATGCGGAGGCGATCCGCCAGAAGGGCGACTCCGGTGAGAACCTGGTCGGTCTGCTCGAGCGCCGTCTCGACGCGGTCGTGTACCGTTCGAAGTTCGTCGCGACCCCCTTCGCCGCCCGTCAGTTCGTCAACCATGGTCATGTGAAGGTCAACGGCCGCCGCGTGAACATCCCGAGCTATCTCGTGAAGCCGGGTGACGTGATCGAGGTGAAGGACAAGTCGAAGCAGCTCGAGGTCGTCCTGGTGGCGAGCCAGCTCGCCGAGCGCGACGTTCCGGACTACATCGAGGTCGATCACTCCAAGATGACGGCCCGCGTCACGCGCATCCCGACCCTGTCGGAAGTGCCGTACCCGGTCCAGATGGAGCCGAACCTCGTGATCGAGTTCTATTCGCGCTAAAGCATCGGACCCAAAAGTGGCTTCCACTTTTGGGATCAAATTCGATGCTTTCTTCTTGGATAGGAGCATCGTGTGGGCCGGAAAACCGGATCCACTTTTCCGCACGATGCTCTTCTTGTCGCGAAAGCTCGCTCACAAACGAAAAGGCCGCCCAGTGGGCGGCCTTTTTGCTTATCAGGCTTACTGCTGCTGAGCCGGCGCACGCGGACCGCCGCGGCCATGCTCCATCATGCCCATGCGATGATGGTCTGCGCGTCCACGGCGCCCGCCGCGCTCGTGCCAGCGCGGACCGTCGTTGTCGACGGCCTCGCGCAGGAGGCGAGGGGCGATCCGCTTCTGGTCCTCGGTCAGCGTATCCCAGAGGGGGCGGAGAGCGGTCGTGACGGCCGTCGAGCGCTCGGCCCGCTCAGACACCATGGCGCTGCGCCGCTCCAAGCGCTTCATGAAGTCCATGGACCGGCGCTCGTCGCGGTCGGGGCGCTGCCCGAAGCGGGAGGACCGTTCGGCGGCAGAGGTACGGATGGCGCTCTCCACGGGTGCCCACAAGCGCTCCTGATCGGCGTTCAGCTTCAGGCCAGCCTTGATCGACGCGATGCGCGCATCGACGAGGCGGTTGAAATCATCCTGGCTCAGGCGCGGCCGGCGGTCCTGCCGGCCCTGGTCCTGCGTGGCCGCCGGGGCATCAGGTGCGGGCGCCGGCTGCGCCAGGGCATGGGTGCCGGAGCCGGCGAGCAGGGCCGCAAGAGCGAGGGTTGCGATTGTTTTCATGCGGATATCCTCCGTGGTGACGATAAGGACAAGATTGCTCCCATCCTGTTCACCCCGAGGTGGCTGCCGCATGAACTTTTCGTCATATGAGACAGTCTCTACTGTCATTCCGGGGCCGCGCAGCGGAGCCCGACCCGAAGGGCCGCGCCGAAGGCGTGGAAATCCATAAACACCACGTCTTAAGAAGGGACGAGCAGCGTTTCGCCTCTTCTTGCAATGTCAGCGGTTATGGATTCGGGCTCGGCCACTGGCCGAACCGGAATGACAGAGCAAGAGCCAAGCGTCTCAGAGGCGCTTCAGGAATCCCGCAAAACGCATCAGCCCCTCGGGCCAGGGACCGTGGCCGCTTTCCGTGTTGAGGTGGCCGGCGTCGCCGGCATCGACCACGGCCGCGCCCCAGGCATAGGCGATGTCCTCCGCCTTGGCGTAGTCGCAATGCGGGTCGGTGCGGCTCGCAACCAGAACCGACGGAAACAGGAAGGGATCGCGCGGGATCGGCGCGAAGGCGCGGTCGATGGCCGGGGTGAAGTCGGGCCGCTCCACGTCCGGCATGCTGACCAGGAAGGCGCCCTGCACCTTGCCCCTCTGCAGGAGCGGGGCGGCGTGCGCAATGGCGAGCACGCCGAGGCTGTGGCCCACCAGCACGACGGGCTTTTCGGCGCGCTTCACGTCCTGGGCGATGCGCTCGACCCAGGCGTCCTTGCTGGGAGCGTCCCAGTTCTCCTGCTCGACCCGCCACGCGGTCGAGAGCTGGCGCTCCCATCGGCTCTGCCAATGGTCCGCGCCGGAATTCGTGTAGCCTGGAACGATGAGGATGTCGCAATCGGAGGTTTTCATGCCCCCGAGATAAAGGCCGCTCAAGCCCCGTTCAAGCGCTCCTCGTCAACTCCATGCCCTCGGCTATGCGCCACCGGCACCGAAGACCCGCGTGAAGATCGTATCCACATGCTTGAAGTGGTAGCCGAGGTCGAAGCAGGTTTCGATCTCGTCCGCCGACAGGTACTTGGTCACGTCGGCGTCGTTCTTCAGCAGAGTCAGGAAGTCGCCTTCGCCGCGCCAAACCGGCATGGCGTTGCGCTGGACGAGCCGGTAGGCATCCTCGCGGGAGGCACCCTTCTGGGTGAGCGCCAGGAGAACCCGCTGCGAGTGCACGAGGCCGCCGAGGCGGTCCAGGTTCTTCTGCATGTTCTCCGGATAGACTAAGAGCTTGTCGATGACGTTGGTCAGCCGCGCCAGGGCGAAATCGAGCGTCACGGTGGCGTCGGGGCCGATCATGCGCTCGACGGAGGAGTGGGAGATGTCTCGCTCGTGCCAGAGAGCCACGTTCTCCATGGCCGGCAGGGCATAAGCGCGGACCATGCGGGCAAGGCCCGTCAGGTTCTCGGTGAGCACCGGGTTGCGCTTGTGCGGCATGGCGGACGAGCCCTTTTGGCCGGCCGAGAAGAACTCCTCTGCCTCCAGAACCTCGCTGCGCTGCAGGTGGCGCACTTCTGTCGCCAGCCGCTCGATGGAGGAGGCGATCACGCCGAGCGTGGCGAAATACATGGCGTGCCGGTCGCGGGGGATCACCTGGGTCGAGACCGGCTCCACAGACAAGCCCATCTGCTCGGCCACGTATTCTTCCACGCTCGGGTCGATGTTGGCGAAGGTGCCGACCGCGCCGGAAATGGCGCAGGTCGAGATCTCCCGCTGGGCCTCGATCAGGCGCAGCTTGCAGCGCTCGAACTCCGCGTAAGCCTGGGCGAGCTTGAGGCCGAAGGTGGTGGGCTCCGCATGGATGCCATGCGAGCGGCCGATGGTCGGCGTCATCTTGTGCTCGATGGCCCGGCGCTTGATGGCGGCGAGGAGCTCGTCCATGTCGCGCAGCAGGATGTCGGTGGCGCGGGCGAGCTGCACGTTGAAGGTGGTGTCGAGCACGTCCGAGGAGGTCATGCCCTGGTGGACGAAGCGCGCTTCGGGACCGACGGTCTCGGAGAGATGCGTCAGGAACGCGATGACGTCGTGCTTGACCTCGCGCTCGATGGCGTCGATCCGCTCCACGTCGAAGGTGGCTTTCGAGCCCTTCTCCCAGACTGTCTCAGCCGCTTCCTTCGGGACCACGCCGAGATTGGCGAGCGCCGTGGTGGCATGGGCCTCGATCTCGAACCAGATGCGGAACTTGGTTTCCGGCGACCAGATGGCCACCATCTCGGGACGGCTGTAACGGGGGATCATGGCTTTTCACTTCCACGCGGGGGATATGCTCGCGCGGTAGCACGATCACCCCGCGATCTCAACGCGCCTTTGCCGCCGCCTCGCGAATGGCCGCCATGTTGGCGGCATAAGCCGAAGGCCCGCCCTTGAAGGTGGCGGAACCGGCGACCAGCGCATTGGCGCCGGCGGCGGCCACGAGCGGGGCCGTCTCGGCCGTTACGCCGCCGTCGATCTCGATGTCGATGTCGCGCTCGCCGACCATGCTCTTGATCCGGCGGACCTTGTCGCAGACTGAAGCAATGAACGCCTGGCCGCCGAAGCCGGGATTGACCGTCATCAGCAGCACGAGATCGACCATGTCGAGCACCGGCTCGATGGCGGACTCGTGGGTGCCGGGGTTCAGCACCACGCCGGCCTTCTTGCCGAGTGCCCGGATGGTCTGCAGCGAGCGGTGCAGGTGCGGGCCGGCCTCCGCATGGATGCTGATGATGTCCGCGCCCGCCTTGGCGAAGGCCTCGAGATAAGGATCGACCGGCGCGATCATCAGATGCACGTCGAAGACCTTCTGGGTGTGCGGGCGCAGGGCCTTCACCACGTCGGGTCCGATGGTGATGTTCGGCACGAAATGGCCATCCATCACGTCGATGTGGATCCAGTCGGCGCCGGCGGCGTCGACGGCGCGGATTTCCTCGCCGAGCTTGGAGAAGTCCGAGGCTAGGATCGAGGGGGCGATGAGCAGCGGGCGTGTCATGGCCGCGCCGGTAGCACGAGCCTGCCCGCACGGCAACGGGACGTTGGTGTTTAAGGCATGAACCAATCCAATACCACTCACCTGGGGAGAGGTCCGTTTGCGGCAGGAAATCCGTGGACGGGCTCGATCCAAGAGGAGTAAAGAAGGCCTCGTTTGAACGATACGAGCGCGCCTTTCCCAACCGAGGGGCGGCTGAGATGGGGCAGGGCCTTCATGCGTAAGGATGTGGTTGTTCTCGGGGCCGGAATCGTCGGCGTGTCCATTGCCGTGCACCTGCAGAAGCGCGGGCGGTCGGTCCTGCTGGTCGACAAGCGCAAGCCCGGCGAGGAGACCTCCTTCGGCAATGCGGGCCTGATCCAGCGCGAGGGCGTCTATCCCTACGGCTTCCCGCACGATTTCGGCGCGCTCCTGCGCTATGCGCTGAACAACACCATCGACGCCCATTACCACTGGGCCGCGATCCCGAGGCTCGCGCCCTTCCTGTGGCAATACTGGATGCATTCGCGTCCTGCCCAGCACAAGGCGATCGCCCGGATGTATGCGCCGCTCATCGAGCGCAGCGTCACCGAGCACATGGCGTTGGCCGAGGAATCCGGCTCCACGCCTCTGATCCGCCCGACAGGCTGGATGAAGGTTTTCCGCGATGAGAAGAGCCGCGACGAGCAGTTCCGCGACGCGGAGGAGGTGAGGCGCGATTTCGGCGTCAACTTCGATGCCCTCGACACCAGGGCCGTGGCCGAGCGCGAGCCGCATCTGAAGGTGGAGACCAAAGGCGGCATCCACTGGACAGACCCGGCTTCCGTCTCCGATCCTCACCTGCTCACTATGGGCTATGTGAGCCTGTTCGAGCGCCTCGGCGGTGAACTGGCTGCGGCCGATGCCAGGACGCTGGAGGAAACCGCCACCGGTTGGCGGGTTCAGACCGAGAGGGGACCCGTTGAAGCGGGCGCCGTCGTGGTGGCGCTCGGCGCCTGGGCCGATCTGGTCACGCAACGCCTCGGCTACAACCTGCCGCTGGCGGTCAAGCGCGGCTACCACATGCATTACAAGCCGGAGGGCAATGCGGTGCTCAACCGGCCGACCCTCGATTTCGACCGGGGCTACTTCCTGGCCCCAATGTCCAAGGGCATCCGGCTTACGACGGGAGCGGAATTCGCCCATCGCGACGCGCCCAAGACGCCGGTACAGCTCGGGCGCGCCGAGCCGATTGCCAGGGAGTTCTTCCCGCTGGGCGAACGGGTCGATCCGGAGCCCTGGATGGGGATGCGCCCCTGCACCCCGGACATGATGCCGATCATCGGCCCGGCTCCCCGCCACAAGAACCTGTGGTTCGGCTTCGGCCACGCCCATCATGGCCTGACGCTCGGACCGGTCACCGGCCGGCTCCTTGCCGAGATGATCACGGGCGAGCAGACGATGGTCGATCCCAAACCCTACCGGGCTGATCGGTTCTGATAGATTGACCCTCAGCTGCTAGCATCTTCTGCTTCAGGGGAATTTTATCCTCTCCATTTGGAGGGGAAAACGTCTTGAAGGCTAGGTCAGAACGTTTATGATCCGCTCCAACGTTACGAGGAGCGGATGCTGGGGAACGATCGGTCGCTGATCAGCGACATCTATGAAGCTGCGGTCATTCCCGAGCGGTGGTTTCAGGTTTTCGAGCAGATCTCCGCGTTTGCGGGCGCCAATGGCGGCTTCATGATCGCCGATACGGGCGCAGGCGCGCGATCCTGGGTCGCAACGCAGCGCTTTCGGCCGGTGCTGGGGGAGTTCTATGCCCAGGGCTGGCATCTGCGGAACACGTGGGCCGAGCGGGGCAGCCGGCGCAAGCGCCTGCACTTCTTCGACGAGACCGAAATCTTCGCGCCCGGCGAGCTCGATTCCATTCCGATGTACCGCGACTTCATCCGCCCGCAGGGCGGCGGCTGGTCTGCCGGCGCCCTGATGCAGTTCCCCGGAGGTGGGCAGGTGTCCATGCGGTTCGAACGCCCGTTCCACCATGGTCCTATGGAGGACGATCTACGCGCTCGGCTGAACCACCTCAGACCGCACCTGGCCCGCGCCGCCTTCCTGTTCACCAAGCTTGGCCTGCGTCAGGCTCGCTCGACGGTCTCGGCCTTGCAGTTCATGGATATCCCGGCCGCGGTTCTTTCCCGGAGCGGCCAACTTCTCGCCTGCAACGCTGCCATGGAGTCCCGTCTATCCCAGGTGAGCGTGAGGGCTGGAGATCGCGTTGCCTTCGCAGATAATGGCGCTCAGCTTGCCTTGAGCGAGAGCCTGGAGCGGATCACGGCCGGAGCGTTCGACCGCCTCCGGGGACCCATCGCCTTGCTGTCAACGGAAGAGCATGGGGCGGCAGTCGCCTATCTGATCCCGATGGGCGGAGCGGCCCAGGACCTGTTCGGTTGTGAAACCACGCTCCTCATGATCCGACCGGCTCATTCTGAAAACAGGCTCATGGAACTTGTGCGGACCCGGTTCGTCATCGATGCCGGCGAGGCCCAACGCTGGGCACGCCTGCTATCCGCCACCTGTCCTCGTCTGGCAGCCGCTCTCCTGGCATCGAGCGAAAATGTTCAGGCCGCCTTGGACCGGGCGCTCGGACGAACCCGGAACGGGCTGGAAGCCCGCATGGCGGATTTCCTGCGGCGGCTCAGCGACGATCCTGAATCCCGGCGAGCCCTGGAGCCGAAAGCCGCCTTGCTCCAATCCTGAGGACCTTCTCAAAACAGATCCCGCCAAGACGGCTGCGCGCCGGGATAGGGCAGGGCCGTAGCCTCATAAACCCCCCGGGCGATGGCTCGGGCGAGGCAGTCGGCGGCCAGGGCTCCGATTTCGATGAGGTCGCCGGCTTCATCCTTCAGGGGCTTGCGGCCGGTGCCGGCCGCAAAGATCGTATCGCCGTCATAGAGCGCATGGGCGAAGCGCAGGCCTCTGGCCAGCCCATCGTGAGCCACGATGGCGAGGCGCCTGGCCTGCGCTTTGGTCAGAACCGCATCTGTCGCTACCAGTGCAATCGTGGTTGAGAACGGCGGAGCGCTCTCCCGGGCGCGGCCCTTCCAGTCGAGGCGCCGCATCTCCGGCGTGATCCGCTCCGGCAGGCCGAGACCGCCGAACTCGTTGCCGTGCTCGAAGCCTCCGGCCCAGAAATGCGGTCCCTGGCCGATGACGGGGGAGGCGAGAGCATTCACGATCACGAGCGCCCCGACCGTGTGGCCCGAACTGGTGGTCGTGCTGGCGGAGCCGAGGCCGCCTTTCAGGCTCACCGTCGTGGCGCCGTAGCCGCCACCGATCGTGCCGAGCGCGAAATCCTGTCCCGCCGTCCGTACGGCTTCATAGCCCAACTCCCGATAAGGCGGATAGCGGCCCCAATCCTTGTCGCCGCCGTTGAGCAGGTCGAAGATGATGGCCTGGGGCACGAGGGGCACCAGGGCAGAGCCCACGGCGAAACCGACTTCCTTCTCTCTCAGGTAGGCCTGTACCCCGCTGGCCGCGTCCAGCCCGAAGGCGGAGCCACCGGAGAGCACGATGGCGTTGATGCCGGGTGCAACCTTGTCGGGCTCAAGCAGGTCCGTGTCGCGGGTGCCCGGCGCGCCGCCCATCACGCAATAGGAAGCGGCGGCAGGTTCGTCGAAGAGCGCCACCGTGACGCCGGAGCCGAGGGCTGCGTCGTGGGCATTGCCGATACGAAGGCCTGCTACGTCGGTAATGAGATTGCGAGCTTCAGTCATGCCTCAGCAAACCGCAAACCGGATCCCATCACAAGCTGGCGAAGCGGCGTTTCAGCGGCTTTCTTCGATGATGGCAACGGGCTAAAGCATCGGACCCAAAAGTGGAATGCACTTTTGGGATCGAATCCGATGCTTTCTTCATGGATGAGAGCATCGTCCGGAGCGGAAAACCGTATCCACTTTTCCGCACGATGCTCTAGAAGGCTTGTCATGCTCAGCGTTTCCTTCCCGGCCGCGGCCCTCGGCGGCCTCATCAGCTTCTTGAGCCCCTGCGTGCTGCCCCTGGTGCCGCCCTATCTGTCGTTTCTCGCCGGCACCACCTTCGACCAGCTGAGCGCCGGCGACGACCGCGCCGTGCGCAGGAGGGCGGTTCTGGCGGCGCTCCTGTTCGTGGCGGGCTTCTCGACCGTGTTCGTGCTGCTCGGCGCCACCGCGTCCGCCCTCGGTCAGGTGATCCGGCAATATCTCGACGTCCTGAGCACCGTGGCGGGCATCGCCATCATCGTCATGGGTTTGCACTTCCTCGGGCTGTTCCGCATCGGCCTGTTCTACCGCGAGGCGCGGTTCAGCGTGACCCGGCCCGTCGGCCTTTGGGGCGCCTATGTGATGGGGCTGGCCTTCGCCTTCGGCTGGACGCCCTGCATCGGCCCGGTGCTGGCGGCGATCCTCACCGTGGCAGGTTCCGAGAACAGCGTGTCCCAGGGCGCCCTGCTGCTGGCTGCCTATTCGGCCGGCCTCGGTATTCCTTTCCTGCTCGCGGCTCTTGCCATGAAGCCGTTCGTGGCGCTTCTCAAGCGCGTGCGCTCCCGCTTCGTGCTGATCGAGAAGACCATGGGCGTGCTCCTCGTCCTGACCGGCATCGCGTTCCTCACCGGCTGGATCACCAACATGTCCTTCTGGCTGCTGGAGACGTTCCCGGCGCTCGGGCGTCTTGGATAAGACTGCACAGGAATCGGGTGGTTGGCCTCAGGTCCGGCTGCCACCCTGGTGATCTCTCACAGGGGATCATCCATGACATTCCATGTTCGCGGCCTCGATGCCGAACCTTTCGCAAAGCTGTTCCGGCTCGACGAAGCCGCCCTCAAGGGCATCGGGGCCCAACGGGTCGTGGCCGATGCTTCCGACCTCTATCCCTGCCGGATTGCCCTGGAGCGTGTCGCTGAGGGTGAGGAGCTTCTGCTGCTCAATCACGCCCACCAGACGAATCCAGGCTCGCCGTACCGTTCGGCCGGGCCGATCTTCGTCAGCCGCTCCGCCAGGACCGGGAGCTATCGCGGCGAGCTGCCGCCGATGCTGCGGGACCGGCTTCTGTCCCTGCGCGCCTACGATGCCAATGCCTTCATCGTGGATGCCGAAGTGGCGGAAGGTGGGGATGTGGTGAGCCTGATCGAGCGTTTCTTCGCCAATGCGCAGGTATCTCATGTCGATGCCCACTTTGCCCGGCGCGGATGCTTCGCGGCGCGGATCGAACGGGCCTGATGTCAAGCCTCTACCCGGTGCCCTGCGGCCTGCAGGGCCTCGACCGCCCGGTCCACATCCTGTTCCTTGACCAGCACATAATCGGTGCTGAAGGTCGAAGTGGCGAAGATGCCGATGCCGGCTTTGGCCAAGGGTTCGAGCACGGAGGCGAGAATCCCCGGCACCCCGAAGTCGAAGTTCTGCATGATCCGAAAGCACCGCCAGCCCGCATCGGTCTCCGCCGCTGGCGGGGCTTGGTGGAGAGGGCAGACGAGCGTCGTTTCCTCGACAGCCTGCACCAGCAGAGAGAAGGCTCCCGGCTCGGGCAGCGTGACGGGCGTACCGGCCGGAAATCGGCAGACGGCATAGGAGTCTGCAAGCAGGGCGAGGTTGAGCGTAGGCACGGTTTGACCATCCAGAACTAAGGCACTCATAAGAAAACCCGCCCTGGTACCAGGGCGGGTTTCCGATCGTTCGGCTTGTGGCCGGTCGATTACATGGCGAGTTCGTTGCCGGAGTAGTCGATCTTGCCGTCAGCGCCCTTCTTCCAGACATACATGATGTAGTCCGGACGGGTGATGTCGCCCTTCTTGTCGAAGGAGATGTCGCCGATGACGGTCTTGAAGGGCTTGCCGGCCTTCATCGCGTCGGACATCTTCTTGCCGTCGGTGCCGCCCGCCTGCTTCGCAGCCTCGGCCAGGATCTGGGTCGCGGCGTAGGAGTACAGGGTGTAGGCTTCCGGCTCGAAGTTCTTGGCCTTGAACTTGGCCACGGCGTCCTTCGCGTTCGGGTTCTTGCGCGGATCCGGCGAGAAGGTCATCAGGGTGCCTTCGGCGCCAGGTCCCGCGATCGAGGTGAACTCGGCCGACACGATGCCGTCACCCGACATCATCGGGGCCTGGAGGCCCTGGTCGCGCATCTGGCGGATGATGAGGCCGGCTTCCGTGTGGAGGCCGCCGAAGTAGACGACGTCGACACCAGCCTGCTTCAGCTTCGACACGAGCGCGGAGTAGTCCTTCTCGCCCGGGTTCACGCCCTCATACACGACTTCCTTCAGGCCCTTTGCGTTCATGGCCTTCTGGGTCTCGTCGGCAAGGCCCTTTCCGTAGGGGGTCTTGTCGTGGACGACGGCGACCTTCTTGCCCTTGAACTTGTCGGAGAGATAGCTGCCGGCAACGAGGCCCTGCTGATCGTCGCGACCGCAGGTGCGGAAGGTGTTCCACATGCCGCGCTCGGTGAACTGCGGGTTCGTCGAGGCCGGGGTGATCTGGACAATGCCGGCTTCCTCGTAGACCTGAGAGGCCGGGATCGACACGCCGGAGTTGAAGTGGCCGACGACCATCTTCACGCCCTCAGCGGCGAACTTGTTGGCCACCGACACACCCTGCTTCGGATCGGAGACGTCGTCGCCGATCACCACCTGCAGCTTCTGGCCATTGATGCCGCCGGCTGCGTTGATGTCTTCGACAGCCTGCTCGACGCCGTTCTTCAGCTGGGCGCCGAAGGCCGCATTCGGGCCGGTGATGGGGCCAGCAACGCCGATCTTGATCTGGGCGCTGGCAGCGCTGGAGAAGGCGAGGCCAAGACCAAGCGCCACGCCGGTCAACAGCAATTTCTTCATGAGGTCACTCCTCTGGGTGGTTTTATAGGCCCCTCTTCCTCGTGGGGCCGGTTTGGCGGGTTCTCCCCACCATCCGGGTAGCATCATGCTGGTTTTTCAGCGGATGTCACCTGGGAATCTTTTTAGCCAGAGCATCGAGCGCAAAAGTGGAAACCACTTTTGGGATCAATTCGATGCTGCGTCTTTTTAAAGCGTCGCATCGTTTGGTTCGGAAAACCGGGACCGCTTTTCCGAACGATGCGTTATCCCTTGGTAGCAGAAGCCTTTTCCCGCCAGGAAAACGGCCCGCTCCGCTCGTAGAGCCACCGGTACTGCGTGGTCATCATCCGGGCCCGGCGGTACTGGAAACCCAGGGCTCCGATGATGAGGAGGACGATGGTGTCGATCGCATAGTAATGGATCGACAGCAGGGTCCCGCCGAACAGGGCGAAGTGGATGAAGCGGACCGCGGCGCCCAGGATGAACAGGTACAGGATCAGGTTCCAGAACGGCCGCCAGGTGAGGGCGATGGCACGCCCTGTCATCCAGGCCGCCCAGCCGCCCATGATCACGGTGATGAGAAGAAAGAGCCAGAACGACGGCTCTTCGTAGAGGATACCCTGCATCAGTGATTCCCTCCTTCGAGATAGGCCGCTTTGACTTGCGGGTCTTCGAGCAGTTCCCTGCCGGTGCCGCTCATGGTGATGTTGCCCGTCACCATCACATAGCCGCGATGGGCCAGCTTGAGGGCGTGGTAGGCGTTCTGCTCCACGAGGAAGACCGTCATGCCGTCCTTCTCGTTGAGCTCTTTGATGATCTGGAAGATCTGCTTCACGATCAGGGGCGCGAGCCCCAGGGAAGGCTCGTCCAGGAGGAGGAGCTTCGGGCGGCTCATGAGCGCCCGGGCGATGGCCAGCATCTGCTGCTCGCCGCCCGACAGGGTGCCGCCGCGCTGCTGCAGGCGCTCCTTCAGACGCGGGAACAGGGTGCAGACCCGCTCGAGATCCTGGTCGAAATGGGCCAGCCCGTTCATGGACGCGCCCATCTGCAGGTTCTCGTACACGGTCATGCGCGGGAAGATGCGCCGCCCTTCCGGGGATTGGGCAATCGACAGGCGGGCGATCTCGTGGGTGGGCAGCTTGGTAATGTCGCGGCCCGCATAGGTGATCGTGCCCTCGCGGCACCGCGGATTGCCGAAGATCGTCATCATCAGCGTCGACTTGCCGGCGCCGTTGGCCCCGATCAAGGTGACGATCTCGCCCTCGTTGACATCCATGTCCACGCCCTTGAGGGCGATGATGTTGCCGTAATAGGTCTTCACGCCGCGAACGCTGAGAAGCGGTTGGCGGGCAGTGGAAGCCTGGGGATTCTGCATCGCGATGTTTGCTCCAGCGGTGCTCATAGGCCGATCTCCGCTTCGACCTTCTCGACCTCGTCATCGGCCACGCCGAGATAGGCGGCGATGACCTTGGGATCGTTCCTGACCTCGACGGGCAGGCCGTCCGAGATCTTGATGCCGTAATCCAGCACGACCACGTGATCGGAGATTTCCATCACCACCGACATGTCGTGCTCGATGAGGAGGATCGAGGTGCCCTGCTCATCACGGATCGACAGCAGGAGCTGGTTCAACTCCATGGATTCGCGCGGGTTGAGCCCTGCGGCCGGTTCGTCCAGGCAGAGCAGGAGCGGGTCGGTGCACATGGCGCGGGCGATCTCCAGGCGGCGCTGATCGCCGTAGGGCAGGTCGCCGGCCGGTTCGTCGGCCCGGTGGATCAGACGGGTCTTCTCCAGCCAGAACTTCGCCTTCTCGATGGCCTCCTTCTCGGCCTTGCGGTAGCCGCCGATGCCGAGGACGCCCATGAAGGTGAAGCCGGAGGCGATCATCAGCGGGTTGTGCTGGGCCACCAGCAGGTTCTCGAGCAGGGTCATGCCGGAGAACAGGCGGATGTTCTGGAAGGTGCGGGCAACCTTGCCCTTCCAGTTGATGTCGTATCCCGGCAGACGCTCAAGCAGAAGGTGCGAGCCGTCCGGCTTGCGCAGGGCGATCATGCCCTCCGTCGGCTTGTAGAAGCCCGTGATGCAGTTGAAGACCGTGGTCTTGCCGGCTCCGTTGGGGCCGATGAGCGCGGTGATCTCGCCGCGCCCGGCCTTGAAGGAGAGATCGTTGACGGCCACCAGGCCGCCGAAGCGCATCGTGAGATGCTGTACGTCGAGGATGGGATCCTGCAGCCAGCGCATTAGCCGTGTCCTTCCTTCACGAGCGAGCCCGAAATGGCCTTGCGCTCTTTCAAGATCACCGAGGGTTCACGTTCCGAGATCAGGCCGCGCGGACGCCAGACCATCATCGCCACCATGCCCATGCCGAAGAGCAGCAGGCGGTATTCGTTCGGGTCGAAGCCCGAGCCGAAGACGGACTGGAGGAAGGTGAGATTGCGCAGGACCTCGGGGCCGCCGACCAGCACGATGGCCGCGATGGCCACGCCGATCTGGGACCCCATGCCGCCCATGACCACGATGGCCAGGATGATCGCGGATTCGAGGAAGTTGAAGCTTTCCGGCGAGACGAAGCCCTGGCGGACCGCGAAGAACGAACCCGCGAAGCCGCCGAACATGGCCCCGATGGCAAAGGCCGTGAGCTTGGTGTTCGTCGTGTTGATGCCGAGCGACCGGCAGGCGATCTCGTCCTCGCGCAGCGCCTCCCAGGCGCGGCCCACGGGCAGCTTGCGCAGGCGCATGGTGACGAAATTGGTCAGAAGAGCCAGCGCCAGGATGAGATAGTACAGGAAGATCATCCTGTGCATGCCGTTGAACTCGAGCCCGAACGTGGCGGCGAATCCGCCTTCGCCCGCCGTGAAGGGCAGGCCGAAGAAGGTCGCGCGCGGGATCGACGAGATGCCGGCGCCGCCGTTGGTCAGGTCCACCCAGTTGATGAGCACGAGGCGGATGATCTCGCCGAACGCCAGGGTCACGATGGCCAAATAGTCGCCGCGCAGGCGCAGCACCGGGAAGCCGAGGATCATGCCCCAGAAGGCTGCCAGGATGCCGGCGAGCGGCAGGCAGATCCAGAAGGACAGGCCGAACGTGGTCGAGAGCAGGGCGTAGGAATAGGCGCCGACCGCATAGAAGGCGACGTAGCCCAGGTCGAGCAGGCCCGCGAGGCCCACCACGATGTTCAGGCCCCAGCCGAGCATCACGTAGGTGAGGATCAGGATGCCGAGATCCACCCAGTAGCGCGACTCGTTGAGGCCGCCCTGGATCAGGTAGATCAGAGCCGGAAAGGCAAGCGCGACTCCAAGAAAGAACGGAACCCCGAAGCGGGAGGCCTTCTGAAAGGCACTGGGACCGGCGTCGACCAACTCGGTTGCCTGACGCGGGCTCGGGGTCGCCTTGGCATAGGAGCGCGACGCCGTGAAAGCGTGGATCACGAGGCGCAGGCCGAACACGATGGCGCAGACGATCGCCACCAGACCCCACCGGGGCGTCAGGAAGAGATCGGCGCCGCTCTGGTCCGTCTTGTAGACCAGAATCGGGATCGACAGGCCCAAGGTGATCAGCGTCGCCTTGAGGGCATCCCTGAAGGCCGCGGCCAGATCGAAATGACTCGAGACCGTGTTGGTCTGGGCCGTTGTGGTGATGGAAGGAGCGTTCATGGCGTTTAAGCTCCTTAAACCTTCTCGACCTCAGGCCGTCCGAGAATGCCGGAGGGCATGAAGATGAGAACGATGGCGAGGATCGAGAACGCGGCCACATCCTTGTACTCGATCGAGAAATAGGCCGACCAGAATGTCTCGATGAGGCCGATGATCAGGCCGCCCAGAACCGCGCCGGGGAGCGAGCCGATGCCGCCCAGGACCGCGGCCGTGAAGGCCTTCACGCCCGGCACGAAGCCGTCGCTGAAGCTCACGACGCCATAATACAGGAGGTACATGGTGCCGGCGACCGACGCGAGGGCGGCGCCGATCACGAAGGTGAGCGAGATCGTCCGGTCCACGTTGATGCCGAGCAGGGCGGCCATCTTGCGGTCCTGCTCGCAGGCACGCTGGGCGCGGCCCAGCGATGTCTTCTGGACGACGTACCAGAAGACCGTCAGCAGCACCGCCGTGACCACCATGATGATGACCTGCTTGTAGGAGAGGGCGACATTGTAGCCGCTCGCACCCTGGAACAGCACGATCACGTCCTGGACCATCGGGGGTGTCGGCTTGTTGCGGGCTCCTTGCGCCACCTGAACGAAATTGGACAGGAAGATCGAGACGCCGATGGCCGAGATCAGCGGCGCCAGGCGGAACGATCCGCGCAAGGGTCGATAGGCGATCCGCTCGACGGTCCAGCCCCACAGTGACGTGAGGACCATGGCGATGATCAGCACGAAGAACAGCGCCAGCACCACCGACGAGATCCCGAGCCATGCGGTCAGGATCAGGAAGAAGATGAGCGAGATGAAGGCGGAGAGCATGAAGACGTCGCCGTGGGCGAAGTTCACCATGCCGATGATGCCGAAGACCATCGTGTAGCCGATGGCGATGAGGCCGTAGATCGACCCCAGTGTCAGCCCATTGATGAGCTGCTGCACAAAAATTTCCATGTCCTACCCTTGCCCCTCTGGAACGGGGTCATTCTTGGGAACCAATGCAGGAAAGCACGACGCGTGTACATCGCCAAGCCTGACGTAAGGTGCGGGTGTCTCTAGCAAAACGATTTTCATTCCACAACGTACTGTTAAGATTCCTATCAGTCCAATTGATGGAAATCGTGCGGGAGACTGCCTGAATATGCGGCATGGGCCCCGAATGCCGGCCGCTTTCCATGCCGGGGCGGAAGAACCATATGGCTTTGATGGCCTTGTGCTCAGCCTAAAAGAGTGGAAGAGGCTTGCTTGGATCATGATCTTGAAGACACAAGCCTCTCCGCATTCCACCTCCGGCTCGGACGCTCTGCTCTTTCGTGAGGGCATGAGCCGGGTCGCCGGTGCCGTCCATGTGGTCACAACCGACGGCGCCGCCGGCCGGGGGGGCTTCACGGCCACAGCGGTGACGCCCGTGACCGACAGCCCGGCCTCGCTCCTGGTCTGCGTCAACACGGGTTCCCGCTCGGCTCAAGCCCTGCTGTCGAACAGGGTCTTCTGCGTGAACACCCTTGCGGCCTTCGATGTAGAGATGGCGGATATTTTCGCCGGTCGCGCCGGCCTGCAGGGGCCGGAACGCTTCAGCAGAGGGGAGTGGGACGTTCTGGAGACGGGCGCTCCCGCCCTGACGACGAGCCTCGTCTCCTTCGACTGCCGGATCAGCGATGCCCGGGTGGTCGCCACCCACCACGTGATCATCGGCGACATCCTCAGCATCAGGCTCGGCGAACAGAGGCCGCCCCTCATCTATCACGCACGGCACTATCACGAATTGTGAGTTTCAGGGGCCAGTGGAAAGGCCTCCCCACCCGCCGTTGCCGGTAGATGAGGAGGCCTCCCGGTCCCGAAGGCTCAGGAGCCCTCATGGATCCAATGAATGGATTCGGGGGCGGTTTCAGCTATGCGGGAAATTCTGGTGGGGCTGCTGCTTGGCAAAAGAGAGGGCCAGCCTGCCGGGATGAAGCAGAGCGGCCCTGAGTTACGAAGGGCTGTAGGTGAACAGTGCCTCCGATGGGTTAACTCAAAAGGCTATAGCGGGTTCAACCTTGAGTGAGCTTTCTGCCCTAGGAGAGGTTCAAAGCCCTGATGGCATGTGACCTTTTCGGAGAGGCAATCACCCCGCGGGATCCTGGTTCCGTACAACGGTTCTCTAGGATGGTAACCCAGCCGCCGATCAGCGACGGGCGCATGTCCTTTGAATCGTTTTAGCAAGCCAATGCGGATCCTTCGGCGTCCCTTGAACCCGAGCCTCCGGAGCTTATGTCCCTCTATCACATTGCAACCACGATCTGCAGGGCCGCGAGCAAGGTATGTCGAGCTATCGGAACAAATCCGATCTTGCCGCGGTCACAAGATCCTGCGGATTGGCTTATCGAATGGTCCCTCGATGACCGATGGCCTGTTGAAAGGGCCATCGTCCCTGTCTCACAAATCGGAAGATGTCACGGTTTTAGGGGCAACCGGCACTTCCTCCTGGCCGCAGGGCAGGGGCGAGATGGGGCAGCGCATCAGGGCTCATGGCTGGGCGGAGACCCCGCTCGGTCCTCTGTCGTCCTGGCCCCAGAGTCTCCGCACCCTCGCCGAACTCATGATCGACTCCCGGCAACCGGCCTTCGTGGTGTGGGGGCCCGATCTCACGCTTCTCTACAACGACAGTTTCGGGCCGATTCTCGGCCCGAAACATCCTGCAGCGCTCGGCACACCGCTTCGTCAGTTATGGCCCGAGTTGTGGGACGGATATCGCTCAAGCATCGAATCGGCTTTGTCGGGTGAGGTGCGGGATGCCACCGAGCATTCTGCTTCGTCGGCTGGCGGATTGGACTGGCCGATTGGCGCCTTCGCATTCTCCTGGACGCCTGCCAGGGACGACACGGGCAAGGTTGCCGGGTTTTATTGCATCGGCAACGAGCCGAGCGGCCACGCTCCTATGGAAGAGCGGCTCAGGCAGGTGCAGGAAGCAGCACGGATCGGCAGCTTCGACTTCAATCGCGAGACCGGCAAGGCCATCGCCTCACCGGAGTACCTGGAGCTTTACGGGTTGCCGGGGGACCGAACCGACGCCTTCTCGTACGAGAAGTGGATCAGCCTCGTGCATCCCGAAGATCGAGCGGCGATCGAGGCCGAAACACGCAGAGCGGTCGCTGATCCCACCTGTCACCAGATCGAGTACGATTTTCGGATCACCCGCGTCGATACGGGTGAGATGCGATGGATCACGGCACGCACGAAGCTGATCCGGGATGCCGACGGACGCTTCATCCGCTCTCTCGGCGCGCAGTGGGATATCACTGCAGAAAAGGAGGCCGAGGCGGCTCTGCGTGACAGTCAGGAGCGCTACCGTTCGTTCATCACCCGCAGTTCCGAGGGGATCTGGCTCTTGGAGTTTACGCCTCCGCTCGACACGAGCTTGTCGGTGGAGGAGCAGGTCGCGCTGGCCTACCGCAATGGTCGCTTCGTCGATTGCAACGACGCCATGGCCCGCATGTATGGGCTTGACCGGGCCGAGGATCTAGTTGGCAAGACTCTTGAGTTTCCCCTGCCTTCATCAGACCCCGAGGCCAGAGCCTACCTGGCCAGCGTTATTCGCTCCGGTTACAGCGTCACCGGAGCGGAATCTGTCGAGCAGGATACCGCCGGGCATCCGAAACATTTCGACAACAGCATCATCGCGATCATCGAAGATGGCCAGCTGAAGCGGCTCTGGGGCATCCAGCGTGACATCACCGATCGCAAGAGGGCCGAAGAGCAGCGCACGCTCCTGATCAACGAGTTGAATCACCGGGTGAAGAACACCCTGGCCACTGTGCAGTCGATTGCTGCTCAGACGCTTCGCAATGCCGGAACGGCGCACGAGGCCAAGGAGGCACTTGAAGGACGCCTGATGGCTCTGGCGCGCGCTCATGACGTCCTAACGACGGAGAATTGGGAAGGGGCCGAACTCAAGGACATCGTCGCTCAGGCTCTCGAGCCTTATAGAGCCTTGGGCGAGGATAGGTTGACGATGAAGGGGCCTGAACTCCGCCTGTCGCCTCGCATCGCCTTGGCCCTGTCAATGGCGCTTCAGGAGCTGACCACGAATGCCGTGAAGCATGGTGCTCTGTCGAACGCGACGGGGAGGGTCGACATCGTCTGGGATGTCCCTCGGTCGGAATCCGGCAGCCGGCTTCACCTGCGCTGGCAGGAGAGCGGCGGCCCGCCGGTCCAGCCCCCCACGCGCCAGGGCTTCGGCTCCCGCCTCATCGAGCGCAGCCTTGCGCGCGAGCTCGACGGCAACGTCCAGATCACATTCCACCCTGAGGGAGTTCTGTGCACCGTGGACGCTCCGCTCGCGTGAAGTGTTGACGGTCGAGCGATGAACGCGCCCGGATTGGAACCATCCGCCGCAGAAGACCTTTGATCAGCACGTGGTTTACATAGGTGATCCGATGTTCAAGCTTCTTCGCAACCTCTTCGTCCTCCGTCAGGCCTGGAAGATGATCAAGCGCCGGCGCTGAGCGGCGGCGCTTTATCCCTGTCGCGCAGGCCCCGGAGCATAGGGGCTCCACCCGCCGATCTGCACGAACCCGTCGCAGGCGGCGACGACCATATGCTTGCGATGGCGATGGACGAGGGTGCCGGGCCGGTAACGGTGCGGCTCCTCCCAGCCCGAGGCCTCCCACACATAGACGTAGCGGGACTCGATCTGGGCGAATGCCTCGATGGATCCGAAGGCGCGGATCGTGCGCAGCACGTCCTGCACGCCGCCGTTCCAGGAGACGGTTCTCTGCACCTGGGTGACCCTCGGCCAGTAGGTGCCCGGCCCCTGCGGCTTCGCATCTGCCCACCGCCTTGGAAGATCGCCGGCGAGTTCCGCCGCAAGCTCCCTTGCGGCCATCTGGCATTTGGACAGCAGGGTGTCGTGGGATTCCGCACTGCTTAAGGAAAAACGCTTCTGAGCCACGACGGCGCCGGTGTCGAAGGCGGGCTCCAGCGCGTGGACCGACATTCCCCATTCGGACAAGCCGTCGAGGATGGCCTGGAAGAGCGGGTACGGCCCTCGTCCCAGGGGCAGAGGCGAGGGGTGAAAGTTGATGGCGTAGGGAATATGCCGCTCCCAGCCGGTGATCAGCCAGGGATAGCCCGCGACCACCAGGGCCTCGCAGCCCATCGCGTTGAGACCGGCGAGATCGGCCGGAACGATGCGCGACATCTGCACGGGCAGGCGCAGCGAGCGGGCGCGCGCGAGCGTCACATCGTTGAAGTCGTAGATGCTGTCACAGGGTCGGCTGAAAAGCTTGACCGGCTCCCAGCCCTTGGCAAGGAACGTCTCGAAAACATCTCCCAGAAAATCGATTCCCGCGAAGGCGAAGCGCATTCCCGGTGGTCCCCTTCCACGATGCTTCCGTTCAGGCCTTGTCACGTGCACTCAACGCAAGATCGCGTGGATGTGCAAGTCCCTATGCGTATCGTGCGGAACCAAAGGGCCGCGTTAGTGAAATGTGGCCCCGGTTTTCCGCACGATACGCTTAGAAGGATGAGCATCGGGAGAATCCCACAAGTGGAAGGCACTTTTGGCCCGATGCGCTTGCGGGAACTTCAAAGTGCACTCAAGATTTAGCCTTGAGCATAGGGCAGGAGACCGCCTGCGCTTTCCGGGTGGATTCCTGTCGACAAGGCTCGTTCGGGCTTGAGAAGGAGTTCGCATGGTATCGAAGGATTTCATCCGCCAGATGGAAGGCTATGGGCTGACGACCGCCAAGATCCTGTACCGCATGCCGGATCACCCATCCTTCCTCCAAACCTATATCTGGCAGGAATATGATCTGGCTCCCCGCTTCCCCGTGCTCATCGATTTCCTCGATTTCTGGAAGCGGGAGCTCGCAGGGCCACTGCACTCGGTCACCGTCACCCATGCGCAACTGATCCGTCCAGCCGAGTTCCGGGCAATTGAGGGGGAGATCAACATTCATTGATACGCCTTGGCCCCAGACGTTAAGTCAGGTAGAGAGGCGCCCTGAGCTTCCCCGAACCTGTCAGGGCTCCTTGTTTTCCAACGCGCGCACTTCCCAGATCCTGCTCGCCCTGGCATCCCAGCCGGGCGAGCGCCTCACCGTGCGCGAGATCATGGCCGTGCTCCAGGACAGGGCCTTCGCGCTGCTGATCGTCCTGCTGGGATTGCCCAACTGCCTTCCCATGCCGCCGCCGATCCCGCTGGTCTGCGGCCTGCTGCTGGCGCTCGTCGCCGTTCAGATCCTTTTCGGCCGCGAGGCGCCCTGGCTTCCGCGCCAGCTCATGAACCGCTCCATGGCCCGCACGGACGTGGAGCGGGCCGTCGGACGCGCGGTCCCGGTGTTCCGCCGTCTCGAGCGCATTTCCCGTCCCCGCATGACCTTCCTGGACACGCCTATCGCGATGCGCCTCATGGGCGCGGTCATCCTGATTCTGTCTGTCGGGCTTCTCTTCGCTCCGCCATTCGTGGGGCAGATCCCGCTGGGTCTTGCCGTGTGCCTCGTCGGCCTGGGGCTCGTGGAGCGGGATGGCTTCGTGGTGGTGGGCGGGCTCCTGATCGGCTCCATCGGCCTGACTCTGAGCCTCGGCTTCGTCTATGCGGTCTTCACCGGGATCGACACGCTGATCTGAAAAGGGCCTGCGGCCGCCGGAGGGCGGCCGCAGGATTGTAAAGCCTTAGTCGTTATCCTCGAACTCCGGGGCTGACTTGAGCTGATCGACAGGCATGTTCACGACGATCCGCATGTCGTCGCTGCTTCGGGCAGAGGACGAGCCGGCATTCTGGTTGGAGCCCTGGACGGAGCCGGTGGTCGCCGCATCCGGGGCGTTCATCTGGACGGCGCTCAGGGGCAGGGCCACGGTGCGGTCGCCGAGGCCTTCGCTCACCTCTACCACGACGGCAACGACCTTGCCGCTGCGGTCGAGCACCAGATCCTCGATGTCGCCGATGTCTTTGTTGTCGGCGCCGACCACATCCTCATCCATGATCTTGGAGGCGAGCATCTGGCCAGCCTCGAGGCGCGTGATGAAATTCACGCCTGCCGGAGCAGCGGCGCCCGAGGAGGGCTGGGCCGGCGTGGTCTGGGCCATGGCGGCCGAGGCCAGGAGGGTCGAGCCGAGCAGGCCGGCGGTCAGCATTAGCTTCTTCATCATCATCTCCCATGAGCGTTGTTCGTGGTGGTGTAACGCGACCGGGAGAGGTTGGTTCTGTTGTCAAGCTCAGATCAGGCGCAGGCCCTTGAGGCTCGCATGACCTTCTCGTCCCACGATGATGTGGTCATGGACCGTGATGCCGAGGGGCTTTGCCACCTCGATGATCTCGCGGGTCATCCTGACGTCGGCGGAGGACGGCGTCGGGTCGCCGGAGGGGTGATTGTGCACCAGGATCAGGGCCGAGGCCGAGAGTTCGAGAGCCCGCTTGACCACCTCGCGGGGATAGACCGGCGCGTGGTCGACCGTGCCCGATTGCTGCACCTCGTCGGCGATGAGCGCGTTGCGCTTGTCGAGGAAGAGCAGGCGAAACTGCTCCTTGTCCATGAACGCCATGGCGGTGCGGCAATAGTCGATCACGGAGGCCCACGAAGACAGGACGGGGCGCTTGGCCACCTCGCCCTTGGCAAGCCGCCGGGCGGAGGCCTCGACGATCTTGAGATCCGTGACCACGCCCTCGCCGATCCCGTCCACCTCCATGAGCCGGGCCGGGGAGGCGGCCAGCACCTCGGCGAAGGTGCCGAAGCGCTTGATCAGTTCCTTGGCGATGGGCTTCACATCCCGGCGTGGGATCGAGCGGAAGAGCACGAGCTCCAAAAGCTCGTAATCCGGCACGGCATCGCCGCCCACCTCCATGAAGCGGGCGCGTAAGCGGTCGCGATGGCCGTGATAATGGGGTAGGTCGTCGCTCATGCCCGCCCGTTGCTTCCTGCACCTGATGCTCCGCGAAGCATCGTTGTTACGTTGTAGGCCAGAAGCAATGCGGCAGGCTAGTGTCTAGCTGGTCTCAGGACGGCTTGTCCAAGCCCTTGGGCGAGTAGGTGAAGACCTCCGCGCCGGTCTCCGTCACGCCCACCATGTGCTCGAACTGGGCCGAGAGGGAGCGGTCGCGGGTCACGGCGGTCCAGCCGTCGGCCAGCACCTTCACCTGCGGGCGCCCCAGATTGATCATGGGCTCGATGGTGAAGAACATGCCGGCTTTCAGCTCCACGTTGTAGGCCGGCTCCACGTAATGGAGGATCGTCGGCGAGTCGTGGAACACCTTGCCGATGCCGTGGCCGCAGAAGTCCCGCACCACGGAGCAGCGCTCGGCTTCAGCATAGGACTGGATCGCCGCGCCGATGTCGTTGGTGGTGGCGCCCGGCCTCACGGCCGCGATGCCGCGCAGGAGGCATTCATAGGTGATCTCGCAGAGCCGCTGAGCGCGGCGCGGCACCTCGCCCACATAGTACATGCGGCTCGAGTCACCGTGCCATCCATCGAGGATCAGGGTCACGTCGACGTTCATGATGTCGCCGTCGCGCAGGGGCTTGTCGTTGGGAATGCCGTGGCAGACCACGTGGTTGATCGAGGTGCAGATCGTCTTGGTGTAGCCGCGATAGTGCAGGCAGGCCGGATAGGCGCCATGATCGCGGATGAAGTCGAAGGCCAGCTTGTCCAGGTACTCGGTCGTGACGCCGGGCTTCACGTGTTCCGAGAGCATGTCCAGGCACTCGGCCACCATGTGGCCGGCGCGGCGCATCCCTTCGAACTCCGCGGGGCCGTGGAGCGGGATCTCGGCGGCGCGCCTGCGCTCGACAACATCGGTCTCGGTCATTCTCAATCCTTGATCTCTTGCCCGGAATGTAAGGATCGCCGCGGCTGACGCAAGTTAAAGCATCGGGCCCAAAAGTGGATTTGCACTTTTGGGCCCGATGCTTCCTCTCTCAACGAGAGCATCGTTGGGGGCGGACCCAGCGGGCCGCGCTAGCGAAAACCGCGACCCACTTTTCCGCACGATGCTCTAAACTCCTCATGCCCCGCTTGCGATTGGCGCTTGAGGGTGTCATGAGCAACCCTGTTCATCCGGTTCGTGGCTCTGGATTCCTCGGTAATGAATGATTCCCGCCCCTTCGGGGACTTTGCGCCTTCAGGTCTCACCCGCTGGGTGATCGACCGCACGCGCGGGTTGCCGGAGGGCTGGGCGGGCCGCAGGCTCGCTCTGATGCTGCGCCATCTGGCCATGAAGATGCTCAAGGGCCCGCCGCTCGACCTCGAGACATTCGGCGTCAGGATGCGGCTTTACCCGCACAAGAACGTCTGCGAGCGCCGGCTCCTCTTCACGCCGCAATACTTCGATACCGACGAACTCAAGATCCTGGCCTCGCGTATCCGGGACGGCTTCACCTTCATCGATGTGGGTTCGAATGTCGGCTGGTACGCCCTGTTCCTGGCGCAGGAGGCCGGCCCCACCGTCTCGACCCGGATCCTGGCTGTGGAGCCGCAACCGGAGATCTTCGACCGGCTGATCTACAACATCCGGCAGAATCCCTCCTGCACGATCAAGGCCGTCGATTGCGCGGTGGCCGACAAGACTGGCGAGCTCACCCTGTTCCTCGACCCCCTCAACCGGGGCGAGGCCAGCCTCAAGATCGTCAATTCCAGCCAGACGGACGCGATCCGCGTCCCGGCCGTGACCCTGCTCGATCTTCTGAGCCGGGAGGGCCTGACCCATGTCGACGCCATCAAGCTCGATGTGGAGGGGGCGGAAGACTTGGTCCTCGGCCCTTTCTTCCGTGACGCGCCGGCTTCGCTCTACCCGTCCGTGTTCATCGTGGCGAACGTGCCGGAACGCTGGCAGGTTGACGTGGTCGGGCTCCTCGCGAGCAAGGGCTATCGGCAGATTCTCGAGACCAAGATGAACCTGGTTTTCGAGCGTTCCTGAGCAGGGCTCAACGCGGCGTCACGATCTCCACCGGCCGATCGATGGTCACCTCCTGGGGCGTGATCCGGCAGACATAGGCGTAGGATTCCACCCCCGCGGCGAGGGCGTGCCGGAAGGCCTTGTCGTAGGCCGGATCGATGTCGCGGGCGACGTCGAAGCGCTCGGCGTCCATCTGGATGACATAGACGAGGGCGGCTCTCGCTCCCCCGGCCTTCATGTCGGCCAGCTCGTAGAGGTGCTTGGCGCTGCGGGCGGCCACGCAGTCCGGGAACTCGGCAAAGCCTGCCTCGCGCATGAGGTGGCAGTTCTTCACCTCCAAGTAGCAGGGCGGCTCGCCGTCCTTCTCCAGCAGGAAATCGACCCGGCTGTTCCGGCCGTACTTCACCTCGGGACGCACCCGATCATAATGAGCGAAGGGCGCCAGACGCCCCTCCCGCAGGGCCTCGGCCACCAGCAGGTTAGGGCGGGAGGTGTTGATCCCGATGAGCTGGAGCGGGCCGCCGCCGGCTGGGACCTCGACGAACTCCCAATTGTACTTGAGCTTGCGGTTCGGGTTCGTGGCCCGTGAGAGAAAGACCCGGCTGCCGGGCTCCTTCAAGCCCATCATGGCCCCCGGATTGGCGCAATGGGCGGTGACCACCTCGCCGGTGTCCAGCTCAATATCCGCCAGAAATCGCTTGTAGCGCTCGATGAGACGTCCCTCGAGCAGGGTTTCCTGAAAACGCATCCAAAACCAGCATTCGCGTGTAAAAATCCCTGGTAGCAGGGGAGAAGCCCTTGGTTCAACCCGACACGCCTCTCTCGTGATCGCCACCTTCGTCATCCCGGACGCAGCGCAGCGGAATCCAGGATCGAGTGCAGGATAGGGCGCGGTTTCCCTCCCCCCTGTGCGGGGGAGGGTGGCGAACGGAGTGAGCCGGGAGAGGGGACGTCAGGACAAGCCCGGCCCCTCTCCCGACCTGCTGCGCAGGCCACCCTCTCCCGCACAGAGGAGAGGGTGAGCAGCGGGCATGTTCTCTCTTTGTTCTTGACAGTTCCCTTAAGCTCGGCTATATCGTTGTATAGATCTGTTCCTGTCGAGGGGCGCGCTC
>JAESFL010000429.1_pt1 | contig 30309 bp, 24 predicted proteins | sample 9269401 | NCBI WGS metagenome assembly JAESFL01 (sample SAMN14506025, study PRJNA617098) | algae metagenome | isolation source: Gloeocapsa sp. UFS-A4-WI-NPMV-4B04 and co-occurring heterotrophs from desert... | place: USA: Utah | collected 2006-10-01 | reverse complement strand
ATAATGACCCGCAGCGCCTGGGGTAGAACGACGAGCCGCATGGTCAGGCCGTCTCTGAGGCCTAGTGCGCGCGACGCCTCCCATTGGCCCTTGCGCACCGACAGGATGCCGCTCCGCACGATCTCGGCTATCCCGGCCGAGGCAGAGAGGGCAAGACCGACGAGGAGAGCCGTGAATTCCGGCGTGAGCTGCGAGCCGCCGGTCAGGCGGAAGCGGCCTTTCGCGGGAAGGCTGACAGTAAACTCAGGCTGCAGGATCAGCAGCGCGAGAGCCGGCGGGATCAAGAGAGCAAAGGTAACCCATGGCCATGTGGTCCGCTCCTTGCCGGTTCTGATCCGCTCGGCAGTCATGCGGCGGCGAACGGCAACCGCCAGAACTCCTCCGAGAATCAGCGCGGCGAAAATGATTGTATGAGCACGGGTCCAGACCAGCGACGGAACGGTCAATCCGCTGTTGCTCAAAAACACATGAGGAACAACTTCCCACGCATCCCGGACGGCTGGCAAGCCGGTGACGATCAGGGCGTACCAGAGGAAAAGATAGAGCAGGAGCGGTACGTTCCGCAGCGCCTCCACGTATAGGAAGGCGAGAAGCGCGAGCAGTGGATTGCGCGATAGGCGCGCGATACCGACGACGAGACCAAGGACGGAAGCGAGCACGACGCTCCAAGCCGAAACCCAAATCGTGTTGACGATCCCGGCCAGGATAGCGCGGCCGTAGGTATCGGTAGGCTTGTAGTCGATCATTGTCTGGCTGATGACGAAGCCTGCCTCGCGGCTCAGGTAGTCAAAGCCCGTCGCGATATTCTGTTCTGCAAGCTTCTGAGAGACGTTCGAAAAAAGATAGAGCCCAAGAAGGACGATGCTCCCGACAGCGAGGACCTGATAGACGATCGCCCGGAAGCGGAGATTGTAGAGGAGCCTCGTTCCGCTCGTCGAATCCACGCGCATGATGATCCTTTCCGGAGAACGCCGAGTGCGAAGCGGACGGCCGCAGGGCCGCCCGCTGATCTCAGACTACCGGAACGGCGGCGAGTAGAGCAGGCCACCCTTGTTCCAGAGTTCATTCGGGCCGCGTGAAAGGCCAAGACGAGTCTCGGGGCCGAGGTTGCGATCAAAGAGCTCCGAATAGTTTCCAAGGGACTTGATGATGTTGTAGCCCCACTTGTTGTCGAGGCCGAGCATCTTTCCCAAATCGCCGTTCACGCCGAGCATGCGCTGGATCTCCGGATCCTGGCTCTTGAGCTGCTCGTCCACATTGGCCTGAGTGATGCCCTTTTCCTCCGCGGCAACAAGGGTATAGACCGTCCAGCTCAGAATATCACGCCAGTTGGGATCATTCTGGCGTATCGTCGGAGCAAGCGGCTCTTTCGAAATTGTCTCGGGCAAGACCACATATTGCGAGGGATCATTGGCGATGGCGCGTACGGAAGCAAGGTCCGAGCGGTCGGAGGTGATGGCATCGCAGCGCCCGTTAAAGAATGCGTTGCGCCACTCGTCAGAGTTCTCGAACACCACGGATTCATATTTGATGTTCTTGGGACGGAAGAAATCCTCCAGGTTCTGAAGCGTCGTCGTGCCGGGCAGGAGGCAGATCGCCGCATCGGCGAGTTCGCTGGCGCTCTTCACGTTGAGCTTGGTCGATACCATGAGGCCTTGACCGTCGTAGAACACCACAGGCCCGAAATCGAGGCCAAGAGATGCGTCGCGCGAGAAGCTCCAGGTATTCTGCCGGGACAGGACATCCACCTCACCAGATTGAACGGCTTGGAAGCGAACATTGGTGTTGAGCGGAATAAATTCGACCTTGTCCGGATCAGCGAAGATCGCTGCCGACATGGCACGGCAGACATCGACATCGAAGCCGCGCCGGGCACCCTTGTCGTCGGCATAGGAGAAGCCGGGAGAGACTGGGGAGACGCCGCACAGAATCTTGCCGCGCTTCTTAACTGTATCAAGTGTCGCTTGCGCAGAGGCCGGCGCAGCCGAGACAGCGGCGACACCTGCGACGAGGCCCATCGAAAGCCAGCTGGTCAAAGATCTGGATTTTGTCATTGTATTCCCTCTCTCCGTGCGCCTTATGCGGCCGCTACCACGCAAAGCTAGACCTGAAACATCTTGCGTTTCAAGGGCAGATTTTCCCAAGGGAAGCATCTGAGAACTTGATGACTAACTAAAAGGTATGCAAACTGACCCGCCGTGAGCTGCAACAATAGCAGCAACTCCAATTTCTGCGCGAGCCGTTCATGCCCATCCTCCCTAAAGCCGACATCGTCCTCACGAACGGCCGCATCTTTCGCGGGTTTTCCGAACAGGTGACCGAGGCCATTGCTCTCTGGGCAGGGCAGGTCTTAGCGGCGGGGTCCGATGCCGACATAGAGACCCTCATCGGTCCGAAGACCCGTGTCATCGATCTGGCGGGACGACTTGCGACGCCAGGGCTGTGCGACTCGCATATGCATCTTCTCCCTTATGGAGTGATCATGGGGCACGTGGATGTGCGCGCTGCCTCTGCACCCACCCTCGCGACATTACTCGAAAAGGTCCGGCAGCGTGCAGCGGTCACTCCCCCGGGCCAATGGATCCAGGGACGCGGTTACGATCAGTTCGAACTCGATGTCCGGCGACATCCCCTGCGTGAGGAACTCGATGCGGTCGCGCCCTATCATCCCGTCGCCATCGTAAGGGCCTGTGGGCACGTCACGATCTGCAACTCCAAGGCGCTGGAACTGGCTGGGATCGACGTATCGACTCCCGTTCCTCAAGGCGGCGCCATCGAGCAGCGGGACGGACGTCTGACAGGACTGCTGGCCGAGACAGGACGCGATCGTCTAAAGGCGGTGTTGCCGGAACCGACGGATGAGGAACTCGTTCAGGCTATCGACGCTGCCGGCCGTGCATGCCTGTCTTATGGGATCACCAGTGTAATGGATGCAGGCGTCGGCATGAGAGCAGGCTACCGTGAGGTCGCGGCTTACCGCACAGCCCAACGCCTTGGCCGTCTGCCCGTGCGGACGACCCAGTGCCTGCTCGGGGGGCCGGGAGGCATCGTGGAACAGGCCTATGCGGACGGTGTGGTGACGGGCGTGGGTGACTCCATGCTCCGGGTTGGACCGGTAAAGATATTCACGGATGGCAGCGCTGGCGGTCGGACGGCCGCTATGAGCGAGCCTTATGTCGGAGAGCCGCAGACCACGGGTCTGATGCTCCTGCACGACAACGAGATGAACGACCTGGTGCACGATTATCACGCCAAAGGCTACCAACTGGCGGTGCACGCCATCGGCGATGCGGCCATCGAACAGACCCTGAATGCCTTCGAGCGGGCTCTCGAAGCGATGCCGGATCCCGATCGGCGACATAGGATCGAGCACGCAGGCTATGCACGAGCCGACCAGAACGCCCGCATGAAGCGCCTGGGCGTCCAGCCGGTGCCGCAGCCCGTGTTCATCTACGATTTCGGGGACCTGTACGTTTCCGTCGTGGGGGAGGAGCGGGCGAAGCCATCTTATCCGCTCAAGACCTGGATCGATCTCGGCTTCAAGCCCGCAGCCGGCAGCGACGCTCCTGTCTGCGACATCAATCCTTTCCCGAACTTCTTCTCGATGCTCACCCGAAAGACCTCGCATGGCACAGTTATGGATGAACGGGAGGTGGTATCTATCGAGCAGGCCATCACCGCCTTCACGGAGTTCGGCGCCTACGTGAACAAGGCCGAGCACGAATGGGGCCGCCTCGTGCCTGGCCTTGCGGCAGATGTCGCGGTGTTCTCGCGCGATCTTTTGACGGCTTCGCCCGAGGAGATCCTTCACGATACCCGCTGTGATCTCACGATTCGCGGGGGCGAGGTCGTATTCGACCGCCACGGGGAGATGGTCCGCTGATACGCCCGTGCCTGGAAGAGACTTCGCGACGATGCAAAAAGGCCCCGAGTGAACTCGGGGCCTTTCGTGTTTCGTGATCTTGCCTCTCAATCGCGGATGGGGAAGACGCGGGGGCTCAGCTCTTCGAGGTTCCGTCCCGCCCAGTCGCGCTGCGATGCCGATGCGACTGCTTCGGCCTGACCGCGGCGCAGCATCTCGATGTCTTCGCCAATATCGAAGTCCAGCACATTGCCGTCGCGAACAACTTGGCGACCATCGACATAGACGTCCCTGATGGCCCTGTCGTTGGCCGAGTAGACGAGGCTGCGTATGGGCTCGTAATCGGGTTGCATGTAGGGATTGCTCATATCGACGACCGAGAAATCCGCCTTGCAGCCGGGGGCAAGACGTCCCAGGTCCGGGCGGCGGATCATGTCGGCGCCGACGGCCGTGGCAGCCATGAACGCGTCCCGCGTGGTCGATGCCGTGAAGCTCCCTGCGATGATCCGGCCGGCGTAACAAGCCATGCGGAGTTCATCGAGCATGTTGTGGGGAAAGCTGTCCGTGCCAATGCCGCAGCGTATGCCCGCCTTCATATAACGGCTGAGGGTATTCAGGGCGATTCCGCGCCGGGCAAAGACCACGGGGCAGTGCGCGACCTGGGCCCCGCTGTCACGCAAGCGCTCAAAATCATTGGCGTGCGGCCAATGCAGCCAGGGATGGTCGTTCAGGAAGATGCAGTGGCCGATGATGGTGTCCGGCCCGAGGGCACCGATCTTGTCGAGCCACTCGATGGGAGTGCAGCCATAGCGGCGCATGATTTCCTGGAATTCGACGATGCTCTGCGCGGCGTGGATCTGGATCGGCTGGTTGCGCTCGCGCGCCGCATCGAGCGCGTCGCGGATCTGCCCCTCGGTGCAGGTGTCGATCTGGGCCGGCGTGAAGTAGCCGGTGATGCGTCCGCTCGGGTGCTTCGAGGCCGCATCGGCGATTTCGATCGCCTCGCGCAGAAGCCGGTCGCCGGTTGCCGGATCGAGGTTGTATTCCACCGAATGGCCGTTGGTGGTTTTCCAGGGACCGGAGCGGAACATCCCCCAGAGAACGGCGCGGATGCCAGTCTCCGCATATTCGTCGGCCCAGGTCTCGCGTGGCCTGCCGAGATCGCAGATGGTCGTGACGCCGCTCTTCAGAAGCTCCGATGCAGCGACGCGAAGGGCCGGGCGTGTGTATTCCGGTCCGATCTGGAACACCGGCATGAACTCATAGAGCGAGCTTTGGCCCAGGCGCGGGCTGCCCAGTTCTTCCAGCATGCCCTTCCAGCCGGGCTCATGGCCGGGATGGCTGTGGATATCCACGAAGCCGGGGATGATCATCATCCGACTGGCATCGACCTCCTCGTCTGCTGCGCCGGAATAGCCGCTCCTGACATGGACGATGTCCGCTCCTCGAATCACGAAATCCGCATTGCGAAGATAGACATGGGAATGGGCCGCTTCATCCCAGGCGACGATCCAATCGCAGTTCCGGAAGAGGGTCGTCTTTGCGACGATGTCGGTCATAGAAAGCTCCACAGAGGCAGAGAGGGGTCGATCAGAAGAGTATGAGGGTTGTCAGGACGCGGGAGCCCGCGAGAGGCGGACATGGCCGACCGCCATGGCAACAGCGGCCTGGGTCGGTTCGACAACGGGGATTCCGACGGCCTCCTCGAGAGTAGAGCGATAGCGAGCCATGCCGGCACATCCCATCACGAGGACATCGGCTCCATGGGCGGTCTTCAACGTGCGCCCGACTTCGACCATGCGGCCCAAGGTTTTTCCCTCGTCAGAGAGTTCCGCAACGCCGAGATCGATCGGCAGATCGGCTGCAAAGCGCCCCATGACACCCATCGAGCCGAAATAGCGCAGATGCCGCGGAATGGAGGTCGGCAGGATCGCGATCACGCCGAAGCGCTGCCCGAGTGTGAGCGCCGTCAAAACGCCGCATTCCGCAATCCCGAAGACGCGGCGACGGCTCTGCTCGCGCAGGGCATGGAGGCCCGGATCCGAGAAGCATGCGATGACGAAGGCGCCTGCGCTCTCCTCCAATTCGGATGCCTTGCGCAGCACGGGCATGATGACCCCGTCTACATCCCGCTGCGACTGGATCCCGGGCGGGCCTTCGGCCAGCGAAAGGCACACGATGTCAGGCCCATCGATGTTTCTCAGAGGCGCCACGGCTGCATCGATTGACGCCGTGACAATCTGAGAGGAATTCGGATTGATGACATAAACCGATGGTTTCATGGTTGTCTCATCCCCGGGCCGCGAGGGGCAATGAATAAGGCGCCAGAATGGACAGCGAGCGGCCCTGCGGATCGCCCCGCTCCGCCCGTCGGGAGGCGCGCCTCTGCGCATCCTGGAGTTCTCGGACCGCGCCGTCATAATCCAGGTTTGCGACTCGGCGATCCTTCACGACGGCCTGACCGTCCACATAGACGTCGCGAATGGCACGCTCCGCAGCGCAATGGATCAGATTGCGCAACGGGTCATGGATCGGCTGCATGGCCGGATGGCTCAGGTCGATGAGCGACAAGTCCGCCTTGGCGCCGGGCGCCAAGCGTCCGATGTCGCCGCGGCCGAGGGCTCTGGCTCCGCCAGTCGTCGCGGCGGATAGAAGGCTGCCCGTGTCCAGGTCGAAGACGCTCCGCCCGGCAATGCGCGAACAGATCATGGCCTCGCGCATTTCCTCGAGCATGTTGAAGGGATAGCTGTCGGTGCCGATGCCGACATTGACACCTGCGCGGAGATAGGCGCCGAGGCTTTCCAGAGTCATGCCGCTGCGCGCGAAGGTGACAGGGCAGTGAGCGACCGACGTGCCGCTGCGGGCGAGTCGGTCGAGATCCTCGCGGCTGCGCTGCCGGGTCCAGGAATGATGATCGAGGAAGATGCAGTGCCCGAGGATCAGATCCGGTCCTAGAACCTCAAGGCGCTCCAGCATGGCGGGCGCCGTTTCGCCCGTTCGCCGGAGCAGTTCCTCATGCTCCGCCATGGTCTGCGCCGCATGGATGGTGATCCGCATGCCGCGGCGGCGCGCTTCAGACACTGCTTCCATAATCAGTTCTTCCGAGCAGGTCTCGATCTGCGACGGTGCGATCACACCATCGATGCGGCCGCTGGGATGAGCGCGCGCCTGGTCCACGAAGGCGAGCGCTTCGGCATAGCGCTCCCGCCCGCGCGCCTCGTTCCACTCGAAGTCGAGGCGATGGCTGCCTGCCATGCGCCATTGCGCTTCGCGGAATCCGGGTGCCAGATAGGCCCGCAATCCGCTTTCGGCCGCCAGGGCGAGCCATTGCGCGTGAGGCGATGCAATGTCGAGATGCGTGGTGACGCCGCTGCGCATCAGGTCGCCCAGCATGATTGTCTGGCAGGCGGCCTTGGCATCGTCGTCTGAGTCGATCAGGGCTGAGTATTCATAGAGGGCATTGCCCCAGAGAGCCATGGTCCCAACATCCTCGAACAGGCCTTTGGCGATGGGCTCGTCTCCGGAATGGCAGTGAACGTTCACGAAGCCGGGCATCACCATGATGGAGGCGCCGGCAATCTCCTCGTCGAAGTGATCCTCATAGTCCGGACCCACATACAGTATCCCCGCCTTAGAGAAGGCGACGTCGACATCCTGCATGTAAACGTGCCGCGCGGCGCCTTCGTCCCAGGCGACCAACCAAGCGGCGTTTCGGACAACTGTTACTGTGTCAGTCATGATGTCGGGCACCGATGTGAAGAGATGTACGTTGCAAAGCCGGAACGCCGATTGGTCTCGACTTAGCGATCACAGAAGGTGAGCTCCGAAATTGGTACCTGGGTCGAACTCCGGGCTCAGGCGTCCGGTGGGCCGCATCGAGGCGGCAGCCTCGCGCAACTGCAGCTGGCCTGATCCCGGCGCGGCCTGAAGCATGCCGTCCTCGATGATCACATCGCCCCGGCGCAGGACGATCTCGGGCCAGCCCCGCAGAGTGCGACCGGAAAAGGGGTTGTAGCCGACATTGTCGTGCAGCCCGTCATCGGTGAGCAGAACCTCCCGATCCGGATTCCAGATTGCAATATCCGCGTCTGCCCCCACAGCGATGGCGCCCTTGCGCGGGTAAAGGCCATAGATTTTAGCCGGAGCCGTCGCCGTCAGCTCGACGAACTTCTCCAGGCTCGACCTGCCCTGGCTCACCATAGTGTCGAATAGGAGCGGCAAGCGTGTCTCGAGTCCGGGAAGTCCGTTGGCGATCTGCTTGAAGTCCGGGCCTGGGCCGGCGGAAAGCTTGCCGGTCTCATCAAACCTGTAAGGAGCGTGGTCGGAGGAGATGACCTGAAGATCGCCGAGTTCGAGCGCACGCCACAACGCGTTCTGATCCTCTGTCGAGCGGGGAGGGGGGCTGCACATCCATTTGGCGCCCTCCAGGCCCGGCCGGTCCAGATCCTGCGCCGTCAGGAACAGGTACTGCGGGCATGTTTCAGCGAAGACCTTGATGCCCTCGCCGCGGGCGCGGCGAATGGCGGCTGCGCCTTCGGCGGTGGAGACATGGAACAGCATGATGGGCTGATCCAGGAGCTGGGAAAAACGGATGAGCCGCTCGAACGCCTCGATCTCGCATACGCGCGGATGGCTCACGCCGTGGAACTTGGGCTCGACATAGCCGCGGGACACGAGCCTGTCGGCCATCCATTTGATCATCCCGTGATTCTCAGCATGGGCACAGACCAGAGCGCCATGCTTGCGCGCCACCATCATCACGTCCAGAACCTGCTCGTCGAGAAGGCGCACGCGATCATAGGTCATGAAGATCTTGATCGACCTGTGCCCGCTCTCGATCAGTTCCGGCAGGTCTCGCTCCAGCGTTTCCGGCGTCGGATCGGCGATCCAGAGATGAAAAGCGTAGTCGGTCACCGCGCCAGCCGCAGCAAGGCGCGAGTAGTTCTCGACGACACTTCGCAGGCTGTCCCCACGATGCTGCGCAGCAAAGGAGATGACAGTCGTCGTACCGCCAAAGGCAGCCGAGCGAGTTGCCGTCTCAAAGGTGTCGGCGTTCATCAGCCCGCCGCCCGAGAGCTGCTGGATGTGGCAGTGGGCGTCCACGCCGCCTGGAAGTATGAGCTTGCCCGTGGCATCAATGTTGCGTCGTCCGTCTGGAAGGTTCCGGCCGAGCGCAACAATCTGGCTATCGTGAACCGCGACATCAGCGCTCGAAACGCCTTCGATAGTCGCAAGGCTTCCGCCTTTGATGACCAAATCGTACACAGTCGCTAGACTCCACGAAGCTTGGGATTGATCTGTGGTTCAACCTTGATTCCGTAAGCAATCTAGGCAGATAGATTGAAGCTCAGCAAGGGGCCTAGTCTTGAGCTCAGGACTCCCTCGCAAATCTGCACTTCGTCCAAAGCTGTGATGACCCAAGCCATTTCAAGGGAAGGTGTAGTCGGATCCTATCATCTTGGGGTCGCAGGAACGAAGTTACCAGCAGCGCTGCGGCTAGGCGATCAGCGAAAGATGATCCTATACAGGTTCGCATAGAGGCTCAGGCTGACCCTAAGCGGGCAATCATGCTTCATCGCAGTGCTCCTCGCGTGCTGCTTCACGGACGTCGGGGGAGCATTCGCATCCATCGGCGCTATACCGGGGCCAACGATCAGATCGAGCCAAGCCGAGCACCACCCGAAAAGTGATTATGTTGCCGCGTGGACGTTGCTGGCCCTCGTACATGGCAAGCGCAGCGGTAGCCCGGACTTGCCAATCGAGCTGTGTGACGGCAATCTCCAGCTTAACCAAGACATTCAGCGGGTGGTTGCCGGAGCATTGTCTCGCCGAGCAACTGGACAAGGGAAGCGATTAAAACATGATTATGGACCGTGGGAACGCCGATGCCGGCGAGACGGACGAGGCGGCTTTGATTGAGCGCCGGGCGGGGCTTCTGAGCCGCCGGTCGTTTCTGGCGGGCTCGGCCGCCAGCATCGGCGCGCTGGGGCTGGCCGGCTGCGTGACATCTGACGGCATGAGCCTCGCCGAGGCGTCAAGGGTCTACGGGCCGGTGCCCGATGAGAAGTTCCCGATTCCAGCGATCGATGTCAGCAAGGTCGATCCGAAATATTTCCGCAAGACCGTTCGCTACGACACCAAGGAGGCGCCCGGGACGGTCATCGTCGATCCCGGCAATTACTACGTCTACCGCATCGAGGAAGGCGGCAACGCCACCCGCTATGGGGCCAATGTGGGCCGCGACGGGTTCCGGTGGAGCGGGGACGCCTATGTGGGGCGCAAGAGTGAATGGGCGACCTGGACCCCGCCTGCGGCGATGATCAAGCGCCAGCCCGAGGCGGCCAAATGGGCCCGCGGCATGCCGGGCGGCCTTGACAACCCGCTCGGCGCCCGCACGCTTCATCTCTACCAGAACGGCGCCTACACGCTCTACACGATCTATGCCAGCCTCGACGCGGAATCGATCGGCAACGGCATCACCAGCGGCTGCGTCGGCCTGCTCACGCAGGACATGATGCACCTGTACGACCGCACGCCGGTCAAGACCAAGGTGGTCGTCCTGCCGGCTTAAGCCATGGCGGCGGGCGTGGTTGTCCCGGCGCTGATGGTCACCGCCAGCCCATTGCCGGGGCGACGTGCTTCAGGATGGCCTCGATCACATGGGCGTTGTAGGCGACGCCGAGCTGGTTCGGCACGGTCAGAAGCAGCGTGTCGGCCTCCGCTATCGCCTCGTCGGCCTTGAGTTCCTCCACGAGCCTGTCCGGCTCCGCCGCGTAGGAGCGGCCGAAGATCGCCCGCATGTTGTCGATGATGCCGATCTGGTCGCCCTCCTTGCCGCGTCCGAAATAGGCGCGGTCGCGGTCGTCCACGAGGGCGAAGATGGAGCGCGACACCGAGACGCGCGGCTCGCGGGCATGCCCCGCCTCCCTCCAGGCCTCCTTGTAGCAGCGGATCTGCCGGGCCTGCTGCACATGGAAGGGCTCACCCGACTCGTCCTCCTTTAGGGTCGAGCTCTGGAGGTTCATGCCCTGCTGCGCGGCCCACACGGCCGTAGCGTCGGACGCGGAGCCCCACCAGATGCGCTCTCGCAGGCCCTCCGAATGCGGCTCGAGGCGCAGCAGGCCGGGCGGGTTGGGGAACATCGGGCGCGGATTCGGCTGGGCAAAGCCTTCGCCGCTGAGGACGCGGAGAAACACGTCCGTGTGCTGGCGGGCCATGTCGGCATCGCTCAGGCCCTCCTCGGGCGCGTAGCCGAAATAGCGCCAGCCATCGATCACCTGCTCGGGCGAGCCGCGGCTGATGCCGAGCTGGAGGCGCCCGTTGCTGATGAGGTCCGCCGCGCCCGCATCCTCGGCCATGTAGAGCGGGTTCTCGTAGCGCATGTCGATGACGGCGGTGCCGATCTCGATGCGGCTGGTCCTCGCCCCGATGGATGCCAGCAGCGGAAACGGCGAGGCGAGCTGGCGGGCGAAGTGATGGACGCGGAAGTACGCGCCGTCCGCGCCGAGCTCCTCGGCCGCCACGGCAAGCTCGATGGACTGGAGCAGCGTATCGCGGGCGGACCGGGTCTGCGACCCGAGCGAAGGCGACCAGTGCCCGAACGAGAGAAAGCCGATCTTCTTCATGAGGCGGTCCTTATGCAAAGGCCTTCAGCCGGTTCGACGCGTGAGCCGATAGAGAGACTGTTCGCGATCAGGACGTCGTACGCCCGCCGCTGCAGCAGATCAACCTTGTCAAATCAGCCAGGCGGGTGGTTCCAGTTGCGCCTTGCCGTGACAGGCGGCCTCCACGCACGCGGCCATGCTCCCGAACCGAACCCCGCGCCCAACGAGGCCCGGCGCATAATGCGCGTATTTGCCCGAGTTGGTCATCAGCGTTCGGACCGCCGGTGGGATCACCGGCTCGCCAAGCATGCACCAGCAGGTATCTGTCACAAACTGCACGCCGAAAGCTTCGGCCTCGGCCACATGACCCGCCTGCGAGGCCGCGTCATGCACGGCGCGGCCACAGGTCACAACCAGCGCAACGTCCGCCGACTTGGTCCGCCCCCGCACCAGCGCTGCCAGCCGAGCACATTCATCGAGTGAGAGGTGGGATTGCCGAGGCTGACAAGCCCGACCTCGGGCGATGTGGCCGTGTTCAGTGCCTCCCATGCATGTCGCAACTCGCCCAATCCGATGCGCGCCTGACGCTCCGGCCTTTGCCCCTCCGCCTCCGGCGTGATCCCGGCGATGTGGAACATCGGTGCGGCGGCGACCGTGGCAAAGGCGGCGCCGAAGGCCTTCAACTCGTCTGGCCCTGCAGCGCTCGTCTCAAGCCCGCGGATCAACGGGATCTCGATGCCGCAGACGGAACCGCAGCAATAGCCGAGGAGCGGCCAGAAGCTGTCATCGGATCCTGTAGGCATCTCGATGTCCAGCACGAGCGTCGCCTGCCGTCCGGCATCGAGATGGCAGCCCGCCAGCGGAGCACGCCCGGTCAGGGCAATGCAGATGTCCAGGTAGTCCGGGTATTTCATCGTCCGGGCGCCGAGCACGCTGTTGGCATAGACCACCGCGTTCGACTCCGCCCAGCCGACCTGCTCGCCAAATTTCGGAGCGCTCTCAAGCAGGTATGGCGCACAGGTAAAGCTGGGTTGGGCGCCCATGGCAAGGTAGGCGTCCGCCAGGGCGCTCGCCGGAGTTCCAAAGTCTTCGGCCACGCCCTGTGCACGCCAGCGGCGCTTGTCCACCGAGATGGAGTTGAGCGTCGTCGGCACCCGCACACGCGCTCCCCACTCGACCAGCATTTCGGCGAAGCGCAAGCTTGCCGGCCCGGTGTAGATGCAGCCGTCGACATGCACCTGGGATACATCCATGAAGGCGTCGGCCTCCTGAACAGCGGCCATCCGGAGCAGCAGGCGCATGGCGATTTGCGCCGCTTTGCCGTGCTGGCCCGAGAGGAACGCCTGGTCGATCGCATCCAACCGGACTGCTGTGTCCTCGTTGCTCACGTACTGTGCCTGGTCGGGCTGCCAATCCGTGGTGGGCGGCTCGTGGAGGAGCTGAAGGCTGCCTCCCGCCACTCTGGCGTACCGGTACTCACCGAGGCGTGCGAACACCTCCCTGTCCACCCGCAGCACCGGGATCGACCGGTCGAAGACCATCTCGGCGACCAGAGCGCCGAGGGTGAGGATCTCTTCCCGTTCACAGATGACGATGGCCGCGGGCGCATGGCCGTTCAGGATCAATTCTAGCAGCACTCCGCTTCCGGAGCACGATCCACGGCCGCTCGGGATCGCGAGCACCCGTCCGGCCAAGCTCTGGTTGTGCAAGGGATGATGCCCATCGATGACAACTCCCCTTTGAGGATCTACGCCGCCCCAGAAGCTGAGACCCACATCGGCGCTTAGCAGTTCGCCCCCTGTATCACCCGCTACCAATATCCTGCCGTAACTAATGGAACTCACGCGATCGCCTCCTGGCTCAACGGGATGTTCAGGCCAAATCCTTTGTCCTGCGATCCCAAACCTTGCGCAAGGCTGGGTTCGAGGGGATCAAGGCTGCCTTGGCAAAGGCGGTATGCTCATCATTCCCAATGCAACCAACGTGGTTCGAGCCGAAAGCGTGAAGGGCAGCGGAGGTTTAGTTCCCTGATCCTTGCGTTCATTCCAAACGATCCACACCATGTCCGCGCATATAGGCCTGACGGCTGCACCCCATCACGATCCGGAACGCGTACACGAAGGCCGAGGTAGAGCCATAGCCGAGCTCCAGGGCCGTGGGGGCACGTCCAAGCCGCTGCCCATGAGATCGCTCATGGTGTCAGTTCCTGCTCGACGAGAGTGACCCAGAATGTCACGCCGGTCGGGATTGCCTTGTCGTTGAAATCGTAGGCTGTGTTGTGGTGGAGGGCCCCATCTATGGCCGGGCCGTTTCCGAGCCATACATAAGCCCCCGCAGTCGCCTCGCTGAGGAACGCGAAATCGTCACCGGCTGTCGAGGGCTCGAAGTTCGTCACGACCTTGGAGCCGCAGGCGGCCTGCGCTGCCCTGAGTGCACGGGCTGTGGCACCGGCATCGTTGATCACGGGCGGGATCCGCCTGCGGAATTCATACGAGGTGTCGATGTCGAACATCGCGGCAACGCCCTTAGCGAGGCGCCCGATCTCCGTTTCGAGCTGATCGCGCACCTCGGCGGAATAGGCCCGTGCCGTGCCGCCGATCTCGACCACATCCGGAATGACGTTGAGCGCCCGTGTATCTCCAGCATGAACCGAGCACGCGCTGACCACTGCGGGCTGCAATGGGTTGACCACGCGCCCCACGATAGTCTGCAGGGCAGCAAGGAAGTGCCCGCTCGCCGTGATCGGATCCTTGCCGAGATGCGGCTTGGCACCGTGGGTGCCAACACCCTTGAAGGTCACGAACCAGCTATCAGAAGAGGCAAGCTGCGGACCTGCTGTGACGGCCATCTCATCCACGGCCAGTCCGGGCATGTTGTGGAGGCCATAAACGTTATCGCAAGGGAAGAGGTTGAAGAGTCCATCCTCCACCATCCTCTTCGCGCCGCCCCGGCCTTCCTCAGCCGGCTGAAAAATGAAGTGCACCGTGCCGGAAAAGTTGCGGGTCTTGGCCAGATAGCGAGCGGCCCCAAGTAGAAGCGTCGTGTGCCCGTCATGACCGCAGGCATGCATCTTGCCGGGGAACTTCGACTTGTACGGACGCCCCGCCTGCTCCGTCATGGCCAGCGCGTCCATGTCCGCACGAAGGCCGATGGTGCGCGTACCGTTGCCGACCTGCAGGGTGCCGACCACTCCCGTCTTGCCTAGTCCCCGATGCACCCGAAGACCTGCCTCCTCCAGCAGGAAAGCGACAATCCCGCTCGTCCGCTCCTCCTCGAAACCCAGCTCCGGATGGGCATGGAGATCCTGGCGGAGGCTGCGCAGGAATGGTAGGTCCGCCTGGATGAGGTTCTGAAGGTGCATCGTGCTGTCGTCCTGGATTTGCGGTCTCGAATCGTTCGATAACCCGGCAGAACACGGCCCACAATCATCCTTCTCGCAGCCGAAAGACAGGAGCGAGCGATGCAGCCCCACGATTTCTGGCAGGAAATCCACCCGCCCTCGACCTTCGACAGACAGCCGGCGGAGGGGCATCGCGGCTTCTACCCGGCGGAGTTCGAGGATGGTCGCCAATTGCGCCTGCCGATCCGGGAACTGGCGGATGGCGAACATGCCCTGGCATCGCTCATCATCAATCAAGCCGGTTTTGCCGTGGAGGACGCGCTCTGCGCCAGCCTCGCCGAGAAGGTCAGCGCTTTCGAGCCGGAGGTGGTGGTGGGGCTTCCGACCCTGGGGCTCACCCTGGCGAGCGGTACGGCACGAAAGCTCGGGCTGAGCCGCTATGTCCCGCTCGGGACCTCCCGCAAGTTCTGGTACAGGGATGACCTTTCGGTGCCGATGACCTCCATCACCAGTCCGGATCAGCTCAAGCGCCTCTATCTCGACCCGCGCATGCTGCCCGTGATCGAGAACAGGCGGGTCCTGCTGATAGATGACGTGATCAGCAGCGGACGATCAATTGCCGCCGCATTGGACCTGCTTTCCTCATGCGGGGTCCAGCCCGTCGCTATCGGCGCGGCGATGCTCCAGACGGATGCATGGCGAGGGAAGCTCGCAGCCATCGATCCGGCGTGGCCGGATCGTGTCGTCGGCGTGCTCCGAACCCCGCGCCTCAAGCAGTCAGCGGCCGGCGGGTGGGTGGCCGGATAGCCCCTTTTCGATTCGCAAGCTTTTTGGGCAGAATGGCTGTAACGTAGGCGGTCTTCTTGAGTAGCGGGGCTTTTCCGAGGCCATGGTTGTGTTAATGCCTGTGGCTACGGGGCGGAGGCCCTTTCGGTGGCGAAACCTTGAAACGTAGGAGATCCTGAGATGGTAGGGCGTTGGTACAAACCGATCGTAGGCATGGCCTTTGTTCTGGCGGCGCTGTCCTCAGCTCCTGCCATGGCTCAGAACAAGACCTTGACGATCTCCTGGTGGGGCTTCAACGGCGACAAGCTGGAAGAGATCGTGCTCAAGCCATTCCGTGCCCAATGCGGCTGCGAACTGGTCTTCGAGACCGGCAACAATGCCGACCGTCTGAACAAGATCAAGATCCGCGGCGGCAGCGGCGTCGATGTGGTCTATCTGACCGATAGCTACTCACAACTCGGCATCCAAGAGGGCCTGTTCCAGCCTGTCGACCGTTCCAAGCTTCCCAACCTCAACGGCATCTATGAGCTGGCACGCGCCCCACAAGGCCACTTCGGCCCGGCCTACACCATCGGCCGCGTCGGCATCATCTACGACAGCGCCAAGGTCAGCGCTCCGATCACCTCCTGGAACGATTTGTGGCGCGAAGACTTGAAGCGCCGCGTCTCACTCCCAGGCATCACGACTACGGCTGGCCCGATGACGGTTCTGGTGGCCGCCAACAAGGCTGGCGTCGATCCTTACAAGGACGAGAAGGCGGCCTTCAAGGCGATCGAGCAGCTGAAGCCGAACGTAGTGAAGAATTATAACACCGGCTCCGAGCTCGTGAATCTTTTCTCGACCGGCGAGGTGTCCGTCGCCATGGCGCAGGACTTCACCCTGGCCCAGATCCAGGCGGCAGTGCCCACCGTCCGCTGGGCGGAGCTGAAGGAGGGCGACTACGCCACCCTCAACACGGTGAACATCGCCAAGGGCGCGGCAAACCCCGAACTCGCGCACCAATTCATCAACTTCATCCTCGATCCCAAGATTCAGCAGACACTGGCCGAGCGGGGCGTCGATGCTCCCGTCGCAACCGCCGTGCAGCTGAAGGCTGAGGAGGCTGCACGCTGGACCTATGGCCAGAAGATGATCTCTTCGCTCAAGCGCCTCGACTATGAGAAGCTCAATGCGGCGAAGAACGACTGGATCGATGCCTGGAGCGAGGTCTTCGGGAAGTAATTCCGTCATCATGACCTCAAGACGTTTCTGGCGCCGCAACGGCGCAACTGGGTGGGCGCTCTCTGCGCCCGCCACGCTCGCCGTCATCGGCTTCCTGCTCGTTCCCATCGGGGCTGTGATCGCCGGCACCTTCATGGATCCGCGTGGGGTCTTCGCTCCCTACATTTCCTATTTCAACAGCGGCTTCCGCACGACCGTCCTGTTCCGCACGCTGCAGATTGCAGCGATCACGACGATCATCTCGCTGATTTTCGGCTTCATGACCGCCTATGTGGTCTCCCGCGCACCGGGGAAGCTGAAAAGCCTACTCATCGTGGCCGCCGTGTTCCCGCTGCTGACGGGCGTCGTGGTCCGTGCCTTTGCGTGGCTCATCATCCTGGGCCGCAATGGCATCCTGAATCAGACTCTGCTGGCGCTCGGCATCACGAATGAGCCTCTCGAGATGCTCTATACCCAAGGCGCCGTCATCATCGGCATGGTCTATCTCTTCGTGCCGCTGATGGTTCTTTCCTTGGTCGGCGTGCTGGAGAACATCCCAAGGGATGTGCTGCAGGCCTCCTCGTCGCTCGGGGCCTCGCCGCTCGCCACCTTCTGGCAGGTGCTGCTGCCACTGGCGGTGCCTGGCCTGATCGTCGGCGCCGTGCTCGTCTTCACTGGCAGTTTCACGGCATACGCCACGCCGCAACTCCTCGGCGGTGAGCGCCAGACGGTGCTCGCCACGCTGCTTCATCAGCGCGCGATGGTGTCATTCGACTGGGTGGGCGCCTCGACCATCGCGGCCATCATGACGGTGATCACAATCACCATCGTTCTGGCAATGACTCACATTGCTCGCCGCATCAATCCCATGGCTACATGATGTCCGAAAGACCACATCCTTTTCTCATCATAATTGCTGCGTTGGTCTATCTGTTCCTCATGCTGCCGCTAGTCATCGTGGTGGGCGCGGCGCTCAGCGACACCACCTATCTTACTTTCCCGCCTCAGGGTCTGTCTCTGCGCTGGTTCGAAAATATCTTCGAGATCAGCGCCTTTCGGCGGACGATCGTGACAAGCCTGCAGATCGCCTTCCTAGGGACGCTCCTCGCGCTCCTGATCGGCATCCCAGCCGCTTATGCCCTCAATCGCTTCCGGGTCGAGCTCCCGAAGTGGCTGGGAACGCTGTTCGTGCTGCCGATCCTCGTGCCCGAGATTGTGTTCGGTTTCGCGCTGCTGAAGTCGCTCACCGTCGGCACAGGCGTGCCGATCTTCTCAGCTCTCCTAATCGGCCACACGCTTCTCGTGCTTCCCTATGTGGTCCGCGTGATTAGCGCGAGCCTCGCCTCGTTCGACTTTTCCATCGAGGAGGCGGCAATCAGCTTGGGGAGCGCGCCGGCCAAGACCTTCTTCACCATCGTGCTGCCGAACGTGAGGGCAGGGGTGATCGCAGCTTTCATTCTCGCGTTCATCACCTCGCTCAACGATGTGTCGGTATCGCTCTTCCTGACCGGGCCGGGGATCAGCACCTTGCCGATCCAGATCCTGGCCCATGTCGAGCAGTTCTTCGACCCGACCGTGGCATCCGTTTCTGTCCTGTTGATGTTCCTCACCGTGGCCGTCATGGCCGTGGTGGAGCGAACCCTCGGCCTCACCTTTCTTGCGAAGTAGCATTTACGTGACACAGCCCCTCGATCTCCAAGCCGTCTCGGCCCATTATGGAACGACCAAGGTCCTTGAAGACCTTTCGCTCTCTGTCCAGGCCGGTGAACTCGTCTCGCTTCTCGGCGCAAGCGGTTGCGGCAAGACCACGACCCTGCGCCTCATTGCGGGTTTTCTGTCGCCGACCACCGGATCGATTCAGCTTGGGGGCCGCGACCTGACGCGCCTGCCGCCCCACAAGCGGGATATAGGCCTCGTCTTCCAGAACTACGCCTTGTTTCCCCATCTCTCCGTGCTCGATAATGTTGCCTTCGGACTCAAGCAACGGGGCCTGGGAGCTTCCGAGCGCCGCAAGCGCGCCTTGGCGATGTTGGATCGCGTAGGACTTTCAGCTTTGGCAGATCGCGCGCCTGGAGCGCTCTCGGGCGGGCAGAAGCAGCGCGTGGCCTTGGCGCGAGCACTGGTCATCGAGCCACCGCTGCTGATGTTCGACGAACCGCTCTCCAACCTCGATGCCAAGCTCAGGGTCGACATGCGCGTGGAGATACGCCAGTTGCAACGGTCGAACGGCACCACCTCGGTCTATGTGACCCACGACCAGGAGGAGGCCTTCTCCATCTCGGATCGGGTTGCGATCATGAATGCCGGGCGGCTCATGCAGTTCGACCAGCCTGAGGTGCTCTACCGCCGCCCCGCTAATACCTTCGTGGCGCGCTTCGTCGGGTTCGAGAACATCATTCGGTTCAGGGTCGTTGCACGCGATGGCGACGTGGTCACCGCAGAGACAGCCGGGATAACTCTCCGGCTGTCGCAGACCGCCTATGGCGCAATCACCGATACATTCCTCCTGGCTACACGTCCTGATGGCTTGGTAGTATCCACCGACCCAACCGCCGAAGGCCTTCCGGCCCAGTTGGGCCTGAGAACTTATCTCGGCCGCGCGTACCAGTATCAGTGCGAGACGCCTGCCGGCCATCTTGTCGCCAATGGCAGCCTCACCACGCCGCTGGAGGCCGGAATCAGCGTCAGACTGGTACCCATGCCGGAGCAATGCACCATCCTTCCTGCCGACGGAGCTCAGTGATGGCATCGATCCTGATCCGGAACGCCCGCCTTCTCCCCATCGACAATATCATGAGCGTCATCGAAGACGGGTGGATCCACATCGAGGGCAGCACGATCCGGGCGCTGGGTTCCGGAGAGTCGCCGCAGGTGGATGGGGCAGACATCATCGATGTGGAGGGTGATGTTATCATGCCCGGCATGGTCAATCCTCATGCTCATCTGGCCATGACCCTGTTCCGAGGCCTGGGTGAAGATGTCGACGACCGGTTGTTCCGCTACGTGCTGCCGATGGAGCGCAAGTTCGTCACCCCCGAGATGGTGCGGGTAGGCACGTTCCTCGGTGCTCTCGAATCCATCGAGGCTGGCGTCACCACCATCGCGGATATGTACTACTATGAGACGGAGGTCGGACGGGCCCTCGATCAGGCGGGCCTGCGCGGCGTGGTCGGCCAGACCCTCGCAACCTTCGATCCACCCGATCACAAGACCATCGACGAAGGTTTTGCTCTGGTTGATGAACTCGTGTCGGAGTTTTCCGAACACGACCGGATCATTCCATCCATCGCACCTCATGCGCCATACTCGACCGATATCAAGGTCATGGCGCGCGTCGCCCGCTGGGCTGAAGCCCATCCTAGGGTGCCGGTGCAGATCCACCTTGCCGAGATGGACAGCGAAATGGAATGGTGCCGCAAGAACCATGGATTGCGGCCTGTCGCGGTGGTCGAGAAGGCAGGGCTGTTGCTTCCTGGCTTGATCGCCGCCCATTGCCTCCACATCGATCTCTTCGAGATCGAGCGTATGGCCGAGGCGGATGTGCGGGTCGCCCACAATGCCCGCTCAAACGCCAAGGCCGGACGCGGGATTGCGCCGATTGAGGCTATGAGGGCGGCCGGCATCAAAGTGGGCATTGCCACCGATGGCCCAATGAGCGGCAATACGTTGGATCTGTTCAGCCAGTTCGGCCCGGTTTCCATGTTCCAGAAGCTCCTCGGCCACAGCCGCAAGCCCATGCCGGCCACCCAGGTCATCCGCATGGCGACGCTGGAAGGCGCGCAGGTGCTGGGCCTCGATAGCCGGATCGGCTCGCTAGAACCCGGCAAGCAGGCGGACCTCATCCGGATCGACCTGTCCGCCCCACGCCTGCAACCGGTCTACGATGTATACGCTACACTGGTATTCTCGGCCATGCCGGTGGATGTACGGGACGTGATGGTCGGCGGGCACTGGATCATGCGGGGCCGGAACGTGGAAAGCCTGGAGCGCAAGAAGATCATGCGCGATGCAGGTCAGATTGCCACGGCGTTCAAAGCCGAGATGGCCCGGATCGACGCGGCTGTTTGAATCTCACCAGACGACAGGGTGGGTCTGCCCGGTCGCCACGTTCACGAAACCCTGAGGAGCAGCCTCGCAAGGCGCGACCAGTACCCAGCGCCATGGGGCGCAGGTGAGCGTCGCGAATTGCAGCCGCTCCGGGAAACCTGGATACCAGCGTGGCGAGAAGGTCGGATCGTAGAGCCATTCGATGGTTTCAGCGGCCGCATAGAGCTTCTGCATGTCGGCATCGAGTACTTCCGCCGGTCGGTTCGTCATCAGTCCGCCGATCTCGTAGCGCACCTCCGCCAGAACCGTGCCTTCGCTGACGAGCACCCATCCGCCGCCGATCTCCGCCACGCGGTTCGCTACCATCGCCATGGCCTCATCCGACGATCCGATGATCCAGAGGTTGTGCTTGTCGTGAGCAACCGTGCAGCCCACAGCTGTATCAGGTGTCCTCGGTCCGCAACCGAGCCAGAACATGCGCGAGATTCTTGCCTCGCCAGAGAAGCGGTCGATGATGGCAAACTTAGTGACATTCCGGGCAGAGTCGCGCTGGACCTCGCCGTTGTCGGCCGGCAGTTCCATGGTGATGAAGTCGTCGTGCCAATGGAAAGGCCGCAGCAACGCCGCCTGCATTGTGGTTCGGCCGGGTTCGGCGGCGATAGCGAAGTCCCCTGGCTCGATGGTGCGCTTGATGTTCACCGTCTTCGATGCCCAATCGGGCCAGACAATGGAGGGCAGGGCGCCAAGATATTCCGTGCCCCTGGAGACAGGTTCGCCGTCGGCCCACACCTCGGCAATGGAGAGCTTTTCGACATCCTCGAGCATCACGATGTCGGCAAAGCGCCCCGGAGCGATGCTGCCGACCCAGGGCGTCAGGCGCATGTGACGCGCCGGGTTGATGGTCACGCACTGGATTGCGATCTCCGGCGAAAGGCCAGATTCGATGGCGAGGCGAACGTTGTGGTCCGTCGCGCCCATCCGCAGGGTGTCCGAAGCGCTGCGGTCGTCCGTGGCGAAGGCAACTTGCGACCAGTCGGACAGGCCGCGCTGGAGCAGGCCTTGAATGATCTCCGGCATGGAATGAGGCCTGATCTCGATGAAGATCCCATGGCGCAGCTTGTCCCACACTTCCTCGGCGGTCCAACCTTCATGATCGGACGCGAGACCTGCCGCGGCGAAGGCGTTGATGGAGTTTAGGTCCCGTAGACCGGCGCCGTGACCTTCAACCACGCCGCGCTGCTCGAAAGTAGCCTGGATCATGCCCCAAAGACGCTTATGCGACGGGTTTTCGGGGTTCCAGACGGCAGGCCAGTCCATCACCTCGTCAAGGCCAGCGACCATCAGGCTCTGTTTGAGAAAATCCGCCTGCTCGCCATAGCTGTAGAAGCCACCGCCCCATTCATAGGCAGTGGGCGGTACAGCCGATCCGGGAAGCGGGAAGATCTTCATTGGTGACCCATGGCGGCGCGCCGTCAGCCAGAATTCGAGGTTGTGAGGACCGTCGACATTGGAGAACTCGTGGCTTGCCTCACAGGTCCAGGTATTGCCGCGTGGCAGAACGAGGGCTGCCTCGTATTCCGGCGTAATGTGCGAGCTTTCGATGTGCTTGTGCACCTCGCCGAAGCCGGGAACTGCGGTGAGACCGCTTCGATCCGTCCGTTCTAGAGCCGTCCCGGTAAACGTGCCTGCAGGTCCGGTCCAGGCGACGCGGCGACCTCGGATGGCGATCTCCTGATCGTCGAGCCACGTGCGGGTGTGAACATCGAGCAATCGCCCGACACGCAGGACCTTGTCCGCCGCTCGCTTGCCGAGGGCCACCAGAATGAGATCCTGGCGGATCGCCACCTCATCCGCAGCATTCACCAAGAGATCGTTGGCAGGAGAGGCTGACTGCGTCACGGGGCACCTTCGGCTATGGTCAAAACGAGTGCGCTGTCCGATAACCGAACGCTCGGACTCAGAAGGTATCTACCCCCATCATGCCTCATGCAAGACCCCGCTTGACCGTCATCGACACCGATCCCGGCATCGATGATGCCATTGGCATTCTCCTTGCGCTCGCTTCGCCCGAGTTCAACATTGCGGGCATCACGACTGTAGCGGGCAATATCGGTATCGAGACCACCACCCGCAATGCCTGCAGACTGCTGGCATTTTCCGGACGGGAAGATATTCCGGTTCTCCAAGGAGCTGCAGCGCCCCTGAACCGAGTGGGACCTGAGCCGTTGAACCTGCATGGTGAGGACGGCATCGGCGGGGTTGCCTTGCCTGATCCCGCGCGGCCGCCCGAGAGCCGGCATGCTGTGGAGTGGCTGGCTGCTTTCCTACTCGATCAACCGGCAGGCTCCGTTGATGTGCTTGCCCTCGGTCCGCTAACTAATCTGGGCCAGCTTGTTCTCGAAAATCCGGAAGCCGCCGGACGCATTGGGCGGATCATCGCAATGGGAGGCGCAATTCACGAGCATGGCAATGTGGGGCCACGCTCCGAATTCAACCTCTGGACAGACCCCGAGGCCGCGGCTTTGATACTAGGTTCCGGAGTGTCTCTCGTGCTTGTTCCACTGGACGTGACACGCCGGGTCCGTGCCACGCGGGAGCTTGCCTCCAGATTAATGAGCAGCGCACAACCTAAGGCCCAGATCGTTGCTCATCTTATACAGGCCTACTTCACGTCTCCGGCAGCTCAGGACAGCCGGCCATTGCATGACCCATGCGTGATGTTGTTTGCACTGTCACCGGAACTTTTCCGTCTTGAAGACCTCAAGTTGAGCGTCAGCACCGCAAAGCTGGAGAGCGCAGGAGAGCTAGCCATCATGGCGGGGGGAGGTGACTCGGTCCGAGTCGCCATGGAAGTCGATGCACCAGCGGTTCTGGAGCTTTTAACAGAACGGCTAACCGCTGCTTGAGCCATTCATTGCTTTGAAGTTTGGGGTCCCGGAAAAGCGGGCAAAAGTGCTCGAACCCTAACCCTGTTAGGGGAGGCGCCGTGGGACCCCGCCTGCCGACTGGACGGAGAGGGTGCCCACTTCAACTCCAGCGTTCAAACTCGCCTCAAGATCGGAGGTTTCGAGCCATGAATCCAAGAAGCCAGCATTGAAAGCATCACCCGCTCCCGTCGTATCAATCACCTTGACCGGGAGCGCTTTAGCCGAGGCATAGGTCGGCCCGTTTGAAGCCATCGCGCCGTGTTCACCGCGCTTCAGCACTACCAAGGGAAATCTCTCCCTTAGGCTGCGCAGGATACCCTCGGCGGAGTCTTCGCCGGTCAGCGCTCTTCCCTCTTCAGCGTTCGGGAGGAAGATATCGATTCCTGCGCAAATATCGAAGAAGCCAGCATCCTGATGGATCAGTCGATCATCCCAACTCGGATCGAGTGAGATGGTCAGGCCTGAGCTGCGCGCAATGGCGATCACATCGGAATTCTCCTTGAGAGTGGCAAACTCCGCGATATGCAAATGAGTGACGTCTTGGGCTGAAAGTGCCTGCTCCAGCATAAATGGTCGGGATCTTCCGGCGCGCCGCGACACGAAGGCTCTTTCTCCATCCTTGACCAAGGCGACAGTCGGCTGAGGGCCGGCATCCTCACATCGTTCGACATAGGATAGGTCGATCCCGCTGGCCTCAAGCTCCGAATCCAGGCTCCGCGAAAGGGAGTCTGTTCCCAGTCGAGTTAGGAGGGCTGCCGAACGGCCGAGACAGGCAAGATGGGCCGCGGTGATGTAAGCGCCGCCGCCAGCCGTAATCGCCACATCTTGCGCAAAGCGCTCCCGGCCGAGTACAGGCATCTCATCCAGTCCGGTGAAGATGATGTCGCAATAAGTTCTGCCGAGACACAGGACCTTGCTTCTCCCGATGGGTAGCGCACTCATCGGGCGGCCAGCGCCTTTTCAGTGGCCTTGTCGAAATAGTACAGCCGGTCCACTGGTACATGGAGGGTCAGGTGCTCGCCGACCTTGGGGATTTGCCGGCCCGGCGCCGAACCGATGATGGTCTGCCCAGCATACTCGATATGAACGAGCGTCTCGGACCCAAGAGTTTCAACGACGGCCACTGTGCCCGACAGGGTCAGGCCCGCCGCATCGCTGCCGGTCGGCATGAGATCCTGCGGACGAATACCGACGAGAATCTCGCCCGTCGTGGCGGTCTTTGCTGGGACCGGAAGCGTTCCGCCGGCCGTCAGTTCGATCCCGCCACTCCTGAGGGCAGCCGGCAGCAGGTTCATGGTCGGGCTGCCGATGAACCGCGCGGTGAACACATCCACCGGGTTCTCGTACAACTCAAGCGGGGACCCCACCTGCAGGATCCTGCCTTCTCGCATGACGACGATCCGGTCCGCCATGGTCATGGCTTCCACCTGATCGTGTGTCACGAAGACGGAAGTCGTAGCGAGCCTGTGATGAAGGCGTTTGATCTCGATCCGCATCTGGGTGCGAAGCTGCGCGTCCAGATTGGAGAGAGGCTCATCGAAGAGGAAGGCCGAGGGATCCCGAACCATGGCGCGGCCGATGGCGACGCGCTGGCGCTGCCCGCCCGACAGGGCGGAGGGTCGGCGCTCCAGCAAGTGGGTCAGTCCCAGGATCTCGGCCGCCTGCTCGACGCGCGCTTGCTTTTCGCTCTTCGAGAGCTTGGAGCGGTAGAGCCCGAAGGCGATGTTGTCGGCAACCGTCACATGCGGATAGATCGCGTAGTTCTGGAACACCATGGCGATGTTCCGCTCCTTGGGCTGAAGGTCGTTCACCACGCGCCCGTCGATGCGGATCTGCCCACCGCTGATCTCTTCAAGACCCGCAATCATCCTGAGCGTCGTCGACTTGCCGCAGCCGGAGGGCCCGACAAGAACGACAAATTCGCCATCATGGATCGAAAGGTCGATCCCATGGACTACGGTGGTGCGCCCATAAGCCTTGACCAAGCGGTCGATTTCAATGGTCGCCATCAGCGAACTCCGAGAAGGGCGGTGAACCGGGAATGGAGATCTTGGGCTGAGGCGGTCTCCCGTGCCTGGACCGTTTGCATCCGAGTCCTGATGCTTGATATTTCCTTGCAGTAGCCAGCGAGGGCCTGCGCGAGAGCGCCTGGGGCCGGCCCGCCGAAGCGGTCCCGGACAGCGACGAAGTTCTCAGGAGAAACGATCTCGGCAAATCTGTCCCGGTCAACGGACGACTCGCGGCCTGCGCAATGCTTGAATGCCTTCTGGAAGGCTTCGTAGCCATCCGACCCGATGTCTCCGCCGATGCTGACGACCGAGCGGGATACTTCCGCAGCAATCTCATGAGCTTCTCGGAAGGACAGACCTTCCAGACGCACAAGGCTGTCGGCAAGCTCCGTGATCGTGATACAGCTCCGGCGGATATTTTTTCGAACCCTGTCCGAATCTATGTGCAGGGCCGGAATGAGGGCGGTGAGCAGGTCCAGAATCCGACCGCCGCTCTCGAAAGCGCTATAGCCGAAGCCCTGACTCTCGCCCTCGCTGTCGTTCATGTCCGTAAACGGGGTGTTGTGCATGATTGTGAGCATAGCCTGCGCCCGCCCGACCGTCTGCGATGCCAGATGGCGCATGTGCTCGATGGGGACGGGGTTGCGCTTCTGCGGCATGATCGAGCTGATCTGAACGAAGGCGTTGGGTACGTAAACCTGCCCGACCTCAAAGCTCGTCCAAAACTGCAGGTCCTGGATGAACCGGCCAAGATGCAGAAAGATGAGTTCAATCGCTGAATAGGTCGAGGTGACGTAGTCGATTGAGGCAATGCATCCATAGGAATTCTGCAGCGGGCAGCCGAAGCCGAGGAGGTGCGCCATCAGTTCTCGGTCGATGGGAAAGCCGCTGGTGGTGATGGCGGCGGCACCCATGGGGCTGCGGTCGACAATGTCGCGAGCGGCTTCCAGACGGGCGATGTCACGCAACAGGGTTTCCAGGACTGCGGCGAGATAATGGCCGAAGACGGTCGGCTGCGCCGGCTGGCCGTGGGTGTAAGCGACGATGAGGGTTTTGCTTTCCCTCTCGGCCACGGCGGTTAGGGTTTCGACTAGGTGCACCAAACGCTCGAGCAGAGTATCGATGCGGTTCTTCAGCGCGAGCTTGAATAGAGTATGATCGATATCGTTGCGCGAGCGGGCAGTATGCAGCCGACCGGAAAGATCCGGTCCCAGGCGAGCGCGAAGCTGTTTTTCGATGAGGAAGAAGAAATCCTCCACCTCCCCGGTATAGGTCAGGCTGCCGATATCGACCTCCCGGTTGATCGCGTCCAGAGCATGGGCGATTGGGCGAGCCTGATCGATTGTCAGTATGCCGGTCTCATGGAGCATGACGAGGTGAGCCCGGTCGATCCGGCGGAAGCCTTCAACGTGATGGTCCCGTGCCCCATCGAAGAGCGGGCGAAGCACGGTTTCCTTGTAGACCGGGTCCGGAAAGACGGAGGAGTCGTTGAAGGTGCCTGCTGTCATCGGCTTTAGCCTTTAAGTCCGGCAAGCATAACGCCCCGGACGATGTAGCGCTGAAGGAACAGGAAAATGATGAGGGTGGGAAGTGTCGCAATGCTTGCACCCGTCATGATCTTTTCCCATTGAATCGACTGCTCCACAGCGAAACTGGAGAGGCCGACTGGCAGGGTGTACAGTTCGGCGCTCGTAGTCACGATGAGCGGCCAGAAGAACGCGGTCCAATTGCCTAGGAAGGTGAAGATCGCAAGAGCCGACAGGGCAGGGGTCACGAGCGGCATCGCGATCTTCCACCAGATGGTGAACTCGTTCAGGCCATCAATGCGGGCCGCCTCTATGAAGTCGTCCGGGACGCCCTCGAAAAACTGCTTCATGAGAAAGGTGCCGAAGGCCGTCATCATGCCTGGGAACATGATGCCCCAGTAGCTGTCGATCCAACCTAACTGGCTTGCCATCAGATACCAAGGCAGAACTAGCATCTCGGTCGGGATCATCAGGGTGGACAGGATTGCGATGAAAACGATGTACCTGCCCCGGAACCGGAACTTCGCAAGCGTGTAGCCTACGAGGCTATCGAAGAACACATTCGAGAGGGTGACGATGATCGCCACGATCATCGAGTTGATGAACCAGCGCGTGAAGCGTCCGTCACCCAGGATCTCCACGTAGTTGTCGAGAGTCGGCGCTGCTGGGATCACGCGCAGGTCGTAGACCTGGGAGGCATCCTTGAGGGATGTGGAGAGCATGAAGAGCAGAGGCGTCACCATGATGACTCCGCCGATGAACAGCAGGGTCCACGCGATGATCCTGCCTAGTCTGATCGGTGCCCTGGGAAGAGCCTGAGGCGAGACAGAGTCTTTCATCAGCGGTCTCTCATGAGGCGCAGTTGGACGAGGGAGATCGAGAGCAGGATCAGGAACAACACGACGGTTTGGGCTGCCGCATATCCCATCTCGTAAGAACTGAAGGCGGTTTGATAGATCATCAGCACCAGAGGCTTGGTCGCATTCAGGGGACCGCCCGGATCGTTCGTGTTGATATTGTAGACCTGATCGAAAATCCGCAGGAATCCAATGGACGAGAACACGACCAGAAAGACCAGAGTCGGCTTAAGCAGCGGGATCGTAATCTTGCGCAGGATCGCTCCTTCCGGCAGACCGTCGATCCGCGCCGCTTCGTAATAGGTGACCGGAATAGCTCTGAGGCCTGCGAGAAAAATGATAATCTGGAAGCCGAGTCCCGCCCAGACTGCCGGCGCCAGCACGGCGGGCAGCGCCTGCGAGGTCGAACGAAGGAAAGGCTGTTGCGGGATGCCGAAGCTCGAGAGGATGTCGTTGATCACGCCGATGGGCACAGGCTGGTAGAACCAGCGCCAGACCCATGCCATTGCGGCTGCAGTCGTGAGAAACGGGAGGAAGTATAGCGCCCGGATGAACGAGTGCATGAAGCGCACCCGGTCGAGGTAATAGGCCACGACAAACGAGATCAGAAGGCTGATCGGTGTGCCGAGGATCAGGTACAGAAAGGTGTTGCGGAACACCTGCCAGAAGAGCGGGTCTCCATAGAGCCTCTGGTAGTTCTCCATGCCGACGTAAGAAGCCGGCCGCGTGATCGTCCAGTCCGTCACGGACAGATAGAAAGCCTGAAATGTCGGCCAGAACCGAATGACGATGTAAAAGAGGAGGGGAACCGCGACGAAGCCCCAGGCCCATATCAGTTGTTTTTGGCCAAGGCTCATCCTCGACCAGAGGCCGCCGGAGGCGACCTCCCGATGTGCAGCAACGGACATGTTCTTCGTCCTCGCGGAGCGTGGATTAGCGCTTGACGCGGTCGATGATTGCCTGCTCGGCTTCCGCCGCCTTGGCGAGAGAGGTCTTAGGATCCTCGTTGCCAATCAGAACGCGGTTCGCCATGTCGATGGCAACCTGGCGCTGGGCCGCTTCATCCTTGAAGAGCGTCGTATGGGCGTATTCCAGGCCCTTCAGGAAAGGCCCGTAGACCGGATGCGCGATGTTCTCAGGCGTCAGAGCGGCCGTCCGGCGGGCAGGCAATTCACCGACAACCTCCATCCAGACCTTCATGGCCTCAGGCGAGGAGACATACTTCAGGAACTTCTCGGCAGCCGCAAGCTTCTCGCCGTCGGCTTTTGTGGTGATCGCATTGGCGAAGTAGCTGGCGTAGTTGCTGCGGAGGCCCTGTGCGTTGGCTGGGAGTTCCGTCACGCCCCACTCGAATGCCTTGATCGTGCCAAAGGAGCCAAGGCGGAAGGTGCCATCGATGGTCATGGCAGCAAGGCCCGCGCGGAAGGCGGCCTGTCCTTCATCCATGAAACCCGCTTGTCCGACCTTATGCTTCTTCTGCAGATCCGTGTAGAAGGTGAGCGCCTTGAGGCCGGCCTCGTCGTTATAGGCCACCTTGGTGTCGTTTTCAGTGTAGGGAGCGCCGCCAAACTGACGGATCAGAACTTCGCGCCACCATTGATGATCCTGCCCGCCCATGTCGAGGGTCATGCCGGCGGAGACAATGTTGCCGCTGCCGTCGCGCTTGGTCATCTTCTCAGCAGCGGCGACAAGCTCGTCTATGGTCTTCGGCGGATTGTTCGGATCAAGGCCGGCATCCTTGAAGGCCTTCTTGTTGTAGAACAACGCCAGGGAACGCACGGCGGTCGGAAGGCCGTAATACTCGTTTCCGCGCTTCATGGCGCTGATGATTGGGAAGAAGTCGCGCTCGATCTCGGCACCCGGGAATGCTTCCACACGAAGCGGGCGGATCATCTTGCCGGCGATGAAATTGTCGGTCCAGCCATAGAAGAGCTGCACCACGTCGGGACCCTGACCAGCCAAGATCGCAGCGGCGACCTTCGTCTGGTAGTCGGCATAGGGGAATGTCGTCTGCTTGACCTTGATGTCGGGGTTCGCCTCCTGGAACTTGGCGATCAGCTGGTTCATCGCCTTCACGCGGGTGTCGAAGACGTACTGCCAGTATTCGATCTCGACGGCTTTGGCTCCGGAAGTGGCTAGAGTGGCGAAGCC
>JAESFL010000428.1_pt1 | contig 30409 bp, 23 predicted proteins | sample 9269401 | NCBI WGS metagenome assembly JAESFL01 (sample SAMN14506025, study PRJNA617098) | algae metagenome | isolation source: Gloeocapsa sp. UFS-A4-WI-NPMV-4B04 and co-occurring heterotrophs from desert... | place: USA: Utah | collected 2006-10-01 | reverse complement strand
TCGACGACAGCGGGCACGAATACGACGACAACACCAAGTAGGTGGTTCTGGGGCTTGTACCGATTCTCCCATTCCAAGAAATCCAGCCTCTAAAGAAAGGCTATGCTCATAGCAAATGACCCACTAGATAAGACTCATTGAGACAGGAAATTTCTAATCGTGAGGTTAGAAGCCCGCTATCCAAGCTGTACTCAGCAGGGAAGGGAGAATATCACTATTTGATTTACTAGCTTTTTCTAATTAAAAGAAAAGCGTTGCACACCAAAAATGACAATGTGTTTTTCCTTGGTCTTGCTCAACTATAGTTAGCCAGTGATGAGTTTAGCCTCGGCTCAAACACAACATCAGCTAATTGTGCAACGCGCTAGATGGAAGTAAACATAAATGTCTTACGTCTTTGATAATAACCCTGAAGTTTCATAAATAAAAATCAATAGTTTTAATTGTTGTAATAGATTATTATCTATGACTCATTTCTTCAGGAGAATCGTTCTTGAAGCAAGCAACTTTTCATCAGTTGAAGGTCTTTGAAGCAGTCGCTCGTCATAGTAGCTTTACAAGAGCTGCCGAGGAACTGTTTTTAACTCAGCCTACTGTCTCTATGCAGGTTAAGCAATTAGCCAAGGTAGTAGGACTGCCATTGTTTGAGCAGGTTGGGAAACACCTTTATCTGACGGCAGCAGGTCAGGAACTGTTGGCAACCTGCCGAGAGATATTTGAGAAATTATCTCAGTTTGAAATAGCGATCGCCGACCTAAAAGGTTTGAAGCAGGGATGTCTAAGGCTTGCCGCAATCACAACGACCAAATATGTTATTCCTCGCCTGTTAGGACCATTTTGCCAGCGTTATCCAGGAATTGATGTTTCACTAACGATTACGAATCACGAGCGGCTATTGGCAAGCCTCGCAGAAAACCGAGACGACCTTTATATTCTGAGCCAACCGCCAGAAGACATTGATATCAGCACTCACTTGTTTCTAGAAAACCCCTTGGTGGTGTTAGCGTCACGCGATCATCCGCTAGCTACTGAGAAGAATATTTCTCTCAAACGACTTGTAGAAGAGCCATTTATTATGCGGGAACCAGGATCGGGAACACGCAAAGCCGTACAAAAACTGTTTGATGAACACGGGGTATGTGCCAAAGTGAAGCTAGACCTTGGCAGTAATGAAGCAATTAAGCAGGCGATCGCAGGCGGCTTAGGTATCTCTGTATTGTCCCGCCACACCTTGACAGTGGAAGGTACAACTAGCCAACTGGTGATTCTAGATGTCGAATGCTTCCCAATTCAGCGTTATTGGTATGTAGTCTATCCAACGGGTAAACAGCTATCGGTCATTGCTGGTACTTTTTTCGAGTATTTGCTAAATGAAGGTAAGGAACTTGCGATCGCAGACTATTTGAGAAAGCATATTTTGACAAAGCCTTGAAGGGGCAGTGATAAGTGAGTAGTGAGTAGAAAATATAGTGATAAGTGAGTAGTAAGTAGAAAATATTAATTCCACTACTCACTCTCCACTGTCCACTACTCACTCTTGAAAGCTTTAAAACCGTTCTACAGTTTCAAACTGCTTTGCACTTTGCGCCCTTGCTGCTTCTCCACAAGTACGGGGTGTAGGAAAGATTTTGCCTGGATTGGCTAAACCTTTGGGGTTAAAAGCGGCGCGTACCCATTGCATTGCTTCTAAGTCTGACGGGCTAAACATATTCGGCATATAGCAACGCTTATCAGCACCGATACCGTGTTCGCCAGAAAGACTGCCGCCGACTTTGACACAAAGCTTGAGAATTTCTCCGCCTAATTCTTCCACCTTTTCGAGTGCGCCAGGAATTGAATTGTCATAAAGAACCAAGGGATGTAGATTGCCATCTCCGGCGTGGAACACATTGGCAATCCGATAACCGTATTTCTCACCGAGATACTTGATTTCTTGCAGCACATAAGGTAACTGAGTGCGCGGAATTACGCCGTCTTGGACATAATAATCGGGGCTGAGATGACCAGCTGCGGCAAATGCCGCTTTCCGCCCTTTCCAGAGTTTCAGACGTTGTACAGGATCGCTTGCTGTGGTAATGTTCCTTGCACCATTTTGTTTACAAATAGCGGCAATACGCTGTTTATTTGCGGCAACTTCCACTTCTAAACCGTCTATTTCTACCAGCAAAATAGCTTCTGCATCACGGGGATAACAACCCGTTGCGACAACATCTTCTACGGCATTAATGCTGAGGTTGTCCATCATTTCCATCCCAGCAGGGATAATTCCCCCACTGATAATGTCGGATACAGCTGCCCCAGCCGCTTCAACGCTGGTAAAGTCTGCTAGGAGGACGCAAATTGATTGCGCTGTTTTGAGAATTTTGAGGGTAACTTCGGTAGCGATACCCAGCGTTCCCTCAGAACCAACAAATACCCCCGTAAGATCGTACCCAGGCATTTCTGGGATTTGTCCGCCGACATCTACAATTGAGCCATCAGGAAGTACAAGTTTTAATCCCAAAACGTGATTAGTGGTGACACCATATTTTAGGCAATGCACACCGCCGGAGTTTTCTGCGACATTACCACCAATCGAGCAAATAATCTGGCTAGAGGGATCGGGGGCGTAATAGAAACCAGCACCACTTACCGTTTGAGTCACCCAGTTGTTAATTACTCCAGGCTGCACGACAACTTGCTGATTTTCCAAATCTACACTGAGGATTTGCCGCATCAAAGCAGTGACAATTAAAACGCAATCTTCGGTTGGTAATGCACCACCAGATAAACCAGTACCAGCGCCGCGTGCAATGAAGGGGATAGAATTGCGATCGCATATCTTCACTATTTCGGCTACTTGTTCTGTGGTTCTCGGTAGCACTACTACATCTGGGCGTTGGCGATAGCTTGTTAAACCGTCACACTCATAAGTAATTAATTCTTCGCGGCGTTTAACTACGCCATTTTTACCTACCACTGCTTCAAATTGTTTAATAATTGGTTTCCAGTTGCGTTGTTTTTTTTCTTGGGTAAGCATGGTTTATGACAGTTAAAGGTGGATATTTAAACTTAAATAAATTGAGATAATTTACAGGCTATTTAAAGTTGAAATAACTTCCTCAGATAGGTTTAAAGCTGTTAAGGTAATCCCGAATAATCCAGGGAAGGTATCAACATAATCTGCTTGTCTGCGATAGATTCTCAACCGCACTAAGTTTTCCCCTAGTGTTCTACGCACCGGATCAATACTAAGCTCAAACTGCTGGCTAACATATCCGTGAGCATCTCCTGTTTTCGGAATTGAAATTCCTTCTTTAGCCCGCAGATAATTTCGTGTATTAATGAAGGCTGCATAATACGAGCGACTGATAGCAGCACGCAATTTAGCTTCTTGATTAGCAGGGACAGTTGCCTGTGCTAGTTCGTTAGCTAGATTAAGATATTCTGACCAATCAAAACTCATCTGGGTATTCTAGAAGGGTACAAACATTCTTTCGCACCTCGTAAGGAGTATGTACCCACCAATTTAGATCCATTTGATTAAGTTGGTTTACCGCATCATTCGGATCAAGGTTGATCCGAATAGATAGTATCAACAGCACCAAGTCAATGATTTCTACATCTGGGACAACTTCCAGAAATAGCTGAGAATCGGGAAAGTATTGGCGAATCTTCTCTGGTGCTTCTAGCAGCACTGGAATTAAAAATGGATGCTTATCCAGAAACTCTAAAACTTCGATTTGCTCTCTAAAAGTGTACAACTGCTCAAGCAATTCAATGTCAGTTTGAGAAATACTGATTGCTGTGTTTGTCATGGCGTAGGAAATCTCCTGATGACGTAACAACTATTGTTGCAAGAAATACAGTCATTAGGAGCGATCGCCTTTTCAACACTTTATCTGGCATAACCAGAGTCTCAACTAGGCAAAGGAAATATTGTCTTACCATTCATCGCAGAATCAACAAGCTGATCCTGCTCATGATCTGCTTGAATGCTGCATCGTTCAGCACTATAAACCACGACTCCTCCAGTCTCAATTTTATATACCCAAGCGTGAATATTGAGTTGACCTCTGTGAATTTTAGAGTGAATAGCTGGGTAAGTCCGCAAATTTTCAATCTGAGTTAGGACATTTTCTTCAATCGCAACATTTAATAGTTCCTCGCCCTCGTATCCCTGATAGTTTTCTTTTATAACCTGGCGGGTGGCTTCGGCATACTTTAACCAGTCGTAAACTAAGGGCATTTCTTCAGCCAGTTTACCTAATTGCAACAGCCCTTTGATAGCTCCACAGTGGGAGTGACCACAGACAATAATCTCTTTAATACCTAATTCTTGAACAGCATACTCAATCGCTGCGCCTTCCGCGCCAGTAGTCTTACCATATGGTGGAATAATATTGCCAATATTACGAATAATAAATAGTTCACCCGGCTGAGTTTGAGTAATTAGATTTGGATCGATCCGTGAATCACAACAAGTAATAAAGAGTATTCTAGGGTGTTGGCCAAGAGACAACTGCTCGAACATTTCTCGGTGTGAGTTGAAGTAGTCAGTTTGAAATTGGTGTACACCCTTAATCAACTTCCGCATTGCCCAAATTCCTGTAGCAACAAAACACTCTTACTTTACTGATTGCGAAATTAATTTACAGAGTCTTTGGCAACAGTTCTGGTAATACTGACAAACTGCTGTAGTCGTTCCCATACTTGATTGATTAAATCGGGAGCATCGGCATCATACCATTCAATTTGAGGAGAGGCTCGAAACCATGTGCGCTGTCGTTTGGCAAATTGACGAGTATGCAAAACGGTTAAATCTTGCGCTGCGGCTAAGGAAATTTCTCCGGCTAAATATTGTTTGATTTCTGCATATCCCAGCGTATTTAACAACGGCAAATCAGAACCGTACTTCTGACACAGAAATTCTACTTCAGCTACCAAGCCACTTTCTAACATCTGCTGTGTACGCTGTTCAATTCGGCGGTTGAGGATAGTTGAGTCAACACAATCTAAGCCAATTTGCAAAATCGGATAATTGGGTGGATTTTCGCCTTGTTGTGCTGATATTGGATTACCAGTGATGTAGAAAACTTCTAATGCTCGTAAAGTTCGTACCGCATCGTTGGGGTGAATTTTTTGCGCCGCAGTGGGGTCAACTTGTTGCAGCATGGCGTATAGTTGAGTTTGTCCAAGAGAGTGTAGTTGCAATCGCAATTCTTGGTGTGGTGCAACGGAAGGAATTTTTAACCCCCGCACGATTGAACTGATGTATAATCCTGTACCGCCAACTAGCAACAGGGGAAAACAAGGGGAAGCGTTGATCAAAGCTTGTGCTTGTTGCTGATAATCAGCCACTGTCAATGTTTCAGTGGGAGTGCAGATATCAATTAGGTGGTGGGTAACTTGCTGTTGTTCAGCTTTAGTTGGTTTAGCTGTACCAATGTCAAAGTGACGGTACACCTGACGCGAATCAGCACTGATAATTGAAGAATTTAGCCGCATAGCCAATGCGATCGCTAACCTTGATTTGCCTGTAGCAGTGGCCCCACAAATTGTAATTAGACTTGGATTATTTTTGACTGGGTACATCCCTTAGATAAATAGCTTGTATAATAGCCCTACGGTCGTCTTGAAGCCTTTTGTGCTACAATTTACGAGTCTTTTGTTATTTTTTAAGCCTTAGCTCGGCTTATACCTTTTATTATTAGCGGAGAATTCCTTGCATGACTAGCAGTTACAGCGCCGATCAGATTCAAGTTCTGGAAGGTCTGGAACCGGTGCGTAAACGACCGGGGATGTATATCGGCTCCACTGGCCCGCGAGGACTCCATCATCTAGTTTACGAGGTAGTGGACAACGCTGTTGATGAAGCTTTAGCCGGATACTGTACTCATGTAGAAGTAGACTTAAACGCAGATGGTTCGGTAACAGTAACTGATGATGGTCGAGGTATTCCTACTGATACCCATCCCCAGACTGGAAAATCTGCACTAGAAACAGTAATGACAGTCCTGCACGCTGGCGGGAAGTTTGGCGGCGGCGGCTACAAAGTTTCTGGCGGACTGCATGGTGTCGGAATTTCTGTAGTTAATGCTTTGTCCTCGTTGGTTGAAGTTACTGTATGGCGAGATAAGCGAGTTTATCTTCAGCGCTTTGAGCGTGGAATCGCCGTTACTGAACTGACATCAAAGCCAGATAAAGAACAGCGTACCGGAACCTCTGTCACCTTTAAGCCGGATTCGGAAATCTTCACCGAAAGTACAGAGTTTGATTATGTAACTTTAGCAGGTCGTCTGCGCGAATTAGCGTATCTTAATGCTGGTGTCAGAATTACATTTACCGATCACCGCCTAGAATTACTCAAAAGTAGTGAACCAAAAGTAGAAACCTACGAGTATAAAGGCGGCATTAAAGAATACATTTCTTATCTCAACCGCGACAAACAACCTCTGCATGAAGAAATTATTTTTGTTCAAGGAGAACGTAATCAAGTTCAAGTTGAAGTTTCCTTGCAGTGGTGTACTGATGCTTATACAGATAACTTGCTAGGCTTTGCGAATAATATCCGCACAGTTGATGGCGGGACACACTTGGAAGGTTTAAAAGCGGTTTTGACGCGCACATTGAATGCGATCGCCCGCAAGCGCAACAAACTCAAAGAAAATGAACCTAATCTAAGTGGTGAGCACGTTCGAGAAGGCTTAACAGCAATAATTTCTGTTAAAGTACCAGATCCAGAATTTGAAGGTCAAACCAAGACCAAGCTAGGTAATACCGAAGTAAGAGGAATTGTTGATTCCTTAGTTGGCGAAGTTCTCACCGAGTACCTAGATTTTCGTCCTGGTGTAGCCGATGCCATTTTAGACAAAGCTATTCAAGCGTTTAAAGCCGCAGAAGCCGCGCGTCATGCGCGTGAACTCGTGCGGCGGAAGTCAGTGCTAGAATCTTCGCCTTTACCTGGAAAATTGGCTGATTGTAGTTCCAGGGATGCTAGCGAGTCAGAAATCTTCATCGTCGAAGGTGATTCCGCCGGAGGTTCGGCCAAACAAGGACGCGATCGCGGTTTCCAAGCAATTCTCCCTTTACGCGGTAAAATCCTTAACATCGAGAAAACCGATGATGCCAAAATCTACAAAAATACCGAAATTCAGGCGCTAATCACTGCACTGGGATTGGGTGTTAAAGGTGAAGAGTTTGATGCAACACAGTTGCGTTATCACCGCATTTGTTTAATGACTGACGCTGATGTAGATGGCGCTCACATTCGCACTTTGTTGTTAACGTTCTTTTATCGCTATCAACGAGCGCTAATTGAGCAGGGTTACATCTATATTGCTTGTCCGCCGTTGTATAAAGTCGAGCGTGGACGCAATCATTACTACTGTTACAGCGAACGTGAACTCACGAACTTGGTGCGAAATGAGTTCCCCGCAAATGCCAACTACACGATTCAGCGCTTCAAAGGTTTGGGTGAAATGATGCCACAGCAACTGTGGGAAACTACGATGAATCCAGAATCACGCACACTCAAACAAGTTGAAATTCAAGATGCAGCTGAAGCAGATCGGATTTTTACAATTTTGATGGGCGATCGTGTTGCACCCCGGCGTGAATTTATCGAAACCTACGGTTCTCGTCTCAACCTCGCAGATTTAGATATCTAACTGTCTGTTTGCGTAATTGATCACAAGTTGAATACCAAGTAAATCTCAGTCAAAACACGGTTAGCATTCAGATATCTAGCCGTGTTTTCCTTTTGCATAGCGTCGTTTAAGTATTGAAGGCGATCGCTCCACATGATTACTATAGCGATCGAGCTATGTCAATAACCACTGCTTGCAAACAATCCTCTTCAGCATTCATCCGTGCTGAAATCATTACCCTGATTGGAGTTCCATCTTGTTTACGAAACTGCGTTTCTAAATTATTTACCTCTCCCTTAGTTTGTAGTTCCGTCAGCATCAGATGTTGAGCATCTAGAGCAATAGATAAGTCTGCGATCGTCTGGTTGATTACATCTGCTGCATAACTGTAACCTAGCATCTGAATCAGACGCTGGTTAGCCTCTACGAGCAATCCATCTGCAATGTGGGCGCGGAAGATACCAACCGGGGAATTCTCAAACAAATTGCGAAATTTTGCTTCGCTTTGGATCAGCTTTTCTTCTGCTTTTTGGCGATAGCAAATCTCCTGTTGCAGACGTGCATTTTGTTCACCCAGTCGTTTTTGCAGCCGCCGAATTGTCAAATTATTCTCTACCCTCGCAAAAACCTCTTCTTCACTAAACGGTTTGGTAATATAATCTACCCCACCAACAGCAAAAGCTTTGACTTTATCTAGTACCTCATCCAAAGCGCTGATAAAAATCACTGGAACATCGCGTGTTTGAACAGAAGCTTTTAAGTGTTGACAAACCTCATACCCATTCATATCTGGCATCATGATGTCAAGCAAAATTAAGTCAGGTGGAGCCGCTTGCGCTGTCTTCAAGGCTGTTTGCCCGTTAATCACTTTGCGAACTTCATACCCTAGTTGAGCGAGCATAGCAGACAAAAGCCGCAGGTTGTCTGGTTTGTCGTCCACAACGAGAATATTTGCTTTTTGGCGCTCAATATGGTTATTCATTTTGACTTTTGTTGCGTCAAATCAATGATCTTATCAATCCGAAAACTATTAACCAAATCAGCCAGGGCGTTTGCCAGAGAAGCATTTGATTCAGGAATTTGCTTCAACAAGCTGGAAATTTGTTTTTCATCAGTACACAGTGCCGCCTGGTGTAGCTGTGCTACCCACCCAGCAGACATCACATTCAAGCTTTCAGCCTTTAGTACATAGCTTTCAGTTTCCTCTAGCTGACTACTTGCTGATGGCTGGCTATCTTCATAGAGGTAACGTACCCCCAAATGTTTCGCCATTTTTTCGAGGATGACTTGCTCCCGAAAAGGCTTGCCGACAAAATCATCACACCCAGTAGATAATACTATGGCTTGTTCCTCGTCAAAGGCACTGGCGGTAAGGGCGATAATGACGGTAGCTTGTCCCTTTAAATGAGCTTTAATTTGTCTAGTAGCTTCATATCCATCCATTACAGGCATCCGCATATCCATCCAAATTAAGTGTGGTTCCCAGGTGTGCCAAAGAGCTATTCCTTCTTGCCCATTTTCCGCTTCACGGACATTAAACCCAAGCGAGGTTAAAAGTTTTACCAGAAGTTGCCGATTTTCCGGCTTATCTTCAACTACTAAGATACGATATGAAGGTTGTTCGGGCGCAAGAGCGATCGCGCGTCGCTGTATCTGTTTCGTTTCACCATGCGGCATTTCTACCAAACTAGCTTGGATACCAAATGAAAAAAGTGTTCCTTGACTGGGGGTACTGCTAACGGCAATTTCCCCTCCCATCAGGTGGACAAATTGTTGGCTAATTGATAAACCTAAACCAGTTCCTTGATGAGATTTTTGCCCTGCTTCTGTTTGAACAAAGGGTTTAAATAATTTTCCCATATCGGCTGGTGCAATCCCAGAACCTGTGTCTTCAACTTCAAAAGTGAGTAGTGAAGGTTCATATTTTCGCTTCTTGTCCGCTTTTACACGCAGTATTACTCTTCCTGTGTCGGTAAATTTGATTGCGTTACCTAAAAGATTAATTAAGACTTGACGTAATTTACTTTCATCTGTGTAAATGTATTGCGGAACTTGAGGACTACGCTCAAAGATAAACTGCAAGCTTTTTGATTTAGCTTTCAGTCGAAACATTTCTTCTAGGGAGTCAAGCAAGCTATAAAGGTCAAAGCTATTTTCAGTTAGGATTATCCGCCCCGCCTCAATTTTGGACATTGATAATACATCATTGATCAAGGTTAGTAAGTGTTCCCCACTGCGACTAATAATTGCTAAATTTTCGTGTTGGGAAGAACTGATGAAGCGATCGCGGGTCATTAGTTGAGCAAAGCCGAGGATAGTATTAAGAGGTGTCCTCAGTTCGTGGCTCATATTAGCTAAAAATGTGCTTTTGGCATGGTTAGCAGCAAGGGCTTCCTGAGCTTTTTGTTCTAATCTGTGGCTGTAATTTTCTAACTGTTCGCGCGAAATTTGTAACTGTTGTGTCAGCCAATACACTCCTATTGATAGCGCCCCTACCGATACCAGTCCTACTAATACAATCGTCCCTGCTAATTGACGCGCCGGAGCAAACGCTTCTGCTTGCTGCATTTCCACCAATAAAGCGAAGTCTTGCTGATTCAGCCAGCGATACACACCGATTACTGGCACATTGGCATAGTTTCGATACAGCCCAGAACCACTTACACCAGTCATTGCTGCATTAATGCCTTGGCTACTAATTCCCGTCAGAAATTCCTGGGTATTAATTTTATCTTCCTTGGAGATGAAAGTGTTTTGCGTGACCAAAGAGCCAACTAGATAAGTTTCGCCACTCTTACCCAAACCTGTACGTTCCCGAACAATCTGATCTATACGTTCTAAACTCAAGTCAGCTAAGATTAAGCCTTGGCGCACCCCATCTGGGCTTCGCAAAGGTGTTGCCAAAGTTACCGATGGCTTACCAGTAATTGGCGAAACGTAAAAAATTGGGGTAAAGGTTTCACCTGGCTGAACCCGCTCAAAATAGGTTACGTTGGCTAGGATTTCATAATTCCCTTCACGTTTTTTATTAGTAGAAAGGATAATTTGATTGCTGCGATCAAGAACGAAAAGTTCTCTTAAGGCTGGCTTAGTCTGAGTTACGCCAATTAAATAAGCTGAGATTAACTTGGAAGTAACAAAATACTCTGGATGAGATTTTTTGGTACTCAGGAGAAACTTGAGATTTTTTTGTACTGCTGGATACTGACTTACAAGTAGAAAATCTTGTTGCTGATCTTCAAACCAACGAGTAATTTCTTCTTCTTTGAGTGTTGCAGCAACGCTAAGTTGATTGAAAGCTGCTTGCTTCAAAGCTTCCCTAGCTCTAAAAAAGGCAACACCTCCTACTATGCCAATAGCTAATAGCGACAAGAGTAAGAAGAAACTAGCGACTTTAGTAGTTAGGTGCTGATTGCTAAACTGCATAAGTAATGGTTGCTTTGAGAGTAACTCACAAAAAGAGTGAGTAGTGAGTAGAAAGAGTGCAAAAAAACTTCACTTGTGGGTCATAAGTCTACTAAAAATTAGGAATTGTACCTCCATACGAAGTACAAAGTACAAAGCGTCCTTGCTTGAATCCCATGCCATATGGCATCGGTTCACTACCCACTCACCACTACTCACTTTGAATCCCATTGAGCAAAAATTTGCTTAATTCGGGCGATCGCTTCATCAGCTGCTTGTTCTGAAGAACTACGATCTACCAGTACCCTTTGAATAGCTTTACCCCAGACATTTTCCTTCAAAACCATACTATAGGCAGGATTTTGGAAAGTATAAAATAACCGCGTTTTACCTTGGATAAATGTCTTCGTTGCCATTGAAACGTGAGGATCGTTAGGATCTGTCCAAAACGGGTCTTTCCAAACTGGCTTAAGCACTGGTGAATGACGACCTCCAGCAGTTTTGAGATAATTACCAATAACTTCAGGTTGGATCAAGTACGCTAGAAAGTCCTTTGCGATTTCTTGGTTTTTGGAGTCGGCAAACAAAACGACTTGCTGAACCGTGATTAAGTAGAACATAGGTTGGCCACTAGGCTTATTCGGAAACTCCAATATTCCTAACTTTTTACGATAGGTATCAGGATCTTGACGTACCGCCGCCGGAATTGAAAGGGTTTCGTTGGTCGTCATCAACACTTTACGGTTGAGTAAGTTGCGATTGTTGTCTGGATTCAACCAATGCAGTGCATCTGGTGGTAAGTAGCCTTGTTGGTACAATTGGGCGTACCAGTCTAAAACTTTCACAATGCCTTGACGCACTTCCGGGTCATTGAGCTGGAGTTGACCTTTAGCGTCTAAAATTTGGACATCATAGGCTTCTAAAATGTGCTCAAAAGTTTGATATGTATCTCCTGCTGCAATTGATAGCGGCAAGCCTAAGCCATAAATATTGATTTGCTTTGCCCGCAACTCATTCTGCATTTGTTTCCAGAATTTCCAGAAACCATCCCAATCCTTGGGAATGTCACTTTCACTGCGACCTACTTTCTCTAGCAAATCCCGCCAGTAGTAGACGTGCATCGTTGCCTGATGAATGGGTAAAGCATAGTAACTTCGCTTTTGAGCAGATTCGTTATAAAAGCTAACAGTCTTTAGCACCATTTCAGGATAAAGGCTTTTGACTGGCAAAATCAGATCGGAAACATCTGCAAGTTTCCCGTACCAAGCTAGACGCGCAGTACGAGACTTCTCGCTTTTAGACATTGCGATCAGATCGGGAAGATCACCAGTCCGCAGCTCTCTTTCAACCTTCTGTGATAGCTCATCAGTGCTATAGAAAGAAAGCTTGACTTTGTTGCCACTTTGCTTTTGCCAGTTGCTGACAACCTGTTGCAGCGCTTCATCTTCTTCTAAGGTAAAGCCTTTATCCCACCAAATCTTTAAAACTTTAGTTTCAGTAGGAGATGTGTTGACTAAGGACGGAGGTATTGTAGAGGCTTGATTGCAGGCGATAATTATTAGGCTGAGGATCAGTGCTATGAGCGTGTATCGACGAGTTCGCTTTGGTACTATGAACGGATAATGGTGAAACCGTCGCTGATTTTTGCAGCATTTAGCAATTGTTTGAGCGGGTTTTGTTTTGGGTTTCATAAATTGTCTTCCCCTAGCCTCAGCGTCCCTAATACTGATATACCGATTACACTTGCAGCTTTACGGACAGGTTTTAAAATCCACTTCACTCACATCAGGATTTGTTCTGAGATAATCGCGCACCCAATCACAACCGTATACCAGTAGATTATCTAGATTCAAAACTCGCTGTAAATCCCACAAAATGATCGTCTTGTCCGCACTTCCTGAGACGATCGCCTGACTGTCGGGACTAAATTTAATTGAGTTCACGCCAGCACTATGCCCAGAGAGGGTTGCAAGTTCTGTACCATCCAACTGCCAAAGTTTGATTGTCTTGTCGTCACTCGCTGAAGCAATAATTTGACCATTGGGACTGAAGGCAACTTCGTTCACTCCAGCGCTATGTCCAGTCATGGTACGTAGTAAAGTGCCGTCCAACTTCCAGAGTTTAACGGTGTCATCATCAGCAGCAGCAGCAATGATTTGACTATCGGGGCTAAATGCAACTCCCCAAACCTCATCTGTATGACCCTTAAGAGTACGTAGCAATTTTCCGTCAAGCTGCCAGAGTTTGACAGTATTGTCTTCAGAAGCGGAAGCGAGGATCTGACCGTTGGGGCTAAATGCAACTGAGGTAACATTATCTGTATGCCCAGTAAAAGTATGTAGCAATTTGCCATCTCGCCGCCAGAGTTTGATTGTTTTGTCGAAACTTGCACTTGCAAGCATCTGACCATCGGGGCTAAATGCAACTTTCTTTACTCCAGCGCTATGCCCAGAAAGGTTAGCAAGCAATTTGCCATCCCGCCGCCAGAGTTGAACGGTTGAGTCTAAGTCCCTACTCGCTGATGCAATTGTGTTACCGTCAGGGCTAATTGCAACTCCCCAAATCTTATTTCTATGTCCGCCAAGGGTAGCAATTTCTGTGCCATCCGGCTGCCAGAATTTGACGGTTTTGTCTTCAGAAGCCGAAGCGACCATTTTACCGTCGGAACTGATGGCAATTTCCGCCACCTCGTCTTTATGACCAGAAAAGATTTTTAACAAGGTATTATCCAACTTCCAGAGTTTGACGGTTTTGTCGTCAGAAGCAGATGCGATCGCCTGACCATCAGGACTAAATGCGACACCGTAAACTACGTCACTATGACCGCCAAGAGTACGTAACAATGTGCCGTTGGACTTCCAGATTCTGACGGTTTTGTCAGCGCCTACTGAAGCGATTTGACCGTTGGGGCTGAAGGCAACTTCTTCAACGGGGGCAGTATGTCCGTAAAAGGTGGAAAGCAATGTACCATCTAGCTTCCAGAGTTTGACAGTTTTATCGTCAGCCGCCGATGCGATCGCGCTACCATCGGGACTAAATGCAATACCGCTAATGCCACCAGTATGTCCAGTAATAGTACGTAGCAGCTTTCCGTCCAGTTGCCAAAGTTTGATCGTTTTGTCGTCAGAAATTGAGGCGATGATCTGACCGTTGGGGCTGAGTGCAACTGAGCTAACATTAATATTGTGTCCGGTCATCGTATGTAGCAGTGTGCCATCTCGCTGCCAAATTTTCACGGTTTTGTCGTCAGAACCAGAAACAATAGTCTGACCGTCGGGACTGATGGCAATGCCGTTAACTTCATCACTATGCCCGTACAGAGTACGTAGCAGCTTTCCGTCCAGTTGCCAAAGTTTGATTGTATTGTCGTCACTCGCTGAAGCAATCATCTGACCGTCGCGGCTAAAAACAACTCCCCAAACTTCACTTGTATGACCTTTAAGAGTACGTAATAATGTGCCGTCTGGCTGCCAAAGTTTGACAGTGCCATCGTCAGAAGCTGAAGCAACAATCCCCTTAGCGCTAAATGCAACTCTGTTTACCCCAGAACTATGCCCTGACAAGCGATTGTATTCAGCTGCTCCATAAACTGCCAGCCGGAGAGCCGATTCAACGTGAGTTTGTGTGTCTGCGTTTGATCCACCTAAATTTTGCAGTCTTCGTGCCTTAATTGCTTTAGTTAGTGCATCCAGCCTTTGATTTGAGCTAAACAGAGCATGACTTGATGTAGCAATTGCATTAATCTCGCTTAATTGTGCTTTGCGGTACTGCAAGAAAGTTACTACACCCAAGCCTGAAACAACTATTAATGCCAAACTGACTACGCCCAGAAATAACCTTTGAATTTTGGTAGCTTTTTGCTCTTGTAGCAGTCGCGCTGCAACTTCCTTGATCCGTTCCGCCTCTAACCGCGTTTCTACTTCAAGGCGATCGCATTCTTGGCTCTTGGCTAGAAATTGATAATCCAAGTCGCTTAAGCTTTTGCCTTGTGACCAAGCTTGAGCTTCCAGCAAGGCTTGTCCGCGCAATAACCGTGAAGTATCACGCCGATCTGTTGCTACCCAAGTTTGTAATGCTTGGGAATAAGGGCGTAGTTTGCTAAATTGTTTTTCTACCCAAACCCAGTTAAAAACCTCTTGATAAATGCGGTTTTTCACCTGCAATTGCCCATGCTGCTTGATCGCCAAACCTGACAGCATTAGTTCGATTTGTTCGCGCGAGTCATCTGCCGCGATTTCAATTCCTTGTAATAGTTGCTGATGAAGTTTTAGCAGCGCACCAGCACGTTGCTCGTTTCTGAGCAAGCGATCGCGAATTGTCTTCAAATGCTCTGGTTCATCATTCGCTTCCCAGTTGTCGATCAGATGCGATCGCACCAGTTTTTCGAGAATGAATGGTGGAAATTGGTAATAAAAACTGATCAGATGATAATTAACGATTGGTAGATGAGCATCTAACTTGTAACGTTCCTGTGTTTCCAGGCTTCTAGGTTGCCCTCCATTACCGTTGCCACTGTGTCTTTCCTGCATTACGAGACAGCACAGTTTTTGAGTAAGAAATGGCTGACCGTTTGTCCAAGCCAAAATCTCTTTCAGTACAGCCATCGGATTATCTACCTTATCTTCTAATCCTGCTGCTAATGGCTGAATTTCTGATAGCTCAAACCCATGCAAATCAATAGATTTACCAATATTAAATGGAGTACGTTTACGGTCAGCAATTAAATCTGAAGGCGTTGCTACACCGAATAAAGCCCAAGTTAGGCGATTGTATTCTAGACTTTCTGCTCTTTGGTTGTAGCAATACCGAATCAGGGCAAAAAAATCTTCAGTCGGAAAATTAAGTCCTAAAACGCTATCAATTTCATCAATAAAAATGAAAATCTTTTCACTTTTTAGTTCAACTAACAAAATGTCTTCAATAAATTGACTTAATCTCTGGAGTGGAGATAAATCTTCTCGCTCCTGCCACCAAGTTTTTAAATCAACTTTGCCGAAAAGATTAAAACTTCTTAATAAGTCAACTACTATGCCTTTGTACCATTGAGCAGGGGTAATATTTTCGCTACCGATCCGCGTCATATCAATAGAGGCACAGCTAAAGCCCGCTTCTTCCAGCCGATACCGAGTCCGCAGGCGCAAGCTAGACTTGCCCATCTGCCGAGAGCTAAATACGTAACAAAATTCACCCCGCAGCAAGGCATGATAAAGTTCAAAGTCAGCTTGACGCTCCACATAGGTTGGAGCATCCATTTTGAGACTGCCGCCGACTTGATATTCGTACTTGTCCATAGCATTAGCTCAATTGTTCGCGGAAATACAGTTGATATAACTCACAACTTGGTATCGCTTGATTGCCCTCCAACTTAACTAAACCCATGCTTTCTAATTTATAAGCTGCGATCGCTTCTAGAGGTACAGCTTCGGGAGCGATTACTACCCGTTTCAGTGCTGCTGCTAATTGAGGCTGCTCTTGCAGATTTGCGAGGTGATGCCTGAGATGGTCACTATAGATACCAGCAACTGTAGGAGACGTTTGTAATAATTGCTCTAAAGACATCTCCTGACGTGCTAGATGATAGAGAGCGAGTCGCACTAGGTAGGGATGTCCTCCGATCATTGCAAGTAGAGAAGCTAATTGCAGTCCTTTCTCCTCCTTAACCCAATTCAGCCCATGACGCACAGCTAAATCTTGCACCTGCTCTAAACTAAATTCGGGCAATTTAATCGGTAGCCCAACATTAAAAGGAGATTGATTAATATCTAACGGAATATAAGCTTCTGTAGCATGAACCACTACCAGTCGTAGTTTTTGCCAAATCTCCAGTTCGGCAGCGTCTTCATACCAAGAGCGCAGTAGCGGTAGAAAGTCGCTAGAAATTTCAGGATACTCGAAAATCCGATTTACTTCATCTAATGCTAAGACAACAGGAGAGTCAATCTCTAGTAGCAAATATTCTTGGAAATATAATGTACAGCTAACTTTGCTACCGATATCTTCATCCCAATAATCATCTAGTTTCGGTTCTAGGTTAAGCTGCCGACTGACATTTGCACACAACCAGCGCAAGAATTTATCTAATGACGTGAAAATGGCGCTATCTGCTCGCTGCAAACTCAAAATTACGGTGCGTAAACCAATCTGTTTAGCATGAGTCAAAATTCTGTGCATCAAGGATGTTTTGCCCATCTGCCTAGCAGCTTTAATTCGCGTTAAACTCCCAGGTTTACTGACTTGTGCATAGGCGCGTTCTTCAATCGGAGGACGCTCGATGTAAAACAGGGAATTAAGCGGTACTGGGCCACTAGGAAATTCTAAGAAGTCTTCACTTAATACTAGGGATGTATCACCTAGACTTTTTGGCTGTTCATCTTCTCTGATTGATGATCGCCAATGCCTTTCTAGCGCTGCTTGAAAGTTGGTTTTACTAACTATCTCACCTAATGCTTGGCTGAGGAGCTTCCAGAGTTTAGGGCCGATATCACGGGTAAGGTAGCTGATGGAATATCCCGAGGCAGAGGCAATTTGCTCATAAGTCTTGCTTTGCCAAGCTCCAATTAAAATAGCAGTTTCCACATCATTTAGGTGTCTGCCGGATAAGGCAAACATCGCTGTATTGGCTACCTCCAGCGCTTGTTCAAAATCCATTTTGTGCCATCTCAAACGCTGTAGTTAGATTCTACCTGAGATTTCCAGAGGTAAGGTGTAAGTAATTGATTTCCTTAAGAAATCTTGTTTTGCAGTGTATTTATGTCATTCCGCCATGCTTCCTAACAACGAGACAGAGATTGATGTGAGTTAATCTGGGGTTTTTTCAAGTTGATTAAGAGTAGAGTCCAGAGATTTTCTGTAACGACAAATACAAAATATTCCATTAATTTAGAAATCGAAAGGTAATTAGAACTACCTAAACAAGTACACAATTTCAACTAAAAAAGCGCAATTCATCTTTTTGGTTCCAGCTTTGGAATAAGTGAGGAGGTATTACAAATGGCTAGCTTAATTTCAATTATTTTTAGACTGAAGCTACTGCAATCAGTACGTCAATACCTTGAATCTATAGAGATTCATAATCCCAAATTAGCCCGACTATTGTGCCAGATAATTCCTGATCGTTGTCCTTTTGAGCGGGAAATTAAACTGGGCGATGGCAGCGCTACGCGACTGCCCGTCTGTCGCCGAAGGCGCAGACATCGCACTATTTTCCGGATTCCACCATTGTGTAAACTCAACCCTTTTTATAACCAAGTAGTTAGCTTGCGCTTTAAGTGTCTGTGCTATCTAGCAACTGTATAGGGTAAGCCATGAAATTTTAGTTCAAATTTCAAAAAATAAATCATGAGCCAAACAATTTTAGAGCAGAATGCAATCGTAGCTAATACTAAAAAGCAATAAATTCAGCTGTTTTTACTCAGCAAAAATAAATCTTTTTCAAGCAACCTAATTGCTTTACAGCGATTAAATTAATACTAGATTTATTGTCAGTGTGTGCAGGAATAGTCAACGATTAATATCAAGCGATAGCTAATAAAAATAGAATCAAAAAATCTTCTTCAAAAGCCATGCAGACCTTACGAAAAAGTTTCAGCGCTCTGTTTATAACAAGCCTACTTTTTACAGGCTCAGTTGCTTCTTTAAAAGAAGTTCATGCCCAAACTCCCCTAGCGCCACCCGCTAGCTTAAGTATCACAAATATTCTGATCCAAGATGAGTTGTACTTTGGCAGAAATAGACCAGGAGGAGAAGTTTCTGAAGAACAATTCCAGAAGTTTTTGCAGACTGTAGTCACGCCCCGTTTTCCTGATGGACTAACAGTAGTAAATGCTAATGGACAGTTTCGTGTTAGTTCAGGACAAATCATTAGAGAAAAGACAAAATTGGTAATTTTGATTTATCCTAATAGCTACCAAAAAAATCGAGCAGTACAGGAGATTATTGACAAATACAAGGCTCAATTTCAACAAGGATCTGTGCTGCGAGTCACGAGTATACCTGCAAAAGTCGGCTTTTAGAAACTGGTGTTGTCATCATTACAGTATCACTAATTATTAAAAAATGAGAGGTATTAGAACAGTATGCAAAAATTATTTCTTACTACTACTCTATCTACTGCCTTAATTCCATTTCTGGCTGATTTTAGTTTTGCAAGTCCGCTATCTGTAGGTTCCCAATATCCAGAAGTTTTAGCAGCTGATTGGTCAGTTTGTTACATCCAACTTGCAGACGGTAAGACTTTAGATTTAGGTGTTTTGTATCAACCTAAAGATGCAAGCAATAATTACCAAGCTAGTTATTACCTACTAGAGCAGTGTAAAGCGCGATCGCAACATAAACGTTGGGCATCACTTTATGCCACTCAACCTAGCAATTTAACACCAATAAAATTAACAACTAGCTCGACACGCTGCTAAACCCTCAAAACTTCTAGGTAGCGGTCAGTAATCAAAGAATTCATTTAGCTAATAATTTTACCTAGCTACTCCAGGTATACCGAGTGTCAAAACTTTGCTCCAAGCGATACCAAAGGAATAGGTTGTAGGTAGTTATGTGCTGGACGAATAGCGTCGGCTGCAACAGCGAACCAATTGCATAAAAACTCACAAGCCGACGTATTACATATCAACCCACGAAAAACAAAAGGAAGCATAAAACTATGGCTATTATTTCAGGACAAGCAACCAACGGCAACGACAACATTCTTGCTAATGGAGCGAATGACATTATTAATTCCCTTGCAGGCAACGATACAGTCAACGGTGGCGGTGGCAATGACACCCTAATTGGTGGTGATGGCATTGATATCCTTGACGGTGGCGCTGGCAACGATGAAGTTGAGGGTAAAAGAGGCAACGACAGGATGATTGGTGGTACGGGTAATGACATCCTGGAATGGGACGATGGCGACGGCAGCGATCGCATTAGTGGCAATGCTGGCATTGATACGGTTGATGTTGATGGCTCTGTTGCTCAAGGCGACAGCTTTGTACTTAATCAACAAGGTACTCAGGCAATCTTTGATCGGGTTAACTTAGGGCCGTTTCGTCTCACCGTAGATACTGCGGAGCAGTTTTCTGTCTCTGGTGCAGGCGGCAATGACTCCTTTGATGTCAACGACTTGAGTAACACGAGTGTCAACTTGGTAAGCTTCTCTGCCGGTGCAGGTAATGACATACTTGATGGCAGCGATAGCAGTACCCGATTAATTGGCAATGGTGATGCAGGCAATGACTTCCTGACTGGGAGTAGTGCCAATGATACCCTTAATGGTGGCGATGGCAATGACTTTGTGCAAGGAGAAAAAGGCAACGATCGGATGATTGGTGGTACGGGTAATGACATCTTGGCTTGGGACGACGGCGATGGCAGCGATCGCATCAGTGGTAATGCTGGTTTTGATACAGTTGCAGTTGAAGGTTCCCTAGCTCAGGGAGACAGCTTTGTCCTTAACCAGTTAGGGACTCAGGCGATTTTCAATCGGGTTAATTTAGGACAATTTCAACTCACCGTCGATACTGCGGAGCAGTTTACAGTTGAAGGTGAAGGCGGTAATGACTTTTTTGATGTCAACGACCTTAGCAATACCAGCGTGGCATCGGTAAGCTTCTCTGGTGGTGCGGGCAATGACACTCTAAATGGCAGTGATACCAGTACCCAGCTAGTTGGCAATGGCGATGCTGGTAACGATCTGCTAATCGGTAGTAGTGTTGCTGATACCCTAATTGGTGGTGTGGGTGATGACTTCATTGCTGGAGCCAAAGGCAACGACAGGATGATTGGTGAAGAGGGAAATGACACCTTAGCTTGGCGTGACGGTGATGGTAGCGATCGCATGAGTGGCAATGCTGGTATTGATACTGTTGCAGTCCAAGGTTCTCTGGCTCAGGGAGACAGCTTTGTACTTAATCAGCAAGGTACTCAGGCAATCTTTGATCGGCTTAACCTGGGACAATTTCAACTCACTGTCGATACTGCGGAGCAGTTTTCTGTCTCCGGCGAAGGCGGCAATGACACTTTTGATGTCAATAACTTGAATAATACCAGTGTTAACTTAGTAAGCTTCTCTGGTGGTGCGGGTAATGACATTTTAACTGGAGGCGGTACGAGTACCCGATTGATTGTCAACGGCGATGCTGGCAACGATGTTTTCATCGGTGGCAGTGCTAATGACATCCTAATTGGCGGTGCTGGAAGTGACACACTTACAGGCGGTGCTGGTGCTGATGCCTTCAGGTTCAATGCCCCAAATGAAGGAGTTGATATAATTACCGACTTTGTAGCTGCTGATTCTATCCAAGTTTTAGCAACAGGGTTTGGAGGTGGACTCAGTGCTGGATCTGCGATCGGATTTGGTCAATTCCGCATAGGTGCAGCCGCCGCCGATGCATCAGATCGGTTCATCTACAACGACAACAATGGCAATTTGTTCTTTGATAGAGATGGACTTGGGGGAGCAGCACAAGTGCAAATAGCGACTCTTGTAGGTACTACTGCAATTACCAACGCCGATATTGTCGTGATCTGATAATTAACGTTCATAGTTGGGGCAATTCTATTTCAGGTTGCTCCAACCTCACCCAGTTGTTCGTCTCTGCACAAAAATACTTTACGCAAGTGATGGCACGAGCATTTCAACTCGTGCCAACTTTGAGCGATATAGCGATCGCCACCACGAGTTAGTATTCTTGCCTCTAGTGCTATTGCATCCTCTTCACTGCTGATATTGTGAGGAGATAGCTATTAACTTTTTTTTATTTACTGCTCCTTGCTGTTAGAAATCTTAATGAAAATTCTCAGCAAATTCTTCTACTGTAAGCATTTAGATGATTTTTTGATTGTTTTACAAATCAGTTCGCTCCTGAGTACACATTAAGGACAGTAAATTTAACATGAGCAGTAATTTAGCGACGAAATTACGTGAAGGGACTAAAAAAGCCCATAGTATGGCAGAAAACATGGGTTTTGTCAAGTGCTTTTTAAAAGGAGTAGTAGAGAAAAACTCTTATCGCAAGCTGGTGGGTAACTTCTATTTCGTGTATTCTGCGATGGAAGAAGAAATGGAGCGCCATAAGCATCATCCGATTCTCTCCAAAATTTACTTCCAACAGTTGAATCGCCAGCGCACTTTAGAGCAAGACTTAAACTTTTACTACGGTGCTAACTGGCGAGAGCAAGTCACGCTTTCTCCAGTAGGTGAAGCTTACGTACAACGTATTCGGGAAATATCTAATTCGTCTCCTGAATTGTTAATTGCTCACTCCTACACCCGCTACATTGGCGACTTGTCTGGTGGACAAATTCTGAAAAACATTGCTCAACGCGCAATGAACCTCTCTGAAGGGCAAGGTACGGCTTTCTACGAGTTTAAGGATATTCCTGATGAAAAGCAGTTTAAAGCTACTTATCGGCAAGCCTTAGATGAGTTACCACTTGATGAAGCTACAGGCGATCGCATTGTGGATGAAGCTAATGCCGCTTTTGGCATGAATATGAAGCTATTTCAGGAACTGGAAGGCAATTTAATTAAGTCAATTGGTCAAATGCTGTTCAACAGCTTAACGCGCCGTCGCACTCGTGGTAGCACGGAACTAGCAACTGCTGAGTAAATACGCCTAGTTTCTCATGGAGTTCTGACTCCTAGATAAAATCAGATTACTTTTAACAATCCTGGGATCTGGGTGGTGGTACTATCATCAAGACTCCAGGATTGTCAGCGTGTGGGAGTAACTGTGAAGCGTGATAATTTTTAATATCGTAAGCTGTTAACTCAAACCTTAAAACTATTTAGATAAATGGCTACAAAAATTCCCGTTACAGTAATTACAGGTTTCTTAGGTAGTGGTAAAACAACATTAATTCGTCACTTGCTACAAAACAACCAGGGAAGACGCATTGCCGTTTTGGTGAATGAGTTTGGGGAATTGGGGATTGATGGTGAATTACTGCGTTCTTGTCAAATTTGTCCAGATGAGGAATTGGCTAGTAATAGCACTAACGAAGAATCTAACTTGCCTGAAATTGTTGAGTTAACGAATGGCTGTCTGTGCTGCACAGTGCAAGAAGAATTTTTACCGACGATGCTGGAGTTGTTGAAGCGGCGAGATGCGCTAGATTGCATTTTGATTGAAACTTCTGGACTTGCTTTGCCTAAGCCACTGATTAAGGCGTTTCGTTGGCATGAAATTCGTAATGCTGCGACGGTTGATGCTGTAGTTACCGTTGTGGATTGTGAAGCGGTGGCAAATGGTAGGTTTGCGAGTGATCCAGAAGCAGTAGACGCGCAACGACAAGCAGACGACAATTTAGAACACGAAACACCGTTGCAAGAACTATTTGAGGATCAGTTAGCCTGTGCAGACTTAGTGGTGTTGAATAAAACTGATTTAGTTGATGCTGTAACGCAGGCGGAAGTTGAGGATTTAGTTAAACAAGAGTTGCCTAGAGTAGTCAAGATTGTAGAAAGCGATCGCGGTCAACTACATCCTGATATTTTATTAGGATTCCAAGCAGCAGTAGAAGAAAATTTAGACAGTCGTCCTAGTCATCATGACACTGAAGAAGATCACGATCATGACGAGGAAATTGGCTCAACTCACGTAATTTTGAACCGCAGTTTTAACCCCAATACTTTGATCAAACAGTTACAACAATTGGCACAAGAGCAAGAAATTTACCGAATCAAAGGATTTGTTGCAGTGCCTAACAAATCAATGCGCTTAGTGCTACAAGGTGTAGGAACACGATTTGAGCAATTTTACGATCGCCCTTGGCAACCGCATGAAGAGCAGCAAACGCGATTAGTATTTATTGGTCGCGATCTCAATCAATCAAAAATTGAAGCACAATTGTTAGCGTTGCAGGGTTAAGCATTCTTAGCAGAGGAGCGGGGGAGCAGGGGAGCGGGGGAGATATTATATTTCGCTGATCCCTAACCCCTAGCCCCTGACCCCTAGTTATTTGAAAACACGATCGCCTGTTTCCACATCAAACCAGTGGATACTCTGGTGAGGTAGAGCAAGGGTAATTTGTTCGCCGCTCCAGTTTTGGTCTGTTGGTAAAAGCGCCCGTACTGCGATCGCGTCTGTGTGTGCATTTTCAACTTGGACGCTGACTAAATTGTGCATCCCCAGATGTTCTATGAGAAATACGCGCCCTTGAATGATTTGTGTATCATTTGGTTGAGGAATGCGGACATTTTCGGGGCGGATACCTAGCACAATTTGTGGCGGAACTGTTACTGTACTCTCAGGCAAAGCTATTTTGAAATTACCTAATATTGCATTACGTCCTTGGCAGCGCAGAGTCAGCAAATTCATCTGGGGACTGCCAACAAATCCCGCTACAAATTGATTCGCTGGATGACTGTAAATGCGCTCAGGTGGATCAAGTTGTTGGACATAGCCGTTATTTAATACAGCTACTTTAGTTGAAAGCGTCATCGCTTCTGTTTGGTCGTGAGTGACATACACTACAGGGACTTTTTGGGTGGCGAACAGTTGTTTAATATCCGCTCGTACTCGTTCGCGTAGCAGTGCATCTAAGTTACTTAACGGCTCATCTAATAAAAACACATCTGGACGGCGTACCAAGGCTCTACCAACAGCCACTCGTTGCCGTTGTCCGCCTGACAATTGCCCAGGCTTGCGATTCATCAAACCTGCATCTAATCCTAAAACTTTTGCGGCTCCTGCTACTCGCTTTTCAATTTCTGCTCTGGGAGTTTTTTTCAGTTTCAGTCCTGAACAGAGGTTTTCGTAAACGGTTAAGTGGGGGTAGAGGGCGTAACTTTGAAACACCATTGCAATATTACGATCGCCTGGTTGCTTATAAGTAACATCCTCGTTACCGATGATGATTTGTCCTCTCGTTGGTTCTTCTAAACCTGCAATTAGTCGCAGTGTTGTAGATTTGCCGCAACCGGAAGGCCCTAATAGCGTGAGAAATTCATTGTCATCCACATTCAAGCTGATGTCTTTAACTGGAACAACTTTAGGGCTATAAGTCTTATTTAGGTTTTTGAGTTCAAGTCTAGCCATTGTAGAAGGGGGATGAGGAGCGGGGGAGCGGGGGAGCGGGGGTGCAGGGGTGCAGGGGAGCGGAAGAGCAGGGGTGCAGGAGAGATGGAGGATATATTAATATTTCCTAGTCTCTAGCCTCTTGCCTTTAACCTTTAACAGCGCCTGCGGTGAGTCCTTGGACAATTTTGCGCTGGAAGAACAAAACCAGTAATACTAGGGGCAATGTTCCCACAACAGTAGCAGCAGCGATCGGGCCGTAGGGAATTTCAAATACTGATGCACCGCCTAGTTGAGCAGCTGCAACAGGAATTGTTTTTAAATCTTCCCTTGTCATAAATGTCAGGGCAAAAATAAACTCGTTCCAAGCAAAAATAAATGTCAGAATTCCGGTAGTTATTAAAGCAGGTAACGTCATCGGTAAAACAATTTGGACTAGCATTTGCCAAGTGTTGTAACCATCAACTTTGGCAGCATCTTCTAAGTCTTTTGGTAACTGCTGAAAAAAGCTGCGTAAGACCAAAATTGTTAATGGTAAATTGATTGCAGTGTAGGGAATAATTAAGGCTAAATAGTTATTGCCTAATCTCAGTGTTTGGATAATTTCTAATAGTCCTAAGAATAAAAGAATTCCTGGAAATAAGGTAACAATTAAAACAAGAGCGAGAATAACATTACCACCCCACGGACGTAACCGTGCAAGAGCGTAGGCTGCGGGCGCACCGATCGCTAATGAAACAACTGTAGAAACAATTGAGACAAATGCACTATTTAAAATATACCGCCAAAACGGGCGACGAGTGAATAAATTTATGTAGTGATTGAGCGTGTATTGACTGGGAAAATATTTAGTAGGAACTGCGGCAATATCTTCATTCGTTTTGAACGAGGTTAGCACTTGCCATAAAACAGGCGCTAGGCAGAATAAAACTACTAAGGCGATCGCGATTGGCAATAAGATTTTTCGCCAAGGAATATTTGCAGAAGTTGTTGATCTTTGGGATATAGTCATAACTTAGGCTGTCTTTGTGGTACGAGATTTGTTGAGGAAGAAACTGGCGATCGCGACTGCTACAATTAACAACAAAAATGTCACCACTACAAGCGCCGCGCCATAACCAAAATCTAAGTAACGCATTACAGTGGAATAGATATACAACGACACTACTTCAGTTGCACCCCCAGGCCCACCCCCAGTCATTACCTGAATTAAGTCGAAAACACCAAAAGCTTGAGCAACTCGAAACAGCAGGGCAATCAAAATTTGTGGCAGCAGCAGTGGTAGAGTAATTGAACGGAAGCTTTGCCAAGGTGTCGCGCCATCAATTGCATGAGCTTCATAAAGATCTGAGGAAATCGACTGCAAGCCAGCCAACAGTAGAATGCTGATAAATGGTGTAGTCTTCCACACATCAGCAAATATTACTGCGCTCATCGCCAGCGTCGGTTCTCCTAACCAGTTAATCCCACTTTGAATTAAACCCAGGCGCAGCAAGATATCGTTCACAACTCCAAATTGGTCATTAAAAATCCAATTCCAAGCAAGACCAATCAAAGCAGTCGGCAAAGCCCAAGGTATAATTGCGCTTGTGCGTACTAAGCCGCGTCCTAAAAACTGTTGATTTAGCACTAGGGCAATTGCCATTCCTAGTAGTAGTTCTAGAACAACGGATGCACTTGTAAATGCGATCGTGGTGGAAAAACTCTGCCAGAAACGACCATCTCCCGCCATCCGCACATAGTTATCTAAACCAGAGAACACAGGTTGCAGTTTTGTACCGAGATTCTGCGTAAACAAACTTAGCCAAAAAGCACGAGCGATCGGATAGCCAAAAACAAACAACAGCAGCAGCACAGCTGGTAGTAACAAAATCCAGCTTGTTCTTTGTTCTCGATTTTTGATTATGTGCAGGTTGTTCATAGGATGTGGGGAGCGGGGGAGCGGGGGAGATACATTATTTGCTCTAGCTCTCGCCTCTTGTTCCTAGCAGCCGTCGTGTTTCATTAGCGGCAGACTGCATTGCTTGTTCAGGACTCATTCGATTGGTGAGTGCGGCGCTGAGGTAGCGTTGCAAAATATCTGATGCTTGGGCATATTGGGCGATCGCTGGACGTAAAACTGCACTATCTACAACTTCCAGTAGTTGTGGGTAATGGTTATATTTGGCAACAATTTCGGGATCTGTAAACAATTCTCGTCGGCTTGGCACATAGCCTGCTTTTAAGATAAATGAGCGTTGTGCTTCAACAGTTGTAAAGTATTGAATTGCTTTCCAAGCTTCCGCCGGATGTTTAGAAGATTTGGCAATTCCTAACCCCCAACCACCTAAACAAGCTCCTTCACTTTTACCAGCAGCATGAACCATCGGCTTAATCGCAATTTTGCCTTTGATTGGCGAATCATCTTCATTTGCTAACGGCCAAACATAAGGCCAACTGCGTAAAAATACCGCTTGACCACTTTGGAATAAGCGCCGCGTTTCTTCTTCCTGGTAAGTAGTTACTCCAGGTGGTGAAATGCCTTGATTAACAGTCTCGCGGAGAAATTGAATTGCTTGGATTGTTTCTGGTCGATCTAGCCCAACTTCAAGCGTGTCAGGATTAATCCAATAGCCGCCATATCCTTGGAGAACTTCAATAAACATTGCCGCTAGCCCTTCATATTGACGACCTTGCCAAAGATAGCCCCACTTAGCTTTTCCTTGCTGTTTTAAAGCTTTAGAAATTTTAATCAAATCATCAAATGTTTCCGGTGCTTCAAATCCTCCTTGTTCTAATAAATCTTTGCGGTAATAAAGCATTCCTGCATCAGAACGAATCGGAATTCGATACAGCTTATCTTCGTAACGTCCACCTTCTACATCCTTGGGCGAAAATGCTGCTAATTCCTCTTTTGAAATTCGATCTGTAAGGTCAAGCAACCAACCAGCAGCAGCAAATTTTGGTGTCCAGATCACATCCATATTCACTAGGTCATATGGAGAATCACCCAAGATAAAAGCGGAGGTATAAAGGTCTTCAATCAAGTTTGTGGCATTCGGTCCTTCAATTATGTTGACACGAATACCGGGATTTTTTGTCTCAAAGTCTTTAACAATGCTTGGCCAAGGTTGAGCATCAGGCGCAGTCATTAATAAGTTAAGGGTGACTGGCGACTGAGTTAGTGCTGGTAGAATGAATAGCAGCGTAATACTGATGGCAAAAACAAGCAGAATCGCTAAACGCGATCGCTGATACTTTTGGATAACTTTTTTTAGTTTGTTTACTAAGCGGTACAACATTATTAATTTAGAAGCTGTAATTAACTATGCAGAAAAAATGCTTAAATAGACAGAAATTTAAGCTGATTTAGCAAAAATATTTACAAAGCTTAAACATAGCAAAAATCTGAGGCAGTGCCGACTCTATAATATCTTACACTTTGAGCTAAAATTTATGGCTATTTCTATTAAATATAATTAACTAGCTCTCGATTAATTCTGCTTTAAACAATCTGTAATCTTTTAAAATCACATTCAAAAATATAAGTTCTTTGATAAATACCATGAATGATGGTAATGCGAATAAAATTTAAGTCTAAATATTAAGTTAATTTAAGCAAAGGTGTAATAGTTAGCTCATATTCATTGATTAAAAATACTCAAACATATTTAAAGCATTGCTGGTGCTGATAAGAATTACAGCTACTAATAAATAATACATTAGCGTTAGCTGGGCGTAAGTATTGTTCAGCTAAGTAGTTATTTATTAGATATTAAATTAATATATTTCTGCTATTTGTAAACCAATAATTGATGTATTGTTATAGGTTCTATTGAGCAATGCGTGTTTCTAGAACTCAGTTTTATTGATATAGCAATATGACAGTGATATCGGCAACTCATGGTCGAATATAGACTTGCTAACGCCTACGCACTTTTACAGCACTAATGACTCAATCCGCAAGCATCATAAATCTACATCAGTTGAGTAATTTAGTTTTAATTTTGTAATGTAACCTATCTTTAAGCAAAAAATAATTGATAATATTTATCACTAATTTAACGAATTTACTTGATTTCAGGAGTTGACAAATTTTATGTGTTTTGATATTGTCAAAATTAAACTATAAAATTTGGACCAAGCTATAAGCAATAATTAAATAACGTAAAAAATCGCTGTCTGGGGATATTTTGCAGACTAAAAGCATTATTATCTGATCCGGTAGATAAACATAACAGATTATCCACAATTTCTGTTACAACCTTAGATTTATTGAGCGTGAATCATACAGTTATTGTCTTTGGCAGCATTAACATGGACTTGGTTGTCCAGTCTCCTCGCTTGCCTATGCCTGGTGAAACACTTTTGGGGCGAGGTTTTTTTACTGCGTCGGGTGGGAAAGGAGCAAATCAAGCAGTAGCAGTGGCTCGTTTAGGCATCCCTACCACAATGGTGGGGCGTGTGGGTAAAGATAGTTTTGGGAATGAACTTGTTAAGAGTCTCCAAACCTCTGGAGTGCAGACAGATCATGTGTTAGTAGAGGCAGTTAATTCAGGCGTGGCGCTGATTACAGTAGACGATACTGGCCAAAATCAAATTATTATCGTCCCTGGTGCAAATGGATGTGTGAATGCAATAGATATCGAGCGGTTGACGAGTTTGTTACCTAGTGCGATCGCCTTACTTTTGCAATTGGAGATTCCGCTGGCGGCTGTTGTAGGAGCAGCCATCGCCGCAAAGCAAGCGGGTGTAACAGTAATTCTCGATCCAGCACCTGCTCAAATAGACATACCACCTGAATTGTATAAATCGGTTGATATCATTACTCCGAATGAAATTGAGGCGGGACAGTTGGTGGGGTTTGCTGTAACTGAGCAAGAGTCAGCAACAGCAGCAGCAAAGATTTTACTGCAACGAGGCGTAAAAACTGCGATTGTTAAACTAGGCGATCGCGGTGTTGTGTGTGCAACCCAAGAGGAAATATTTTTTGTGCCTGCCTTTTCAGTTGCGGTTGTGGATACAGTAGCGGCTGGAGATGCGTTTAATGGCGGTTTAGCGGCTGGTTTAGCTACAAAGCTTTCTTTAAGGCAAGCGGTTGTGTGGGGTGCGGCTGCGGGGGCTTTGGCGGCAACAAAATCGGGGGCGCAGGTGGCGATGTGCGATCGCGACACATTCGACAGATTTCTTAACGAAACAATGTTACCAAGCTAGGCATTAATCACCTCAGACGCGAGTTGATTCAACTGATGCTCGCTATATCCCTCTTTTGTCAGTTTCCGAAATCAACAAGTATTAAATAAAGCCTTTCATCCAGAAAAATAAAACGGTTTGAATTGATTCATTGCACTAATCAGGTGATTAAATCCAAGTAATAAGTTGGAG